>CXWL01017337.1_pt1 | contig 26320 bp, 22 predicted proteins | sample 590931 | NCBI WGS metagenome assembly CXWL01 (sample SAMEA3498368, study PRJEB10139) | groundwater metagenome | biome: water well; material: biofilm material | place: Germany | collected 2015-04-27
AACGGCCACTGGTGTCGTGGAAATGATCAAGCGGGCCAAGGCTCGCGGCGAGCTGCCCGAGGAAATCACTGTGATCTCGGTCAGCGGAGACGGCGGCGACGACATCGGCATGGATCAGGTGATCGGCGCGGCGCTGCGGAACGACCCGTTCATTCATTTTGAGTATGACAACAAAGGCTACATGAACACGGGGTCGCAGCTTTGCTACACGGGGTTCAAGGGTCAGAAGAACAGCAACGCCCATCTTGGCGTGAAACAGCAGGGCAAAATGACCCACCACAAGGACATCATCGAAATCCTGCGCGGAACATTTGCTCCCTACCTGGCCACGGTGTCGGAGTCGCATGCCCCCGACATGATCCGCAAGGCCCGCAAGGCGCAGGCCACGGTTCGCGACGGTGGGTTCGCGTTTGTGAAAGCCATTTCGGTTTGTCCGCTCAACTGGGGCATGGATGAGCACGTAGGCCCGTCCAGTGTCGAGGCGATTGTGAATGCGTGCCTGCACCCGTTGATCGAAATCGAGCACGGCACAACGAAAATCACCTATGATCCGGAAAAATCAGGTAAGAAAATTCCCGTTACCGAGGCGTTCGGAAAAATGGGCGGTGCATTTCGGCATTTGATGACGCCTCAGTACGCACATCTGGCCGGAGATGTCCAACGTGAAGTTGATCGGCGTTGGAATCGGCTCAAGGCCATGTCTTCGCACGAACTTTTGTAGCGGGCCAACCTGAGGCAAGACCAGCAATTTGGCGGCGTCGGGTTCAAAGGAAATCGGGTGTCCCCTTCGCACCCTTTGTCAGGAACCAAGCTCGATAAGGGTGTTTTTGCTCTATTTTCCCTGACCCAGGCTCGCGCCAGTTGACAGCGGACCCGCCATGCCTATTGAGATAGTCATGGTGCCTGTCGAACGGTGTCTGGCCTGAAGCACGCCCGGAGGAAAATGAAGGTATGACCACTCGATTTTCGCTTGTGATCCTTGCCACCATGTTTGTTGCGCAACCTGCGACTGCACAGCGCCAACCCCCTCCCAAACCAGCGTCTTCCGAGGAAAAGCAAACCGTAGCCCCACCCGATTCTGACCCCGAGCGGGTCAGCGATGCGGAGCGCATCTCCCGATTGCAACGCGGCATCGACGAAACCCAATCGAAACTTGGCGAACTCAAAGACAAGCACAATGACCCCAAAAGCGAGTACAAAAAGGCCGAAACTGAATTCGGCGAGCTGGATAGCCAATTCGAGGACGGCCGAAAGGAACTCCACAAACTCAAGGGCGACGGTGCCCTGGGGCTCGACGAGCGTGAGTCCGCCCTGGCCGACCTCGATAAAAAGCGAACGCTGGCCCGCGAACGGTTTGACCTTGCCATTAGGGAACGCAAGGCGATTCAGGACCAGATGATTCTGTTGGAGCAAAAGCTCCAGCAGGATCGAGACGCACTCAACAAGCTCCTGGGAGTCGCTGAGGCCAAGCCTCAACCCGCCGTCGAATCCAGGGAATCGGGGGCTACCGCTCCGGGCACGCCACCAACTACGACGGAAAAATCAGTGGGAAAACAAGGCACCGTGCCTTCCGGCGAGCCGGTCGCACAGCCGACCGCCGTTCCTACTGCGACCGATCTGGCCAATCCGCTGGCCGTCCCCCCCCCCGCGATAGACCCCAACGCTCCCGCTGAAGCCAAAGCGCCGCCCAGCGAGAAAATCGTGAAGGCCCAGGAAACGGCGACTTCCAAACAGGCGGAAGCCGAAGAGGCCAAGCAGCAGGCGCAGTCGATCACCGAACGACTCGATTCCATTCGCAAAGTGATTGAAAGCGAGAGGGAACTACGCCGTAATGGGCGTCAAAAAGCAGCCAATGCCCGGGAGTCTCTGGCCGCCCTCAACGATGAACATGCGAAAAAATGGAATGAAGGAAAAGGGCTGGCCTATGGCAGCCCGGAACTGGTAGACCTGCGAAAAGCGATTGCTGACGCCGAAAAGCGAGTGGGCGAAGCCGATGCGGAAATCCTGGAGCGCGGCGAAATTCTTGACGCCCGGCACACGGAACTTGCCGCTCTTCAAGCAGAACAAATCGTCGCTCTTGAACAAGCCAAGAAGAAAATGGAGGAGGCCGAGGCTGCGCGCGCAGAGCTCGCGCACCTGGAAAACCCCTTTGCGCCGGCGAACATCTGGCTCTGGATCGTGACGCACGGGCCAAAGATCGGTATTACCCTCCTCGCGGCTATTATCATGCTTTGGCTCATTCAGGTCATGGAGCACCGGATGGTCCGACTGTTCACGCGACGCGGCGTAGCCGGAACGTCCGAAGAACGCGAAAGCCGGGCCCGTACGCTCGTTGGAGTGCTGCAAAACCTGGTCACCCTCATCGTGGTGGTCGGGGCATTGTTCATCGTCGCTGCGGAATCGGGGTTCAACATTTTCGGGCTGCTGGGAGCCACGGCCGTCATTGGTTTGGCGGTGGCGTTCGGTGCGCAAAATCTGATTCGCGACTATTTTTACGGCTTCATGATCCTCATGGAGAACCAGTATCTGGTGAACGACGTGGTGCGGCTTGGCGCGGTATCCGGTCAGGTGGAGCGCATCACACTGCGCATCACCGTTTTGCGCGACTTACGCGGCACGGTCCATTTCGTACCGCACGGCCAGATCACCACGGTGAGCAATCTGACGCGCGGCTGGGCGCGCGTGGTTCTGGACGTAGGCGTGGCGTACAAGGAGGACGTGAACCGGGTCATGAAAGTCCTGGCCGAATTGGGCAAGGAGATGCGCCGCGATCCGGCTTATCGCGATTTGATCCTGGACGAACCGGAAATCAGCGGAGTTGACGCGCTTAGCGATTCGGCCGTTGTGGTGCGCTTCCTGATCAAGACGCGCCCGCTCAAGCAGTGGTTGGTCAAGCGCGAGATGCTTCGCCGTATCAAAAACAAATTCGACGAGGTCGGGATCGAGATCCCCTTCCCGCACCAGGTGGTCTTCAACCGATTCGATGCCAACAGGCAGGAACAGGCCCGCCTGATCGCCCCGACCCGCCCGGACGAAAAAGAGGAATGGACTACGCCGCACTCAGCGACGAGTCCGGACCTTTAACGATCAAGTGTCAAGTGTAACGACCCGGCACCGGGAAGACACTGTTTACGGCGTTCGGCGGACCGGCGCGCCTTCAGGCTCCTCGGGCATGGTACGACGGGCTTCAGCGCCGCCTGCCGCGATCGTGCCGATCGGCACGATGTAAATGTCCACGCGGCGGTTTTGTGAGGCGCCGGCTTCGCTGGCGTTGTCCGCAATCGGGCGAAACTCAGCACAGCCCACGACGGCCACGCGATTGGGTGCGTAGCCGAATTTCTGAATGACGTTGCTCACCGCAATGGAGCGGTGCGATGAAAGATGCCAGTTAGTGGGATGCTTGTCCTTGGTGGCCGCCTTTTGGATCGGCTTATTGTCGGTGTGGCCGATGACCACGACTTCGAAATCTGCGGCCGCACCTGACTTCAGGATGTTCACGAAACTTTGCAGAGCGGCCATGGAGGAATCTTTCACGACGTCGCTCCCCAGCGGAAAGAGCAGGTCGCCAGCCCATTTCACGGTGCCTCGAGCCGGATCATAGACGACGGCGTCGCGATTTTGTTCCGCGAACGCCCGCAAGGCCGTGTCCAGTGCAGGAGGAAGCTTCGGAATGCTGATATCGGAGAGCTTGCGGTTGGCGAGGCCTTCGAGTTGGCTCGCAGCGTTCTTGCGCATTTCATCCAGCAGGTCGTTTTCGCCGCGAAGATTGGCTAGAAGCTCATTCTTGGTTTGCAGTTCGCGTGTGCATGAATCGACCCGCGTGCGAAGGGAGTCGTTGACGTGCCGCTCGTCGAGAAGCTCCTGTGCGACCGATTCTTTTTCGGCGGTCACGTTGCGATGTGCCGCGTTGAGTCGGTTGTACTTGTCGAGCGATACACACCCGCTCGAAGCCGTCATGAAAACTACAGAACTTACACCCAAAGCCCAGAATCCACCGCGCCGCATGTGTACGCCTCCTTACGCTTGCCGCCCTGTTTGCCCAAAATCCCAATCGAAGGATGGCAAGACTAATGCGCGTGCGGGTTATTTGCAACCACACGGTTTTTGCCCTTTCCAGTGAGCCGTTTACTTCAGCCTGCGCGGACTTACGAGCTGGTGAAACTCCGCGCGAACTGAAGTTCGCGGCTCGCTACGATTTTTTCTCGAGAAACGCCATGATTTTCAGCTCGATTGCGATCGGGGTTGGAAGTGCCGTCACTTCAACGGTGGTGCGGGTGGGGTTGGGATTGCCCGAGCCGGCGAAGGCTTCGGCGTAGAGGCGGTTGAAGACCGGGAAGTCGGCCTGCATGTGGGTGAGGAACACGGTGACATCGACGATGTCCGCCCACTTCGCACCAGCGTCTTCGATGACGGTGCGGACGTTGTCGAACACGCTGCGGCACTGCGCGGCGATGTCGTGGGCGGCGATGTTGCCCTTCGCGTCCAGCGTCACGCCGGGGATGTCCTTGCTGCCGCGTTTCCGCGGGCCGATGCCGGATAGGAATAAGAAGTCCCCCACCCGCTTTGCGTGCGGATAGGCACCAACGGGCTCGGGCGCACGATTGCTGATCGTCGTGTCAGTCGTGGTCATTATCATTCGGTTGAATTTTTTTCAGCCGCTCCAACAATCGCGGCAACTCGGTTGTTGCCACGTCCCACACAAGGTCATAATCGACATGCATGTAGTCGTGCACCACCTTGTGTCGCATGCCGACGATTTGATTCCACGGAATATGAGGGTGCCACTGGCGGAAATCGCGGGAAACGTGACGCGCAGCCTCGCCAATGGTTTGAATGAGGTGCGTTATCGCCAAACGCAAGTTTTCATCTGCATCAAATTGGTTCTTGGTGACAATGGAGGTTTTGTGAACCACCGCCTGAGCCAGGTCGGTCATATGCAAAACGTAAGCCAGATCATCCTTCGGCATACTGGACCTGTGCTTCGTTTAAAATACGAGTACGCAAATGCCGGTTCAAAAACTTCTCGTTGACAATATCTATCTTTCGCCCCCCGAACAGGCTGGAAAGTTCTTCTTCCATTTCGAAAATACGAAAGCCAACCGGGTGCGCAGGGTCGAAACGCACCAGGACGTCAACGTCGCTTTCTGGTCGGAAATCGGAACGCAGCACAGATCCAAAGAATGAGAGTTTGCAGATGTGATGCTTCCGACAAAACTCAGCGAGCCGGTCTTCTTCAATTCCTAAGTTCTGGACCATAAAACGATTGAACCAAAAAGCAGGCCATACGGAAAGTGTCTAGCTTGTTTTCACGCAGACATTTTTCGGTTCGGTGAAGAAGCGCAAGGCCTCCAGGCCGCCTTCGCGGCCTGCGCCGCTGGATTTCATGCCGCCAAACGGCACGCGTAGGTCGCGCACCAGCCAGCAGTTGATCCATACCGTGCCGGATTCCAGGCGCTCGGCCATGCGGTGGGCGCGGGTGATGTCCCTGGTCCAAAGCGTGGCGGACAGGCCATACTGCGTGGCGTTGGCGGATTCCACGACTTCGTCCTCGGTGTCAAAGGGTAAGACGGTGACGACGGGGCCGAAGATTTCCTCGCAGTTCACACGGCACTTGGAGCCCACGCCGGTGATGATCGTCGGTTCGATGAAGAATCCGTCGCGGCAGCGCGGCGAATCGACTTTCGCGCGATTTCCGCCGCACAGGATCGTGCCTCCTTCTTCGCGAGCCAATTGCAGGTAGGAGAGAATCTTTTCCATGTGTGCCTTCGACGCCACGGCCCCCTGCTGGGTCTGAGGGTCGAGCGGGTCGCCGATTCGCAACTTGCGGGTTTCGGCTACGAAGCGTTCGAGGAAGCGGTCGTACACCGAGCGTTCCACGAAGATACGCGAACCGGACAGGCAGACCTGCCCCTGGTTGGAGAAGGATGATTTCAAGCTCTCACTGACGGCCTCCTCGAGATCGGCGTCGGCGAAAATGATATTGGGGTTCTTGCCGCCGAGTTCCAAGGCGATCTTCTTGAACATCGGGGCGGCCGTACGGGCGATTTCCGCGCCGGTGGCCGTGCCGCCAGTGAAGGACAGGGTTCGCACTTTCGGATGCCGCACCAGCGCAGCACCGGCCGTCGCGCCGCGCCCATGCACGATGTTGAGCACTCCCGGCGGGAGTGCGGCTTTTTGACACAACTCGCCGAGCAGATACGCGGTCATCGGAGTGATTTCCGAGGGCTTGGCCACCGCGGTATTACCGCAGGCCAGCGCCGGAGCGATTTTCCACGAAAGCAAGTACAGGGGCAGGTTCCACGGCGAAATCAGCCCGCAAACTCCGCGCGGCTGGCGCAGGGTGTAATTGAGTGCGACGCCGTCTGTGACGTGAGCCTCGGAGGAAAAATGCAAGATCGCTGTGGCGAAGAAACGGAAATTCGCGGCCGCCCGCGGGATGTCCAATGAGCGGGACAGGGAAATGGGCTTGCCGTTGTCGATCGTTTCCGCCTGGGCCAGTGGTTCGAGATTCTCTTCGATCAGGTCGGCGAGTCGGAGCAATATCTTGGATCGCTGATTGGCCGGGGTCCGTGACCAGGCAGGAAATGAAGATTCGGCAGCGGCCACTGCGGCTTCCACGTCCTGCTCATTGCTGTCTGCGACGTGCGAATAGACTCTCCCGGTGGCCGGTTCGATGTTGTCCAGCCATGCAGCGGATTTGGGTTCGACAAATGCACCGGCTATGAAATTCTTGATTTGCACGTTTTCGAACTTTGAATTTTGAACTTTGATCTTATTGAACCGCCGTCCGGCCCCCATCCACCGGCAGATTGACGCCCGTCACATAGGACGCTGCCGGGCTGGCTAGAAAAGCAACCACCGCCCCGATCTCAGACGGATCGGCGAGACGACCCATCGGTATTGCTTCCACCGTCTGACGTTCGATTTCATTTGCAGTCTTGCCGGCTTTTGCGGCCTTGGCATCGAAAAGGGTGCGAAGGCGGGCGGTCGCCGTATAGCCGGGCAGCACGTTGTTTACAGTGATTCCCAGCGGGGCCAGTTCACCCGCAAGCGTCTTCCCCCACTGAGCCACGGCTCCGCGCGTGGTATTGGAAACGCCCAGACCCTTGATCGGGGCCACGACGGAAGTGGAGATGATATTGACGATCCGGCCGTAACCAGCGGCTTTCATGCCGGGCAAAACCGCCTGTATCAGGAGCTGATTGCACACGACGTGATCGGAAACGGCCTTGAGAAATTGCTCTGGGGTGGCGTCCACGAGTGCCCCGTGCGGAGGTCCGCCGGTGTTGTTGACCAGAATCTGGACCGGACCGCGGTCTTGAAGATGCCGGGTGACTCGTTCGCAAAGTGCGTTCGGGTCGCTGAAATCCACAGCCAGGAAATCGTGCTTTTGACCTCCCGACACATCCAGCTTTGCGACGACGTCAGCCAGGGCCTTCTCGTCGCGGGCCATGATGGTTACGCCGGCTCCGAGCTTTGCCAGCTCGATCGCGCAGGCTCGTCCGATCCCTTGCGAGGCGCCTCCAACCAGAGCTTTTTTTCCAACGAGTAGTCCAGCCATAGGGCAATCTCCGCGAAAAATCGTAAGTGCGAGGCACGCGTCCTGCAAGTTGGAGCATGCAAGGCCTTCGAACTCGATCGTGGCCCCAATCAAAATCCTTGACTCGCTCGACGCTCTTGTTATGGTTGCCTAGCGCGGGGTCATAGAACGCAGAAACAGCTCGAAAAGAATGTCCGTATTCAGGAGATAAGCCATGGCGCATGAACTTCCTCCACTTCCGTATCCCAGCAACGCACTGGAGCCGCACTTCGATGCCAGAACGATGGAAATCCATCACGACAAGCATCACGCGACCTATGTGACCAAGCTTAACGAGGCTCTCGACAAACACCCTGAATTGAAATCCAAGACGGTCGAGGAGCTGCTTTCCACGATCAACACCATTCCGGACGACATCCGAACGGCCGTTCGCAACCACGGCGGCGGGCACCTGAACCACACGATCTTCTGGAACAACCTCAGCCCAAAGGGAGGCGGTCAGCCGAGCGGCCCGCTCGCCGACGCAATCAAGTCGGCGTTCGGCAACTTCGATGATTTTAAGAAGAAGTTTTCCGACGCCGCGGCGGCCCGCTTTGGCAGCGGATGGGCATGGCTCTGTGCCGACCGTGCCGGCAAGCTCACCATCAAGGATTTCCCGAATCAGGACAGTCCGCTCATGGAGGGCTTACGTCCGATATTGGGCCTGGACGTGTGGGAGCACGCCTACTACCTGAAATTCCAGAATCGCCGACCGGAGTACATCACCGCGTTCTGGAATGTGGTCCATTGGGCCGATGTTGCCCAGCGATTCGCGACGAATCGTTAAGTCGAATCCGGCTGAAGCGGTTTGGCTGCATGAAAGCGCGTTGCGGCGAGAGTCTTGCTCGGCTCGATACTCCTGGGGCTCGAAGGTTTTCTATCATGGTCTGTTCTGCGCGAACCGATGAAATTCCCGTGCGGATCGATTGCATCGGCCAAAATCGATGAGGTTTGTTGAACGGGCACGAAGGCGGCGGCGTCTCGCGGAGAGCTGGAATCCATGAGCAGCGTGATCGAAACGAATGGTTGTCGGCAAACCCAAGGTATACGCCGCGCTATTGCGAAATGCATTGTCGCGGCCTGTATGACAATGGCAGCCAGTGCCGCCAACAGCCGAGCCCACGAGACGGATCAATACTCCGTTCCAACCGGCCGGCAATTTGCCGACCTGCGCTTCTGGTTTTCCGAGTACATGTACGACAAGTTGGCAGCGGCCGTTGAAGGCACAAACGACAAGATTCGCCGAACGCTTCGCGATGGCCAGCCGACCAGCGCAACGGTCAAGGCGCAATCGCCTGACGCCCTGGCCTGGGCCTTATTGCTCGAGTTTCCGCCGGTCATTAACTACGTGGAAACACTTGAAGGACAATTGAGGAGCGCCAAGTTGCGGTCGCGCTACCCCGGCTTGGTGGTGAGTTACCAGCCCGCGACGTGGATTTACCACCATCCCATGCTCCTGCTCGACCCGACGAAACTCACCCGACTCAAGCGCACATCCACCATGATGGTGAATGGATCCTACTTTGGCACGGACAAAGTCGTCCACTTTGTGCACATGGGCTACCTCTATTTCAACGCCTACCGACAGACGCTGGCGAAGGGGCTTTCGAAAGAAGAGGCCGTCAAGAACGCCGTCAACATGGGCGCCGGCAGCCACTTTTTTTCCGAGAACAACTTGCTGGGGTATCTGCCCACCGGCGTCGTCTCCAATGGCGACAAGGCCGCTGATTACGCGGGCATGAAGATGTATCTGAACCTCACGGACCCCGTCATGCTTCAGGGAACCATGCACCCGCCGTTGCTGGTTCGGGACGGAGAATTCTACAAGTTCAATTCGCATGTCCGCCGCGACACCGATTTTTTTAACGTATTCGTAAGCGATCATTGGAACGAGGCATTCAATCCCAACACCTACGGTCCGGGTCAGGGGAGGTGGGTTCTTGAAGAGGTGCGCAAGCGCTGCCCGGACATTCTGGCGTGGTATCGCGATGAAGGCGGGAAACCGTACTCCTGGGCTGGCTTTCGACGGATCGCGGAACAACTCACGACGTACTACGGCGAGGACTATGGCTTCGCAGGCAACCTCGACGAAATGGTCAGTGTGATGACCGCGTGTTTTGATGGGACCACGGAACCGGTCGTTTCGGCAACATCCCGCTCCCCCAATAATGACCGCGATTCTCTCGGCCGAACCCCACTTTGGCGCGCGGCGCGCGCGGGACGGCTCACCGAAGTGGAGTCGCTGGCGCGCACCTCGCAAATCGACTCCCTCGATATCGACGGAGAAACTCCGCTCCATGCCGCCCTTCGAGGCGGCCATATCACCGTCGTCCGCGCATTGTTGCGCGCCGGCGTCGGATTCAACGCCGCGAACAAGCTCGGAATTACCGCGTTGCACCTGGCCGTCCAGGTTGATTCGCGTGAAGCCGTCGAAGTGCTCCTCGCCGCCGGGGCGAACGTGGAGGCGCGCGACGAGTTCGGTTGCACGCCGCTGCACGACGCTGCCAGAAGAGCATCCGCGTCGGTGGTGGCTTTGCTTTTGAAATCCGGCGCGAAGGCACAGGCCGGTGATAACTTCGGAACAACGCCACTTCATCGTGCAGCGCGGGCAGGCCGACTCGATGTCATAAAATTGCTGCTTACCGCCGGGGCAAGCTCGCGAATCGCCAACTCGTTCGGCAAAACGCCCGTCGATGAGGCAAAAGCCGGCCGCAATCAGGAGGCCGCCGAAATCCTCGTCCGAACTCAGAGTTCCGTAAACCAGGCTGCGGACAACCGCGTCCCACTGGTGTCGTTCCCGAGCCGGCCCTAGACGCGCGCAATGAGGTCACAGATGATGAGCAAAATATCGCTGATGGCGACGCTCCTTTTCGTTCTTGGGGGATGCAGTGCGAGCCAGCCCATCAAGGCATGGCAGCAGCGACTCACTGATTACACGATGAAAGAAGGCCACGGAGATCTGAATGTTCTCCGTGAATCAGCCGAACTTCGATCCACCGACTCACTTCGACCTGCCCGAATTCGGTTCGACCATGACGACATCGCCGCAGCCGGACTTCCACCCTTCGTGGACCGTTTCGATGCACACGGCGTCATGGTCGGTCAACATGACGCGGGCAAAAAACCCATGTTCTTCTTCCTGGTCGGGGTCGTGGAACGGCCGTACAGCGGTCGGGCGGCGAAGGTTGAAGACGTGCGATTGGTGTCTTGTACGGTTCGAGAGAGCAATCATCATTGGAGATTGAGTGAGCCAAATCCCGGCGCCCTCAACAAGTATCTCGCCTCGTCGCCCGCGAATGCCCTTCGCCCCGGCGGGCATCCGGTTCACCGCACATTCCCGCTCGACGATGATGATTTCCGGTTTGAAATACGCGACGGATACGCCCATGCCACCGACGCCCGCTCCGGGGCGATGTGGCGAATCTCCCTCAATTGAAGCCGCCCAGCTTCCGCGTATCATCGGTGCGTGACCACCGATCCCATCTGGAACGATGATCTACTTCGGGCTCCACACGAGGTTGCCGACAAGGCGTCGCGCGTGCGCTCCATGTTCAACGCCATCGCTCCGCGCTACCAGCGCACCAACACCATCTGCTCGGCAGGCCGCGACGCACACTGGCGGAATCGTGCCGTGCAACTGGCTGCCATACGCAGCGACGATGACGTGCTCGACATTGCGTGTGGCACCGGGGATTTTACCCGTGCCTTTGCGTTTGCGCGTCCCCGATCGGTGATCGGTTGCGACTTCGCCCACGAAATGCTGACCCGCGCCGCGCAAGCGCCGGGCACGGCACACCGATGGGTGGAAGCCGACGCACTGCGTCTGCCGTTCCGGGATGGTGCGTTTTCCCTGCTATCATGCGCCTTCGGAGTCCGCAACTTTGTCGATCTCGATGCGGGTCTCGCAGAGATGCACCGCGTGCTGAAACCAGGCGGCCGCGCCGTCATCCTCGAATTCGCCCGTCCCAAATCGGCCTGGTTTCGCGTGACCTACGAATTCTATGCGAACCGAATCATGCCCTGGGCCGCTTCCTGGATCAGCGGGGATCAGTCCGGGGCCTATCGATACCTGCCTCGTTCGGTGGTATCGTTTCTCGATGCGAAACAAATGGGCGATCGACTGAAACAGGCAGGGTTTGCGGCGATTTCGGCCACACCGCTGACGTTCGGCGTCGCCACCGTGTACCGCGCCTGGAAGGCGAAAGGCCGGTGAGCAGCATATCGAACACCATGAACAACCTCCCTTCGCCCGACGCCGATCTGCACGAGCAAGCTCCTCATCAATTGATGGACGTATGGTCGCGCTCCGGATCGAAATACCGCGTCCGCGCCGTGGTCTTGCTGACCGTGAATGTACTGCTTTTTGCCGGCGCAGCCTGCTTCACGTATTGGCTTCGCAGCGGCGAATTTTTTGCTCCCATCCGGGAAGGCTACTGGGAATCCATCGCTCAGGCTTTTGTAGGAGTAGGACGTCCCGACGTATCCCTGGCGGCGTTCCTCATCGATCCGATCAGCATCCACGACGTGCCCATGCAGATTCCCATCGTAGGGCTGCTCATGGCCGCCCTCATCTCCATTCCCATTCTCGTCGCGATTCTGTACCGCTTCTGGTCCAGCATCCCGTTTATCGCCATCATCGGACTCATCGCGGTGATGCCCTGGCTGGCCATCACCTTGTTGTTCTCATGCGTTATCGCGTCCGTTCGCCCCTTCCGCACACGCATCCGTTTCATGTCTGCGATGCTGGCATTGATCCCCGCGATCCTCTATCTGGTGCTGGCATGGTCGGGGACGCGCGACGTGGTCGTGGGGCGGATCGATCCCGTGGATCGGATCAAATTCGTAGCCCCATGGGTTTTGGCGATCGTTGCCTCCGCGGTGGTATTTGCGATCGTACTTGCCATTGCCCGTATCGTGAATTATCGTCCAGGCGCGGTGACCCCCCTACTTGCATTGATGTTTGCCATTCCGATGCTGCTATTCGAAAGGCACGTGGGCCGCGACGAGCTTTACTACCGCCTCCTCGAACGCCTCGACCAGGCTTATTTCGCAGACGAGGACGCCGGACTGGGGTTGCAGGCTGCCCTGCAAGGGAAGTGGGAACATTTGCCCCAGCCTCGCCCGCTTCGAGGCCGCGCTCGCGCCATCGAAGAAGAGAGCTGGCTTTTTGAACTAGCCTCGGACTTGAGTCGTCGCCAGGTTCAACTGGCGACCCGTCAGGCGGATATTTCGGAGCGCTGCGACCGGTTTCACCATCAGTACCCTTACAGTCCGTACACGCCCAATGCGCTGTTTATCAAGGCCAGATCAGACGACCTTCGACTTGACGTTCAGGAGTTCCGCAAAACTCGTTGGATTCGGTTGTACGACGACGTTCCCACTCCATCGTCGCGGCAAACGTGGGAAATCATCGCCGAGAACAGGCCCAACTCGCCCCTGGCCGCCGTCGCACTGCTTCGGATCAGCCGGCTCGATGCACAGGACTGTGACATCGACCGCGCTCTTACGCGAACCCGGCAACTCATCACGAAGTTTGATCGGAGTGCGGTGAGTGAGCCCCGAAAGGGCGCTGACGTGGAGCTTTTTTGGGACCGCCCGCCGCTGGAGGCCGGGCTGAACATCCACGAAGATCAAATTTTGCTGGCGGCCGCATGGCTTCGCGATTTGCTGGAATCCAACTACGATGACGAGGTCTATCGTTCCGATCCGCTTTGCGGGGCGCAGCGCGGACGAGAGGGGACCGCGTTTGGCTTGCTCGATCTCGATCGTCGCGACGACGGCTATGCGGAACAGCTTGAGAAGCTGCTCGCCGCTTTTCCAGATTGCAAGTTGTCCGACAACATCGAGTTGGAACTGGCCCAGACTTTGTCAGCGCCCGCGGAGCGGGTGGCAGCGCTAAGTTCCTTGTTGGAGCGATACGCAGACAAAGATGCAGCGCCAGAGGCAATGATTCGACTGGCCATCGCCCTTCAGGACGAAAATGAGCCGCAGCGGGCCGGGCTGGTTTTGGATCGGCTGGTACGCGAGCATCCGCAATCCATTTGGGCGCGGCAGTGCGCGGAGCTTCGGCTACAGACGACGCCCCTGCGAGTGAGCACGGCGAAACCATGAGCCCATTGAAGGAAAAGAACATCATCGTGGGGGTGACCGGGGCGTCGGGAGCGGCCTATGCACGGCGGCTGATCGAATGTTTGTGCGAGGCGCAGACCCACGCCCACTGCGTGATTACTCCCAACGGACGGCGGCTTTTCCTCGACGAGCTGGGAGAGTCGGATTTGACTCCGAGCTTCTTCTCCGAGGCCTTCGCCGACCGCGTCACCGTGCACCCCTACCGCGACGTTGGCGCGCCGATTGCCAGCGGCAGCTTCCCCACCGACGGCATGATCGTCTGTCCCTGCAGCATGAATACGCTGGGGGCGATTGCGTCGGGCATCGGGGACAACCTGCTCAACCGCGCCGCCGCAGTCACGCTCAAGGAGCGGCGACGGCTGATTCTTGTGCTCCGCGAAATGCCGCTAACCATGATTGATCTCGACAATGCACGTAGAGTCGCGCAAGCGGGCGGCATCATCTGCCCCGCGTCGCCGGGGTTCTACATGATGCCGCAAACCATCGACGATCTGGTCGACTTCGTGGTTGGTAAACTGCTCGATCTTGTCGAAGTGCCCCACCGCCTGAATACGCGGTGGGCGGGCCGGCTGGCTGAAATGTCCCCGCCTCAGCGACCGTTGACGCCATGACCGCTCCGCTACACGCCGTCAAAACCTGGGCCGAGATGGTCAAGCTTTCGCACTCCGTGTTTGCCCTCCCGTTTGCAGTCATTGCAACCTTCCTGGCCGGTCGGCAGCTTGAAGGTCGGCACGTTCCCCATGCGGGCCAGTTGGCCCTCATCGTGGTGTGCATGGTGGCCGCGCGAAGTGTGGCCATGACGTTCAACCGCATCGTCGATGCGGCGATTGACGCCCGCAATCCGCGCACCGCATTGCGTCCGTTGCCTGCCGGTAAGATCACGTTCTTCGCCGCCTACGCCATGTTGATCCTATCCATCATCACGTTCGGGGTCGGGTGCCTGGGTTTTGCGGTGTTATATGGCAACCATTGGCCGATCCTGCTGGCCGGCCCCGTGCTGGTTTACCTGGCCGGTTATTCGTTCACCAAGCGGTTTACCAAGTGGTCGCATCTGTACCTGGGAAGTGCCATCGCCCTCGCGCCGGGTGCAGCGTGGCTGGCGATCCATCCAGCATCGTTTGGGTCGCAGGCGCTGCTGTTGATGCTTATCGTTATGTGCTGGATCGGGGGTTTCGACATCATTTACTCGTGTCAGGACATCGAAGTGGACCGCCGCGAGGGGTTGCACAGCCTTCCGTCGCGCATCGGCCCTCGCGCCGCTCTTCGCATCGCCCGCCTTCTCCATGCGATCGTTGTCGCGGCGCTGATCGGCCTAGGTTGGGTCGCCGGATTGGGAGCGTGGTACACAACAGGCGTCGTCCTTGCGGCAGCATTGCTAATCGTAGAGAACGCGCTCGTGAAAGCTGACGATTTCCGCCACATCAATGTCGCCTTTTTCACCATCAACGGCATCGTGAGTCTGGTCCTGGCCGCAGCTTCGATCACAGACGTGCTGGTTGGGTTATGACGGCTTGCTGGTGACTTGCGCCCAAAGCGATATGATACGCCCTGCGGTCGATCTCCAACAGTTTTTGTACGCTGACAGGAAACCTTGATGTCTAAGAATCCCACACGACGCGGACCGGCCCGTCGATCTTCCACAAAACGCCGACAGGTCAAAAATCCGCCGATTCTCTTCGAAAAAACACAGCGGATTGTCCGCAAAATCCAGGACCTTGTCGAAGGCACCTTCATCACTTATTGGAATTCGGAATCGGGGGCCATTTGCGGCAACGACGTGCAGGCCATGTACGAGGCGCTGCAAACCGTCCGCCCCAAAGAAAAGATCACGTTTTTCGTGAAATCCGACGGCGGCGACGGGACTTCTTCACTTCGCATCATTCACTTGCTGCGCGAGTACGCCAAGAAGCTGATCGTCGTCGCGCCGCTGGAATGTGCTTCAGCGGCCACCATGCTGGCGCTGGGCGCGGACGAAATCCACATGGGTCCGCTTGCGTTTCTCACTCCGATCGACACCTCGCTGGAGCACCAATTAGGCCCGGTCGATCCGCGAAACGAGACGGCCTACGTGGGGCAGGACGAAGTGCAGCGTGTTTTGGGCCTGTGGGAAAAGCACTCGTCGGGCGGCAACGTCAATCCGTTCCAGGAGCTTTACCGCTACCTGCACCCGCTGGTGATCGGGGCCGTCGACCGTGCGACTTCGCTTTCGATCCGCCTGTGTACGGAAATTCTCGAGTATCACCTCAGCGACACCGCCGAGGCCGAACGCATCGCCAACTCACTCAACGCGTTATACCCTGCCCACGAATATCCGATCACGCCGCGCGAGGCCCGCAAGCTGGGGCTGAATGTGGTCCCGCTCGATCCCACGCTGAACCAGATGCTGCTGGAACTCAACAAACTCTACTCGGAGATGGGCCAGCGGGCCGTGACCGACTACGACGAGTTCAACTACCACAACAACGAAATCGTCAACATCATCGAAAGTCCCGGCGTGCAGCTCTACTTCCAGAACGACAAGGATTGGCACTATCGCAAGGAAGAGCGGCAGTGGACCTCGCTCCACGTCGAGTCGGCCTGGTACGAAACGCTCGCGGTCAACGGAAAGATCAAGCGCTCCAAGCTCTACATTAGCTAGCGCGGATCAGATTTCGTGAAGTCCCGGCGCTCCGGGAGTGCGTGCGACACCGTCTTATCAGTACCGCGACCGTGAGGGAGCGGGGTTGGCCGCGTAGACGTTCCGATCCCGGCGCGCCGTGACCAGTTCCCACGCCCCTAAAGCCACACTGCTAACCAGCTTCGTTTGGAAATTTTCATGTTTTTGCTTGTGTGTTTCCTCCTGAGGCCCCAATAGGTGGGGGATACCAAAGGCAACAAGGCAACAAGGCAACAAGGCAACGAGGCAGCAAGGCAACAAGGGCTTGATTCAGGCATTGTCTATCCATACGCAGAGCTTCAGGGCGGACCTTCCGCCCTTGTCACCCTTCATAACATCAGGGGCGCGCGCATTTTGATGCGAAAACGTGACCAGCGCAAAGCAGGATTGACGTGCATGAATGGTGCATCAAGATGCCCATCTACGCCACTGCTCAAGAGCAGTGGCACGTTACCGAGTATCGGTGCCACCAGCCCACCATCATGACCGACCCGGAGATGGGGAGAAAAAGGTGTCAGGATGATTTTTGGATCAACCCGATAATACCATAAGCGGTTCAAAAATCATCCTGACACCTTTTTCTCCCGCTTCGTTTGGCACGAATCGTGCTTGTGCATTTCGTGGGGGGTTACGGCATGCGGGTCTGCCTTGCATATCGGTCCGGCAGTTCCCACCATCCGTAGCCCGGAACCCAACGGAGGCGATGCGTAGAATAGTCCGAAGGGAGGCGGCTCGAGAGTCGTACCGGATTCCGTGGATCGCGGACGGATCGCACGGATCGGTTAACGGGGGGAGGGATAGGGGTGAGAAGCATCGGCATTTTCGCGGAAGTGGCCGCGGTCGCGCTGGTGGCGGTTGCGCTACCTTCAGCGTTGCCTGAATACTGGTTCGATATCGATCATGACCACGACGTGGATTCGATCGATTTTGTCGTCTTCCGGAACTGTCTCAACGGTCCGAATCGTTTGCCGGCCGAAGGATGCGCCTCCGACGTGGACTCGGACCTCGACGGCGACGTGGACCTGTTCGATTTTGCCGATCTCCAGCAGGAGTTTACCGGAAAGCGCGTCCCCGCCGCTTTGCCCGGCAAGCACATGGGATTTGACCTCATCGGCATCCACGATGATGCATCAGAGAATTACAACGGAGACTGCCTCGGCTGTCATGCGGACCGACTTTACGAGGTGGCATTGGACGGGGTGACGCCGACCGCCCACAGTCAGATGCTTCACAAGTTTGGCGGATCCGATTGGCTCTGCGCTGCATGCCATTCGCGGTTTGATTTCCTGACTCAGTCCGCTTCCAACCTGCGCAAACAAGTGAGCCTGGATGAAACCGGATGTACGTCGTGTCACGGTCAAATCGCGGTGCCCGGCGCGCCGCAGTTTTATGTCCGGTAGTTCGATTGGCGCAAACCGAAGCCACGCGACAACCCGTCACGGTAGCTAGAAGATCCAGCAAATATGGTAAGGAGAACCAACGTGGTAGCCTCGAACGAACTCGAATTGCAACAGAAGCCCGGCGGCTGGCTGGATTCCCCCGTCAGTCGGCGCAGCTTCCTTCAGGTGACCGGAGTCCTGGCCGCGGGAACGGCCGCGGGCGTGACCTTGTTCCGGGAGAACCCCGCCCTGGCCCAGAACTTCGGAGACCCGGTCCTGGTCGAAACGGATCAGCGCGTGGAGATCAAGTACAGCGTTTGTCAGGGCTGTCATGGTCGATGCGGCATGCGCTGCAAGATCGTCGACGGCGTCCTCGTGAAAGTCGACGGCAATCCCTACAACCCCTGCAACATGGAATCGCATCTCGCGTACGAAACCGATCCGAGCGCGGTGCGGCTGATTCCGGCGACCCTGTGTGCCAAAGGGCTCGCGGGTATGCAATCGCTGTACGATCCGTATCGATTGAAGGAGCCTCTCAAACGCGTCGGACCGCGCGGTTCGGGGCAATGGGAAACCATCTCCTGGGAACAGGCGTTTACGGAGATCGGGGCGAAGTTGGCCGCGTACCGCGACCTGCAAAACGACATTGACCCGAATGCGCCGGAACTCGGCAAACGGGTCAACCAGATCATGTTCTCCGGGGGACGCAACCAGCAATCGCGATTTACCGACCTCTTCTGGAAGAACGTCGTCGGAACGGCCAACGCCCGGCACGATCACACGAGCATCTGCGAAGAGAGCCACCACACGGCGCACGAACTGCTGACCGGCAACGGGATCGTGGAGTCGTTCAAGGACCACACCAAGCCCGATCTGGCCAACGCGGAGTTCGTGCTGTGGTTTGGCTCGGACCCCTGCTCGGCCAACTTCCCGTTCGTGCCGATCGCGCGCAAGCTCATCAATATGATTGAGCGAGGCGGGAAGCTCTATGTCGTGGACCCACGGTGCAACGTGGCCGCGTCCAAGGGCAAATGGGTGCCCATCCGACCGGGAACCGATGCCACCCTCGCGCTGGCGATCGGGCGACACATCATCGACAACAACTTGTACAACGCGACTTTCTTGCAGCGCCCGCACGACGGCGCGGCCAATCCCAGCGGTGAACTGAACGTCTCGGACGCAACCTTGCTGGTGAAGATCGTGGATGGACATCCTCTCGCCTTCCTGCGCGCCAATGAGGCGGGCATTCCCGGTGGACTCAACACTGAATTCGTCGTCTGGTCCGCCGGCGCCGGCGCAAAATTCAACACCGTGGACATCGCCGAGCTTCTACCAGGACAAGTCACGGTCAACGGGGTGACCTGCAAGACCGCCTTTGAGCTGTACGTGGAACGTGTGCGCGAGCAAACCATCGACCAGTACGCGGCGCTTTGCGGCGTGGACGTGGCGACCATTCAGACCATTGCGCAGGAGTTCGTTGCGGCCGGGCGGCACGGGAACGTCACGATGTACCGCGGCCCTGTTCAGCACACCAACGGGACCTACACCGGACTGACCATCCTCTCGTTGAACCTGCTCCTGGGCAATTTCAATTGGAAGGGCGGCCTGGCGTTTGGCGGCGGCGGTTTCAAGGACAAGTTCAACGGGGCGCCATTCGATCCAGATACGTTCCCGGGCAAGGTGACCGAGGGCGGGATTCCCATCACGCGCGTCGGAAAATCCTATGAGAGCAGCGCCGAGTTTGCGGCTGGTGGTTATCCGGCCCGGCGACCCTGGTTTCCGATCGCTCGGCACTACAACTTCCAGGAGATTATTCCCAGCATTGAAGACGGGTATCCGTATGCGATCAAGGCGCTCATTCTGTACTGGAACGGAATCCCCTACTCCGCCCCGGGAGCGAGAGCCGCCTGGGAGCGAGTCGTGGCGGATGAGAGCAAGATCGAGTTGCTCGTGACCATCGACATCGCGATGGGCGACACGGCGGCCTGGGCGGATTACGTTTTGCCGGACACCACCTACTTCGAGCGATGGACCGCGGTCACCGTGGCCCCGACCATTCTGACCAAGCTCACCGGCGTGCGACAGCCTGTTGTGGGTACCTTGGATGCGAGCATGAACTACACCGGCGTCCTCCCCAACGCCAAGACCCTGGAGGATATCCTGATCGGCATCGGAAATGCGATGGGTCTGTCGATCCCCTGGACGAACGCGTGGAACTTCTGGCGGCAGATCATCACGAACATCGCGACCGATTCCACGGGTCCCGGCCCGGACACCGTGCTGGCGCGCGGGGGGCGCTTCGCCAACGTGGAAACTGCCTACGAGGGTGAGAGGCTCAATAACCGCTTCTCGACCCGGCTGTTTTTCTTTTCCGAGAAGCTGGCAAAGACGCGCGATTCAATCACCGGCGCCTACTTCAACGGCATCGGCAAGTACGAACCCATCGCCGATGTCGCCGGTAATTCGATCGAGCAGATGGACGCCGCCTTCCCGCTCACCGTCGTCACCTATAAATTCGCCTGGCAAAGCCAGATGCACACCGTTCGCTATCCGTGGTTGGTTTCGATTCAACCGGAGAACTTCATCGAACTCAACTCCTCGGACGCCAGCGCGCGGGGCATTCGCACGGGCGACCAGGTCAGGCTGACCTCCGTATCGGCGCCGAACGGCGTCATCGGTCGCGCCAAAGTGACGCATACGGTGTGCCCCGGCGTCGTTGCCGTTTCGCACCACTTCGGTCACAAGGAGATGTCGTCGCGCCCATACAAGGTCAACGGAGTGAACGCCGATCACGATCCCACACGCGGGAAGGGAGTGCAGGCAAATGAGATCATGCGGCTCGATCCGCATCTTCGCAATGTGACGCTTCAAGACAAGATTGGGGCCAGCGCGTCGTTCTCCGACACGCGCGTGCAGGTGACAAAGGTCTAGCGGCAGGAGTAATGACCATGGCACAAGTAGGATGGCGATTGGATCTGAACCGTTGCATCGGCTGCCGGTCGTGCTTCGTGGCCTGCAAAGCCGAAAACAGGACGCCGCTGCGCACGGACTGGCGGTACGTGGTGGATCGGGAGCGAGGCGTTTACCCCACGGTGAAACGAGAGTTCATCTCTCTCGCATGTAACCATTGCGATGAACCGGCGTGTCTGAAATCCTGTCCGGTCGACGCGATCACCAAACGCGCTTCGGATGGGGTCGTGCTCATCGATCTCGATTTGTGCATCGGCTGCCGATATTGCATGTTCGCGTGCCCCTACGGAGCGCCGCGGATTGACACGGATACGGGCAAGGTGAGCAAGTGCACGATGTGCGTGCATCGTCTGGACGCCTGCCTGGTTCCCGCTTGTGCGACAGCGTGTCTTACCGGCGCGATTCAATTCGTTGAGGACCTTACGACCGAACCGACGGCGGTGCCGGAAGGGTTCAACGATCCGGCCTTGACTCATCCCAACATCAACTTCGTCGTGGCGCGATGAACAGATGGCTGTAGTCACGAAACACGATCGCAACGAGTTGGCGGCGCTCGCGCCTGGGCGGAGGACCGTCTACCTCTTTCTGAGCAATGCTTTTTCGAAGCCGCCCGAACCCGGCAGCCTTTGTGTTCTGCAGGAAGAGGCGTTTGCGGACGCGGCGACACATCTCTTCGGGCCTACTGCGATTTCTCCGCTCGTTGAGTACGCCAGGGAAGCTGTGGATTCTCCCGCGACGCAGGAGGAACTGCGACGGGAGTTCATGAATGTCTTCAAAATCCCTGGCCCGCAGTATGTCACTCCCTACGAGTCGGTGTTCCGCGATGGCCGGGAGGTTGAAGGCCAGGTAGTCCGGGGCCTTTTGATGGGGCCGTCCGCAGTCGATGTCCAGCGTTGGTATCGGCTTGCCGCAGTAGACGTTTCCGATGTCTATAAGGACTTACCCGATCACATCGCGTTGCAACTGAACTTCCTGGCCCACCTCTGCGGGAAGGAGGACGAATTCATTGCCGACAACGACGAAACGCACCTGCAACGGGCTTGGGAGATGGAACGAGATTTCCTCATGGCCCATGTCGTGTCCTGGATCCCTGCGCTTCGGGACAGAATCCACGAGAAGTGCCAACATCGGTATCTCCGCGCTGTCGCGGATTCGGCAGTCCGGTTCACGCGCCGGGATCTCGCCACCCTGGAATCTGTCGTAGGACCGGCTTGTCCGGAACCTGGGTTTGCGCGTGAAAAGGTCGCCGGCTGATGGGATGGCTTAGTCCTTCAGATCGAACACCGCAGGCACGCGTTGTGCGGCGCCGTGCATCTGCGGAGCGGCCTGCCCTTTGGAGCCGGCGCGAACTACTGCGACTTCGGCGAAGTCGTACCCGCCCGGACGGGCCGTGGACCGTCGCCATTCAAGCAGAACTCTGTTCCGATTGCGGCGCTTGCCTGCGTGTGTGTTCGGAATCCGCCTTGGCACGGCGCGCGACCGGGGCGACGGTTGTTTACACCATCGACTCGCGCCGCTGCAACGGCTGCGGCGATTGCGCGGAGGTCTGCGCCGAAACCGCCCTTCGGATCGAGCGGCTTGCCCTGCCGCAGACGATTACTGAGGCCGCTTGCCTTCCGGCTACGACATGCGGCAATTGTGGTGTTCACGCGGCAGGTTTGCGCAACGGGCTCTGCGCCGTTTGTCTGCAAACGAGGCTGGTTTCCAGAAGGAAAGGAAGGCTCGTCCCATGACCGACGGCTATTGGCGAGAAATCGACCCATTGCGTCTCTCATTGGCCGATCACTACAACTTCGCCTGCCGATACTGCGTTCCCGCGAGATTGGCGCCGTCGTGACAGCGGACCAATCTGGAGTTGACACTCTAACCGGTCCGATGGATGGCGAGCCGATGAGCAAAACCGAGTCGAGCGTCGAAGTGGCGTGCATTGTCGCGGTATGCGTCTCCGATGGCGGCGTTCCCAAGCACCCCATCAAGGAAGCGGAGGTGCGCCTCGACGGACTCGTCGGAGACGCCCACAACCACGAGAAGCACCGGCGTCCGAATCGCGCTGTAAGCATCCAGGATATCGAACGGCTCGACGAACTCCGTGCGGAAGGGTTTCCGGTGGCCCCTGGGGTGATCGGTGAGAATCTGACTGTCCGTGGTCTGCACGTCCAACAGCGAGCGATCGGCGAGATTCTGTGCCTTGAGGATGGGCCGGTGCTCGAACTGACCGAGCCACGAAAGCCCTGCTACGTCCTCGACAAGGTCCACCCCGCCCTGCAAGAAGCAGTGATCGGACGATGCGGGTTTTTAGCGCGCGTCATCCAGAGTGGACGGGTGTTTCCGGGACAACGGATGGCTGTTTGTTCCCAGTCAACGAGTCTTGAGCAGTGCAAGGAATGTTGCCAATCCAGGGAGAAAAAGGTGTCGGGATGATTTTTAGATCAACCCGATAATACAATAAACGGTTCAAAAATCATCCTGACACCTTTTTTTCCTGTGGGAATTTCCGCAGACTACTGCGGAAAATGCCACACCCCTGGCGATGACCCCAACGGATCATCGCCAAGGGTTTCATCAACCATACATGAGCAATGGCCAGAACTCCTCGCAAGCGGAGGCCCCTCGAATTTCTCGTGCGTGACCTGTCATGATATCCACAGCGGTACCAACGACGGTCGTGCCAACGCAATCCGCAACGAATGCGCCGCCTTCGGAATAGGCAAACATGGCGTCATTGGATGAGGAGATTCTTCATGAAACAAAGCAGTAAGAAGGTTCGTTTGGGTTTGACTGTCGTTTCCTTGTCAGTGACCTAGCTCGTTTTCGCCTTCGGTTGCCCGCAGGTGCCGCCACCCGACGATGCGAACGGCGGTACGGGCAACACTGGCCTAACCGGAAAATTCGTTGGTGCGAATCGTTTCGCTCAGTGTCACCCCGAACTACACACCGAGTGGTCCTCCACGCTGCACGCCGGCGCACTCGATACACTGGAAGGAATTGGGCAGGACAGTAACGCACAGTGCATCGGCTGTCACACGGTCGGTTTCGGGCAGGTGGGCGGTTTCGTGGACCGGGCTGCCACCAACGCATTAGCTGGTGTGCAGTGCGAAAACTGCCACGGCGCCGGTGGCGACCACGTGAATGACTCGGATACCGTCAAGCCGATCATCGACATTCCGGTTGATGTTTGCGGAGCCTGCCATCAGGGGGCACACCATCCAAACGTTGAGCAATGGTTGGAATCGAAACATAGTCAGATTAACGAAGCAGTCGCCGCGGATCTCCTGGAAGGCGGCGACTTCGTCAACAACTGCGGACTGTGCCACTCCGGGGATGTCTTCTATCGCATCAACGTGCGCGGGGAGATGGTGGAGCCAGATGCGTTCGTTGGCCGACCTTACTCCGGTCAGTTGCGTTATCTGTACTATTACGCTCTGGTTGACGGCAGCCAGGGTGTGCACAATCCTGACTACGTCCGATCAATCCTGGAGACGGCGGAGGACCTCCTGCCGAACCTGGGGTTGTAAAAAATCGAAAATCGTTCCCAAACTCGCGGGCAGGGTCTCAAGACCNNCTCAAGACCCTGCCCGTTTTTGTTGCCGGACCCTCCCCTCGCCTCTTCTGGCACGGTTTTTGCATTGCGAAAGGAGGGGTTTCAACTCAAGGGAGCACCCATGTTTTTCTTGGAACCTGGTCAGGACACACGGATGCAGCCCAACAGAATGCAGCAAGCCCCCCTACCCTGCCCGCGCTCGCACCGCGACCATTCTTTTGGGGCCTACCTCGCGCCAGTCTATAATCCGCGAATGGTCCAATTAGCCGTTTACGAAGAAATGCTGCAATATGTCGGTTTTTCGCCGATCGACGCCGCCAACGTCTCCGCGCTCCGTGATTGCGTCGCTCCCTTCATCTCCGAGGTTACCGAAAAATTCTACGAAGCCCTGCTGAAAAACCCGACGGCTCGTGCCATTTTTACCGGGGGCGACCGGCAAATTGCTCATCAGCGTCAGGTTTTGGCCGTGTGGCTCTCCGAGGTGTTCGGCGGGAATTACGGGCACGAGTACTACGAAAAACGCTTCCAAATCGGCCTGACTCATTTGCAGGTCGGCCTGCCGCAGCAGTACATGTGCATGGGCATCCAATTGATCTGGCAAGAGCTCGACCGCGTCATTCGACGGGAGAGGGTCCCGCAGCAGGACAAGAAGTTGGTCTCCCTCCATAAGCTCCTGATGGTCGACCTCGCGGTGATGCTCGACAGTTACACGGCCAGCTACGTCGAGCAAACCCGCAAGAGCGAGCATCACATGGTCGAGGAGCGGCTGACGCAAGCCGAGCATCTGGCCGAAATCGGCAAGCTCGCCGCCTCGCTGGCGCACGAGATCAAGAACCCGCTCGCGGGGATCAGCGGGGCCATCCAGGTCATTCGCGACGCCATGCACCCGGACGACCCCAAACGCTCGATTATCGGTGAAATCATCTCCCAGATTCACCGTCTGGACGCTGCGGTCCGCGACCTGCTGCTCTACGCCCGCCCGACGATGCCGGCCAAGGCGGAGATGTCCCTGACCGACGCCGTGCGACGCGTGCTGATGATCCTGGCTCAGGAGCCCGCATTCCGCCATGTGGCCGTGTACTTCGACCCGCAAGAGCGAAATTCCTCCATCTGCGCCGATCGCAGCCAGATTGAGCAGTTGCTATTGAACCTCCTCATCAACGCCGCCCACGCCTCGGAGGGCTTCGGGCAGGTGCGCGTAGGAATCGAGTCCCTGCCCGACAGGGTACGACTTTCGGTGATCGACACGGGGATCGGCATGACCCCGGAAATGCAGCAACGAGCCTTCGAGCCCTTTTACACCACCAAGACTCGAGGGACGGGCTTGGGCCTCTCCATTTGCAAACGGGTGGTGGAGACCCACGGCGGCACCATCGAGCTGAAGAGTGTCCCCGGACAAGGTACCACGGTGTGCGTCGATTTGCCGGCGCCGACCGACCCCCAAACCCCAGAGGGCTACGAGTGAGCATCCGAGTACTCATCACCGAAGACGAGAAGTTGATCCGCTGGTCTTTGCGCCAGAAGTTTCAGGCCCAGGGCTACGAGGTCGATGAGGCCGAAACCGGCACCGAGGGCCTCCGCGCCCTGGACGGCGGCATCTACGACCTGGTCATGCTCGATTACAAGCTTCCCGACATGACCGGCCTGGACGTGCTCCGCGCCCTGCGCGAGGAGGACAGCGACGTTGTGGTCATCATGATTACGGCGTATTCCACGGTCGAAAACGCAGTTGACGCGATCAAGCTGGGGGCCTACGACTACATTACCAAGCCGTTCGATATGGACGAGCTTTTGCGCAAAGCGCAAAAGGCGCTCGAGACCACCAAGCTGCGGCGCGAAGTACGCGAACTGCGCCGAACCCTTCAGCATGATTACGGGATCGAGCGTATCATTGGGCAGCATACCTGCATGCTTCAGTTATTCGAAGTGATTCGCCGCGTGGCCGGCAGCGGCGCATCGACCGTTTTCCTTCGCGGCGGCTCCGGCACGGGCAAGGATTTGGTGGCCCGGGTCATCCACTACAACTCCGAGCGCGCTCCCAAACCATTCATGAACATCACCTGCAC
>CXWL01086210.1_pt1 | contig 26315 bp, 26 predicted proteins | sample 590931 | NCBI WGS metagenome assembly CXWL01 (sample SAMEA3498368, study PRJEB10139) | groundwater metagenome | biome: water well; material: biofilm material | place: Germany | collected 2015-04-27
AGTGCCGCAGTGCCTTCGCCGAAAAACTCGACGAACTTGCCCACCACTTTTTGTTTGCGCAGCAACTCGGTGACAGTCAGTACCAGGTCGGTCGCGGTCATGCCTTCACGCAGCTTGCCCTGCAGATGCACACCCACCACATCCGGTGTCAGGAAATACACCGGTTGGCCGAGCATGCCGGCTTCCGCCTCGATGCCGCCCACGCCCCAGCCGACCACACCGATGCCGTTGATCATGGTGGTGTGGCTGTCCGTGCCCACCAAAGTGTCGGGATAGGTCACACCGTCTTTTTGCAGCACACCGCGCGCCAGATATTCCAAGTTGACCTGGTGCACGATACCGATGCCGGGCGGCACCACCTTGAAGGTGTCGAACGCCTGCATGCCCCATTTCATGAAGCGGTAACGCTCGGTGTTGCGCTCGAATTCCATCTCCATGTTGATCTTGAGCGCGTTCGGATTGTTGTAGCTGTCGATCTGTACCGAGTGATCCACCACCAGGTTCACCGGAACCAGCGGCTCGATGATCTTCGGATCTTTGCCCATCGCGGCAGCGGCATCGCGCATGGCGGCGAGGTCGGCCAGCAGAGGTACGCCGGTGAAATCCTGCAACACGATACGCGCCACCACGAAAGGAATCTCCCCGGTGCGCGCTGCCTTCGGTTGCCAGTTTGCCAGTTGGCGCACATGCGCTTCGGTCACCTTCTTGCCGTCGCAATTGCGCAGCACCGATTCCAGCACGATGCGGATGGAGACCGGCAGGCGCGAGATATTGCCGATACCTGCAGCTTCCAGCGCAGGCAGCGAATACAGCGTGGCTTGTTTACCGCTCGAAAGCGTGAAGGATAGACGGCTGTTGAACAGGTTGTGCGACATGGGGTTTGTCTCCGAAGTGTGTGAAAAATCGACGGGCGATTATAGCCCCAAGCCGTTCGGTGATGGGCATGTAGCGCGTATTGCTATTGGCGTTTTGGCGCTGACATTGTCTAAAGTATTGCCGACCACAGCCGATAAGGACGGCTAACTGATGCAATAACGTATTCCAAACTCACGATAAAAGGCAGTTTTGCAGGTGTTCTTCCGGCTTATATTGCCTGGCAGATTGCAGTAGCATCCTCCACTCAGCTCTCAAAAAAAAGGGTCGTTGTGCCTATTACCTGGAATGCCCCACTGATCGCCGTGTCGGTGCTGATCGCTGTCATCGGATCGTACACCGCGCTCATCCATGCCCGGCGCGTGCGCGAAAACAGCGGACGTACAGCAACGATCTGGATGCTGGCGGGTGGTGGCACACTGGGCGTGGCGATCTGGAGCATGCACTTCGTCGGCATGTTGGCTTTCCATCTACCCGTCCCTATCGGCTATGACCCGCTGTTGACCTTATTCTCACTCCTGCCTGCAGTCATTTTGGCTCTGCTCATTGGGATTTTTGCTGCTTAATCTCTGTCACTTCAAGCAGGTCAATGATACCTGCGGTCGTGTTGCAGGCGACATAACGCGGTGTACCACAGACAGTATTTTGCGTTCGATGAAGCGCTGTTACGAGCATGTCGGTCCGGGGTGGGAAAGATTTTTGCTGCTGATACCGGAATGCACCGGGCAGAGCCTGCTTGTTATCGAGGAACATATTCGCGAGGCTGTTCAACCTTGCGCATCGAATCTGGAATGCAGGCATTCACTTTCACGGTCAGTATCGGCGCTCATTATCCGTATACCCTGCAGGCTCTGGATGCGATGTTGCAACAGGTGGGTAAAGCGCTGAACTCTATAAATGACGCTGGACGTAACTGCGGGCGATTGGCGAATAAGGCGGAAACTTGAACGAGTAATCTGAGGCTGTATGCGAATGAGAGGAAAGCTATTCCTGCCTGCACTGGAAGGTGGAATCACCGGTCTAGATGAATTTAAGAGCGGAAAAAAATAGTGTGAGTATTATGTGAGCCTATAAACATTGGTCACACCGCAGGTGTGACGAAATCCGAGTTATCTGATTTGTTAGAGTTGTGATTATGTCCGGGTTAGTGATGAAATTTCTTGAGTAGAAGATGCAGGCAACGAGCATGAGAGTGAACCAATCAGTGATTCAGTCCGTACAGGTGCAACAGCTGTTTTCCGGCAGCGTGGCGTCGCTCGTCACCAGTGTCCTGCTCGCCTTGTTACTTGCCTATATGCAACTCGCGGTGGTTAGCCCTTCGATAATCGTTGGGTGGTTTGTTTCTATCGTTGTGGTTTCCATGGCACGCTTGGCGCTCTATGTTGCCTATCGCAATACTGTGATAGATGACGCGAATAGTGGCCTGTGGCTGATTTGGTTCAGATTGGGCGTACTGATTGCTGGTGTGGTATGGGGATCGGCTGGTGTCCTATTATTTCCCGATGATGACGTGCACCATCAAATGTTCCTGACTTTCATCCTGGCCGGATTGTCCGCTGGCGGTGTGGTTACCTATTCCGCCGACCTGTTTTCTGCCATCACATTTTCTGTCTCTGCTCTGCTGCCCTTTGCGCTTCGCTTGTTGGCCGAGGGAGACAGTTTATCCCTGGCTATGGGCATGGCAGGAATGCTATATATCGCCTTCATGATTGCGAGCATGGTGCATATAAATCGCAACCTGCGCGACAACGTCATTTTGCGCATGGATGCTGTGCGCAATCAGGAACTGCTCAACGAGGCGCAGCGGCTGGGGCAACTGGGGAGCTGGGAGTTGAACCTGGTGAGCGGTGAGTTGCGCTGGACGGATGAGGTTTACCGGATCTTCGAGCTTGACCCGGCGCAGTTCACGCCCTCCTACGAGAATTTCCTGAACGTGATCCATCCGGATGACCGCGACAAGGTGAACCGCGCTTATACGCAGTCGCTGGAAGATCGTCAGCCCTACGATATCGAGCACCGGCTGTTGTTTGCGGATGGACGTATCAAATGGGTGCATGAGCATTGCAGCAGCGAGTTTGACGCATCCGGCAAGCCGCTGCGCTCGGTGGGGGCGGTGCAGGATGTCACCGAGCAATATCTCGCGGCGGAGGAATTGCGCGTCGCTGCCGTCACGTTCGAGGCGCAGGATGCCATCCTGATCACCGACGCGGATGCAAATATCCTGCGCGTCAATCGTGCCTTCGAAGCGCTGTCCGGCTACCGCGCGGAAGAGATCGTCGGGCAGAATCCGCGCATCCTCCAGTCCGGGCGGCACGACGCGGCTTTCTACCGGGCCATGTGGGCGGAATTGCTCGGCACCGGCAAATGGTCGGGAGAAATCTGGGACAGGCGCAAGAACGGCGAGATCTATCCGAAGTACATGACCATCACGGCGGTTCACGACAATTGCTTTCAAGTGACGCACTACGTTTCGATATCCAGCGATATCAGCCAGCGCAAACAGTCGGAGCAGGAAATCCATCAGTTGGCCTTTTACGATCCGCTGACCATGCTGCCGAATCGCCGCCTGCTGCTGGACCGTTTGCATCAGGCGATGGCGGTCAGCATGCGCAGCGGCCGGCATGGCGCATTGCTGTTCCTGGATCTGGATCACTTCAAGACCATCAACGACACGCAGGGCCATGCGACGGGCGACCTGCTGTTGATCGAGGTGGCGCGCCGGCTGCAGAGCTGTGTGCGCGAGGGTGACAGCGTGGCGCGGCTGGGCGGTGATGAATTCGTGGTGGTGCTCGAAGAGTTGAGCCACCAGATGGATGAGGCAGCCACCCAAACCGAGCTGGTCGCGGAAAAGATCCGCAACGCGCTGGGCCAGCCCTATCTGCTGGAAGAATACGAATGCCACACCACGCCGAGTATCGGCATCAGCCTGTTTCGCGGCCATCTGGACAGCATGGAAGACCTGCTCAAGCATGCCGATGTGGCCATGTACCAGGCCAAGACGGCAGGGCGTAATGTCATTCGCTTCTTTGACCCGCAGATGCAAATGACATTGGATACACGGATTGGTCTGGAAGCGGACTTGCGTCGCGCACTCGCCAGGCAGCAATTCCGCCTGTATTACCAAGTGCAAGTTGACGGTCGCGGCAAGGCGACCGGCGCAGAAGTGTTGTTGCGNNCCGAGGAAACCGGACTCATCGTGCCGATCGGGCTATGGGTGTTGCAAACTGCCTGTGCCCAACTCAATGCATGGCAGCACGATGCGCTGACCTGTGACCTGACGCTGGCGGTGAACGTCAGCGCCAGACAATTCCGTCAGGCTGATTTTGTCGCCCAAGTGCAGCAGGTGCTGCTGGAAAGCGGTGCGAAGCCTTCCCACCTCAAACTGGAACTGACCGAGAGCACCGTGCTGGAGAACGTCGAAGACACCATCGCCAAGATGCGCGAACTGAAACTGCTGGGCATCAGTTTCTCCATGGACGACTTCGGCACCGGCTATTCTTCGCTGCAATACCTGAAACGCCTGCCGCTGGACCAGATCAAGATCGACCGCTCCTTTGTGCTCGACATATCCAGCGATCCCAACGATGCCGCCATCGTGCAGGCCATCATCGCGATGACACAGGCGCTGGGGTTGAACGTGATCGCCGAAGGGGTGGAGACCGAGGCGCAGCGGGACTTTCTGGATAAACACGGCTGCCACGCCTTCCAGGGGTATCTGTACAGCAAGCCGGTGCCGCTTGAGCAGTTCGAAGCGTTGATCACCCGGAAACCGGTCAAGTAATCGGGAACTTATTCGTACTTGGGCAGCCGCAGACGCCGTATATTTTGGCTACCCGAAACTGAGCAGCCTGTCAACTTTGCAAATTTGACTTTCACGATAGAATCGCGCCCGTTTTCAAAGTCGAACTGAATTAAATGGATAAAAATGTCGGGCAGGTGAGGGTCTGGGATGTGCCGGTGCGGCTGTTCCATTGGTCTTTGGTGCTGGGCTTTGTGCTCGCCTATCTGTCGGCTGAGGTGCATATTCTGGATGCGCATNNTCGCGGGTAATCGGTATGCGCGATTTAGCTCATTTATCTTTTCGCCGGGCGAAACATTGGCTTACATGCGTTCCATGTTTGGCCGGCATCCGGTTAAACATTATCTTGGCCATAATCCTGCGGGTGCACTGATGACATTCGCATTGTTGGCGCTATTGACACTGATTTTTTTCACGGGTTTGGTGACTCAGGCGGCTATCGACTTCGAAGGACCGCTGTTGTTCCTCGCCAATTGGGTGAGTGATGACACCAGCTACTTTTTGCGCCATGCGCATGATTTCTTCGTGGATGTCGCCTTACTGCTGATTCCGCTGCATCTGATGGGCGTAGTTGGTGGCAGTATCTGGCATAACGAGAATCTGGTCTGGGCGATGGTGACCGGCATGAAGAAAGTAGTCGCACCGCATTCAACGCAACAATAATTCACATCAACTATCAATCCGGAGGAATCAATGCAAGAGAATCACCGTTTAAGAATGCTGGCTGCCGGCGCGGTATTGCTGGCTTGGGCCGGCACGGGACAGGCACAAGAGGCGACGCTTGATCTGATCTCGCCAGCTCAGGCTTATGTGCAGGATGCCAAACCTTTCATGCTGGCGGCGAACGAAACCGCTACGTCGGTGAAGAAGCAGTCCGGCGCGACTCCCAGGGCGGTCAATCCCGAATTTGAGCCTCCCTTGTGGTCCGGTAGTAATGCTCACCAGTATCTGGGCTTGGGCACTTTGGTGTTTGCCGGGTTGACCGGAATGACTGCCCCTGGGGACAACGAGTGCGAAACTGCACCTTGTCCGCCGCCGCAGCCGCGTGAGACCAACGGTACGCACGCCAAGCTGGCGCGTGCCACCGTGGCCCTGGCTGCCGCTACCGTGGTGACCGGTCTGGTCGCGCACTGGGATGACTTCCATCTGGAAGACGGCTTCACCGACCCGGACAATCTGCATGCCTTGTTGGGCACGGCAGGTGCGTTGACCATGGCCTATGCGGTGTCTAAAGCAGCCGATCCCTGGAGCAGCAATGGCCACGCGGGCAAAGCCATTACCGGTGCCGTGCTGATGGCCGTCGCGGTCAAATTAACCTGGTGATTCAAGGAATGAACATGGTGAAGTTAAGTGCGTTGTTTTGTCTGATTGGGTTGAGTATTTCTTCTGTTGCTTTCGCTACGCCTGCGAGTGATGCCTTGCTGGCGAAATACAAGGCGGAAGGTGTTGCCAATATCGACGCTGAAAAAGGCAAGAAGGATTGGACTAAAGAAGTTGTGATCGGGGACGGTGAGAAGATGTCTTGTGCAACTTGCCACGGTAAAGATTTCAGCAAGGCAGGTGAGCATCACAAAACCAGCAAAGTGATCGAGCCGATGTCGATGCGAGTGAACGCGGAGCGCTACACCGACGAAAAGAAAATCGAAAAATGGTTCAAGCGTAACTGCAAAGACGCATGGGGTCGCGAATGCACGGCACAGGAAAAAGCCGACTTTTTGACCTTCTTGCTGGCTCAATAATTCAGGAGAAATGATGATGCAAATGAAATTTAAATCTGTTGCCCTGTTGACGGGATTGTTGTGGCTGAGCGGTGCTGTTTGGGCCGAAGAAAGTCTGCTGGAAGCGATGTTCACACCGTTGCGCCAGAAGGAAGTGAACCCGGTCACCAACAAGCAGTACAAGGATGAATGCGGTTCCTGCCATTTCGCTTATCAACCCGGATTGTTGCCGGCCAAGTCCTGGGCAAAATTGCTCGACGAGAAAGCATTGGCCGACCACTTTGGTGATAACGCCGAGCTCGACAAGGCTGTGCTGGCATCTATCTATGAATATGTGATGGCGAATGCGGCGGACAAGTCGTATTACAAGCGTGCGCGCAAAATTGCCATTTCCACGGAAGGCATCGAAGCGCCACTGCGTATCACCGAGGTGCGTTACATCAAGCGCAAGCACCACGAGATCCCCGACAAGATGATCAAGGGCAACAAGGATGTGAAGTCATTGAGCTACTGTGATGCCTGCCATACCCAGGCCAATAAAGGCGTGTTCGATGAGGACACCGTAAAGATCCCCAACTACCCCGACTGGGATGATTGATATCCCGCTGTGAGAGCGCGTTCAAGGGCAGCTTCGGCTACATCAGTAGCCGGGCTGTTTTCATTTACTGCGTCTGCTTTTCTATCGCCCTGCGTTGCTCTTCATCTTGTTTCCGCGTGGAGTCATCGGCTGCTTTGGCTTTGTCGGGTACGTCGCGCTGTTCCTTGAACAATTGGGGCGGTGGAGTTTTTTCCTCGTTGTTGGGGCTGCATGCGCTGAGCAGCAGGAGGGTGCACAGGGCGGTGGTGCGGTAAATTATCATGCGGTGCTCTCCGGTGTAGTCTAACGCTTGTTAAAATGGACAAGCTGTTTCGGTTTGCCGAAGTACCATCCCTGGCCGTAATCGCAACCCAGCTTGACCAATTCATTGCGTGTTTCCCGTGTTTCTACACCTTCTGCAACAACCTTCATGCCGAGGGAATGTGCAAGTGCGATTGAGGAACGGACGATCTCCATGCTTTGCCCGGAAGTCAGCAGGGGCAGGATGAAAGAGCGATCTATCTTTAGCGTGCCGATGGGATAACGGTGCAGAGTATCGAGTCCGGAATAACCGATGCCGTAGTCATCCAAAGCCAAATGACATCCCAGCCCAACCAGTTCACTGAGGATGAGCAGTGCGGCATCCGCCTGCTCAACCATCACCGTTTCAAGCAATTCCAATTTAAGGGCATGTGCAGACATCCCGTGTTTATTGATGATTGCCTTGACGTCATTTACCAGATGTTCCCCGGTTAATTGCCTGGCCGAAAGATTAACGCTGACGAACGGCGTGTCGTGATTGGTGTATTGCTTGAGTACGGGCCAGTCACGGCAGGCGCGATCAAGTGTCCATATTCCGAGTTCTTTGATCTGCCCGGTTTGTTCTGCCAGCCACAAGAAGTCCAATGGCGGGATCAGCCCGTCGGTCGGGTGATGCCAGCGGATCAGCGCTTCAAATCCCGCGACACTATCGTCAGCCAGATCGCAGATCGGCTGATAGTAGAGTTCGAATTCATTTTGTGCCAATGCACGCTTGATGCCCTGGGCGAGTGAAAGTTTTTGCGTGGCCACTCCCTGAAGCTCATTCCGGGAAGAAGATTTTTCGGGAGCGGGTTTATTGGAGTCGGCCGGGTTGCCGGAATATCCCGATTTATTCCTGAAGCGCTCCAGGATGATCACCAGCAGATGGCGGAGGATCGGATCACTGCGCTCCAGCAGTTCGCTGATCAGCTGATGTTCGATCTGGATCAGGATGGTGTGTTCGGTAGCGCGCGCAGACGCGGTGCGCGGTTGCTGGTCGATGAGCGCCACTTCGCCGAACAGTTCNNGCTGATTACACGGATGAGTCGCGGGAGGATTCTCCCACTTTGATCAAGTCAAAACAGGTAATAAATGGCCTATATATTTTTTCTGCTTGACAGTATGGGGAGCGGGTGTTCCAGAAGGAACGTGAGAGACTATATCCGTCCGGTGTCCTGATCGTGCCCGTGTTTCTTGTAGAGCAGGCTCATAATGCCCGCCATCAGCAGACCGAACACAAGGATGATGGCGTTGATGGAGAAGTCGATTTTTACCATCAGCGCATACAGACCCAGCATGAGAAAAATGCTGATGTTTTCGTTGAAGTTCTGCACGGCGATGGAGCGACCCGCGCCCATCAACAGATGGCCGCGATGTTGCAGCAAGGCGTTCATCGGTACCACAAAGAATCCACCCATGATGCCGATGCCGATAAGCAACAGAATGGCAAGCAAGGGATGGGTGACCGGGATCATGGCCAATACCAGCAAACCCATGCCGATTCCGACGGGGATGACATTCACCGCGTGCTCCAGTTTGACGAAGCGCGCAGCAAGGATGGAACCGATGGCGATACCCACGGCGACCCAGGCGGTGAGTTTGGCCGCTTCGCCGATGCTGTAATGCAGGGCCACAGCCGCCCATGCCAATACGAGCAGACGCAAGGTCGCACCCGCGCCCCAGAACAAAGTGGTCACGGCGAGTGAGACTTGGCCCAGCGGGTCTTTCCACAATAAGCGGAAGCAGTGCGCAAAATCCCTGATCAGGAAAATGGGACTGCGGCTGAGCGGCTTGTGTTCAATGGGGACCAGCGGGATGTAGAGGTTGAACAATGCCGCAACGAGGTAAATGAAAAAAATGACGAAGATGGCCAGTTCGGCCGGCTTTACGAACGATGGAACATGCAGACTTTGCATGATCGAGAGGGAGATACTGGGCGTGATGAGCATCCCGCCGACCACTGCACCGAGGATGATGGCAGCGACCGTCAGACCTTCCATCCAGCTATTTGCCCACACCAATCTTTCAGGTGGCAGATATTCGGTGAGGATGCCGTACTTGGCGGGCGAATAAGCCGCCGCGCCGAATCCGGCAAGACCGTAAGCAACCAGCGGATTCACGCCGGCCAGCATGGCAACGCAACCCGCCATCTTGATCGCGTTGCTGAGGAACATCACGCGACCTTTGGGCATCGAGTCGGCGAACGCACCGACGAAGGGTGCCAGCAGAATGAAAGAGACGATGAAGGATTGTTGCAGGATGGGTGTGTGCCAGCTCGGGGCATGAACTTGCTTGAGCAACGCGATGGCGGCGAACAGCAGGGCATTGTCGGCGAGCGCGGAAAAGAATTGCGCCGCAAGAATGATGTAGAAGCCGCGTTTCACGTTTTAGGATTATGGTGTGGACGCCGTTTTATAACATGAAATATCCGCTGCGTTCCATAAATTAGCATGTTACCCAGAGCATTTTCGAAACGCGCCGCATGTGAGGCCTGCTATCATTCGCGGCACATTAAACAGGCGCAGTCTTAAATACATGTCACGCCCGATCCAAGCCCGTATCGACCTGTCCGCACTGAAGAACAATCTGCACGTGGTGCGCCGCGCCGCGCCATCGCGTGTGATGGCGGTCATCAAAGCAAATGCCTACGGGCACGGATTGCTGCGTATTGCTGAAGCATTGCGCGATGCGGAAGGTTTTGCGGTGCTGGATGTGTGTGATGCTATCACGTTGCGCGATGCAGGCTTTCGCCAGAGCATCCTGATGCTGGAAGGCTTCTTCACGCAGGAAGAATTGCCGCTCTTCGCCGAATACGAATTGGCCAGTGTTATTCACAGCCATCAGCAGCTGGTGTGGCTGGACGCCTATCCGCGCAAGAATGGCTTCTCGGTCTGGCTCAAGGTCAATACCGGCATGAATCGCCTCGGTTTTATGCCCGCAGAAATACCCGCGGCAATGGAGAGACTCAAGTCGCATCGCGCGGTACGCGACGTCACCTTGATGACGCACTTCGCACAGGCGGATGAGGCAGCGGGCATCGCGACACAACTCGCAGTGTTCAACCGACTCGCAGCTCCTTATCGCATGCCGCGTTCGCTGGCCAATTCCGCTGCCATCCTGCGTTATCCCGCAACGCATGGCGACTGGGTGCGACCCGGCATCATGCTCTACGGCAGCTCGCCGTTCGCCGATGTCAGCGCGCAGCAACTCGGTTTGCATCCGGTGATGACCTTGAGCAGCGAGCTCATCTCCGTGCAAACAATCAAGGCGGGCGAAGCAGTCGGCTACGGTGCGACCTTCCGCGCTGAAAACAATATGCGCATCGGCACGGTGGCCTGCGGTTACGCCGATGGTTATCCGCGCCACGCGCCGTGCGGAAGGGTGGAGTCGGAGACTCCGGGTACCCACCGGCCTGCCCTTGGCGGGTGCACTGGCACGCCCATCCTTGTCAACGGACAACGTACCAGTATTCTCGGCCGTGTGTCGATGGACATGCTGGCGGTAGACTTGAGCGGGCTGCCCGATGCACAAATAGGCAGCCGCGTCGTGCTGTGGGGAGAAGGGATGTCGGTGGATGAAGTGGCGCGTGCCGCCGGAACGATCAGCTATGAATTGCTGTGTGCGTTGGCTCAGCGTGTCCCGGTGAAAACCTAGTGTGGTGCTTTCGAATTGCCGGAGCCAGACGCGCGCTTTTGTAGGTCGAATTTCAATCCGACAAGTCGGGCTTAAGCCCGACCTACAGGATGCTCGTGCAACGCCTTGGCTACCGGCATCAGTGCTTCCATGGACAGGTCGGATAGCGCTTGATGTTCAGCCTGATCCAGCCTGGTGTAGTGTTTGGCCTGCGAACTCAGATAGCTCGGGTCGTAATGGAGTTCCAGCAATTCTTCTACTAACGTGCTGAATTCTCCGGCGCGTATCAGCTTATTCCAGTGTTCCAATCGTTTGCTGCCGTGGAAGGGATGCAACACCTGCAATTGTGTGATGAGTATTTCCGGTTTATCGATGAAGTGGCGATAGTCCTCCAGCAGCAGGGCGACACGCACATCAAGCGCGGTATCCAGCAGGATGCATTCACTTGAGTGCATCGCCGAGACCAGCGCAGCGGGTAAAGTGAGGCGACCGATCTTGTTGCTCTCCGCTTCTACAAAAACCGGATGCGCGGGGTTGAGTTTTTCCAACGTCTGCACGAGCGAGGTATCAAACCATTTTTGTGAAGGTTGTGCTTGCTGTGGCAGGCCGCCCAGCACCGAGCCGCGGTGCTGCGCCAGGGTTTCGAGGTCGAGTACTTGCGCGCCGCTCGCTGCAAGTGCGTCGAGCAAACGGCTCTTGCCGGATCCGGTCGCACCGCAGATCACACGGTAGTTGAAGCTACCGGGCAGGTTGTCCAGTTTTTCCAGCACATAGCGGCGATAACTCTTGTATCCGCCTTCCAGCTTGTGTGCCGCCCAGCCTATCTGCGCGAGGATGATGCTCATTGCACCGCTGCGCTGTCCTCCGCGCCAGCAATAGATCAGCGGTTTCCAGGATTTCGGATGGTTGCGAAACCGCGTCTCCAGATGATGTGCGATATTCTTCGCCACCAGTGCTGCCCCGACCTTGCGTGCCTCGAATGGCGATATTTGTTTGTACAGCGTGCCGACGCTGATGCGCTCCTCGTCCGACAATACCGGACAATTGATCGCGCCGGGGATGTGGTCTTCGGCGAATTCCGCCGGCGTGCGCACGTCGATGATTTCGTCAAACTCGGCGAGCTGTGGTAGGTTTGCGACTCTAAATAACATACGCAGTGGGAGTGGATGTGGAAAAAGTGAAATTGACCCAATTGTCGCACGGTGGCGGTTGCGGCTGCAAAATAGCCCCGGCGCTGTTGCAAACCATACTAGGCGAGGCGCAAAAACAATTGCTGTTTCCCGATCTGCTGGTAGGCACCGAGACCAGCGATGATGCGGCGGTATATCGCCTGAACGACCAGCAGGCGATCATCGCCACCACCGATTTTTTCATGCCCATTGTGGATGATCCGTTCGATTTCGGGCGCATCGCTGCCACCAATGCATTGTCCGATGTGTATGCCATGGGCGGCACGCCGATCATGGCACTGGCCGTCGTCGGCATGCCCATCGACAAGCTGGCGCCGGAAACCATTCGCAGCATATTGCAGGGTGGCGAAGCGGTGTGCCGATCGGCAGGTATCCCGCTGGCGGGTGGACATTCCATCGATTCACAGGAACCAATCTACGGCCTGGTCGTGCTCGGTGTCGTGCACCCGAAACAGGTGAAGAAGAACAGCTCGGCGTGTGACGGAGATGTGCTGATCCTGGGCAAAGGCATGGGGATTGGCGTGCTGGTTGCTGCGTTGAGGAAAGAAATGCTTTCCGCGGCAGGCTATGCGCAACTCATTGCCACGACGACACAACTGAATACGGTGGGCAGGACACTCGCCCTGATGCCCGGCGTACACGCGTTGACCGACGTGACCGGTTTTGGACTGCTGGGTCATCTGTTGGAGATGTGTCGCGGCGCCGGGTTGAGTGCGGAGCTGAAATTCGACCAGGTGCCTGTGTTGCCGGAAGCCTTGGCGCTGGCTCAACAAGGCATCGGCACCGGAGCGATAGATCGCAACCTGGCGAGTTACGGGGGGGAAGTGGATTTCGCGCCGCAGTTGCAGGATTGGCAACGGCGTTTGCTGGCGGATGCGCAAACCAGCGGCGGCTTGCTGGTGTCCGTTGCACCGGAAGCGGCGGATAGCGTGATGGCGAGTTTCCGCGAGGCAGGTTTCGTTCAGGCGGCAGTGATCGGAAAAATGCAGCCGAGTGCGCCGCGCGTGGCAGTGGTGTGATTGGTACCCTGGACGGGAATCGAACCTGTAACTAGCCCTTAGGAGGGGCTTATTATATCCATTTAACTACCAGGGCAGCGGCACGCATTCTAACGTAAAATCCCGCCCCCGCAGGCTAACAAGAACGTCGCGAAGCGACTCCTGATTACTCTCTCCCGTCAGGCGCGCAAGGAGTGCAAATGAAATGGTTGATCCTGTTTGGCTTGTTGGCTGCCGTGGCTTTATTGGTGAGCCAGATGGCGCGCGCAGCTGAGTTGCCCAAGGCGGGAGAGGTCGCTCCCGATTTCAATCTGCCCGATCAGGATGGCAAGTCGCATCAGTTGCGGGACTTTGCGGACAAGTGGCTGGTGTTGTATTTTTATCCCAGGGATGACACGCCGGGCTGCACACAGGAGGCGTGCGCTTTTCGCGATGATCTGCACAAATTGACGGCATTGGGTGCGCAGGTGGTGGGCATCAGCGTGGACGACAGCGCGAGCCATGCCGAGTTTGCGAAAAAATATCACCTGCCGTTTCCCTTGCTGGCGGATAAATCCACTGAAGTGGCGGCACGCTATGGCGCGTTGATGAATCTGGGATTGTTCAAGTATGCCAGGCGCTATACATTTTTGATCGACCCGCAGGGCAAGATCGCCAAGGTGTACCAGAAGGTTGAGACCTCCAGACACTCGACTGAGATCATCGAAGATTTGAAGCAACTGACTGAGATAGGTAAGCGATGAAGTATCCGAATTTGAATCTGTTCGCTGCATGGTTCTTTATGGTGCAGACGCTGGCGATGGGATGGGTGGCGGCGGCGGGGCGCATGTTGCTGGAGCTGCTGGGCATGGCGACCACCGAGGGCGATATTCCGGGACGGCTGGTGGGCGCCTTGCTGTTGTTCGCCGCCGTGTTTATGGTCTGGTACTTCCGGCGCTCGCTGCCGCCGCAGGGCAGGCCGCAAGGAAATGGTTTCGTGTTCGGCCATCGCTTGCTGTTGATTGGCAATGCGCTGGCCGCAATGTTGTTCGTATTCCATTTCTTCGCGCCCGGCATCGAAGGCTACAACACGCATCTGGTGCTGGATAAATTCACCACGTCCTTTGGCTATCTGTCGATGGGATTTTTTGCGGCGGGTTTCTCGTTTATCTATCAATCCGCATTACCTCAACAAGAGAAAAGCTAAATGCCGTATATCACGCTGGATAAAGCCGCACTGGCTTTTGGTCACGTTGCGCTGTTGCATGACGTGGATTTTCAACTCGATGAGGGCGAGCGTGTCGGCCTGATCGGGCGCAACGGCGGCGGCAAATCCAGCCTGCTCAAAGTGCTGGCCGGACAGGCACATCTGGATGACGGCACACTGTGGCGCCAGCCCTCCATACGCATCTGCTACGTGAGCCAGGAGCCGGTGCTGGATACGAACTCAACCGTGTTCGACGAAGTGGCGCGCGGCCTGGGCGAGTTGCATCAGCTCATTACCGACTACCACCATCTGTCGCATCAACTGGCCGAACCGGATGCCGATTACGAAAAATTGCTGGAAGCCTTGCAGCCGCTGCAAACCAGGCTGGAAGCGCAGAACGGCTGGGCGATGCAGGCACGCATCGAGACTGCCATTCAGCGCCTTGAACTGGATCCGGAAGCGCTGGTCGGTTCTCTGTCCGGCGGGGTGCGCAAACGTGTGGCGCTGGCGCAGGCATTGGTGGCCGAGCCTGAGGTGTTAATCCTCGACGAACCGACCAACCACCTGGATTTCGCCTCCATCGAATGGTTGGAAGGCTTGCTGAACAGTTTTCGCGGCAGCGTATTGCTGGTCACGCATGACCGGCGCTTCCTGGATAACGTCGCCACCCGCATCGTCGAGCTGGATCGCGGCAATCTGTCCAGCTTCCCCGGCAACTTCGCCGCGTATCAACGCATCAAGGAACGTATGCTGGCTGACGAGGCAGTGGTCAATGCCAAGTTCGACAAGGTGCTGGCGCAGGAAGAAGTGTGGATACGCCAGGGCGTGAAGGCACGGCGCACGCGCAATGAAGGGCGCGTGCTGCGTCTGGAGTCGCTGCGTCTGGAGCGTGCGGCGCGGCGCGAAAAACTGGGCAAAGTGGAGATGAATCTGGATGCAGGCGATCGTTCCGGCAAACTGGTGGCGGAGTTGAGCAACGTGAGCAAGTCGTTCGGCACGCGCAAAGTCGTCGACGATTTTTCCTGCCGCATCCAGCGCGGCGACAAGATCGGCTTGCTCGGTCCCAACGGTGCGGGCAAGAGCACGCTGCTCAAGATTATCCTTGGAGAAATGCAGCCGGACAGCGGTGAGGTGAAGCTGGGCACCAAGTTGAGCGTGGCCTATTTCGACCAGTTGCGCGCGCAGCTCGACGATAACGCGACGCTGGTGGATACCATCAGCCAGGGTTCGGATTTCATCGAGATCGGCGGTGCCAGGAAACATGTCATCAGCTACCTCGGCGACTTTCTGTTCGCACCGGAACGCGCGCGTTCGCCGGTGAAGTCGTTAAGCGGCGGCGAACGCAATCGTCTGTTGCTGGCGCGCTTGTTCACGCGGCCTGCCAACGTGCTGGTGCTGGATGAGCCGACCAACGATCTCGACATCGAGACGCTGGAACTGCTGGAAGAGTTGCTGGCGCAATACGACGGTACACTGTTTCTGGTGAGCCATGACCGCGCCTTCCTCGACAACGTGGTGACGCAGGTGATCGCTTTCGAGGGTGACGGCAAGCTGATGGAGTATGTCGGCGGTTACGAGGACTGGGTGCGCGTGAAGAAGTATGAGGCTGCGAAAGGGTCGCCGCATAGCGGCGGGGCACCCGGCGGCGTCCCCCTTGCGGGGGTCGGTCAAAAAGTGTCTGTAGCTACGCCTGCCAGGCCGGTAATCAAAGCATCGAGCAAGCTGAGTTTCAAAGAACAAAAAGAGTTGGACGAGTTGCCGCAGCATGTTGAGGCGTTGGAACGCGAACAGGAAGATATCGCGGCGGTACTTGGCGCGGGCGCGCTATTCCGCGACAATCCGGCTCACGCCAAACAATTGCAGCAACGCACCATGGAGATCGAAGAGGAGCTGTTGCAACTGATGACGCGCTGGGAGACGCTGGAGAGTCGTTGAGGTGCCTTTGAGCGGGAATGACAGGCTGGATTGGCTATAGGGAGATGGGAAATGAATAAAAAATTCTTGTTGCTAACACTCACCGCCGGCGCACTGTCGTTGCCCGCCTGCACCACACAGCAAATGATGCAGGTGGCGACGGCCAAAGACCCGAAGCTGGCGCTCAAGAGCATGGCCGACCAACGGGTCAGTGCCTACAAATACAATCCGGAATTGATTCTGTCCGATCTGAAAAAAGCAAAAGCGGAATTTGACCGGCTGATGGGCAATGTGCAAAAGGAGAGCGGCGCAAAGTGGGGCAAGCGCGAATCCGGCACGCTGCCGAGTCGCACGCGCTACGTGAAATACACCGAGAACTACAAGAACCGCGTGGTGGTGGATTACGATGCGGGCACCATCCTCATCGAGCATCTGGATGAAGACAAGGCGAAGGAGAAATTGCGCAACGCGTCAGTGGTCGCGCTGCTCACGCCGGACGATCCGGGTGCGGTTGATCTGTTCTCCGACAAAGAGATTTCGCTGACCGGCAAGCCCTTCCTGCAAGAACTGGTAGTGGATCAGAACAACACCGTGCTCAAGACGCGCGAGGATGTCGAGCGTTACGCCGATTTCCTGGTTGCCGGCAAATTGCAGCGCCGTACTATCGACGCCGACGGCACCAGCAAGAATGTGCTCTATGTGCAGATGAGCATGGTGAACGCNNGCGGTCTCCAGCGCGCCGGCCTACGGCATGATGCAGCTCGTGCCTTCCAGCGGCGGGCGCGAGGCGTATCGCAAGGCCAAGGGCGAAGACGTGATGCCGACCAAGGAATACTTGTTCGATGCCGGGAACAATATTGAGCTGGGCTCGACCTACCTGGGTGTGTTGCTCAACGACAGTCCGCTACGCCAGATACGCAATCCCGTGTCGCGCGAATACTGCGCCATCGCCGCCTACAACACCGGTCCCGGCAACGTGTTCCGCGCGTTCAGCACGCTTACCGGGAAAGCGCGCCAGCCAGATGCGTTGGACAAGATCAACTCGATGCGGCCGGATGAGGTATTCGACGCGTTGCGCACCAAGCTGCCGTATGAAGAGACGCGCGGCTACATCGTGAAAGCGGTGGAAGCGAAGAAACGTTACGCGGTGATGTAAGAATTAATCTTCTAAAGCCTGTCTCAGAGTAAGGTTGATGTGTCGGGTGGCCTGAGTACAATCCAAATCGTTCTCAGGGAGGTGATATGAAAACCAGGACCATCGTATTCATCCACGGCATGTACATGAACTCCCTGTGTTGGGAACACTGGATCACTCATTTCCAAGCTAGGGGTTACCGATGCCTTGCTCCTGATTGGCCCGGCAGAGACCTGCCGATTGAAGATCTTCGCAAGAACCATCCCGATCCGTTGCTGGGCCAACTCACCCTGAGCAGAGTGGTTGAGCACTTCGCCGACACCATTAAAACGCTGGATGAAAAGCCCATCATCATCGGTCACTCAATGGGCGGACTGGTCGTGCAACTGTTGCTGCAAAGCGAGCTGGCTGCCGCCGCGGTGGCCATCGATTCTGCGCCGCCGATGGGTGTGTTCACCACCAAGTGGTCGTTCCTCAAATCCAACTGGCCGCACATCACGCCCTTTGTTTCGCCAAGCAGTCCGATAGCAATGACGTTCGAGCGCTTTCAATACACCTTCGTCAATGACTATACGTTGGTGGAACAACGCGCAGCCTTCGAGAGATATGTCGTGCCGGAGTCGCGCCGTGTGCCGCGCGAATCGCTGACGGCAAGCGTTGATTTCAGGAAACCGCATGCACCGTTGTTGCTGGTCGCGGGGTCGGCTGACCACATCATTCCCGCCTCGCTCAACAAATCCAACCAGGCTAAATACAAGTCATCGACTTCAGTCACCGACTTCAAGGAGTTCGCGGGACGCACCCATTTCATCGTCGGCCAAAAGAACTGGGAAGAAGTGGCGGACTACATCATTACTTGGCTGGATAAACAATAAATGCGGGCAGAACTTGTGCCCATCAATTAACGCCTATAGGCCGCCACACCAAACCGAATGCTGCAATCACGCAGAACACCGCGCCCGCATAGAAGGTGAACGCTGCCCCGAGCTTATCCCACAGCAGCCCGGCCAACACACTGGCAATCAGCATCGCCAGCCCGCTCATCAGATTGAAGAAACCGTAAGCCGTGCCGCGCAGGTCGGCGGGCGTCACGTCGGCCACCATGCATGCCAGCAAGCCCTGCGTGATGCCCATATGCACGCCCCACAATGCAACGCCGAGCAACACCGTCGTCCAATGATCGTCGGTCGCCAACACCAGATCGGCAGCGATCAGCACCACTAGACCGAGCGCTAACAATTTAGTGTGACTCATGCCATCGGAGAGTTTGCCGAACGGATAAGCCGAAGCCGCATAGATCACATTCATCGCCACCATCACCAGCGGCACCAAAGCGACAGGGATGCCGCCCTGTGCGGCGCGCAAAACAAGGAAGGCCTCGCTGAATCGTGCAAGTGTGAACACCGCACCGATGCCCACCAGCCACCAATAGGCTGTGCCGAGACGCTGCAAATTTTCGCGTCTGATCGGATTGATCGGTTTATGTGCTTCCTGTTTTTTTGGTTCATGCACGCCGAACAACAGCAGCGCCACCGCCAACAGGCCGGGAATCACAGCCACCCAGAACACCGCGCGGAAATCGTTGGCCCACAACAGCATCAGCCCGACGCCGATCAACGGCCCGAGGAACGCGCCCACGGTATCCAGCGACTGGCGCAGACCGAATGCCGCACCGCGTATTTCGGCGGGCGTGATGTCGGCGAGCAAGGCATCGCGCGGCGCTCCGCGTATCCCTTTGCCCACTCGGTCGAGAAAGCGCGCACTCAGAACCATACCCACACCGGAAGCCAACGCGAACATCGGTTTGGTCAATGCGCCCAGCGCATAGCCGAACACCGCCAGCCCTTTGCGCTTGCTGAGGTAATCGCTCAACACTCCGGAGAACACCTTCACCAGCAACGCGGTGGATTCGGCGATGCCCTCGATCACCCCCACCGTCAACGCGCTCGCCCCCAGCACTGTCACCATGAACAGCGGCAACAGGCTGTGGATCATTTCCGAGGAAACATCCATTAGCAGACTGACAAAGCCCAGCACCCACACACCACTGGGTATCTTGGTCAACGCGTCTTTACCGATTTTGTGCATCGTTCAATTTGCACCCGATGGATTTCTAGAGGAAACGATTAACATTTTCTGGCTACGGTTCGATACATTTTCCGTTCGCCCTGAGTGCCGCGCATAGCGCGGTGTATCGAAGGGTCGAACGGAAAACACTGTTGAAACGACTAGCCATCTGACTAAGCCGCTAAAGCGGCAAGTCATTGGTTATCACCGCGAACGGTCTTATTCTGAGTTTCCCAAAGCATGATTATTGTAAAAACGATAGAAGTCATGAGGCGCGACATCGCTCATGCCATTTTGGAAGGCAGCTTGATCGTGTCGCCCCCCCACCATGAACACGCCCTTGCCCTGATGATGCAGCGTGCGCGGGTTCTTCATGGCGGGATCGATCCATGCCTTAATCACCTCCAGCACGAAAAAGTTGTACTTATTCACCATCCAGGTATCGGCCACCTTGCATTCGAGATTGGCGTAACACTCGGCGATCAGCGGCGGTTCCACCTGCGATGCAGGCAACGGCGTCAGCTTGAATTTCTTGAACTTGTCCACTTTCTTCCCGGAACAGTTGCCGATGCCCACTACCTGCTTCGCCAGCTCCACTGACGGGATATTGAGTACGCATTCCCTAGTCGCCACCAGCGCATTGAAGCTGTGGTTACGCCCGCTGATCACACACCCCACCAGCGGCGGCTCGAACTCCATCATCGTGTGCCACGACTGGGTCATGATGTTCACCTTGTCCTTGTGCGCGGTGGTCACCAGCACCACCAGGCCCGGCTCCAGCAGGCGATAAACCTTGGACAAGGGATAAGTTTTCTTAGCCATTTCAATACTCCTTTCAAATGGAATTCGAAACTGGCCCTTTTAACTTCACTTTTAACTTCTTTCAAATTTTGGACTACGGATATAGGCGCGACTGGTGGATGACTCTGACAATTCTGATCTTGGCGCGGGTAACACGGTATATGAGGTTGTAGGGATAGCGGGTAATAATCAGTTCGCGAGGGGAACCCGGTTTTGGTATCCGTCCCAACAGAGGGAAACGGGTGAGCAGTTCAGCCTGGTTGATGATGTAATCCACTACTTGCTCAGCGGCGACTGGATTGTCAGGTGAAATATGTACATCAATCGCCAGCAAGTCGCGCTCGGAGCGAACCGACCATTCAAGCTGCTTTTTTACTCTTTGAGGCACGTTGTGCCCGTTGCTTGGCAAGCGATTCGCGAATCTGCGCGGTGGAAACTACTCTGCCGTTGTCTAGGTCGGACTGACCCTCGGCGATGGCTTTTTCCTTCCATTCCAGATAATCGAGACGATCACTGAGCGCCGTTTTGAGAATTGATTCGGGATTGATGTGTGCTATCGCCGCAACCTTTTCCAGCCGCTTGGCGAGTGTCTTGGGTAGTTTTAGTTCATCCAGCATGGCATTCCCTCATGAAGTGCGCGACTCGGATTCTACACTCAAGAAATAATGAGCGCATTACGCTGAACTTTGACCATTTCTCAAGCGACTTGCCGCGTAGAGAACCGCATTGATGGGACCGACTTAATGGACTAAATAACATCTCGTTGTGACTCTCGCGTAAAATCCCCGCCGCACTATAACGCCGTCCCCGGCGAATAACCATATACCGTTTGGCCTATATACCCATCCCAGCTGTGAACATCGAAGTAGAACGTTTCTTTTCCGAACAAAGCCCGCTTGCCACTTGATCCCTGCACCCTGATTGATATGGGCGAATGTCGTTGCTGATTTCCGTTAAAATGTCCGTACAGCCAAGTACCAGCAAGGAGAGCCGCCATGAGACAGCTGAATCGCATTACTACTGACCCCGCCGTGATGGGCGGCAAGCCGTGCATCCGTGGACAACGCGTGACGGTCGGCATGCTCATCGGGCTGGTTGCCAGCGAAAAAAGTACGGAGCAGATTTTGGCTTTGTATCCCTATCTCGAAGCGGAAGACATCACGCAAGCATTGCGCTACGCCGCTTGGCGCGCAGAAGAGATTGATCTGCCGCTGGCTGCGGCATGACGCTACGCTTGCTCATCGACATGAATCTCTCACCATCGTGGGTGGAGGTTTTGCGCGATGCAGGCTTTGAGGTGGAGCACTGGTATCGCATCGGTGTTGCCAATGCACCGGACGGCGAGCTTTTCGCTTGGGCAAGCAAAAACAGATACATTGTCTTTACCCACGATCTCGATTTTGGCGCTTTGCTGGCCGCAACCCATGCTGTTTCCCCAAGTGTTTTCCAGATACGCACCGACGATGTAAGCCCAGATGCGCTCGCACCACGCGCTATTGAACTGTTGCGTCGCTTTACCCCGCAACTTACTTCGGGTGCGCTGGTTGTGGTGGATGAAATACGTGAGCGTGTCCGTATCTTGCCACTCGGCAACAATTAACCATCGCAACTTTCCCTGAATATCTGAACTGCTCCTAGTGACCGCCGAAGTAGAACGTTTCTTTTCCGAGCAAAGCCCGCTTGCCACTGAGGTCGCGTCGTTCCGTCCACGCGCGCAGCAGCGCGACATGGCGCTGGCCGTGGCAGAGGCGATACGCGACAACGCGATCCTCGTGGTCGAGGCAGGGACGGGCACGGGCAAGACCTTCGCCTATCTGGTGCCCGCGCTGCTCAATGGCGGCAAGGTGGTGATCTCCACCGGCACCAAGAACCTGCAAGACCAGCTTTTTCAAAAAGATTTGCCGATGGTGCGCGATGCCTTGAAAGCGCCGGTGTCGGTGGCGCTGCTCAAGGGGCGCGCGAACTATGTGTGTCACTACCATCTGGAGCTGGCGCAATCGAACGGGCTGTTCAAGACGCGGGAGGATGTGCGCCATCTCGCCAGGATCGTGAACTACACCAAGGTGACGCAAAGTGGCGACAAGAGCGGGCTGGCGGATGTGCCGGAGAATGCGCCGATCTGGATGCACGTGACCTCGACACGAGACAACTGCCTCGGGCAGGAATGTCCGCAGCACGCGGAATGCTTCGTGCTCAAGGCGCGGAAAGAGGCGATGGACGCAGATGTGGTGGTGGTGAACCATCACCTTTTCTTTGCCGATGTGATGCTGCGCGACGAAGGCGTGGCCGAACTTCTGCCCGCGTGCAACACGGTGATCTTCGACGAGGCACACCAACTGCCGGAGACGGCGAGCCTGTTCTTCGGCGAGAGCCTTTCCACTTCACAGCTATTCGATCTGTCTCAAGATACGCGCATCGAGGCGCTGACCTCTGCCAGGGATTTTGCGGCGCTGCCGGTGGGCTGCGATGAACTGGAAAAGGCTGCGCGAGACCTGCGGCTGGTATTCAAGAAGGAAGGGCGCATGCCGGCGGATGCAACGGAGAACATCAAGGACTTCGCGCCTGCGTTGAAGACGCTGAGCGAGAAGTTGACGAAACTTTCAGGATTGCTGGAGAAACAGGCGGAGCGGAGCGAAGGGTTGGAGAACTGCTGGCAGCGCGCGCAGGGGTTGGTGGAGATGTTGAGGCAATGGCAGGACGGCGATGTGCCGGACAAGGTGCGCTGGCTGGAAGTCTTTCATCACTCGCTGCAACTCAACACCACGCCGCTGTCCATCGCCGACATCTTTGCCAAGCAGATCAGCGGCCATCCGCGCGCCTGGATATTCACCTCGGCGACGCTGGCGGTGAAACAGAATTTCTCGCACTATCAGACCGAGATGGGGCTGCTGGAAGCGCGCACCGCGTGCTGGGACAGTCCGTTCAATTATCAGGAACAGGCGCTGTTGTACGTGCCGCAGAACCTGCCGGAGCCGAACAGCGAGGGTTACACCGAGGCGGTGGTGCTGGCTGCATTGCCGCTGATTGAAGCGAGTAAAGGGCGCGCGTTTCTGCTGTTTACCAGTCTGCGCGCGATGCAGCGTGCTTACGACATCCTGCAAGCGGAGTTCGACAGCAAGAATCTGAAGTATCCGCTGATGATCCAGGGCGAGGGCTCGCGCAACGAGTTGCTCACCCGCTTCCGCGAACACGGCAACGCGGTGCTGCTCGGCAGCCAGTCGTTCTGGGAAGGGGTGGATGTACGCGGCGAGGCGTTGTCGCTGGTCATCATCGACAAGCTGCCGTTCGCCCCGCCGGATGATCCGGTGCTGGCGGCGCGCATCGCCGAACTCAACAGACAGGGGCGCAATGCCTTTATGGAATACCAGTTGCCTCGCGCCATCATCAATCTCAAGCAGGGGGCGGGGCGCCTGATCCGTGACGAGACCGACCGCGGCGTGCTGATGATCTGCGACCCGCGCCTCATTGGCAAACACTACGGCAAGCGCATCTGGCAGAGCCTGCCGCCGTTCAAGCGCACGCGCGACGAGGCGGAAGCCGTCAATTTCTTCACAGCCACAAGTGACAAGGTCAAAACCATATAGTGATTGACTGCCCCAAGTGTTTGCTGTCCACTGCCGCCATAGCAAATGAGTTTCAACAGCAAATGGATCAGAGACTACTCAAACTACTCGGCGGCAACGAGGCGATCTACCCCCACTTGCTGGAAGACAAATTTCCGCGCGTGTTCAGTAAACTTGTCGAATTGTGGGAGACGCCGCACATCGATGCCTATCTGCAAGACCTGTTGATGGACAAACGCGGCGGAGATCGTGCCGGATTTCCCCCCGAAGCGGCGAAGGAAATTTTCCGTCTCAGCAATTTTCTCCACGAGTTGCAGGAGCAGGGCAAAGAGGTCAGCGCATGGGACGAGGTTCCCGAATACAAGCGCGAAGAAATGGCACAGTACGGCTATGACTTTACGCCGCAGGGTCTGCTGAAATCGGTAGAGGATGGCAATCAGGAAGCCGTGCAGGTGTTCCTGTCCTGCGGCGTGGATCTGGAAGTGCGCGACGAGCGCAACTGGACACCGTTGATGATCTCTTCGTTCAACGGCAACGAAGCCTTCGCACTGCTGCTGATCAAGTGCGGCGCAAAGATTTCGGCAAACGACAAGAATGGCTACACACCGTTGCACTGGGCGGCTTTCAACGGCTACGCCAACGTGGTGAAGATGCTGCTGGAGAAAGGTGCCGATCCGAACACGCAAAGCCAGTTTGGCTGGACGGCGTTGATGCAGGCAGCGACGCGCGGACATTTGTTCGCCTGCGCATATCTGATCGCCCAGGGCGCCGATGTGAATCTGGCGAGTTTCGACGGCTGGACGGCGTTGCACAAAGCCGCCAACAACGGGTATACGCAGATTGTCAAACTGCTTCTCGACAAAGGGGTTAATCGTTACGCAAAATATCAAGACGGCAGCACGCCGCTCGATCTCGCCACCAAGAGCGGTCATCAGGACATCATCGCTCTGTTGAATCCCGGGCAATCTCACTCCGTTTGACGCGATATTCAAAGTGCCGCCCATGCATTCCAAGGCGATCCGCCGCCGACCAAAATGCCATGCCCGGTAACCGCGCGAGATGCATTTCTTTCCAGTGGAGAGTCGCAACATGAAAAGCATCATCCGGTTTGTTTTGAAATTGTTATTTCAACTGCTGTTCCGTGTGCGCGTGTCGGGGTTGGATAAAGATATCGATACCGGCAAGCTGCTGGTGATCGCCAACCATGAGTCGTTTTTGGATGGTCTGTTGCTTGGACTATATCTTCCGTTCGATGCGGTGTTCGTGGTGCACACAGCTGTGTTGCGTAGCTTCTTTTTTCGAATGTTGTTGAGCCAGGTGGATTATCTGGCGGTTGATGCGACCAGCCCGATGGCAATCAAGAAAGTCATCAAAATGGTCGAGTCCGGCCGACCCGTGGTGATTTTCCCGGAAGGTCGCATCACGGTGACTGGCTCGTTGATGAAAGTGTATGAAGGCCCGGCGTTTGTTGCAGCCAGGACCGGGGCGACAATACTTCCGGTGCGACTGGATGGCACGGCACGTTCCTATTTCAGCCGCACTGCCGGAAAGAATCCGCGCCGTCTGTTTCCGCGCGTCACGATCTCGGCGATGGAAACCACGGTCATCGCCATGCCGCAGGGTGAGACCACGAGACAGCGCCGCCGCAAGGCAGGGGGGGCGATGCGTCGCCTGATGCAAAAGATGATCTTCGAATCGCAACCGAAGCAGACGTTGTATTCAGGGTTGTTGGATGCCATGGCTATCTATGGACGCAATCGGCGCGTCGTGGAAGACGTGAAGCAGATCGAATATTCCTACGGCGACTTGCTCAAGTTTACGCTGGCATTGGGACGTCTCGTTGCCAGGCACAGCAAGCCTGATGAGTGTGTCGGAATATTGATGCCGAATATTACCGAGACGGTTTGCATGATGATCGGTACCGGTGTGCAAGGTCGCGTTCCGGCCATGCTGAATTACAAGTCAGGAGCAAGCGGGATGCAGGATGCCTGCACAGCCGCAAAGATCTGTACCATCTTCGCTTCGCGCGCTTTCATCGAACAGGCGAAACTGGAAAGCGATGTAGCCGCAATCAAGGATGCAAGAATTTTGTATGTGGAAGACTTGCGTCCGGCAATGGGCGCGGGCGACAAGCTGTGGGTGCTGTTCGGCATGCTGTTCCCGCGCTTGATGGAGAAACGCAGCGACCCGTTTTCCGCCGCTGTCGTGCTCTTTACATCCGGCTCCGAAGGCAAACCCAAAGGCGTGGTGTTGTCGCATCGCGCACTGCTATCCAACATTGCCCAGATACGCTCGATCATCGATTTCTCGGCGCAAGACAAAGTGCTGAACGCGCTCCCGATATTCCATTCCTTTGGGCTGACGGATGGTGCGCTGTTGCCCATCCTGACCGGGATGAACCTGTTCCTGTATCCCACGCCTTTGCATTTTCGGATCATTCCCGAAGTCGCCTACGACCGCAATTGCAGCGTGTTATTCGGCACGAGTACTTTCCTTGCCAATTATGCCAAGTTCGCCAACCCCTATGATTTCTTCCGCTTGCGTTATGTCGTCGCCGGCGC
>CXWL01039115.1_pt1 | contig 26305 bp, 16 predicted proteins | sample 590931 | NCBI WGS metagenome assembly CXWL01 (sample SAMEA3498368, study PRJEB10139) | groundwater metagenome | biome: water well; material: biofilm material | place: Germany | collected 2015-04-27
GTCTTCCTGTTGATCGATCGATTCGGCCATGGTGCGGAAATGCTTTAGGGCACGTTGGTACAAGCCGAAGGCTGTTTCATAGTTCCCTGAGCCGACGGCAATTCTCCCTTGAATCGTCAGACAAGCGGCCAGCTCCGGCAGAAGATGTGATTTCTCTGTCGAACGTTTCGCTGACAGCAAAAACTTCTCAGCGCGCGACGTTTCGTTCATCGCAAGAAGCAGTTCGACAATCAAGAGATGTATCCTCGACAGCTCTATATCGTCAGGAATCACGATTTCCGAATTCAAAAGCAGTTCGAGCTCGCGTTGCGCCTGGCCGGTCTCTCCCGACTCAAGCAGACACTCGATTCGATTGAATGCAAGCAGGGACGTCTCCCGCTCCATATGAAGTTCATCGATGATTCGCCGCGCCTCTACGGAATGTGCGGGGTCTGGGGACAAACGAACCAGATGCAGGAGCACGTTCATCTGGTCAAAGGGGCTTTGACAGGCTCTGGCAAGAGAGAGCGCCTCGAGGGCGACAGTCACCGACCCCTGCGAATCTCCGAGGAACCTGCGTAAATGGGCAGTTTGCAGCCGATGCTGAGTCACAAGCGGCTTGTCGTCAATCATCTGGCACAAACTATCGACGCTCTTCAGGGCGAGCGCCGCTTCCCCAAAGCGACCCATCCGCATGAATGCAAAGGCCTTGTTGATATTGAAGACACCAAGATGGGGTTGGTCGTCCAGCTGCTCTGAAAGTCGAATCCCCTGCGCAAGATAGTCCAGCGATTCCGAGAGTTGCCCGGCGCGCAGCATGACAAACGTCAGATTCTCAAGATTGTAGAGCATCTCTTTCTTGCTGCCAATGCGCTGATTCAGCTCGAGCGCCTCCATGAGCAGGTCAACCGCGCGCGAGGACTCCCCTGACAGATGGGTCACATAACCAAGGTTGTTCAGGGAGCGCGCGATCTCTCCTATGTTCCCGATCTCTTTCTTGAGATTGAGCGAGATGTTTAGCAGGTGAACCCCACGGCGATACCGTCCGAGTATGCAAAAGACCGATCCGAGATTGCTTAAGGTCGAGGCAGTGTCAGCTTTGGCGTCGAGTTTTCTCTGAAGATGCAACGCGGTCCGGTATGCCTGAAGAGCCTTCTTAATTTCGGAGTTGACCCAGAACATGTTCCCGAGGTTGTTGTAGGTGTGAGAGATCTCCAGGTCGTCGCCAAGCTGAATGTAGATATTCAGGGCCTGCTCAAGTGACCTCAGACCGGACTCGAAATCCTGTTTGAACTTGTAGAGATCTCCCAAGTCTTTGTAGGTCTCGGCCAGGAGCTTGTCCGCCGGCAGGTTCTTGTATGCATAGACGAGGCGTTGGTAGCATGCGAAAGCGCGTTCAATGTCACCGCTATCCTTGTACGTGTCGGCAAGTGACATGAGTAGCTCGCGAACCATGTCTATCTTGCCACCCAATTCGGCATATCCGATCACTCGCTTCAGGAGACTTATCGCACTACCGTTTTCATGCTTCTTTCTCAGCTCAAACGAGGCCTCATAGGCAGATCGCTCAGCCTCCTTCAGATCGCCCGCCTGCAGATAGAGGAGAGTAGCTCGCTTGTTGAGACCAAGCTTGTCAGCGATTCGAGCGTAACGGCCGCTGAGACGAGTCAGAGTGGATATACGGAGAAAAGTGCGGAGCATCTCGAAACCCGCCTGCTCGATGCACAATGATGATCGGGAACCGGCGATGGTTGCGCGCTCGTCGGGCGTACATTCGGTCAGTACAGCGGTTCTTATAAGACTCTTTCTTGCGCTAAACGACGATGATGAGAAATTCCTTAGCCATAGGCGGCGCTGCCGCGCGGGCCATGCGAGCTGGGTCGCGGACCGGAACCGGCCATCGAAATATTGAAGCCGCCCGCAAGTGTAATTCGCGGTCAAGATGAACCGCAGGGTCCGCAGATTCCCCAAAGTCATGCTCTCCAGCCACGCACTCTGGAGGGGAGTCTGTTCCATAAAGCGCGAGACAAATGATTCGTAGGTCGTTTCGGTCGTCATGAAATACTGAGGTCGAAGGAGGTGTTCGTAACGATACCGACAACCGGAGTCACGTAGGACGCGGCAGACGTCGAGGGCTCGACGAGGGCGTTCGGATTCTGATCGTGCCAGCAGCGTGTGAACCATGGCACCGATCTCTGGGGGCAGGTCAGGGCGCAGCTCTGTAATGTTAGTCGGCGATTCTTCGAGGATGCGGCTGTTGATCTTCTGTGGGTCCGTTTCCCCGTGCAGGTAGGGATGCCTGCCGGAAAGCACGCAGTACGCTATCACGCCGAGAGCGAAGAGATCACTCTGTGGGGAAGTCTTAGAGTCCGTGATAACTTCAGGAGCCATATATCCGATGGTACCGATTCCAGCTCGCGATCCCTCTGGTTCGCCGATCCTCCGCCCAAGAGAGAAATCCGAAATCTTAACACTTGAAAGAGGGTTCCCCGATGAAACGTAATTCGGAGGCAGAAAGATATTCTGAGGTTTCAGGTCGGCGTGAATAATGCCCAACGTGTGCAGATACTCGAGGGTCGCGGCAGCGCTGCTGATGATCGACAGGGCTTCCTCGAGGTTCTCGATTCGTCCCGCCAGGTCAAGGGTGACTCCCGGACAGTACTCCAGGAGAATATAGAGCGGGTCAAGGCATGGGGGTTCGAGTACTTTGACAACGCCGGGGTGACGCAAATTGCCAATCAGAGCATACTCGCGATCCACAAGCCTCCGGAAATCGCCTGTGCTCGTTCCGCAACGAGGGTATTTGACAGCCGCTTCTCCCCTACGGTCGCGTGCACCAACCAGCGCAACCTCCGCAGTACCACCGATGCCAAGTGTCTTCGAGAAGACAAACCGAGGCGACTCGTGCAGATTCATCGACGGCTACTTGTTATGCTTCTTCTGAAACCTGGGCAGCGTGATTCGGAAGACAGTTCCTTCGCCAATCTTTGAACTGACCTCGATCTGCCCGCTATGTTGTTCGATGATACTCTTACAATTGTGCAGGCCAAGTCCGTGACCATGCTTTTTGGTCGTGAAGTGCAGGTTGAAAATCTTGGCTGCCGTCTCTTCCGACATGCCGTTGCCGTTGTCGGAGATTTCGAGCACAATGCTCTCGTTGCTCTTCTCGTAGCGAGCCTGAATGCCGATCTGGCGCGAGAAGGACTCGTTCTGCAGCTGGCAGCTCAGCGCGCGCTCCTCTATCGCGTCCGCGGAGTTGTTCAGGAGATTCATGAGCACCTGTTGAATCTGACCAACGTCCATCTCGCCGCTGGGGATTTCGGAACTGAGATCGATCGTGAAATGCACGAGCTTGAAACGAGGCTGAATCCTGAGAGAGAATAGCAGATCGTCGATGAGATGTTTGATGTCGTAGCTTATGCACTCGGACTCCGGTTTGGCGAAATCCATAAGATTGTCGACAAAACGCTTGATCTTAAAGACATTCTCCGTGATCGATTTGCTGTTGAATTTGACTTTGTCGAATTTCTCTCGATCCAGATTCAATTGCAGTAATTCAGCGTTGTTCGTGATGATCGACAGGTAATTGTTGAGTTCGTGCGCCACCGCTGCCGCCATTTCGCCCCGGGCAACGAGTTTTTCTGACAGGATGACATACTTCTCCATCAGCACCTTTTCGGTGACATCCTCGATAGCCATGATGATCCCCTTTCCCCCGCATGGGAGGACATCAAGAGGGGAAAGCTTGAGGGACAGTACTTTTTCGAGATAGCCGGTGTTGTGAAAGTAGCGTGGATCGGCGAGCTCGTGACTGCTGGTAACGACCGTATTGATCATTTTTCGCCAGCGGGGTTTCTCCTCCTGAGGCAGGATATCTACGAAGACGGTACTGGGCTTATCGGCTCCGATGACCCTGACGGCATCCCTGTTCAGATCGAGAATCTCCAGCGCAATGCGATTGATCGTGGCGATGTTGCCGCGTGTGTCAAGCACGACCACACCCACCGGCGTGTTGGCAACCACGGATTCGTGGTAATGAGTCATCCTCAACAGGGAATCGTATATGCCGGCGTTATCCAGCGCGTTGGAGACCATTTGCGCGTAGAGCTCAAAGAGGTACAGGTCTGACTTGAGGAACATGCGCGCTTGATTGGAGTTGTCCAGATAGAAGACGCCAATCACACGTTCGCGAACCTTGATAGGGACACACATAATGGAACGGAGATGAAGTTCCAGAACCGACTGCTGTTGCGCGTAGCGGTCGTCGGCCATGGCGTCGGAAGTGTAGACCGATTTACCGCTCTGAGCAACCTGGCTGGTGATGCTGGAGGAAATCCTAAAGTCCTCCTCCATGATTTCCTCTTTGCAGAGGTTATAGGCCGATTTCACCTGCAGATCGCCGGCTTCATCAAGGAGCATGATCAGACCGCGTTCGGCCTGCATCAACTCGATGGCGCGATGCATGACGATCTGGAGAACATCATCTAGAACGAGCGACGAATTGATCGCCAGTGACACTTCCAGAAGCGCCTGCAAGTCGGCATTGCGCGAGAATCCGTCATTGTCCTGACCGGTAATCCGGGGATTCCCTTCGGCCACTTGATCGAGCGTGGCCTCGAGATCATTGAACAGATTGAGCGCTATCCGCGCGCTCTCACCGTGGGGATCTGCAGTTCGTTGACCGGACATCGAAGTAACCGCCTTGACAGTCTTGTCTTCATCGACGTATTTCATTGCACCTGTATCGCGCCTGAGGGAGCCGTATACCTGTCTAATTATCGGATAAAGTCTTGAACCCCTTGAGCCGCAAAGAAGGCCTTTCCTGCCCTAATTAGCGGGAAGTCGTAACGGGATTCTGGAGATAAAGAGGATCAGGCAAAAGTCGCAGTACGACTTCTGGCGCCCACAAGGGGAGGAAGTTCAGAATCTGGACAGTTCGGGACTGAAGCAACCCCGACTTTAGAAGATCCGCTCGAACCGGACGAGCAACTTCGGGTTGTCACCAGTCGAACGGTCAAGACGTTTGGCCAGCGTGATCTTGAAATAGTCATCAAAGGACAACGCCACACCGAGAGAATGCCTGACCTCGGCTTGATCGAGTTTCTGGTCGTTGGCAATCTGCGCCAAATCCCAGAGGAATGAGACCGCGAATTCTGTCGAGCTGAACGAGATGCGGTACTCAGCGTTTGCCATCCAGTAGCGCGTCCCCATCAACTCGTCCTGACTGTACCCGTGGAGAGTCCCCAATCCGCCGAGGAAGTACCGCTTGTGCATCGGCAGGTAACCGTCGCTGTTTCCAGCGCTCAGCTTCGCAAGCAGCATAGCATAGCGATTGAATCTCTGGTGGCGACGTGCGTTCATCGAATAACGACGATAGTTGAAGTCTGACTTCATTCCGCTCTCTGACAATTCAAACTCGCCTGATAGATTCCATGATGATTGGCGCGGGCGCCCCTCCGAGTCCCCGATGTAGTAGTCGGCGTGCACGCGCACAAAGGCAAGCGTTTTCGATTCTATGTCACTTCTCCCCTGTTCTCGATACGGAGCGGGGACTGTTCCAAAGTTCTCGCCGAACCTCTTGTCTCGTCCAAACAGTGACCAGAGATTCCGGTGAGCGTCGAGCCAGTGGGTTCTTTCGTTCCGATACTCGGTTCCAAGGGACAGCCTCGGGAGCGGACTGTAATGCGCGTAGAGTGCTCCTCCCTCGGATTCATAGTAATTCTTCAGGTCCTCGGTCAGGAACAAGGTGTAGGCGAGGTTTTCGACATCGCTAATTATCCAGTCATCGCCGGAAGAGAGTCTTCGATAGAGATGCCCACCGAGAGACAAGGGGGTCGATCTGAAGAGGGTCTGCTCTAGTCCGAAGTCGTAGTGCCAGCGTCTGGACGCAAAAGCATATCCCGCGCGAGCCCAGACGATGGGGATCAGGGAATCTCGATCGTGAAATCTCAATCCAGCATCAGGAGTAGCCCCGTCGACACGGTTGTAGCGGAAGCTGGCCAGGTACTCAAGCGCATCAATCTGCGTGCGGAGGGAGTGCTTGCGCATACCCCTTCGGCTCGACGAGGAGTAGATTTCACCGTATACGGAGGCTTCCCTGGAAACGGTGATCTGTCCGTTCAGTGATCCGACCCCCCCACGAACAGTTGCTTTTGGCGTGATGGTTACATTCCCGAAGAGGGATACCACGTCCCGATTGGCCTCACCAGACACCAGAACATTACCCAGAACGGAGAAAACGACTCCGCGCACAAAGACGCCCGTGTCGATGACAATGTCCTCTCCAAAGGTAAGGTGGCCGCCTCGCCTGACCGCCGCAGAACTATCGTCGTCTGTAAAGAAAGTAAACAGGGTCTGCCTGTCGCGAGTCGAGAGAGCCATATCGTGTATTCTGCTGTAAGGATAAACTGAATCTCGGAAGTGCAATCCACTCCGATCCAGCAAGACCGACCGTGGCGAGTCCGGAACCCCCGACTTCAAGATAGCGCGATCGCGAACGACAATATCGCTGCGCTGGAATTGTTCGGTGTTGATAACGCTGTCGGAAGGAACAGAGACGACCAGGAGTTTGTCGTCGAAAGTGAGCGTAAAATATGGTCTTCGGGTCGACTCAAGAGAGAATTTCTTGTACGTGGGCGCCGCCCACACGGTCACCGCAAGAAAGCAGGCCGTGAGAATTCTAAGAGCAAACAACATTGGGGACCGCTTCATATGCCTCATACATCGTCATGATTATTGAACGAATTGAATATCCGGAAGTCAAGTCGCTTCCTCTTCCCCCTGCCAGTCAGGTCGATAGGAACTTTCGACGGTAATCAGCCACGGCCTGATGATGAGACGCGAAAGCAAGCTCTTTAGGAAGGTCATTGAAAGCGAAGTAGCGCACTTCGAGTGCGTCGTCACCTGCCTTCAGTGATCCTCCGATTGGCGTTCCCAAGTAGAGCAGGAGTATCGCGTTGGAGCGGGGATCGTCGACACCGCTATAAACTTCAAAGAAGCCATCAAGCCTGATTTCCAATCCGGTCTCCTCGCGGATTTCGCGGACCGCCGTCTGCTCAGGATGTTCATCCCATTCCATGAACCCGGCGGGAATGCACCACCAGCCGATTTTCGGTGGATGGGCGCGTCGCACGAGAAGAATGGCGTCATCCTGAACAATCACAGCGCCTGCCGCGGGAACCGGATTCTGGTAGAAGACATATCCACATGAAGGGTCAGGGCAGATCATCCGTTCCCGTTGATCAAGTTGTCGCTTCTTGAGCTCCCTGCCACAGAGCGGACAAAAGCGAAATCCGCAGTGGTTGTTCTTGCGAGCGAAGAGCAGGGCAGGATCGAATTTGGCCTGATCGTCATCCATTGTCATTTCCATTCTTGCTGTTCATTTTCAACGCAATGATGGTCGTGTCGTCCTGTGGTGGCGTAGTGGGGTCATACTTACGTACATCCTCAAGAATGGCGTTTACCAGCGCGTGCGGCTCATCGGCGCGACGATTGACGATGAACTGACGCACTCGCGCTTCGCCATACTCACGTTCCAGGGTGTCCATGGCCTCGGACAGTCCGTCGGTGAAAAAGAATAGAATGTCGCTTGAATTCAGAATGACAGTGGCCTGTTCATATTGCGACCACTGGAGCGCTCCTATGACCGGCCCGCCACACTCCAGAAGTTCCATCGAGCCGTCAGCTCGAACCAGGATCGGGTAGTTGTGGCCGGCATTGACGTAATGAAACTGCCCGGTTTCAGTGTCCAGCTCGCCGTAGAACAGGGTGACATATTTTTCGGCTGACGTGGATTGGACAACCTGAACATTCATATTCTTAACCATAACCGGAATTGGATTTCCGTTGTTCACCTCGCTTCGGATCATCGCCTGGATTTGCGCCATCATCAGGGCGGCGGGCATCCCCTTTCCTGAAGCGTCGGCGATCACAATCCCGAGTCGCCGACCGTTGTCAATCGGAACAAAGTCATAGAAATCACCGCCGACCGTACGGGATGGAATCGACGTGGCGCTGATGCTGAGGGTCGGTAGCAACGGAGGCGCAGCAGGCAGAAGATCGAGTTGAATCTGGCGCGCCATGTTAATCTCTTCCTGCAGACGCAGGCGTTCCAAAGAGTCAACATACAAGCGGGCGTTGGTAAGAGACGTTACCATCTGATTTGAAAGAACCCCGAGCAGATTGAAATCCTCAGCAGAATAGCGGTAGCCGGCGGCTTTGGCGGTTAGGGCCAAAAATCCCAGGAGGTGGCGGGAATCTTTCATGGGCAAGATCAGCTTCACTCTTCGTTCCACAAGCATCTCTGCCAGGACCGACCCCTTGCTGTAGTCGACCAGAAGGCTGAAGTTGGTCGGCGCATCCAGAAGATTGATACCGCGCATCATGAGGTCATCGCGTTCAATGATGACTACCTTCTCGGATTGCTCATTGGGGAGGAGTGTATATTCCGCAAGAGCGTCATCGTACAGTACAAAATAGACGTTTTCAACTAGAAGCGCGGTCTTGAGTTCCTCTTCAATTGTCTGGCGCAATTGCCGTGGGTCAAAGATAGAGATGACCTGCCGTGAGAAGCGCTCGATGATTGTGCGGTAGTCAGTCCGGGTTCTGATGAACATGGAACGAATGACATTGTCAAGCCAGCTCGAAATCGGCTGGAAGAGTAGAAGGACAAATACCAGGAAGACGTAACTGACCATTTCGGCGCGGTCGCCAAACAACGGAGTCAGCATTCTCTGGGCACGCGTGCCCAGGAAGATGTAGCCGCCGACAAGTACGGCTGTAGCAAGGGTGTAGATGAAGGATTGGCGAAAAACAAGCTGCACGTCAAGAAATTGATATCGCACGATCGCGTAGCCAAAGGCGCCAGCGCCGAGTACGAGGGCCGGCAGCAGGAGCAGTGATGTCGTCGAAGCCGGCACCAGGGTCGAGAAAAAGATTGAGGCGCCCGAAGAAAGCATGTACAGCCCGAGACCGAAACGAGTACCCCACAGAACAACCCGGGTCTGATTCAGCAGGCGCGGTTCGCTCAGATACCGTGCCCCTGACTCGAGGAAGTACACGGCTGCCCCCACGTAGACGAGATTGACTACACCGAACACGTAGTGCTCGTACGACTGGATGAACCCGACCAGAAGGAGTACGCCGGTGAACAGATACGAGAAGGGCTTGAGGATGAGTGTCTGGAACCCCTCGCGTCCCGGATCGATCTGTACTGATTCAAGCATGCGGTTGATGTCGGTGAAGAAAATGGCGATGGCAACGTGCATGACCTGGGGAACAAACACCAATGACCGCAGGCGCAGGTTGCGGAATTCGCGAAGTCGGTCAACAGGGAAAATCCACGAAAACATCAGAAGGGTCGGGAAGAATAATTCCCACAATGTGTGGATCTGAAAGAGCGGAGAGTTGTGAAAGGCAGTCTGGCTAGTCGCACTCTGGTCGATGATCGTTCCCAGCGAAAAGAAAACCGGTCCCATACCGGCGAAGAAGAGCATGGCGCCGGTCACGCGGTTGATGCGGTTGGTAAAATTGTCGCGCGTGATGGTAATCGCCAGAAAGACTAAGAAGCCACCGGCGAGGAGAAAGGCGAGGGTTTTCGCGACATCTAGGTTCATGGAATACCGCTTGCTGGCCCATGAGAGGCGTGCGTCAAATCGACTTGGTGATAATAATGGTCGTTCCTGTCGCTGTTACCGTAATGTCGACGGCGTCCATCAGTTGCCGAACGATAAAGATGCCCCGCCCCACTTCTTTCAACAGGTTGTTCTCATCGATGGGATCGGCGATCGTGTCGGGATTGAAACCCGTCCCCTGATCACGGACGGAAATTCTAACCGTCCCGTCCTTTCGACTGATATCAACGGTCACCGCTTTTTCGCGCAGAAATTTATTGCCGTGGACGATGGCGTTGTTAACAAGTTCGGACACCGAGATGGCGATATCCGCAATCGTCGACTCGTCAACACCGTAGCCACGAAGGATGCTCTCGATGAAGAGATCAACATCGGCCAGGTGCTCCTGATTCGAAGGGACGATGATGGTGTCTCCGGTTATGATTGGTTTGTCCATGCTGTCAAGATCTCAAGAAAACAGGCAGACGTACTGACGCCTACCTGTCGGGTTCTGATGAATACTCTATTCTTTACGCATCGATCATCGGAACGAATTGATCGCGTCATCAACGGAATCGTATGATTCAAAGACGGTGATCAGTTTGGTGATGGTCAGGAGCGATTGTATCTTTTCCGTGACATTGGCGAGCTTGAGGGTTCCCTCGTTGTTGCGAAGAGTGGTGTAGCCTGAGATCAAGATACCCAGTCCCGTGGAGTTCATCCAGTCCACTTTGGCCAGATCGATCACCACTTTCTTCTTACTCTGTTTGATGTATTCGTAGAGTTTGTCACTCAGCAGGCTGGCGTCCGGGCCGCCCATGATCTTCCCCTTGGGTTCAAGAATCACGATCCCTTCCTGAACTCGGTCGTTTAGTTTCATTCGGCACGTCTCCACATAACTCAACGTTTTCTTCTGCGTAGGTCGCACGCCTGGCTACCTGTCGGGAAATCAGAGCCGCTGATGTGGGCACGATTACAATCGTCGCTGCAACAGGTCAAACCAGCCTAAGTCTTTAATTAGCTTGCTATTGGATTGGAAGTCAAGGAGGAATTTGTGACGACAGGCAAGGTGAACATCTGCTGATCTCTCGTATTCTGTCGGAGGGAGATTAGTGCGGGCAAACTACAGAAGCAGAATACAGAGTGACGAGATGTTACCGATATAGAAAGGGCAGGCTGTACACCTGCCCTTTTTAGAACTCGAAGCTAGCAATCCGACGAGGACTACTGGCCGCCCAAGCTAATGCCAATGGGAGCAACGCGAGTCTCGAGAACCTCGACGGTCAGCTTGTAATTGGTCATCCACTCACCTCCTTCGTGTGCGTTAATACGAGCTCCTCACGTTGTGCGAGGAGTTTATCCCAAAACGTCGAATGTCGCTATTCAGGTTTAATATACACACAGGTCGCATTCTGTCAAGAGAAAATAGATTTCACTCATCTTGTTTCTGGCGCGTGCGAAAGCGTGATCGCGCAACAATCGGAAAATATTTCCCTTCTAGTAGCACAAGGATGTAGAGTGGCCGCACTCCGACCGCGCACGGCACAGTTACGAATTGTCTACCACCAGGACCAGAATTCTACTCGAAGAATGGAAAGGAGCCTCCGCAAGACAAGGTTCGCGAGCGACCTCTTCCCCACCTCGATTTTCGCATAGCCCGTCATGCCGTGTGAGAGCGAAGCGTCACCATTGTCAATCACCACCGCAACGGGGAAACGCACCCCCTCAGCATTCGTCGCCGCGGAACGTGGCACGCGTACGACCTGACCTGCAAATACGCGATCGGGGTAGGAACGTACTTTCAAGGTCACGTTCTGGCCGTGCTTGACAAGGTTGATGTCAAAGTCAGAAACAGGCACTAGAATCTCAATAATGGCCAAGTCGGTGATTGTCATGATGGTATCAGCACGGCGCGTGGCCGCGACAATCCCCCCGATCGGTGTGACGACCTTTTGAGCGCGAGACTGCTGCTCCAGAAAATCGAGATGCGCGTTTTGTTTGTCGATCTCGCGAAGGAGAACAGCCTCCTCTTCCGGGCGAGGCGGGGACTTCAGGAGATCGAGCGCGAATCGTCTGTTGTTGAGCTGCGCCCTGGAGATTTCCATAGCGGCGCGTGCCGCCTCGAGCCTGTCTTCAGCCAGGAGGTTCCTCGCCACCAATTCCTCGGTGCGTGTGAAATCGCGAACGGCCTGTTCGTAGGTCGTCTTCGCCGCCTCCACCTGAGCGTTGGCCTCCGCTATCTCTTCGCGCTTGCGCGGAGTCTTCAGGAGGGTCAGGGTCCCCGCCAGACGTTGAAGCTCGGCCTTGCCGGAGGCGATCTCCTGAGAGATCTGATTCGAGGTCACTGCAGCAACCGTATCCCCTGCCCGAGCGGTTTGACCATCTTTCACCAATGGAATCACGTCGAGCACGGCCATTTCTGTTGACGTCATCTGCATGAAACTGGATTTCTTGTCGGGAATCTCCCCACCGGTGCGCAGAGAACTCTCGAGCATGCCGGATTGATTGAGTATAAGGGCAAAGGTGGCTACGGGCTGGGTGATAATTTCTCCTGAGACACGGTGCGGGAGTGGCACGCCAAATGCCAGCACGAGCGCCAACGCGGACAGAACCAGGTACAGAGTTAGTCGGATCGGCTTGTGGGTAAGGCTTCTCATAAACTTGATATGCTGAACCATCCCGCGCACGAGATCGGTCATTGCCTGGCGGAGTATAAACGTTGCGGCGACAAACAACAAGAGGAATCCCGCTCCCCCGAACTTCGCAACGACGAATTGAGCGAGCATGAATGCGACATAGATGATGAGAAACCCTGAATAGAGCGAAGCGAGTATGGCATAGGTGAAGAAGACTGCTCGTTGACGACGTTCTGGGTAGATCGGTTCGACAGGCCAACCGAGCAGATGACGCTTCATGAAGTTGCCGACATAGGCGAAACTCTTCTGGCGCAGGTTCGGGATACTAAGCAGATCCGAGAGAAGATAGTAGCCATCGAGCTTGATGAGCGGATTGAAGTTGAAAAGAAACGTTATCAGGCTGACGATGGCTGTCATGTGTGTCAGGTCGCTTATCATCGATCCTGGCATCGTCACACGCCACAGGATAACGCTGGCAGCCAGGAGCATGAGTTGAAAGAAGGGACCTGCCAGGGTCACTGCCAATCGCTGGAATTTTCGGGGGAAAAGCCAGGCATCTGAGACATCGCAGAAGAAACAGGGCTGGAAGAACATGAGCATAAAACCCACCTCCCTGACTTCTCCGCCGTAATGGCGGCAGATGATAGCATGAGCAAACTCATGCAGCCCCGCAACCATGAAGAGGGCCACGAGGAACAAGGGGATCGAGGAAAGTGAGAACAGTTCGGTCAGATTCACGGCGAACTGCTCAGCGTTAGCGATCAGCAACCCCAGACCGATGGCAAGAATTACATGTCCGAGAAGAAACCAGGTCCTCTTGTGAAATGGGCGATAGAACCGGTACAATCGTTCCAGAAGTCTACCCGGTGCGAACGATGCGACCTTGATGTATAAGATGCGGCTCAGGACAGAACCCCGACCGCTCATCTGTCTGACCCGGCGCGCCAATTCCTGCTCACTGCGACCGTCTTCAAGAAAGAAGAGTTTCTCGAGCTGAGTTGTGAATTGGCTGACATCTTCGCCTGTGATGGCCAGACCGAACTTCTCGGTAAAGGCGCAGGCGATCTGTTCTGCAGTGTGATTTCCATCCAGCTGCTGCATCAGCCAGTACTCGGGTTCGCGCAACCGAAAGTATCCCCCCGTGATCGCGTCCTTGACCGTAAAGAGAGGGGCATTGTCAACCAGGCTTCGAACTATGATCAGATCGGAACGGAGTCGTGCTAAGCCGGCCATGGAGAGAATCTACCGTGACGAGATGAAGAGAGCAAGGTTCAGGAAGCGACATGAGCGCGGACCTTGTCGGCAACCGCAGGTTGGAAAGGGCTTGACTTCGGCGTGCTTTTTTGTAGAATGGTGAAAAAGTTCACGTACTGGAAAGCCGTTTACCGAAGGATCGAGAGTGCGAAGCAGAGCCGATATTGAGATCATTGGAGGGGGGATAATCGGCATGGCTGTTGCCTTTTACCTTGCCCGTCGGAAGTTCGGGCAGATCGTCGTTCTTGAGAAGGAACCCCTTCTTGGTTCCGGATCGACGTCCAAGGCGGCCGGGGGAATTCGAGCCCAGTTCAGCACCAGGGTGAATATCGAGATGTCGATGCTCTCGGAACAATGCTTCCGAAATTTCAAAGACGAGACTGGCCAGGAGGCTCTATTTGATCAAGTTGGTTACCTGTTCCTGTTGACCGACGAGCATGATATTCGTGAATACAGAAAGAACTACGAACTCCAGCGTTCACTTGGGTTGGATGCCCAACTCTTGCGACCCGGTGAGATTGCCCAGTATGCTCCGCACGTGCGCACTGACGATGTCCAGCTGGCAACATTCTGCCATGACGACGGCCTGGGGGACCCGAGCGAATTCCTCTCCGGTTATGAACGAGCAAATCGGGGAATGGGCGTTGACATTGAGCTCGGAACAGAATTAGTAGGAATAGGCCTGAACGGGGCGGCGGTAAAGACGGTCAAGACAAGCCGGGGAGATATCAGCTGTCCGTTGATCGTCAATTGCGCTGGAGCATATTCGCGTCTTATAGGAAAAATGGTGGGCGGAGATGTGCGGGTTGAACCGTATCGGCGCCAGTGTGTCACGACTGGTCAGTTGGACTTTGTACAGCCATTCTTCCCGATGGTCGTGGATGTCAAATCGGGCCTGTACACCCATAAGGAATCAAAAGGGCTGCTCCTGGGATGGGCTGACAAGTCGGTTGCGCCGTCGTTCGATATCTCGATCGACCCGGAGTACACTGATCGGATTCTCGAGCGCGCTCTTGATCGGATACCGGCGCTCGAAACGGCTGAAGTAGCCAACAAGTGGGCCGGACTGTACGAGAGCACACCTGATCATCAGGCGATCATTGGTTTCGAACCGAATGCCGAGGGGATGTTCCACGTCACAGGCTTCTCTGGACATGGTTTTATGCACGCCCCGGCTGCAGGGATTGTGACCGCAGAGATCTTATCCGGAGAGAAGCCATCCATCGACATAACGCCGCTGAGACCCGAACGCTTTGCGGCCGGGCCAGTCCTACATGAGAACAATGTCATTTAAGCGAGAATAGATAGAAGGAGAGGTTATGCGTATCGTTGCAGTATTAGTGTTTGTTCTGGTCGCGACACGGGGCTTTGCCGCTGAGCCGAAAGTCTCCCCCGCCGACAGAGCGGGTGAAGCCGGCCATCCAGCAATCAGCGTTTTCCACGAAGTAGTTGCACCCGCCTGGCACAAGGCGTACCCGGACAAAGATTACGACGCGCTCATCAAGGCCGGACCGGAATTCGAGAAAGCGTTGGAGTCGATTCGCGGCATCGAGCCAAAGATGAAGAACAAAGTCCGCAAGGCAGCGTTCCTGGAGAGCCGCGAGAAGCTGGCCAGTTTTGTCACGCTCTATGCGAAAGCTGCGAAAGAGGGATCCAAAGAGGAGGTCTACAACCTCTTGCCCGATCTGCACGATGCTTTCGAAAACAGCGCTCTCGCCCTGCTTCCGGTTTCGTATCCTGAATTCGAAGCGGTGAGAGTTACGACGCGGCTCATCCTTGAGAAGCATCTTCCGGCGAACAACGCTGATGGAATCACCGGATCGACTGAGACCTTGGTCAAGAAGCTGGTCATCCTGAAGGAAAGCTCGCTGCCGGAGTCGCTCCAGGGAACCAAGGACAAGATGTCGAAGGAGCTTGAGACCTTGGCGAATCTCGGGGTCAAGATTCAGGAGACCTGTACGAGTAAGGACATGGCTAAGTACAAAACATTGCTTGCGGAATTGAACAAGAAGCTGAGCTCCCTTTCTGAGAATTACTTGTAGAAGTAGGAAATATCTCGAGCGGCGACCCTGGCGGTCGCCGTTTTTTTTGTCAGGATTCGTCCCCGGACAGATCAAGCATGCGCGTCCCCTCGGTGTACTCAGTCGAGCGCACCGAGGTCAGCCTGAGAAGTCTCTGGGTAACATCTTTGATCTTGAGGGCTGAGGCTTCAACGATCTTGAGCTTAGTGATCAGGTCTGCATCGAGGTCCTGCCGTTTCAAGAGAAGAAGCTGGATATTCCCGAGTATGGCAGTCAGAGGATTATTGATTTCATGATTGACCGTGACCGCAGTCTCCTGAACTGCGGAAAGACGTTCCCGGTCGATGAGATCCTTCGACAGGCCCACTTCCCTTGAAGCAATTGTAAGTGATAGCACCGCGCTCAGAGCATCGAAAAATAGATCCTCGGTAACGAGCCGCCCCGCACCTTCCAGGATTCCGATCACGGCGCCAAAAGTGATCGCTCCGTTGTGCAGGGGAAGCATGAAGGATTGCATCGGAGCCTCCCCCCCAAACGACAAGTAGGCCGAGACGATCTGCTTTTCGTTTCGCAGATTGACCAGTAGTTCCTCTTCCAGAGAGATCAGACGTTTGTGGCTGGCGTCAGATTCAGAGTGCAGAACACTGAGGTGTGTCTGTTTCGATTCATTCCAAAGGTAGATGGCGGCAGCAGAAAGACCGACCAGCTCGGCCGTATCCTCAAGCGCGACCTTTGTCAATTCCGATAATTCGGCTCCCCCGGTTCCGGAGACGGCGAGTTGCCTCAGAATCTCGTAGCGCTCAGTATTCTTTGATTCCATGACCTGTTTTGTGCCTCGGGCATCTCAAGAGCAAACTCGGTGCGACATCCGTCCAAATGTCTCGACACACGCAGTAAAGTCAGCGGTATGCCCTAACATACGCAAAAGCAGCCACTTATCAAGGTGTTTTCGCTGTTCGAAACTTGCACAGAGCGCAAATACACTCGGGAGCAGTGCATTTATATTCATATCTTGAGAGTACGAGAACGCGAAATGAATTGACAGTGGTAGTCAATCGGAATATCTTGGCCACTTTTCTCGAGCGAAACCGAGACTGGAGCGACAGCACATGTCAGAAGATATGATTCACGACCAATGTGGAGTGTTTGGGATTTTCGGCTCTCCCCGAGCCGCCGAAATGGCCTATCTTGGGCTCTACGCCCTTCAGCACCGAGGCCACGAATCAGCAGGGATTGTTGCCTCCGACGGTACCACGATCACGCTGCACAAGGGGATGGGACAAGTGTCCGATGTCTTTTCGTCGCGAGATGCCCTTGCGCGACTCAAAGGAAATATTGCGATCGGCCACAACCGGTACAGCACAACCGGAGCGTCGTCGCTCATAAACATTCAGCCGTTTCTCATCACCAATCGATCAAGCAATCTTGCAGTCGCTCATAACGGCAACCTGACAAACGCTCTTGAGCTTCGTCACAGACTGGACGCCAAGGGCTCTATTTTTCAGACAACCTCCGACACCGAGATCATTCTCCACCTGGCCGCGACCTCGAAGAGAAAATCTCGCATCGAGAGGATTTGCGAAGCGCTGAATACTGTGCACGGAGCATACTCACTCGTCTTTCTTACTGAAGAGTCAATCATTGCCGCACGTGACCCTCATGGGTTCCGGCCTTTGGCGCTAGGGAAATTCAAGAACGCCTATGTTGTAGCCTCTGAGACCTGCGCCTTTGATATCATCGGGGCAAAGTACGTGCGGGATATCGAACCGGGAGAGGTTCTGGAAATCACCAGCGCAGGACTGAATTCCCTGTCCCCGTTCAAAGAGACGCGCCACGCCTTCTGCATCTTTGAGTACATCTACTTCTCTCGCCCTGATTCGCGCATATTCGGGGAGAATGTCGACAAGGTCCGACGTCGTTTGGGACGGTTGCTGGCCCGCGAACACCCGGTTGACGCAGACATTGTCATTGGTATTCCGGATTCGGCCAATACCGCCACCCTCGGGTTTTCGGAGGAGTCAGGAATACGCTTTGAAATTGGCTTCATTCGAAACCACTACGTCGGACGCACGTTCATCGATCCGTCACAGAGTATCCGTGACCTTGACGTCAAGGTGAAGTTTAACACGGTGAAAGGGGTCATTCACGGACGCCGAGTGGTCGTTGTCGACGACTCAATCGTTCGCGGCACAACATCGAAGAAACTGGTAAAGATGATCAGAGAGGCGGGCGCGAAGGAGGTACATTTCCGTGTGTCATCGCCGCCGATTGTCTCCCCCTGTTTCTTTGGCGTCGATATGCCCACGAAGAAGGAATTGATCGGAGCTAACATGAACGTGACCGAGATTGAGAAATACCTCGAAGTGGACTCGCTTCGGTATCTGTCGATCAACGGCATGCTGTCTATGCCATCGCTTCCCGATAGTACATTCTGTTCTGGCTGTTTTTCAGGGAAGTACCCGATTCGGGTTCCGGAGATCAACGGCAAGCTGCGCCTCGGTTGATCGCGCAATTCCTGCGCCTGTATCTCAATTCAATCTAATTCGCGCCGATACATCGGGTACGCAATAACTCGTTGACAAATGATCAGTTGAGAATATATTTCTTGTGTCATCACAATCTGCTACCCGCGCGGTTGTACTTTACACAAGGTTTTGAGATACATACGGAGGCTTCATGACGCCACGAAAGGCTATCGCTTTTGCGACGGCAGTTCTTACTTCCCTCTGCGCCGCAGTATTTCTGTGGTCCACCGGCGAAACTGCGGAACAGACACGGAAAGTCACAGCACAAAACACAACAATATCAAGCACGCGCAGCACAAAGCTGGCTAACGTAAGAGTGTCGCCGACAGCCAAAATTTCGCATGTTGTAGTCAAGTTCAAAGATGCTGCTGAAGTGCGGATGCTTGGCGGACAGCTTGTTTCAAAACAGAGTCTGTCCCTGAGCGCATCTCAAAGTGCGCTAACTCCATATCTCGCGTCACGGGTACGCAGGCTCTTCAATACGCAAACGGAAGAGTCAATCGATCAAACCAGACAAGAGATGCAGCTCAAGTTGCGGCGCCAACTTGCGGATTTGAATGGGTACTTCCGCGTTGAATTAACGTCACCTGCGGAAGCCGAGGCGCTTGTACGCAACCTGAACCAGCAGGATGAGATCGAAACGGCGTACATTGCCCCGCTCCCCGAGCCGGCCGGGGACATTGCCCCCCCGACACCGAACTACCAGCCGGGACAGGACTACCGCAAGGTTGCGCCGGGCGGTGTCGATGCCGACTACGCCAACACCTTGCCGGGCGGTGATGGTACCGGCGTAAAGATTGTCGACATCGAAGGGAACTGGATGACAACACATGAGGATCTTGACAAAGCTGTCGGCGGCATCATCGCCGGTGCGCCTATTAATGACCAGAGCTGGCGAGATCACGGCACGGCTGTCCTTGGCGAGATGATAGCAGGCAACAACGGCTACGGAATGACTGGAATTTGTTATGGCGCCGACGTTGGCATGGTGTCGATCGGCTCAATGTCAGCCGCAGAAGCGATCTACACAGCCGCAAATAGTCTCTCAGCAGGGGATTTGATTCTGATCGAATTGCACGCCCCGGGACCGCACTATGGTTTCCAGTCCCGCCTGGACCAAAAGGGATATGTCTGCATGGAATATTGGCAGGACAACTTCGATGCCATACAATACGCCTGGGCCAGGGGAGTCACAGTCATCGAAGCTGCCGGTAACGGGGCTGAGAACTTTGACGATCCGCTCTTGTACGGCCAGCTCTTCGACACCTTGTATCGAAACTCGCACGCGATTGTTGCCGGGGCCGGCTATCCCGCCGCCTCCGCCAACGATCGTCGCCGGTTGGGCTTCTCCAACTACGGGAATCGAGTCAATCTGCAAGGCTATGGAAGTGGCGTCTACACGACTGGCTACGGGGATATGTTCACTGGCGGCGGGGATGAGAATCAGTATTATACTGCTTCCTTTTCGGGAACGTCGTCAGCATCGCCCATCGTTACTGGAAGCGTGGCCTGCCTTCAGGGGCGCTATAAGGCGCTGCATGGGACTTATCTCACTGCCGATGTGATTCGCACTCTGCTCGTTGCCACCGGAAGCCCTCAGCTTGGGGATCTTTCCACACATATCGGTCCCCGACCCGACCTGTTTGCCGCGTTTGCCGCACTAACGGGACCTCCGTCACTTACTGTAAGCCCGATTCTGATCGATACTTCCCTCTCGCAGGGTGTCATGATTACGACTCCTGTCTGGCTTCATAATCGCTCAATATCGACGCCAGTAGCATTCACCGTGTCTGGCAATGATAGCCTCGCGAAAGCGCTCATGCCGGATTGGTTGCGAACCAGCCCGAACGCCGGAACAGTCAACCCTTCCGACTCGGCAAGAATCGATATAACTGTTGACGCCGCAATCCTGCCATCACGAGTCGGACAGTACAAAGGGATCGTGCAGATTCACTGGGGACCTACGCCATTACCGCTTGACTCATTGACCCAGATACCGGTGTTTCTCCGAGTGCCGTGCTCAGACACAACCTATTCAGCCGTCGCGTCGTGGGAGGCGGGAGGCCCGGGATTCGCTTGGATCGACGCCCGGACTCTCGGCTCGAAGATACCAAATACATCATACTACAGCAGCGGCGTCGACCCTCGGGACGACGGCACAGCCGGGCCACTTCCGATCGGTTTTAGCTTCCCGTACTTTGACTCGTCATATTCGAGTATGTTTGTCGGTGTCAACGGCGCGATCTCCTTCACCGATACCAATCTGAACGTAGGGGGCCTGTTCTCTGGCCTTCCGATGCCCGGAGTACCATTCAAGACCTTTGTTTCAGCGTTCTGGAGTGACCTGCTCATCGATAGCGTCAAAGTGCAGCCGGCCGGGGTCTATGTGTATAAGAGCCCAACTCTGGATACGATTGTGATCGAGTGGTACCGCTTGGCGAATTTCGTCAATGCCGACACGTTGACAAACTTCGAGATCATTCTGACCAGCGCGGGTCGAATCAAGTTCCAGTATCAACAGGTCGTTTCGAGCACGCTGAACCAATCAGCACTTCTGGGGATTTCCGAGATCGAATGCCGCGCGCTGGACTGGTTTAACAACAACGATATACCCGCACACCTGGTTGTCAATTCGACGGCGGTTCAGTTCACCCCTCGTCGACTGAAGATGTCAGGCGAGGTAGACGGGTCTCCCGGGATTGACATCGGCGACCTCATGTTTCTCGTCGATTTCCTCACCGGAACCGGACCCGCCCCATCCCCATACCTTATGGGTGACGTCAACTGCGACGCCACAGTGGATATTGGCGATGTTCTCTTCATGGCGGACTTTCTGAAGAGCGTCGGACCTGAACCTTGTCTGGTTTGGCTGACACTCTAAGCGGTGCGTTGATCTCAAACAGAAAGGCGGAAGCTCCGCAAGAGCTTCCGCCTTTCTGTTGTTATCACAACGGGAGATTACAGAAACGCGAAGAGAGCGCTCTTCGAAAGTTCAAACAACTGTTGTGGGAAAAGACCAAGGCCGATCGTTCCAAGCATGGCAAGGCCGAGTACGATCGAAATTGAGAAGCTGGCGTTGGCGCGGACAATCGGCGTGGCGACATCGTCAAAGTAGCTGACTTTGACGACGCGAAGGTAGTAATAGACAGAGACAAAGGAGTTCATTACGCCGATGACGGTCAGCCAGATGAGACCTGATCTTACCGCCGATGAGAAGATGTAGAACTTTCCAAGAAAGCCGACGGTCGGAGGAAATCCAGCAAGGGCGAACATGAACACGGCAAGAATGAGCGAGAGGTAAGGATTCGTTCCTGACAATCCCGCCAATTCCGAAAAATCTGAACGACACGCGGTCCGCATTTCCAGCAGCGAAATGACCGCGAACGCGCCGAGATTAAAGAACATATAGCCGACCAGATAGAACATCGCCGATGACACCGCATCGCTTCCGCCTGCGGTCAACGCCACCAGGATATAGCCCGCGTGCGAGATCGACGAGTAGGCGAGCATCCGCTTGACGTTGTCCTGACGAAGCGCAAGGATGTTGCCGACCGACATGGTCAGGACTGCCAAGACCCAGAAGACCTGAGTAAGCAAGTGAAGGTCGGCCAGGCCGTAACTGAAGATGCGCAGGAGGGCGGCGAAGCCTGCCGCTTTGGGGGCTACGGAAAAGAAAGCGGTCACCGGTGTCGGGGCTCCCTGGTAGACGTCCGGAACCCAGCTGTGGAACGGAACAGCAGCGACCTTGAAGCCAAAGCCGATGAGTAGAAGGGCCGCGCCGGCATAAAGGTAGGTGGGGCTGTTGGCAGCGATATAGGCTATGTCGGCGACGATGCGGCGCAGATTTGTGGTCTCGGCGGCCCCGAAGATGAACGCGATACCAAGCAACAGAAAGCCGGTGGCAAACGCCCCCATGACGAAGTACTTCATCCCGGCTTCGTTCGAATCAAGCGAGCGGCGGTTGAAGCCCGCCATCACATAGAGCGGCAACGACATGATCTCCAGTCCGAGGAATATGACGATCAGATCGGAACTTCCGGCCATGACGATCATCCCTATGGTCGAGAAAAGCATGAGAGCGTAGAATTCGGGACGCGCAATTCCTTTGTGTCGAAGGTACGGATAGGCTATCAGCACAGATAGGGCCGATGCCACGAGGAAGATCATCTTGAACAAAACAGCAAACTGATCGACAAGCACCATGCCGGCAAATCCGCTTTCCTGTCTCCCCCACTGATCGATGACCAGAATGAGTGAAACGGCAAACCCAAGGAAGGCCAATGGCGGTACAACCTTCGACAGTCGCGGCGAAAAACAGATCAGAAGAATGAGCGAAGCCACCGCGAGCAGCAGCAACTCAGGGTAGATGAGGCTGAAGTCAATTGACAATGTTGATGTGTAATCCTTCATAGTTCCCTACGCGACGACCGTCGCAGATAATCAAAACCCTCAGCCACCGCCAAAACCGAGCTTAACCTCGCTGCCTTCGACGATGATCGGCACTATTCGCTTCCCGTGGGACAGCTCAAGGGCTTTTTCCATCGCGCCCGGAGTGTCGTGAACGTTGACTTCAGTGAATGGCGTACCCTGTTCTGCGTAGTACTTCTTCGCGGCCGCGCAATACGGACAGCCGGTCTTCGTGTAGATGATGACATCTGCCATTAACGCACCGCTCCTTTACTATAGTTTGCATCTGTGGTATGCTCTGATGAGTTGCCTGTGAATGCCGGCGATTGCTCTCGCTTTTCAATGGTTACAACCGTACTCCTGTTTACTTGATCGAGGACTTGTCTCACTGCTGGCTCGATGCGTTCCAATAATGGTTTGGGATAGATGCCTATCCAGAAGATCAGGACGACTAAGGGCACAAGGATCATCTTTTCGCGCACTGAGAGGTCTCGAAGATGCTCGTTTTCTGGTTTCGTTATCTTGCCAAAGATGACGCGCTGGTACATCCAGAGCATATAGCAGGCGGCCAAAATAACCCCTGACGCTGCGAAGGTCGCGTACCAGACGTTACTCTTGAAGGTGCCGAGCAGGATCAGAAACTCACCTACGAAACCGTTAGTCAGCGGCAGTCCTATCGAGGAGAGAGTAACAATCATGAAGAAGGTTGCGAAGAGTGGCATTACCTTGGCGAGGCCGCCGAAGTCCTCGATAAGTCGTGTGTGGCGACGTTCGTAGATCATGCCAACAATCAGGAATAATCCCCCGGTTGAAATGCCGTGATTGATCATCTGGAGAATCGAACCTTGCAAACCCTGGAAATTGAGCGCGAACATGCCAAGCATGACAAAACCCATGTGCGATACGGACGAAAACGCCACCAACGACTTGACGTCCTTCTGCACCATGGCGACCAGTGCCCCGTAGATAATAGCGATAATCGACAGAACACATATGTACGGCAGGTACACAATTGTTGCTTCGGGGAAGAGCGGGAGGCAATACCTGAGGAAACCGTACGTTCCCATCTTCAGCAAGACACCGGCCAGCAGGACCGATCCGGCGGTCGGCGCCTGAACATGGGCATCAGGCAGCCAGGTGTGAAATGGGAAGAGCGGTACTTTGATGGCAAACGCAAGGGCAAAGGCGCCGAAGAGATACATCTGAACATTGTGAGCAAGGGGCATCTGCATGATCCTGATCAAGTCGAACGTATAGGCACCGGAGTAATCATGGTAAGCGAAATAGAGGTACAGAATAGCCACAAGCATCAAGAGCGAGCCAAACATCGTAAAGAGAACAAATTTGATGGCCGCATAGACGCGCCTCGGACCGCCCCAGATACCGATGATGAAGTACATCGGAACCAGCATGACCTCCCAGAACACGTAGAACAGGAAGAGATCAAGAGCGCAAAAGACTCCGATCATGCCGCTGGTAAGCACAAGCATTGAAATAAAGTACCCCTTCACGTTGGCGGAGACCGAGTACCACGACGCCAGAATGCAGAGTACGGTCAGGATCGTCGTGAGGAGTATCAAGAGCAAAGAAATCCCGTCGATTCCGATGTGATAGGTGATCCCCATCGCCAATACCCAGGGAACATTCACTTCAAATTGCATGCCGCTCGCTACGGGATCGAACCCCGCGTAGAGGACGAACGAGACCAGCATAGTGATGACGGCCACGATCAAGGCAACACCCTTGATGGTGTCGGTCCGAGCCGCCGGTACAAGCGCAACAAGCACAGCACCGGCCAGCGGGAAAAAGGTCAGAAACGAAAGAATATCAATAATCATATCAGAATCCGTAGACCAGGTAGGCGACTACCGTCACGACACCGATCACAAAGATCGTGGCGTAGCCGCGCACTCTTCCCGACTGCGCGAAACGGAGCGTGTCGGACATCTCTCTCCAGAGGACGGCCATGCCGTTGATCAAGCCATCGATGACCATCACATCAAACACTTTCCATAGGAACACGGAACCGTACACGATCGGTCGCACAACGACAGTCCCGTACAGTTCGTCGACAAAGTACTTATTCAATAAGAGAGTATGCACACCGCTGACTCTTTCCCGAAGCGACGTGGTCACCTTCAGGTTGCGTTGATACAGATAGTGTGCAAGCCAAATCGCTCCGACGACGAGCAGGACTGAGGCGAACATGAGCGTCCACTCCAGGCCAGTCTCTCCCCCGCCCGAGGCTGGGACATGTTCAGCGGCACCCGCCGAAACAGTCGCCATCACCGGGTGAAGCCACTCTTCGAAATAGTTGGTAACTCCAAAGAGATGCGGCATCCCCACCCAGCCCCCCACGATCGACAAGAGCGCCAAGATCATTAACGGCACGGTCATGGACCGGGGAGACTCATGGATGTGTTCCCGGGTATGCTGATCCATTCGCTCGGCTCCGTGGAAGGTCAGATAGACAAGGCGAAACATGTAGAATGCGGTCAGTCCCGCAGTGACAAAACCAATTACCCAGAGAAGCGGATGGCCGAAGTCAGACGAGAATGCTTTCCAGAGGATTTCATCTTTTGAGAAGAAACCGGAGAGCCCGGGGATTCCGGCAATCGCGAGAGTGGCGATCAGGAACGTAGCATAGGTGATCGGCAGGTATTTCTTCAAGCCGCCCATCCTGCGAATATCCTGCTCGCTCGACATGGCGTGGATGACGGAACCGGCTCCCAGGAACAAGAGTGCTTTGAAGAAGGCGTGAGTCATCAGATGGAAGATACCCGCTGAAAACGATGCCACTCCACACGCGAGGAACATATAGCCCAGCTGGCTGACGGTTGAATATGCCAGAACGCGCTTAATGTCGTTTTGCACCAACCCGATAGTTGCGGCAAACAGGGCCGTGCAGGCGCCAATTATGGCGACGCCCAGGAGCGCATCAGGCGCCATCATGTAGAGCACGTTCGAGCGGGCGATCATATAGACACCCGCGGTAACCATGGTCGCGGCGTGGATGAGCGCAGAAACCGGCGTGGGCCCCTCCATCGCGTCCGGGAGCCAGACGTAGAGAGGAATCTGCGCGGACTTGCCGGCGGCCGTAACGAAGAGCAGCAGACAAGCGGTGGTGATCAACGTTCCGCCGACTGTGAATGCCGTCGGCGCAGATTGCATGACGGTCCGAAAGTCGAGTGAGCCTACCTGCCAGAAGATAATGAACAATCCGAGCAGAAACCCGAAATCACCAATACGATTGACGATGAACGCCTTCTTGCCTGCATCCGAAGCGGACTTCTTCTCAAACCAGAATCCGATCAGCAAATAGGAGCAAAGCCCGACCCCCTCCCATCCTACGAACATGAGCAGGTAGTTGTTTGCCAGAACGAGGACAAGCATGGAAAAAGTGAACAGGTTCAGATAGGCGAAATAGCGTCCATAGCCAGGATCGTGATGCATGTAGCCAACAGAATAGACATGAATCAGGAACCCGACTCCGCATACGACGAGAATCATGACGGCGGAAAGCGGGTCGAGCATGAAGGCCATATTGACTGTGAAGGCACCTGATGGAATCCACGTAAAGAGGACCTGTTCCATGATTCGAGCGTCCGAGGGCATCCCCTTCAATTCAAAGAAGAGCATGAGGGCCAGAATCAACGAAAGTCCTATCGATCCACACCCGATAATGGAGATGAGTGGCTTCGGCAGGCGTCCGATGAACAACCCGTTGATCAGAAACCCAACCAGTGGCAGCAACGGTATCAGGAACAAATACTCGGACATCACGCACCTACCACTTCAATAGACTGTATCGATCGATGTTAATGGTCTCGCGGTTGCGAAAGATCATGACGATCATCGCTAACCCGACAGCG
>CXWL01125967.1_pt1 | contig 26304 bp, 16 predicted proteins | sample 590931 | NCBI WGS metagenome assembly CXWL01 (sample SAMEA3498368, study PRJEB10139) | groundwater metagenome | biome: water well; material: biofilm material | place: Germany | collected 2015-04-27
CATATTCATATTTGCATCCACTGCATTTTTCACAATAGAATTATAAGTTGAATCGGTAACTCGCGGTAAAAAACTATCTGGCGGAATGTAATTTGCCCCTTTCATAAAAACCGGAATTCCGTTTAATTTGAAATAAAAACTTTTTCCAATATCATCTTTTTCTTGAATCAATTCGATGGTTCGCAATCCGATATTTAGTTTTTTGGAATCTATTATTTTGTTCTTTTTGGAAAGATTGATTTGAAACGCATACAAGTTCGCTTCTCCTAAACCATTACACCACCAACGTTTTGGTTTTGCAATTTCGTACGAAAATTCAATTTTATTTTCGCCTTTCTTTAAATTAAAATCTTTGGTTTTATCATTGATTTTCAAATTGTAATTTCCTACTTTTTCACAATTCACAGTAACTATAAAATTCAATTTTGCTAATTCATCCGTTAAGCTAATTTGCTCATATCGTACATTTTCAATTTTTACATCATTCCAAAAATGAAGTTTGATGGGTTTGTAAATTCCGCATGTGGCAAATCGTGGTCCCCAATCCCAACCGTAATGATATTGCGCTTTTCGAGTGAACACTTTTTCATCACCAGGTAAAGTGTAAGGTAATTTCTTTGCTTCTTCTTTTCCGAAATTCGATGCCGATTTGAAGCTGATTTTCAAGTGATTTTCTCCAATTTGCAGTTTATCTTTCACCGATTTATTCCAAGTTCGGAACATGTTATCGGTTTCTAAAAGTAATTTACCGTTTAAATAAATGGTCGCATATGTATCTAATCCTTCAAAAAGTAAATCGATATTTTGATTTTTTAATTCCGATTTTGAAATACTAAATTTGGTTTCATATTCCCAATTTTCGTTTTCAATCCATTGTAATTGTTTTTCATTTGTTCCCAAAAACGGATCTGGAATTATGTTGTTTTCGAATAAATCGGTGTGAATCGTTCCAGGAACTGTTGCTTTATTTTTTTGAGTCTCGTTTTGTTTGTTGAAAGTCCAATTTTCTGTCGATAAATTACGATATGAATTTTGTGCAGAAATTAAACTACAATATAAAATCGATAGTAAAAGGAATAACTTCTTACACATTCAATTTGCTTTTAAGTTGTTTTACTTCTTCAGCATTTGCCGTTTCACTTCTGTCAGTTATAGCTGAAGAATGATAAAAAACAGCTTTTGTTTTTTCTTGAATGAATTCAATATTTGTAGAACGTAATCCGCCACCAGGCATAATGGTGATTCGGTTATTTGCTTTTGAAATCAATTCTGCTAATTGATTCGCACCTTCCATCACATTAGGTGTTTGTCCAGAAGTTAAAATCGTTTGGAATCCACATTCGATGATTTCTTCTAACGACTGAAAAGCATCGGAAACTTCATCAAAAGCACGATGAAACGTACATGGAATTGGTTTGGCTAATTCTACTAATTCGGTATTTTGAGTTGTATTTACCGAATTGTTTTCATTCAAAATTCCGAATACAAATCCGTTAACGCCAATTTCTTTAAATCGCAAAATTTCGTTTTTCATTTGTTGGAATTCGGTATCTGAATACACGAAATTTCCACCTCGAGGTCGAATCATCACATTCAAATCGATAGTAATTAATTTTCGAACTTGTTTGGTGATTTCAAAATTCGGAGTGGTTCCGCCAACTTCAATTCCACCACAAAGTTCCACGCGGTCGGCTCCATTTTCTTGAGCGATTATGGCCGAATCTAAATTAAAACAGGCAATTTCTAGTTTATTCATTATTTTAAAAAGTAAGCGGCATCTACTAATTTATTTCCAGAATTGTCGTTCACGGCATAATTAAATCCACCTTGAACACAATATGCACCATATTCTCCTTTTTTATTAAGAGCTATAAATCCAACTTGAATGTCTTTCAGTTCTTTTCCTCTGTTTTTGGTTAGTTTTACGATTCTTGCAACCGCTTCTTCACACGCTTTTTGTGGTGATTTTCCTTGTCGCATTAATTCTACAACCAAATGACAACCGGCAATTCTGATGACTTCTTCACCATGACCAGTTGCAGTTGCAGCACCAATTTCATTATCGACATATAATCCCGCACCAATAATTGGCGAATCTCCAACACGTCCGTGCATTTTGAAAGCCATTCCACTTGTGGTACAAGCACCAGATAAATTTCCGTGTGCATCCAAAGCAATCATTCCAATCGTATCGTGATTTTCAATGTTCGCAATTGGTTTATATTGACTAGTTTTTAGCCATTCTTTCCATTCTTTTTCTGATTCTTCTACTAATAAATTCTCTTTTTTGAATCCTTGTGAAAGGGCAAATTGTAACGCACCATCGCCAACTAACATCACGTGAGGTGTTTTTTCCATAACTAATCTCGCAACAGATATTGGATGTTTGATATGTTGCAAACAAGCCACCGAACCAATGTTCGAAAACTCGTCCATAATACAAGCATCCAGAGTTACTTTTCCATCACGATCTGGTCTTCCGCCATAACCTACGCTTCGTTCTTTTGGATCGCCTTCTGGAATTTTAACTCCAGCTTCCACAGCATCTAAAGCACGACCATTATTTTTCAAAACTTCCCAAGCGGCACCATTGGCTTGAATTCCAAAATTCCAAGTGGAAAGTACAATTGGCTTATTCACTTTTTTATCAGTGATTACAATTTCTTTTTCTTTTTCCTCTTTCGATTTGAAAGAATTTAGCGCAATCGCTACCGAACCAATTGCTGCTGTTTTTATGAAATTTCTACGATTTGCCATAATTCTATTTTTTATTCGACTCCAATTTCATCCATAAATAACCAAGCGTTTGAGCCTGCTCCAGCCATTCCTTCAGGAATTTTACCAGTATTTAAAGCGATGATTTTTATAAATTGAGTCTTTGTGTTGTTAATAGTTATTGCTAATTCTCCTTTAGCAGATTTGATTTCTTCAGATGAAATTTGCTTCAAATTCTGAAAATTTTTCCCATCAGTTGAAACTAAAATTTCTATGCTTTTTGGATAATGAATCCAACTTCCTTCACTCGCTAAAGTGCTTATTGAGATTTTATTTATGCTTTCTTTTTTACCTAAATCGATTGTTGCAATTACATCTTTTCCAGAAAACCCAAGCCAATCTTTACCTAATTTACTGCGATTAGCTGAAACACCATCGACTAAAGTCAAAGCGCCGCCAATGCTGTAATTCTCATGTGGTGGATGAACTAAAGTTGTCTTTTTACCAGTGGCTTTATTAAATGTAAATTTTTGTTCTACAGAAGCACTTTTTTGTTTTTCATTTTCAAAATACGCGGCTTTTATCGTTTGACTTTTAGTGATTTCTATTGGATTAGAGTAGGGAATAGCGTTTGCCGTTGGATTAGAACCATCCGTGGTGTATCGAATTTTGTTGGAGTTGTTTGCTGATTTCAATTCAAACAAAACACCTTTTCCAGTTGTTGAAGGTTTGATTTTTGTCGTCACTTCAAAAATAGATTTGCTATAATTGATTCCTTTTGCTTCTAAAATATCAAAATGCTGAATCATTCTGTTTTGAAAATCGGAATATTTATCTGGATTGGAAGTTCCCCAAAGCACTTCTGATAAAGCTAACATTCTAGGAAAAATCATGTATTCTACGTGTTTTGGTGTTTCAATATATTCTGTCCAAAGATTTGCTTGAGCGCCTAAAATATATTTCGCTTCTTCAGGTGTTAATTCTTTCGGAGTTGGGTTGAAGGAATATACTTTTTCAACTGTGATATAGCCACCAATAGCAATCGGTTCGTTTTTCGGTTCACCTTGATAATAATCGAAATAACAATGCGAACCTGGTGTCATCACTACGAAATGCTTTTGTTTCGCTGCTGCAATTCCGCCTTCTGTTCCTCGCCAACTCATAACCGCTGCATTTGGCGCTAAACCGCCTTCTAGGATTTCATCCCAACCAATAATTTTTTTTCCTTTATTATTGACAAATTTTTCAATTCTTTGAATGAAATAACTTTGTAATTCGTGTTCGTCTTTTAGGTTTTCGTCCTTCATTCTTTTCTGGCAATGTGGACAAACTTTCCAGCGGGTTTTCGGACATTCGTCACCACCAATATGAATGTATTGAGATGGAAATAAAGAGATAACTTCCGATAAAATATTTTCTAAAAAAGTAAAAGTTTCGTCTTTTGCGCAAAAAACATCATCTAAAACGCCCCAAATTTTTCCCACTTCAAATGGTCCGCCTGTACAAGAATATTCTGGATAAGCGGCTAAAGCTGCAACTGCGTGACCTGGCATTTCAATTTCTGGAACAACAGTGATGTGACGTGCCGTAGCATAAGCGACAATTTCTTTAATTTCTTCTTGTGTGTAAAATCCGCCGTAGCGTTTATCATCAAATTTTTGGTCGCTATAATGTCCGACCATAGAGCCATTTCGCCATGCACCAACTTCTGTCAATTTTGGATATTTTTTAATTTCGATTCGCCAACCTTGATCATCCGTTAAATGCCAATGAAAGGTGTTGAATTTGTACATCGCCAAATAATCGATATATTTTTTGACGAAGGCTGTAGGGAAGAAATGTCTAGCGCAATCGAGATGCATACCGCGCCAAGTATATTTGGGTTGGTCTTTTATTTCAACAGAAGAAATGTTTATGTTGTTGCTTTTTTGAATTGGAAGTAATTGTTGTAAAGTTTGAAAAGCGTAAAAAATTCCAATATTCCCTTTTGAAGCTATTTGAATTTGTGATGGTGAAATATTTAGTTTGTACTTGTCTAATGATTCAGTATTGCTGTTGTCTTTCTGAATTTCAATCGTATTGATTGGGCTTTTTGAATTAGTAGTAATTTGTAATTCAAAACCATAACTGCTTTTTAAAAATTGATTGAATAAATCAACTTCGTTTTTAAATTCAGGATGTGTAAGTAGAATTTTTGTGTTTTCGTTTAAAACGAAATTACCTTCCTTTACTTTTAGTTCTGAAGGCTGTGGAATTAAAGCCAATTCTTTTTGCGAAAAGGCAAGATTAACGAATAGGAAATGTAGTAGTAGACTTTTTTTAAGCATTTTAGTTGTGTTTGCGTTGGGTTAAAAATACAAAAAAAAGCCTCACAATTTGTAAGGCTTTTAAAATCTATTTTAATACATTATTTTTTATCTAGTGCTGCAATTTTTGCATCTACTTCTGCATTTGTTCCTTCAAAAACTTTAGTATCAACGCTTTGTTTTCCGTCAACTGTTGTTGTAATGTTTACTGTTGCTTTCGTTTTTCCGTCTTTTAAGTTTTCTCTTTTGATTTGAATGTTTTGAGTTTCTTGTTTTGTTACTACGGGGCTATTGTCTTTGTGATGCGCATCATAATCTGCATCGTGACTATGATTGCAATTTTGATTATGAACATGTGCATCTCCGATATATTTACCGTTTTCATCGTATTGTGACATACAATTATCTTTACATTCTTGTGAACAACCATTTTCTTCACACATTTTTGCACATTCCTCTTTTGTCATAGTAGCACATTTCGATAAATCACATTTACCATCTTTGCAAACCATTTCCATTTTGTCTTTAGAACAACAAGCCACTTTTCCATTATCTGAATGTCCACTTCCTAAGATTGGCGCAATTACTAATCCAATTAAACACGTTAATTTAATTAAGATGTTCATTGATGGTCCAGAAGTGTCTTTAAATGGATCTCCAACTGTATCTCCAGTTACCGCAGCTTTGTGAGCGTCAGAACCTTTGTAAGTCATTTCACCATTAATCATAACACCAGCTTCAAAAGATTTTTTAGCATTATCCCAAGCTCCACCAGCGTTGTTTTGAAAAACTGCCCAAAGTACACCAGAAACTGTAACTCCAGCCATATAACCACCTAACATTTCAGCAATTAATTGGTTGTTATCTCCGTAAACTAATTTACCTAATAATACGATAGCGATTGGGAAACCGATTGTCATAATTCCAGGTAACATCATTTCACGTAAAGCCGCTTTTGTAGAAATGTCTACACATTTTGCGTATTCTGGTTTTCCAGTTCCTTCCATGATTCCAGGAATTTCTTTAAACTGACGACGCACTTCATATACCATATCCATCGCTGCTTTTCCAACAGAATTCATCGCTAATGCTGAGAATACTACAGGAATCATTCCACCCACAAATAACATCGCTAAAACAGGTGCTTTGAAGATATTAATTCCTTCAATTCCTGTAAAAGTTACATATGCTGCGAATAAAGCTAATGAAGTTAACGCTGCCGAAGCAATGGCGAAACCTTTTCCAGTTGCTGCAGTTGTGTTTCCTACTGAATCTAAAATATCTGTACGAGTACGAACTTCTTTTGGTAATTCGCTCATTTCAGCAATTCCACCTGCGTTATCAGAAATTGGTCCGAAAGCATCAATCGCTAATTGCATTGCTGTTGTTGCCATCATTGCTGAAGCCGCTAAAGCAACTCCGTAAAATCCTGCTAATGCATACGTTGACCAAATTGCTGCAGCGAATAATAAAACCGTTGGGAAAGTTGAAATCATACCTGTTGCTAAACCAGCAATTACGTTTGTTCCTGCTCCAGTTGACGATTTTTGTACAATTGCCAATACCGGTTTTGTACCTAATCCTGTGTAATATTCTGTTACTGATGAAATAGCTCCACCAACAAATAAACCAATTAAAGAAGCATAAAATACTCTCATTGAAGAGATTTTTTGAGCACCTTCTCCGAAGAATTCCATGGTCATTACTTCAGGAAGCATATATTGAACTAAGAAGAAACAACAAATGGCTGTTAAAACAATAGAAACCCAGTTTCCGATATTTAAGGCACCTTGAACTTGTTTCTCTTTCGCGTCATTGCTTGAAATTTTCACTAACATTGTTCCGATAATTGAGAATAAAATTCCGAAACCTGCGATAGTCATTGGTAATAAAATTGGACCAATTCCTCCGAAAGCATCATCAATTTTCCCACCCATATCTTTGATAACATAATTACCTAAAACCATAGCGGCTAAAACGGTTGCTACATACGAACCAAATAAATCGGCACCCATTCCGGCAACGTCACCAACGTTATCACCTACATTATCTGCAATGGTTGCAGGATTACGAGGATCATCTTCTGGAATACCAGCTTCTACTTTACCAACTAAATCGGCACCAACATCGGCAGCTTTTGTATAAATTCCACCACCAACTCTTGCGAATAAGGCGATAGATTCTGCTCCAAGTGAAAAACCAGCTAATGTTTCTAAAACCACCGTCATATCTTCGGTGTTTGTCCAAACGCCACCTGGCATAAAATATCTAAATAAAATAATAAAAAATCCTGTTAATCCTAAAACGGCTAAACCAGCAACACCTAATCCCATTACAGTTCCACCGCCAAAAGAAACTTTTAGAGCCTGTGGTAAACTAGTACGAGCGGCCTGAGTAGTACGAACATTGGTTTTTGTTGCGATTTTCATACCCATATTTCCTGCTAAAGCAGAGAAGAAAGCTCCGAAAACAAAAGCAACCACAATTAATAAATGCGTTTTTACGCCAGGAAGAAAAGTGATTCCAGCTAATACAACACTTGCTAGTAGAACAAATATTGCTAATAATCGGTATTCTGCTTTTAAGAAAGCTAAAGCGCCTTCATAGATATAATCTGAAATTTCTTTCATTTTACCGTCACCTGCATCTTGTTTTAAAACCCAAGCACGTTTCATTGCCATAAAAAGCAACCCAATAATTGCCATTACTATTGGCAAATAAATCATAAAATCATTCATAGTTTTTAGTAAATAGTTAATGGTTAATTTTAATTCGTTTTAACAAAAATAAACAAAAAAGGCAATTATCCTAATGATAATTGCCTTTTTTAATAAATTTATTGAAAGATTTCTATTTGATACTAAAAAGTCCTTCTGGTTTGTTTTCTATTGCTTCGAAACGTTCTGTACATGCTTTAATGATGGCACGAGCTTCGTTTACATCACCCCAACCTTCAACATCAACTTGTTTGTTTTCTAAGTCTTTGTACACTTGGAAAAAGTGCTCAATTTCTTTAATTAAGTGAGGATTTACATCACTCAAGTCATTTAATGAATTCCAAATTGGATCAGAAACGGGTACACAAATTACTTTTTCATCTGGACCTTTGTCGTCTGCCATGTGGAAAACTCCAATTGGTTTTACTTCGATTACACAACCTGGGAAAGTTGGTTTAGTAACTAATACTAAAACATCTAATGGGTCGCCATCTAAAGCTAAAGTTTCAGGAATGAATCCGTAATCTGCTGGATACATCATTGAAGAGAATAACATTCTATCAAAACGCATTCTTTTCATATCAAAATCATACTCATATTTGTTTCGGCTTCCTCTTGGAATTTCTACCAAAACATCAAACGTTGTTATTTTATCTGCTGTCATTTTTCTTTTTATTTTCGGGTGCAAAGGTAGTGAAAAAGTGAAAAGTGAAAAGTAAAAAGGGAGAAGTTTTTTTAAAAAAATTAACGATTGCGCTTTTTTAAATAATGATGCCACAATAAATAGGTAGCTAAAGAGCGAAATGGTTTCCAATTATTAGCGTGAATTTCCATTTCTTCTAGTGTTTCTGTTTGAAAAAGTTCACGCATAGTGTGTTGCACGGCGATATCTCCAATAGGGAAAATATCTTTTTTCTGCAAGCAAAACATCAAATAGACTTGAGCGGTCCATTTGCCAATGCCTTTCAATTGGATTAATTCGGTATAAATTTCGGTTTCGGTTTTGGAATGAAAACTTTCCAGATCAATTTTATTTTCTTCGATAGAAAGCGCTAAGTTTTTGATGTAACTTATTTTTTGTCGAGACACGCCACACGTTTTTAATTCTTCATCTGAAACGTCAAGCAATAATTTGGGTGTGAAACCATTTAAATATTTTTCAATTTTATCATAACACGCTTTAGCCGAAGCTATAGAAACTTGTTGCTCTAGTATTAATTGCGAAAGCGCTACAAATCCGGATGGGCGAGTAGTGATTATCGGATGTCCGTAAGTGTCAATGATTACTTGAAACTTGGGTTCGATTTCAATTAGCTGTCCTATAAAACTTAACATAAATGTTGAATTTTGAACAATTTAAAAATAGAAACCAAAACCTACTTTTATAGTAAATTTACGAGCTTCAGGAATATCAAAATAACTTCCGCGCCAAGCTGCATCTACACGCATTACTTTAAAAATATTTCCAATTCCTGCAGAATATTCGTAATAGCCATTAACTGGAGCAATGTAATTTTGTCCAGAAGCATTGATAGCTTTGTTTTGGTCTGAAACAGAACCATAAACGGCTTTCATACCAATGATTTCTCTCCAATTTAATTTACGTAACAATGGCACTCTTGAGAATAATTTTCCATTGAAATTGTGTTCTAAATGCAACGAAGTATATTGGTCGGCAACAAAATCGTAATAATTTAATAAGTTATACGTGTTGTCGATGATGAAAAACGATTGATTTCCTGGAATGACACCCATTAATGACAAAGGAACTGCTCCGAAAGTTTTACCTACTTCTAAAGTAGAGAATAGTCTTCCGAAACCACCAATTAATAAGGGTTGACGATAGTATAATTGTAATTTCGAATAATTGAAATCACTATCAAATACGCCTTTTAATCCTTGAGAATAACTCACAAAAATTCGAGGGTAATTTAAATCCACATCAATTCGGTCTACACCATAACCTACCATTTTACGTTTTGGCGTATAATTCACTAAGAAATTAACTTCCGATTGGGTAATTTTATTGGCTGTTTTTGTAAAAGTATTATCTGTAAAATAATCAATCTTAAATTCTGATGAAGCAGAAGATAACGTTCGGTAAGAAAAACTACTTTCAAAAACTAAATTTTTGACAGGCTCAATTTCAAATCCTAAATTGGTCAGATTTACATTTGTTAATTTATTGTTGGTTCCACTTGAAAAGAAGGATGAAGAAGCAAAACTTCGTCCTAAAACATCATTTGACGTGGTTAAACTCACGCCAATTTGTTCTACATCTCTACGATTTCCTAATGAGACAATAAAACGGTTTTTCTTATTCAACATTACGCGCGCGTTGATACCATATTTCATTTTATCGTCTTTAAAACCATAAGCTGTGTAACCTTGAATTCGCCAAGGATCGTTTGGTCCAAAATACGTTCTTCCTCCTAAACGAATACGTTGTCCTTCCACATCATTATATCCGAAAGTAGAGAAAATAGGACCGATGTCAAATTTTCCGACTTGCACATAACCACTTCCTAAAATAGAAACTAAGTTGTAGAAACGTTTAATTTTCGGAACAGTTTTTAAAGTATCTAACATCTCATAAATCCCTTTTTCATTGGAATTTAAACTCTCGAAACGGTTTTCGTCCCAAAATTCTTCAGATTTCGTGTAAATTTCTTTATCAAAAGTATTAACATCTTCTCGGTAGAATTTATCATCTTTTGGCTGGTTGAATTGATGGTTTTTGAACATGGTAGTCCTTTTTCCATACATTCCTTTGGCACCTTCCTTTTTTGTTAAGGCGAAATCCGTCATCATGTGATCGCGTTTCAATAAGAAAACAGAATCATTTAGCACGTCGAATTCTTGTTCAATATAAATGTCACGAACCCAGTTAATATTAGCACTTTTGCTGGCTTCCATGTTGATGCTTTTTATGGCAAACGTAGAATCGTTTACCCAAAAATCACCTTTAAAAGTCAATTCGTTTTTTCTTCTTGGATAATATACAATNNGACTTACGAAATCTTTATCGAAAAATTTTAAATAATTGTTATAGATATCGTAATCGGCATATAAATCTTTTAAAAAGGCATTGACTCCATCATTATTAGCATTACCAAATCCCGAATATTTATTAGCGACTAAAACGTCTTTTGTTCTGCTTTTGGCATTGTCGCCATATACTTTACTCATCGTTTCGTTGATGAAAATAGGCAAGAAGTTTTTACCCGTAATGGCAGAAGTGTCTATGTGTTGGAAAATGAATTCTACATTTTTAAAAATTTTACCTTTCATAAATGTACTATCAATAGAGTTGATGTCGAATTCAATTTTTTCATATTTATCATATTGATAATGATTGAATTGACGTAATCCGTTTTTCTTTTTACGTTCCCAAATTTTACGTAAAATATCTATTGCAGGATTATTTTTTTTAGAAGTTTTTCCGCCATATATTTTTACTTCCGCAATTTCGTTTGAGTTTTCTAAAACAATTTTTAAATCGTAATTGTGTTCTCCAGTAAGTTCAATTTCTTTGTCTTTGTAGCCAACAAATGAAATCGCTAAAGTGGTATATGTTTTTTTAGATTCTAAATAGAATTTTCCATTTTCATCTGCAATAACACCTTCTGCAGAATTCTTAAAAGCTACAGTTGCGTAGGCTACAGGTTGTTTGGCGTCGTCTAAAATTAGTCCACTAACTTTTGTTTGAGAAAAAGCAAAGGTTGAAATTAAAAATATAAAGGCAAATAGGTTTTTCATTATAATTATTTTAAAAAAAAATCCCGATAAAACTATCGGGATTCAAATATACTTTTTTTAGATTAATTAACGAATCTAAAAATATACAATATTATTTATACATTACTTTTTTAACAGCTTTTACCACATCATTACTGTTTGGTAACCACTCTTTTAATAAAGTAGGAGAGTAGGGAGCTGGTGTATCAGCAGTTGTAATTCTTTGAATTGGCGCATCTAAATAATCGAAAGCACGTTCTTGAACCATATAAGTAATTTCTGAAGCAACTGAGGCGAATGGCCAAGCTTCTTCTAAAACTACTAATCTGTTTGTTTTTTTAACCGAATTAATAATACAGTCATAATCCATTGGACGGACTGTTCTTAAGTCGATAATTTCACAAGAAATTCCTTCTTTTGCTAATTCTTCAGCAGCAGCGTAAGCTTCTTTGATAATTTTTCCAAAAGAAACAATTGTTACATCAGTACCTTCACGTTTAATATCGGCAACACCTAAAGGAATAATATAATCTCCTTCTGGCACTTCACCTTTGTCACCATACATTTGTTCAGATTCCATAAAAATAACAGGATCGTTATCTCTAATAGCCGCTTTTAACAAACCTTTTGCATCGTAAACATTACTTGGAACAACTACTTTTAAACCTGGAGTGTTTGCAAACCAGTTTTCAAAAGCCTGAGAGTGCGTAGCACCTAATTGTCCAGCTGAAGCTGTTGGTCCACGAAAAACCATTGGCATAGGAAATTGTCCAGCCGACATTTGACGCATTTTCGCAGCATTATTTATAATTTGATCGATTCCTACTAATGAGAAATTGAAAGTCATGTACTCTACANNCTTCGCTCATTGCTTCACAAATAGCTTCTCTAAACTGTATTGTTCTCATAAATTAATTCTAAACTTAGTGAACGCAAAAATAATAAAATTTAATGAGTACTATCATGATTGTTCATTTTTTTTCAAAACAACTCCCTTTTATAACAAATTATTATTTTTTACTTAAAGTTTTATTTTTTGAAGCAGACGCTTAGTTTTCACCTCACTCACTTTCCTGCTGTTCGTTATATCTTTTTAGGAAAGTTATCTTCGACACTTCGACAAGCTCAGCGTGACAGCTCAGCCAACTTTTCTAAAAAGGATGCCACTACCATCAGGGCTAGTTTACACGTACTTTTGTTAGTATTCGTTAAAATCGGTTGAAATTAATCTGCGAATCTGCGGTAAAAAGTTACCCACAATCTGCATCACCCTAAACCCAAAACCTTTCGCCCAAAACCCTAATTAATCAATCAACAATTTCTCTACACTTGTATTCCCCTCACTTTTCACGATTACCAAATACAAACCTTTGCTTAAACCCGCAACATTCATACTCGTGTTATTTAAAAGCTCAGTACTATTTTGTGTCAGTACCGTTTTACCTGTAATATCCACAATACTAATACTCGGGTTTTGTAACGCTGTACTAAAAGTTAAATTAACCTGTGTTGTAGCTGGGTTAGGACTAATGCTAATACTCGTTGCCAAGCTAAAACTTTCATTTTCTAAAACCGCACAAACGCCATTCATTGCAGTGGGTAAAAGTATTGGTGTATAATAACTTTCTGCAGGAACAAAAGTACCAAGTGTAGTAGCTGCAAAATTATTATAGCCCCAAGCATAAGCAGTACCATCATCTTTTATGGCAATAGTATGATCCCAACCACATATTACTTTTGCCCAGTTAGTAGTAGTACCTATTTGGGTAGGTGTATGTCGGTTTATTTGATCACCTAACCCTAATATTCCTGTAACATGATCATTTAAACCCCATGCCCACAAAGTACCATCTGTTTTTACTGCAAATGAATTTGCATATCCAGTACCAATACTTTTCCAAGTAGCTGTGCCTATTTGTAGGGGTATAAAAGAAGTGTTAAATGAACTGCCTAACCCAAATTCACCAGCGCCCCCTCCACCAAAAACCCATAGTGTGCCGTTCGTTTTGAGTAGTAATATATGGCCGCTAAGAGTACTTGTTTCTGCCCAATCAGAATCTGTGCTTAGCTGTGTAGGTATTGGTAAACTTGTAGTGCCTGAATCTCCAAATGCACCTGGGTTCATACCCCAACCCCAGAGGGTACCATTGTTTTTTATAGCTATTGTAAAACCACCATTACTGGCATCTATTTTAGCCCAGTCGATATCCGTACTAATTTGTACAGGGGCTAATACATCACTACAACAGGTGTTATTACCTACCTGATTATAATCATTTCTGCCCCATGCCCATAGCGTGCCATTGGTTTGTATGCCTACAACATGTCTATCTGATGATGATATTGCTTTCCAACTTGCCGTACCTACTTGGGTGAAACTTTGTACATGTGAAATAGTAGAATTGATACCTAAAGTGCCGTAATTATTTCCCCCAGTAGCCCACAAAGTACCATTGGTTTTGATGGCAAAGCTATTGTTTCCTCCATTAGCCATGGTTTGCCAATTGCTAGCTGTACTTAATTGTAATGGGACTGGTTCTGCAAAAGGATATTGAGGTGTGCCATTGAGTTGCCCCCAAGCTGAAAATCCCCATCCCCATAATGTGCCATCACTTTTTAGGGCAGTCACATGGTTATTACCACTTTCTATTTTCGTGAAACACTGGCTATGAGTATAAATACTACTAAATATTAGTAGTGATAAGTAAATTTTTTTCATAATTAATTAAATCTTATAAATCTGTGCGTAATACTTACCCACATTTTTGTCTCCCGAAGCTTCGGGACTGCAAGGGTTTCACGCCATCCACTTCACCATTCAAAATTCATCATTCAAAATTTCACACAATCCACATCACCACAATCTTGTCATGCTGAGCCTGCCTGCACTGAGTTTGTCGAAGTGTCGAAGCATCTCATAATCCAAATCAAACACACAGTTATTCACTTTATTTCAAGCGAAGCGCCTTTTTTTAAAAGAAAAACTATGTGGTTAAAAAATCCTGTCAAATCCGTTAAATCTGCGTGCCTATCATTCACCACAATCTGAATCACCCTTAACCCAAAACCTTTCGCCCAAAACCCTAATTAATCAATCAACAATTTCTCTACACTTGTATTCCCCTCACTTTTCACCACCACCAAATACAAACCTTTGCTTAAACCTGCAACATTCATACTTGTGTTATTCAAAAGGGCATTATGGTTTTGAATCAATACCGTTTTACCAGTTACATCCACAATACTAATAGTAGGATTTTGCAATGCCATACTAAAAACCAAATTAACCTGTTCGGTTGCAGGGTTAGGACTAATGCTAACTGTAGTGGCCAAGCTAAAACGCTCATTTTCTAAAACCGCACAAACTCCATTCATTGCAGTGGGTAAAAGTATTGGTGTGTATGTTCCTTCACTTGGCTGATAAGTGCCTAGTGTAGTAGATGCATTATAATTTAACCCCCATGCATATGCAGAACCATCATTTTTTATAGCAATAGTGTGGTCTGAACCGCATAATACTTTTGTCCAATTGTTAGCAGTACCTATTTGAGTAGGTATATAACGATCTGTTAGGTCGCCTAAACCCAATTCTCCAGCTTCATTTAACCCCCATGCCCATAAGGTACCATCCGTTTTTACAGCAAATGAAGTCCATTGTCCCGTACCAATACTTTTCCAAGTAGATGTACCTAATGGGAGTGGTGTAAAAGTAGTAGTGTTAGCATTGCCTAAACCCATAGAGCCATTACCCCCCCCGCCAAAAACCCATAGGGTACCATTCGTTTTGAGTAGCAATATATGACCAACTAATGTGCTTATTTCTGCCCAATCGGTATCGGTGCTTAGTTGTGTAGGTACAGGTAAACTTGTTGTGCCAGAATCTCCAAAAGCTCCAGCATTAAATCCCCAGCCCCAAAGGGTGCCATTGGTTTTTATAGCTATTGTAAAACCAGTATTAGATACATCTATTTTAGCCCAATCAGTATCAGTACTAATCTGTACAGGTGCTAATACATCACTACAACAGGTATTATTACCTACCTGATTATAATGATTTCTGCCCCATGCCCATAGCGTGCCATTCGTTTGTATGCCAACGGTGTGATAACCCGTTGTAGAAATTTCTTTCCAATTGGTGGTGCCAATTTGCACAAAATTCGGTGAATAAATTGCTGTTGTCCCGATACCTAAACTACCATAAGTATTCGCACCTCTTGCCCATAACGCCCCATTGGTTTTTATAGCAAAGGTAGTATTAGCACCACTACTTGTTTTTTGCCAATCAGTATCAGTACCTAATTGCACTGGGGTTTGTTCAATCGCATTAAAGGAATTATTTAAAGCCTTGCTACTATTGGTACCCCATCCCCATAATGTACCATCATTTTTTATTGCTGTTACATGTAGTCTTTTTCCGTTTATGGAAGTAAAACACTGGCTATGAGTACAGATACTGCTTAAAAGTAATAGTAATATGTATTTTTTTTTCATATATCCTTTATTTGAAAAAGTAAGGCAAACTTAGTTTGCCTTACTTTTTATTTTTATTAATTATTCTTTTATCAACTTATATTGTTGGGTTTGTCCGTTTGCGGTTTCTACCACAACAATATACATACCTGCGCTATATTGGCTGGTATTAATAGTGTAAGCTGTTTTGTCTGTTGTTGTAAAAGTATGCATTTTAGCACCTAATAAACTATATACCGAAACAGTAGCACTTTCTGTTGCATTTGTAAACTGCAAGGTAACTAAATCTTTTGTAGGATTTGGATACAAACTTATTTTTTCTGTAGTTGTTGTTACGCCTTCAACAGTGTTTGCGCGACTATTATTGTTGTTTCCTGAACAACTTGGAATAGTAAAATTAATAATAGTTTGACAAATTTTACCGTCTATAGTGGTTTCCAAAATTAATTGGGTAGCACCTGAAAATCCATTAAGTGGTATTATTTGCACCCCATAATTATTGTTGCCATATAATATGGATAAAGAAGAAGGGACTATTACAAAATCTTGATTAGGACTAATTAATACAAAATTTTGAGTAGTAGTATAAGTACTTACAATATTTAACGACACATCAAAATCACAATAAGGAGTATTCAAATTTTCTCTAATTGATTTTACACCACTAACTTTGTCTATTCTACAAGCATCACAAGCATTTTCTGTATAGTTTAAGGGTGCCGATGTAACCACGCAGTCTTCAGTAGCAAGCGTTAAATTATACATTCCCGAATGATGTATTTGATAAGGTGCCACAAATGTATTATAGTCAGAATCCTCTACTGTATTTTCAAAACTCCACGCCCAATACTTAAATAATGCACGAGGTCCAATTAAATTAGCAATATCTGAGGTACAATTACTAAAGCAACCTGATGGGAAAATCCACATGTAAATTTCAGGATTTTTAGGCACATCTAACTGAGCAGTACTACTACAATTACCTATAGTCGCCGTAACGCTGTAAGGTCCGCCTTCAGTAACATAAATAGTACTCGTTGTATTTCCACCTGCAAAAATAGGAGTGCTTGGTTGTCCGTTACTCCAATTAAGTGTAGCATTACCTACAATTGAGGCTGTTAGCTCGTATGTATATGGGTTACAATCTACTATGCTAAAACTAACGAAAGGTGCTGCTGGTGCTCCATATACAACTACGGTATGTGTGGCAGTACTACTACAACCATTTTGGGTTACCGTAGCGCTTATATAATGAGTACCAATAGTTAAACCACTTACATTAATTTGTGTTTGGTTGGTAAATGTACCATCATCAAATCCATCAACAAACCATTGAATATTAGCAGCGGTAGTAATGGCTTGTACCAACAAATCACTGCCTTCACAAATGGTACCTTCACCTTTTAATTTTATACTTGGTGGCGTTTTAAATACAGGAGTAATGCGGTTAGGTGTGTCATACCTACAATTACCAGCACTTCTAATGGTTAACCAATAAAACCCAGGAGTACTCACCGGAAGAATATTGCTATTTACAGCAGGAAAAACAGGTATGTTCCCATTCATCCAAATATATTGGTTCACAGGACAATTGCCAGGTGCAGGTGTATAGGTAATGTTTACGGTTTGCCCAGGTCCTTTACATACAATAACTGGATCAGCTGCTAAAACTCCACTAAAACAAGCAGGTGGTACAACAATAGTTTTATAAAACGGAAAACTACAACCTAAACTGTTAGTAACAGTAGCTTTAACAACATAAGTACCTGGCGCATCAAAAACACGTGTTGGCGATACTACTGTACTGGTAACTGAGCTATTGTCTAATTCCCATAATACCGTTTCTGTTGCACTATCAAAATTCGAAAGATTAAAAGTTACAGGTGTATCGTGACAGTTAATATTTCCCTCTAAAGTTATCGTTCTATTTGGTACCCCATTAATAGGAATGTTAGTGAATGTTTTGGTACATTCTGGTTGAGAACCAATAATGGGCAAAGAACCGTTTACTGTAACTTTAAAATCGTAAATTCCTCCTGTAGTTAAAGTAATACTATTACCAACAATGTCAATAAAAGTACTATTGCTACTCAGTTTATAACTATAAACAACCGAACGGCTACTTGGGATAACTGGAGCAAAAAACTCCGTTTTGTCTGTAAAAGTAACAGTAAAAATATTGTTGCCAGCACATTCTATTTTGTAAGCAAAATCAGCTATATAAGGTATAATAACTTTTCTTTCAACAGATTTTATTCCTGTTCCACCAGTTGTGCAGGTATAAGCTGCATTGTAAAATGTAGTGTATTCCCCAGCACGGTTAGGAGTTATACTAGCACCAGTATAGTCAATATATTCAACTGGTCCAAAAATATTCCAATTAGTGAAAAGAAATCCTGATGATGCCGTGCCTGCTAAAGTAATAACACCACAATCATTTTCAGCATTATTATATACTGAAGGTTCAGGATTAAAAGTACAATCCGGTGGAGGTCCTCCGCAATTTTGTACAATTTGTATTGCATTAGAAAGGGTATAACATAAGTTAGCATTAGTTATTCTCACTGTATATACACCAAATCCTAAAGCTGGTCCAACAGTTAAAGTTGCAGTTGTGCCTGCAATAACAGTTCCGTTTCTAAACCACTTATAAGTAACTCCTGTTGCAGAAGTAGAAGCAGTAAGAGTCACATTTATATCATTAACATTACAGAATGTGTTCCCATTGCTACTCGTTATAGATAAAGAAGCAGGAGGAGCAGGGTTAATGGTAATACTTTTTGTGGCAGTATTAGAGTTTCCTGCGCAACCTGATGCGCCACTTACATAAGCTGTAACTGTTGCTCCGTTGTTAGCGTTGGTTGTGTTGGTAAAAGTATATGGCGCACTCATTACACCTACTGCACCTGTTACTTCAGTACCATTGAAATTCCAAGTAACTGTAGCGTTTGTTAGAGACACACCATTAGTACTACTTACTGTAAATGTAAGAGGCGAACCACTGCAAACAGAATCATTAGAAGAAATTGTTATTTGTGGTTGTGGAATAATTTGTAAGGGTGAAGGAAAGGTTTGGGTAATAGTACATTTTTTAATGACTAATTGCAAAGTAGCATTAATAATAGATGAAGTGTTGTTCCATAACACAGAAACACTATTTGTACCTTGTCCAGTAGTGATACTTCCTGCGGTAGAAGGTATAATGCTCCACGTATAAGTTTCTCCTTCGTTATAAATACTACCTGTTCCTGTATTAAAAGCTTTGTACTGCGAGGTGCTGTTAGCACAAACATTAATTACAGCTGTATTTGCTGCTGTTTTTATTATGGCAGGTATTACTTTTTTGGTAACAGCTATGTTTAGTGGCAGTGAATAACAAATCACAGGGTTTATAGATTGCTTTACTACACTAATACTATATGGGCTAGTGTTGTCATTGAAAACAACTGTTACCTCATTACCAATATCAGAACCTTGAGGATTTCCATTGGTTACTGTCCAAATATAATTAGCATTAGGATCTGGATTGATTACACTATACACATAAGGTGCATCTGGACAAATAATTAGCTCTCCAGTAATTCCTGTTAGCGTTGGCGCTATTGGTAATGCAAGTACTGATATGTTTTTTTGCATACTTGGGCAAGCAGAAGCACTTGCGTTTCCAGCAGTAATTGTGTAATTTCCAGCTGTAGTATAAGTATAACTAAAATCAGGTGTATTTGTAGCAGTACTTATTACAGTTCCAGCTGCGTTTGTTAATGTCCAATTGGTTACGTTTCCTAACTCGGTATAAAAAGTACTATTTGTGCCTAGACAAATAATGTTTTCACCAATAAAATTAAAAGGTTTCGTTACATTTATTGTAAACTCAGCACTACCACCACACTCTAAAAGAGTATTCATATAAGTAGCTTTTAATGTTAAAACACCATCAACATGAGGTACAATAATTACTTCATTTCGTTGGTCTGTTAAAATAACATCTGCCAAGTTATTGTTCACGTTACCTATAATTTCCCACTGAAAATTGGTTGTTGGCCATTGTGGTAATTTATATCTTACTTGGTTATCTAAGCAAACTTCTGCATCACCAACAATAGTTCCCTGACTTTGGATAACAGGAATTTTAATCGTTGTGGGTACTAAACAAGGTAAATCACAATCTTTAGGATCAAAAGTAACATAACCAAATCCTGATGCATCTACATCGTTCCAAATAACTTCAACATTACCACCTGCTTCTGATAGTATGTCACCACCAATAACAGACCAATTGAATTTATCTCTACAGATTTCCATACCATCAAAAGGAAGTGAATAAATTTGTTTTTCTCCCTCACACACAACACTTGGACAAGAAATATCAAAACCTTCGCCTTTTATAATTATGTCAAATTTATATGTACTACTACAATTACAGGAGTTAGTTACCGTTAATGAAACGGTAAAGGTGTCTTGCCATGTATAAACATGAGTAGGTTGAAAGGCATCAGAAGTTGAAGGTCCTTGGGCACCATCACCAAAATCCCAATGGTATGAGACTAAATCTGAACCATTATTTGCAGTTGATAAATTGTTAAAAAAAACAGTTTGTCCTACACAACCATATAAAAAGTTACTCACATTTTGGTCTTGAGGAATTACTGAAAAATTAGCAATAGGTAAAGTAATTTTTTCAATACAAATCGTTTTTGTGATACTTCCAGTTGGCGTATTAATATTGAAAACCAAATTTCCATTACCTGTATTTCCCCAAGTAACGTTACAATTAGTATTAGTTGGCATTCCAACAATGGTACCACCGACTACAGACCAAGTTGTTGTACTACCAGCAGGTAAGTTTGCTAACGTATAAGTTACAGAACTTTTTTCACAAACTTTCACGCAATCTGTGTCGGAAATATCTTCTAAAAAGAAGGGGTCTTTTGGGTCTCTCGGGTTTTCGCCTTCCGAATAGGTCTGACAACCGACCTCTTTGTTCCAGGAAATCTTTATTCCTGCTGTTTGACTAAATGACAAGGTAAAGCTGAACAAGAACAGCAAGAGCAATGTCATTTTTAAATAGTTTTTAATCATAGTTGTTTAGTTAAATTAATGAACGTTTTGCCAAACGTAAGAATCTATGTACAATTTGTTTTACGGCTTTGCCGTAACAAAAACAAATCAAACAAAATTGTAAAAAAATGTTATAAAAATACAAACTTGTCATCCTGAGCTTGCCTGCATTGAGCCTGTCGAAGTGTCGAAGCATCTCATAATCAAAATTCACCACAATTTTGTCACCCTGAAAGGGTCTCACCCCATCCACTTCAACATTCAAAATTCATCATTCAAACTAACCCACAATCTTGTCATGCTGAGCCTGCCTGCACTGAGCTTGTCGAAGTGTCGAAGCAATCTCATAATCAAAATTAACTACACAGTTATTCACTTTATTTCAAGCGAAGCACCTTTTTTTAAAAGAAAACTATGTGGTTAAAAAAAATCCTGTCATCCTGAGCGGAGTCGAAGGAAAATCCTTCCAATCTGCGTACCCATCCCCACAACCAAAAAAAGCTGCCCTTTCAGACAGCCTTAAAACCAATACCGATTTTCTCAATCAAATGTCGCCTGAAAGAATTTCACGCAATATTACCAAGTTTTCATTCCCCTCTTTTAGAGGGGTGCCCGTAGGGCGGGGTGTTTATTAACTACAAACCAAATTCACGCCATCCACATCACCCAAAACCCTTCACCCAACCTAAACCACCTCTAACACATGCAACACATTAAACTCTTCGTTTTTCAATGAATATTGTATCCCATTAACTTCCTGATAAAAAGAAATCAAAATCAAAAACAACTGCACACCTGAACCAGTTGGTAAACTAGCAGGAGTAAGCGTAACACTTGTGTTAGCTAATGATATCGGTGCATTTTCAACTGGACTATAAACAGATTCAGACAAACCTGTTTCAAAATCCACAAGCACCGCTGCACTCTGAAAACTCATATGAGTCGCTCCTTGAGGGAACTGCACTTGTTCCATAGGAATAAAATTTGGTATCAAAACCTCTCCAGTAGTCGTGTTTAATGTAAAAGGAGCAAACAATACCCCTTTCAAAGGCGCTTTCGGATTAAAATCAAAACCCTTCAATTGCAATTTACCTTCAGGAGTAGCAATACCAACAGCCACATTGCGTTCCCCACGTTTAGAAACGGTGTCTAAGTTTTTTATCCTCGACATCACTTGCATCAACCTACTCGAAAGATTACTGTCTTTAGCTTTAAAAACCATAGGACCAACAGCTAATTTTAACACTTTTCCCGAACTTCCACAACGTCCAAACTCAGAGCCATTTTCTCTTGTACGAACAAAATTTGGATCGTTCATAATACGCTCTTTTGAAATACCGCCTTTTTTTCTAACATAATTTTTTCCGTCCTTTTTGTAGAAAGTTAAATCTTCAACCGTACCTTCAATTTTAATAATTCCATTGACTTTTGCCATTATAAATATTTTTTTAATGATTAAACATGCCACAATAACATTATTATTTTTGTCAAAATAAAGCGCCATTTCCGTTTCAAACACATTTTGCCGATTTAGATGTTTTTTTCATTTTTACACAATTTTTTTTCGCAAAACATTTGTTAAATCCAAAAAAAATATAAAATATTTGTAGGAATAATACCATTATTTACAAAAAACAGAAACCCAACCTAAAGCCGACTTAAAGAGCACTCAAAGGCGACTCAAAGGCGACTCAAAGAGCACTTAAAGCCGACTTAAAGGTTACATTAAAACAAATATATATGCATAGTAAAAAAAGTAAAGTATGAGAAGAGTTTGTATCTACCCGAAAGACATCCAAATTGTCACTGGAAAAAGTGAAAGACAATGTAGAAACATTATAAACGCCATTAAAACAAAACTGAATAAAGAAAAACATCAAGTAGTAACCATAGAAGAATTCTCCTCATACATGGGACTAAATCGAATAGATGTAGAAAAACACATTAAATAACTAGAAAGATACATTTTCTCCTTTTTGAAAGTGAACTAAACAACCCCATTATTAGTCACAATTCAAAATTCACAATTCACAATTCATCATTCAAAATTTCCCACCATCCACATCACTATCCACATCACCATTCATCATTCACATTTTATTATTCAAAATTTCCCACAACCCAATCAGCTCCATCCACATCCAGATTACCATTCAAAATTTAAAATTCAAATCCCCTACATACCAATTCCTCGCAATTTTGTCATTTTGATCCCGATAGCTATCGGGGGAAGAAGCTCATAATTTATATAACAAATCAGTATTCATCTAACTTCTAATTTTCAGCATCTAATCTCCTTCTAACAATTAAGCAATAAATGTACATTTTGAGATAGATAAAATACATAATTCACAAAAAAAATATATTTTGTGTAAAAAAACAGTATTTTATATGCGTGCATAGTATTTTTTAAAACATTTTTTGTATTTTCGTCCCATCAATATAAATTATTTAAAAATGAAAATATTAGTTTGCATCAGCCATGTTCCTGATACTACTTCAAAAATTAATTTTGTTAATAACGATACAGAATTTGATACAAATGGTGTTCAATATGTTATTAACCCGAATGATGAATTTGGTTTAACCAAAGCAATTGTATTAAAAGAGCAAAATGGTGCTCATGTAACAGTTGTAAACGTTGGTGGTACAGACGCCGAAGCTACATTAAGAAAAGCACTAGCAATTGGTGCAGATGAAGCAATTCGTGTGAACACAAACCCAACGGATGGTTTATTTGTTGCCAAACAATTAGAAAATGTGGTAAAACAAGGTGGTTACGATTTAATTATTGCAGGTACAGAATCTATTGATTATAATGGAGGAATGGTTCCTGGAATGTTAGCTGGATTATTAGGTTTTAACTTCGTAAATTCTTGTATTGGTTTAGAAGTTTCTGGTACAGAAGCAACTACAATTAGAGAAATTGACGGTGGTAAAGAAACAGCTACGGCTAGTTTACCTTTAATTGTTGCTGGTAAAAAAGGTTTAGTAGAAGAAAAAGACTTAAGAATTCCAAACATGAGAGGAATTATGACAGCTAGAACTAAAGCTTTAAATATTGTAGAACCTTCTGGTGATGCTAACGCAACTTCAACTGTAAAGTTTGAAAAACCAGCTGCGAAATCTGCAGTAAAATTAATTAGTCCAGATAATTTAGACGAATTAATTAATTTATTACACAACGAAGCTAAAGTTATCTAATTCGTAAATCGCAAATCACAAATCGTAAATAAAAACATATGTCAGTTTTAATATATACAGAATCAAACGACGGTAAATTCAAAAAAGTAGCTTTTGAAATTGCCTCATACGCAAAAAAAGTAGCCGATATGTTAGGAACAACAGTAACTGCTGTTTCAATTAACGCTACAGAAAACGCAGCTTTATCTGCTTACGGAGTAAGTAAAGTATTAAAAGTAAATAATGATAAATTAACTTCATTTAGTGCTAAAGCTTACGCAGATGTGATTAAGCAAGCGGCTGAAAAAGAAGGTGCTAAAGTGGTAATTGTAGCTTCAACTACAGATAGTTTACACATTGCACCATTAGTAGCTGTAAACTTAAATGCAGGTTTTGCTTCTAATGTTATCGAAGCACCAATTAGTGTTGCTCCATTTCAAGTAAAAAGAAATGCTTTCTCAAACAAAGCATTCAACATATCAGAAATTGCTACAGACGTAAAAGTTTTAGGGATTTCTAAAAACTCATTCGGATTAGTGGAAAACGCTACTTCATTAACTGAAGAAGATTTCTCACCTTCATTATCTGATGCAGATTTTGGTGTAAAAGTTACCAATTCAGAAAAAACGACAGGAAAAGTAACTATCGCTGATGCTGAGATTGTTGTTTCTGCTGGTCGTGGATTAAAAGGTCCTGAAAATTGGGGAATGATTGAAGAATTAGCTTCAGTACTTGGTGCTGCAACAGCTTGTTCTAAACCAGTTTCAGATATCGGATGGAGACCACACGCAGAACACGTTGGACAAACAGGAAAACCAGTAGCAGCAAATTTATATATTGCAGTAGGTATTTCTGGAGCTATTCAGCATATTGCAGGTATCAACTCATCTAAAGTAAAAGTAGTTATTAACACAGATGCTGAAGCACCTTTCTTTAAAGTTGCTGATTATGGTGTGGTTGGTGATGCTTTTGATGTAGTTCCTAAATTGATTGAAAAATTAAAAGCTTTTAAAGCGGCAAACGCATAATTTTTTATATCTTGTGCCTCCTAAAAAGGCTATCTAAATACGATAGAAATATCTAATTTAGATAGCCTTTTATTTTATAGAAAATATTTTTATAGTACATTTGAATAAAGTTTAAGTACAAAATGAGTTTAGTAAAATTAACCATTAAAGGGATATCCTATAGTCAAACACAAAATGGAGCATATGCTTTAATTTTGAATGAAGTGGATGGAGATAGAAAATTACCAATTGTAATAGGTGCCTTTGAAGCGCAATCTATTGCTATTGCCTTAGAAAAAGAAATAAAACCACCTCGTCCCTTAACACATGATTTATTTAAAACCTTCGCGGATAAGTTTGATATTGTGGTAAAACAAGTAATCATTCATAAATTAGTGGATGGTGTTTTTTATTCAAGTATCATTTGTGAAAGAGATGCCATTGAAGAAATTATTGACGCCAGAACTTCTGATGCTATTGCTTTAGCTTTACGATTTAATGCGCCAATTTTTACCTATAAAAACATCTTAGACAAAGCAGGTGTGTTTTTAAACTTGAGTTCTCAAGAAGGAAATCCAGAAGATTCAAATAACGATGGCGTATTGTCAGAACCAGAAACTTTTGGTGATGAAAGTGAAACTTCAGGAAATATTTATGCCAATAGTAGTTTAGAAGAATTACATACTTTATTAGACGAAGCGATTCAGAATGAAGATTACGAAAAAGCAGCTATCATAAAAGAAGAAATAGATAAAAAAGAAAGTTAACTACAATAAGTCAAACACGCAACCAACAACTAAAACTTGACTAATTAAAAGCTAATCAAATTATGAACATTAAACTAAAATTAACAATTGTAAGTTTTTTACAATTATTTGTTTGGGGTGCGTGGCTAACAACTCTTGCGAGTTATGGATTTGGATTTAAACAATGGTCTGGAGCCGAATTTGGAATTGTATTTTCAACTTTAGGCTTAGGTTCCATTATTATGCCTCCAATTTCTGGAATCATCGCTGATAAATATTTAAATCTTGAAAAATTATACGGAATTCACCATATTTTATATGGAGTAATTTTACTTTTCTTACCCGCTATTGATAGTCCTTCAAC
>CXWL01116662.1_pt1 | contig 26228 bp, 24 predicted proteins | sample 590931 | NCBI WGS metagenome assembly CXWL01 (sample SAMEA3498368, study PRJEB10139) | groundwater metagenome | biome: water well; material: biofilm material | place: Germany | collected 2015-04-27
GCGGCGTGGCGCTGGCAATGCAAGCGATGCCGCACATGTCATTCCACTCCGAGCAGCCGCATGAAAAGGCGCGCGTTCTGCTGGTCGCTCAACGGCATGGCAGCAACGTGGCTGTTGCGCTTGAAGCGCGCGATGCGCTCATCCGACAGTGATCGCAATGCCTCCGCCATGGCCTCTGCCGAAAAATCCCGCGCCACCACGCCCAGTCCGTGCTCGTTTACCAGCCGCTCCATTTCAGGAGAAGGGCCGATTGCGATCGCCAGCCTGGCCTGGAGAAACTCGAAGAACTTGTTGGGTAGCGCGAAGCGGTTATTCAGGCTGACGGGTGGCAGCATGAACAGGCCCACATCGTAGCCGTTGATCGCGCGCGGGATCTCCGGCATCGGCACCGGTTCCCGGAAGCGAATTCCGGGGGTTGCCGCAGCGAGCCGTTTGAGCGACGCCAGATATTCCGGGTTGCCCGGCATCAGCATCAGATCCAGGGTAAAGCGTTCATCCAGCAAGCCCATCATTCGAATCATCTCCTCCGGATGGCGCGAAGGGCTGGCGACCCCATGATGGATCATCCGCACCCGCCCGCCGGTCGTCGCAGACGGCTTCAGCTCCTGGAACGCGGTTGCGTTGCTCACCACTGCGGTCGTTGCCCCGAATTCGCGCTGGTAGGCCTCGGCCAGTCCCCGGCTGACTGTTGTCATGACATCAACCCGGTGCAGCAGGCGGCGGCATGTCCGCCGCAAGCGCGGCTGGTGTATCAGGCGCCATCTCCAGCGATCCTCGAATTCCCGGGGCGCGTACTCGTGGGCGTCAAACATGACGCGGGAGTTCGGTGCTCGCAGCTTCAGGCACATGTCGAGCGTGTCGAGATCGTTTGCAACAATGACATCGAAAACCTGCCCGCGCAGCGCCAATAGTCCGGCGCGCGCCTGCGGCTGCAGGCTTGCGTAGAGCCGCTCCTGCCGCAGCAGGGAAAGCAGCATGCCCGACAGCCGCCAGGCCCAGCCACGCCCCGATGGAACGGTGATATGGCAATCCACCGGGCACCCCGGATGCGCCAGCCCCACCGTCGTCACGGAAAAAACCCCCTGCATCGCGGCGAGTTGGCGCAGCACGCGCGGATCGCGCGCCAGATCAGAAAAAGCGACCACCAGCGCAGACCTCATGGCATCCGTTCCTCATGTCCGCTCCGGGGAGCAAACCCGAGACGCGCATACATCGCCAGCAGGGCTGGCACCTGCGTGTCCCAGCCGAACTGTCGCTGGCAGGCTTGCAGATGCTGTCGCGCCTGCCGGATTTCTTCGTCTGTCAGCGACAGTATCTTGCGCACCAGCTCGCCTGCGCGTGGCTCAACGGCCCATCCGGCGCCGGTTTGCCCGACGAATCCGGCCATCTCCGGAAAGTTGCTGACCAGGCTGGGAACCCCCGCTGCGGCATACTCGAACACCTTGTTGGGCAAGCTGTAGAAGTAGCTCAAGCAGGCGTTCTCGATCAGCGAGAGCCCCACATCGGCGTCGCGCGTGTAGGGCAGCAACTGATCCGGCGGGACTGCGGGAACAAAATGGATGTTCGGGAAACGGCTGGAGCTCTCCAGGATGTGCGCCTCTAACGGGCCGTAGCCCAGCAGCACCAGATGGTGCGGGGCGCCCAGCTCCCGGAACGCCTCCAGCAGCAACTCCAGCCCGCGCCCCGCAGCGAGCAGGCCCTGGTAAAGATAGACCCGGCAATCTCCCTCCGGAATGCCTGCCGCTGCGCGCAGCTTGCCGGTCGGCGTGGTATCGCTTGCAGAAAGGATGGGCATGTTCCGCACCACATCTACCCGATGCAGCCGGTAACGCTTCAAATACCACCCGGCAATAGACTGATTGACCACGGAGACAGCATCGCAACGATGGATCAGCAAACGTTCGATCATTCTCGACAACTGGCGGCGCAAGCCGCGGCTGGAAAGCGTTTCCGTCTCCAGTTCGTGGGTGTCGTAAACCAGCCGGGCGCGCCTGGCCCGCGCAACGGCATACCCCAACGGAAGCACGGCCAGGCTGTGGCTGTTCACGCATTGCGGACGTTCGTCGCGCAACAGCCGGAATACGGCCACATACCATCCGATCGCTTTGACAAGCCGCCCCGGATAGCCGGTGATGCGGTTGCCGAAAGCGGGGCGAACCCGTTGCAGGACGATGCCCGCGCCTATCACTTCCCGGTCCGGAAGATCCTTTCTGTGGATGCCGATCAGCAGGAAATGATTGAAAACCCCCCTCTCGAACAACGTCTTCACGATGCGCAGAATGCGCGACTCGTTGGTGAAATAGGATGGGTAGAGGTGGACGTTCACGCGACGTGTTCCCTGCGGGTGCAAGCCCGATTGCTGCATGCCGGCTTCATTTCGCCGCCCGCTCTTTCTGGCGGCGAAATACGCGCATGGGCAATCCCGACATCCTCCAGATCAATCCGAGCAGGCGGCGCACCCGTTTATAGGCGCCAAACAAGAGGCGGAACTTGAGCCGGTGGTTGGGAAACTCCGTATAGTGCCTGGTCGGCCCCGCAATCAGCGCTTCCAGTTCGCGCAATGTGATGCCGAATTTTTTGGCAATGAAGGCCTTGTCCTCAACCAGCAGTTTTTCGTCGTACAGCGGCTTGTGCAATTCCAGCAGCGCCGCATCCCGACTGATCTGGCCGGACACCACCAGGCTCGACAAGTGCGCCTTGCGTTTGTCATAGCCGAACTTGTGCGGCAGGTAATAGGCCTGAAAGAAACGGGTCCAGCGCGACTCGTAGTGCTTGCCACCGTAATAGCGCCATCCGAAATCCCGTTCCAGAACGCGAATGGCTTCCTCCTTGCTGTAGGGGATGAAATTGAGCGGTCGCAACACCTCCATTTTCAGCAGCAGCGGATAGCGGAAATACAGGTCAAAGAAGTTCACGACCGGAAAGTCGCCGCGCTTGCGGCGGCCAAAACGATCATGCACCGCCTTCAGATGCGTCGCATCCATCGCGTCGTACCCCCAACTCTGCGGCAGGATGCTTTCGGTCGCAAAATTGCTGCCGCTGATGACATATTTGATGCCGGCCTTGATCGCGTAACCGTACAGTGCCGCGAAGAAGGCGTGATCCTGTGGCACGTCCTGGTTGGCGAGATGCGAGCGCAGAAAAGCCAGTTGCACATCCTGCATCTCTTCCCAATCCACCACGTGCGTGACCAGATCCAGCCCCAGGCGCTTGCAGATCTGCTCGATATTCATTACGGCCAGCTCGGAGTTCCAGCCCGCATCAACATGGACGACCAGGGGACGCAGGCCCCATTCCACCGCCTTGACGGCGATGAAAGAGCTGTCTACCCCACCGGAGAGTCCGATAATGCAGTCATACTGTTTGCCCTCACCGTATACCTTGACCTTTTGCAGCATCCGTTGCAGTTCGGCACGCCCCTGTTCCGGGGATGGCCAGGCCGGTCGGATGTGCTCGTCAAAATAGCGGCAATGGCTGCATACCCCCTGGTCATCGAACGTGATGTCAGGATCGGTCGTATCCATGACGCAGCGGGTGCAAACCTGAAAGGGCCGGCCTTCCGGCACAAAGGCCGCTGCCGTGATGGGGGACCCGTCAACCGGGGCAAGTATGGCGTTCGATTTCATCATGCTGGATTCGGGTGCGCCCTCGTGCGAACTTTTATCAACAACGGACGGGCCGGGCTTGACGTTCATCAGGGAAGCTGCCCGGCAAGCGCCTTCCGGTCCGGATAGTTGATCAGCACCGCCCGATGGGGGCCGACAAAAACAAACAGGCTTCCTGCTGCCACCGCCGAAACGCCCCCCTCCCTGACCGCCGCCACAAAATCGGCGATGCCGCCCGCCCCTCCGCAGGCGATCACCGGGACGCTGACCGCATCGCTCACTTCGCGCAGCAGCTTGAGGTCGTAGCCAGATTGCGTGCCATCGCGGTCAACGGCATTGACCAGAATCTCGCCGACGCCAAGCTGCTCCAGGCGGGCGAGGTGCTCGCGCAGCCCCCCGGCCTGCCGCACTGCGCCAGAATGGGTGCACAGCTCGTAGCGCCCCAGCAGCGTGCGCCGCACATCCATGCAACCCACGATGCTCTGCGCGCCATAGACTGAAACGGCCTCGCCGATCACCTCGGGCCGACTGAAGGCTGCCGCGTTGAAAATAACCTTCTCGAAACCGAGCGAGAATACCTGGCGCACCTGCTCCATGCTGGTGAGCCCGCCCCCGTAGGCCATCGGCATGAAGGCCTCGCCCGCGATATCCCGCAACAAATCGAAGTTGGGGCCGCGCTTTTCGGGTGTGGCCGTAATATCCAGGAACACCAGTTCGTCCACTTCCTTTTCGTTGAAGATGCGCACCGAATTAAGGGGGTCGCCGATGTATCTGGCGTCCTTGAACTTCACGGTTTTGACCAAGCCCCGACCGCGCAGCAACAGCACCGGGATCACACGGGTTTTGTTCATGCGGGCGGCATCTCCACGAAAGCGCGCATCAGGGCCAGGCCGTGGCGCAACGATTTTTCCGGATGGAACTGTGTGCCAAAAATGTTGCCACGCTGCACCGCGCAGACAAACTCGACCCCGTGTGCGGCGGTGGCCAGCACGTCGGCGGGGTCGGCGCAGTGCATGCAGTAGGAGTGGACAAAATAATAGCGCGCATCCTCTGCCATGCCGTCCAGCAGCGGAGAGGGTTTGCGGCGCTCGATGCGGTTCCAGCCCATGTGGGGCACGCGCAAACCGGGCGATGCGGGCAACCGGCGACATTGCATATCCAGCCAGCCGAGGCCGGCCTCCCCCCCTTCCTCGCTGCCGCGCCCGAGCATCTGCGCCCCCAGGCAGATGCCCAGCAACGGGCGGCGCAACTCCAGCGCATAGCGGTCGAGCGCCGACCGCAGGCCCGCAGCATTGAGCCTCTTCATGCCGTGGTCGAAATGGCCCACGCCCGGCAGGATCAGCTTTTCCGCCGCAAGCACCTGCTGCGGATCGCCGGAAATCAGAGCGTCGCCGCCTGCCTTGCGCAACATGTTCTGCACCGACGCGAGATTGCCTGCGCCGTAATCCACAATCACGATCATTGAAACAGCTCCTCGTAAAGCGAGAGCATGCGCTGCTGCTCGGCCTGCCAGTTCAACTCGCGCGCGGCTTCGATCGAGCCGCGTTTGAAGGCGTTGATGCGCTCGCGATCCAAGCTGTTAATGGCGGCGGCAACCGCCTCTTCGCCGCAATCCGCCACCAGCACGCCAAGCTCGTGGCGGCGCACCAGCCGCGCCATTTCTGGCAGATCGGAAACGCACAGCGCGAGCCCCGCCATCACGTACTCGAAGAACTTGTTGGGCAGGGTAAAGCGGCGCTGGGGGCTGGTATCCTGATGAACAAAATATCCGATGTCCGCCTGGCTGGCGGCGGGAATGATCTGGTCAAACCGGACTGGCGGCTCGATTGCCAGGCGGCCTTCTGACCCGGTTTCGCGCGCAATTCGCCACAGCTCCTCCACATACCCGGGGTCGCTGTATCCCCGCAGCACCAGGCGGAATTCCGGTCGCCACAGGCGCAAAGAGCGAACCGCAAAATGCAGGCCGCGCGATGGGTAGATTTCGCCATGGTACAGCACGGTGATCGTATCGCCGGCCAGCCGCAGCGTTGGCGGCACCAGGAAGGGCATGGAACGAACCGCTCGCGCCGGTCGCTTCAGCCGGTGCTCCTCGTCGAGCAGGCGCGCGATGCCTTCGCAAACGGTGGTCACCGCATCTGCCTGCTCCAGATAGTAGGCCTGTAACGCCACGACCCGAGACCGGTGCCAGCGCACCCATCGCGCATCGTGCGCGTACTGTCCGGCAGCATATTCGTGGCAGTCCACCGACCAGCGCGCCTTGAAGCGCCGGGCCAGCCAGTAGCCGATATCTGCCGTGAAATAATCGTGGCAAAGCACAAGGTCTGGGGCCGCGCCGGAATGTGTGCGGGCATATTTTCTGATGGCCTTGCGCTTGCAGCCAAAACTGCCGAGCAGCCCATGATAGAGGCGGGCGCCCATCTGGCGGACGACGGGAACTCCGCCCCATCGGACAAACATGAGCAGGCTGCGACACATCGCGACAAGCAAAGATTGCCGGATCGCATGCAGGGTTCGCATTATCAGAAACCGGGAGTGTTGCGCTGCCGGATCCACAGGGATTTCCACATGATTCCACCAGGGCGGGCAGGGGGTGTCGCCCTTGAGCCCGAAAACGACCACCCGCCAGCCCGACTCCCGCAAGGCGGACGCCTGCCGGATCACGCGCGGTTCCCGGCAGACCGCCATGTAGGAAACGATCCAGGCTGTCCGGCCCTGCCCGCACGGCATGGCCGCGCACAACAGGCCGTCAGGCATGTTCCCTCCATTCGTTCGACGCCTGCATGTCGAGAAGCTCGGCAGCGCTCGCCCATTGCCACAACAGCGTGGAAAAATCGCCCTGCCCGTCTTGATGCCTTTGCCACGCCAACCGCAGACGATTGCCATCATGCGCCGGGATGGCTTGCAGGCCCCCGGAAAACACGCGCTCGCCAACCCAGGACCGGATGGCGGGATGCTTCATCCACTCGTCCTGCGGCGCGGCGAAGCCTACCTTATCCACGCGCCAGCGTATCTCGGCCGGCAGCAGGTCGGGAAGAGCCTGCCTGAGAATGGCTTTGCCCCACGCGTTTTCCAAATAGGCCCAGTCCGGCAGGTGCGTCGCAAAATCAACCAGCCGGTAATCGAGAAACGGGTAACGGCATTCGATGCCGTGCGCCATCGAGTTGCGGTCACCGCTGTAAAGGTTGGAAGGCAGCGAGGTACGCATGAGATTAAGCGCAAGATCGAAACGCAGGGCACCCACATCCGATAACAGCGGCAGGCCGCCCCCCCCATACTCGCGCGCCATGTCTGCCGCGTGAGAACCGATGTAGCGATAGAGCTTCCTTGCCGGCAGGCTGTCGCGCGCGCCGAAGCGCCGCTGGGCGTCCCGGTACGCCGCGGCGGCGCGCCGCAACCGCCGATCTCTCTGTTCGCCAACCAGCCAGGCGCGCAGGAAGCCGATCGGCCCGGATTGAGCCAACTCGACCTGCCATGCCTGCAGATAGCTCCGGTATCCTGCCAGCAGTTCGTCGGCGCCCTGCCCATCTATGATCACCTTGTAGCCGAGCTCCCTGGCATGCCGCATAAGCGACCACTCGAGGTACATTGACGGGCCGGGAATGATTGATTCGTGGTGCCAGTGCAGTTTGCGCACATCGCGGGCGAGCTCTTCGGCAGTCGGACTGACACGGTGCCCGCGCAAATGTGTCTTGTCCAGCACCATATCAATGTAGGCGCCCTCATCGAGGGTCGGATCGTGCGGGAAACGCACCGAAATCGCACTTTCGCAGCGACCGCTGCCCGGCTCCGCGCGCCCGGCCAGCAGCGCCACGAGCGATGAGGAATCCAGTCCTCCGGAAAGGCAGGCTGTCACGGGGGCGTCGCTGCGCATGCGCATGGCAACGGACTGCTCCAGCAACCCGCGAAACTCCCGAATCAACTCCGGCTTGCTGGCCCGCGCCAAAGACTGGTCGTACACCGGCGTCCAGTAACGCCGACCGGATACCACAGCGCCGCCCGCATTGACTATCATGCTGTGGCCGGGGCGAAACTGGCGAACCTGGCGGAACAGCGTCTCCTCGGCACCGAAGATCAGATGCCCCGCAAGCGCGCGACCAAACATCTCCATGTCGTAGGACGCATCGGCCTCGGGGTGCGCCAGCAACGCCTTGATCTCGGAGGCGAAGGCCAGTTGCCCGCCGGACAACCGGCACATGAAGAGCGGCTTCTCGCCGAACCGGTCGCGCGCGACCAGTGCTTCGCCGCGGTCCCGATCCCAGATAACAAACGCAAACATGCCGTTGAGGCGCTCCACCATGGCGTCACCCCAGTGCTCGTAGGCCTGCAGCAGCACCTCGGTGTCGCCGCGCGTGCGAAACACACGCCCCGCAGTTTCGAGCTCGGCGCGCAGCTCGACGAAGTTGTAGATTTCGCCGTTAAAGACGATGGCCTTGCGACCGTCGCCCGATAACATGGGCTGGTCGGCCAGATGGCTCGGATCGAGGATCGCCAGCCGCCGGAACCCCAGCGACACGCTGCCGCTCCCATAAGCGGCAACCCAGGTTCCCGCACCGTCCGGGCCGCGGTGCGCCAGGCGATCGCGCATGCGTTCCAGCACCGGCAGCGGCAGCGGGGCGCCCGGCCCCAATACGGCTACGAATCCGCACATGCGCTCTATACCCAGGCCGAAACCTTGCTGTTGATGGGCTTGTGCGCCTCGCCGGAAACCCATTGGCCGTCCAAATGCAGCAGCGGCGGATCGCTCCAGTTGGTGGAGGTCATTTGAAGTTCGAGCGGGTTGCGGCCCAGAGCCAACACCGCGCCGCCGGGTTCGCGCAAGGCTGCCACCAGCAGGTAGTTGCCCACGCCCACCCCGAGGCGCGGATGTTGCAGCTTGAGTTCGTGCTCGCCGGGAGAGAGCGCAGGGCCGTACTCCAGTTCGAACACCAATGCGCCGCTGGCGCTGAAGCCCAGCACGACAGGCTGACATAACTGCGCCAGGCGCAGCGTGAGCCGCAGGCTTAACGGCTCGCCCGTTTCCATGGCGCAAGCCGGCGCATCGCTGTCACCGTAAGCCAGGGTAACGACGTTTCCGGTATCGCCAGCGCAAACTCCGAACAGCGACTGCACCCGCGCCAGCACGGCGTCGCTCTCGCCAGGCGGATGCGGGTCGGCAACCGGCGCCGGCCCGCCTGAATAGATGCGCGCCGAGCGGGCGGCCATGCTGTCCCGGTAGCGCCCCAGCACCTGATCGGTCGGCCCGTCCTCGCGCAGCCGCCCGCCATCCAGCCAGATGGCGCGCCCGCAGTACTCCCGAATCTGGTCGAGCGAATGGGAAACCAGCAGCAGCGTGGTGTTGCTCACCAAGCGGCGCATGCGCTCGGCACACTTGCGCACAAAGTAGCCGTCGCCCGCACCCAGAACCTCGTCAATGGCCAGCACGCCCGGTCGGATGGCCGTTGCTGCGGCAAATTCGAGCCGGGTTCGCATTCCCAGCGAGTAGGTTTTCACCGGATGGTGGAGAAACTCGCCGAGCTCCACGAAATCCGTGATATCGGCTTCCGCTCCGGCGTGATCCTCCTGCGGCAGCCCGTTATAAACAAGCGCGTTACGGATGTTTTCCAGGCCGGTCAGGTCGTCGTTGAACCCGTACCCGGTATGCATGAGCGCCTGGGTCGAGCCATCAATGACAACCCTTCCGGCGCTCGGCTGTGTGAACCCGCAAACAACACGCAGGAGCGTGGTTTTGCCCGAGCCGTTGCACCCGACGACCCCTACCCGCTCGCCGTGGCCGATCCGCAGGCTGACCCCGTCCAGCGCAAGCTGGTGCGGTACGCCGCGCGCGCCGACGCCCAGATAACCCAGCATCTGCCGCACCGGGCCGCCGTAAAGCGGATAGCGCTTGCTGACCGCGTCGAGACAAATGGCCGGGCTCGCGACCGGAGCCGCCGCATTCATGCCACCCCCTCCAGCAGCCAGCGTCCGATCCAATCGGACGAGACCGGCCCCCCGGGTGCGGCACGCTCCGGATGCCACATGACGGCCAGCCAGGGAAGGCTGCGGTGGCGTGCCGCCTCGACCGTGCCATCCTCGTGCAGATAGAGCGCCTCCAGTTCTGGAGCCAGCGCTGCGGCATCAACACCCCAGGCGTGGTAGCTGTTCACCAGCAGGCCCGGCAAGCCGGCGCCCGGTGCAGCATGGATTGCATGGTTGCAGGCCAGGTGGCCCGCGACGCGCTGCAACGCGCCGCCCAGATGATGTTGCACCATCTGCATGCCGCGGCATATTGCCAGCACCGGCGTGCGATGCCGGGCGGCATGGCGGAGCATGGCCGCTTCCGTCCCGTCGCGTTCGGGGGCTTCGCCCAGGTCGTTGCCGCCGCTGAGCACCAGGCAATCCGGTCGGCTCAAACTCAACAACGCCTCCACCGCTGCAGGCCGGTTGGGTACCGGAATCAGGCACGCCTGCCTTCCGCAAAGCCGATCCAGGGTCGGACCCCAGGCCTGATCAAGGGCGTCGCGCCGCTCGCCCCGTGAAACATGAACCTCCACCCGCTGACTGATTGCAAACTTCATGACATCCCCTCCTGCCGCCATAGCCGCCGCTGACCGTCCAGTTCCACCGATACGCCATCGCGCAGCCGCGAAAACGCCTGCTCGCCGATGCCGATCACGGCGGGGATCGCAAACTCCGAGGCACGGATCGCCATATGCGAGTTCGGCCCGCCATATGCGGTAACAAGCCCCAGAATGCCCAGCGCGAACAGGTAATCGAAACCCGGATCAGCGTTGGCGATGCCCACCACGCACCCTGCCACGGCCTCGCGGCTCACCACCTGCCCCGCCCCGATGATCCGCAGCGTACCGCGCGCGCGCCGGTCGGTAATGAAAGTCGGCTCGCTGGGCGGCACGATAAAGGCATGGATTTCGTCCGGATGGGCGAGCACCGGAGGAAGCATGATCCGGCTCGCGAGCCGACGCTGACGGTGGCGCGCCACGGTTTGCTGAACCAGTTCCGCCCTGGCGGCCGCCCGCCCCCACGCCAGGATCGGCTGGGCCAGCCAGGCATCCAGCGGCATACAGTCCAGATGCTCCTCCGCGACGCCTGCGGCGCGCCCCTGTTCGGCCAACGCATCAAGGGCGCACGACAAGAGACGGGTGAAGACGAACTTCGAGTACTCGCGGCCGGCCACGGTCGCGCGGGTAAACATCAGCAAACCGTCCGCATCCAGCCCGATGCCCAACTCGGCCAGCGCCGCGTCGAGCGCAGCACGCTCCTCGCAATGCCACTCGAATGGCGGCACGGGGTGCTCGCGGGCGGCGGCAATGATCGGATCCAGATACACCTCGGGCCGATCGCGGTAGGCCGGCGTGGCAATGTCGTAGGTTCCGGGCCGCAGATGACCGAAGCGGGCCACCAGATCATCGCGCGCCATGCGACCCTCACGCACGGCCAGCGCCGCCTCGGCCAACATCTGCCCCACGCCCGGAATACTTTCCATCAGCGCCGCGCGCCGGTTATCGGCAATCAGTCCGGATTGCACCGCCGATCGCAACAGGGCCGCCGCGACAAAGCCGCCGCGGGCCAGGTGAGCAAAACCGAGCGCCCCTGCACCGGAACAAATCGCGAGGGTGCGGCGCAGCCAATCGCCGAACGGCGCGGCCACCCGCTCGATGGACGGGCAGCGCGCCTCCAGTGCGCGCGCCTCCGCCAGTGCGCCATCGGTGTACCCGATAATGGTGCGGGTGACCCCGCGCAACGCGTCGCGCAGCCGGGCCACCTCGCCTTCATCGCAAACACCCGCCGCACGGTAGCGCCCGGCCCAGCGTTCAAAACCGAAGTCCAGGCAGGTCGGAATCAGCTCGAACTCCAGCTTGTCGTGCAGGGAGCGATCGGCGCGAAGCACGGCCAGGGCATGGTCCACCATGCGACGCGCGAGATCGTCCGGCAGCGATGCGGGCACAAACGAACTGGCGCTGGCCCGCACGTCCACGAAAGCCTGGCCACCGAAGCTCCGAACCAGTGGCCAGCCGCGCAGATCGCGGTAACCCGCCTCGAAGCGCTGTTGCGCCCAAACCCGGTCGGTGATGATGTGGCGGTAAAGGTCCAGCGCCAGCGGCCCCGGCGTCAGCCCGATGATTTCTGCCGGATTCCAGTCGGCCATCACGCTCCAGAGCGACGCATCGCCCACCTGGCCGGGCGGGGGCGGAGCGAGCTCCAGCAGGGTGGCGCGCATACCGGCCTGACAGTCGCTCACCTCGAAGTCGCGCTCGCGATCCAGGTTCGCGTCGCTGACCATCAGGGGCCGAACCTGCAGGGTGATCAACTGATCCTCTGCATCAAGCGCAAACTCGATGTCCAGCGCATCGTGGCACACGCATGCTTCGATTTCTTCCGCTGCCGACAGCAGGCGTCCGACCAGCGGCGGCAGCCGCTCCAGCGCGGAAGCTTGCGCCATGCGCGACACATAAAACCTGACATTATCCCCGCCGGCGCCCGCCGTAATGGCGGTAGTGTCGCCACCCTCGCTGTAATTGATCACGCGATACGGCGCCCCCATCTCCAGCGTGCGCGTGAACATCACGCCGCTGGCCTTCACGCCTTCAAGCTGCGACTGCACCAGCACTTCATCCCGCATATCCTGCCCCGCATATGACGAGAACACGCGCTCCACGGCGGCAGCGATCGCATCGGCCCGCAGCGCCACATCGTGCTCGGAATGGTAGCAACCCGCGTTCGCCCACTCGAAGCCATCCTCATCGGTGGCGCTGGAGCGCACGATCAGCCGGCGTTCCCCCTTGAAGCGCCCCAGCAGGTCGCCCATGACCCGGTCGCGGTCATCGAGCCAGGCCTGCCGGGTGAAGTACGCCAGCGGAAGGATGCGCGAACGCGCGAGCCGGTTCTGCAGCCGTTCCAGCGTCGCGGCCTTGCTGCCCAGCACGAAACGCGCGACCGAGCGACCATGCTCCGCGTGGGCCCACAATCCCTCTGCGGCAACACCGGTTGCCCGGTGCAGCCCGGCTGCACCGGCAAGCTCGGCAAACAGCCGGGAAAGATGGGCTCGCCTGAAGGCCGGAGCACGGTCGAGCACGGCCTGGCGGAAAGCCGGCACCTGCGGCGCAGGCACCCGCACCAATCCGACGAACTCGCGCACGCAGCCGTCGAGCTCCAGCGTTTCTGGCAGCCGCACGCCCCCGGTCGGTCGGAACTGGTCATATGCGATCGCGCAGCCGCCCGCCGACGTTGCAGCAAGCGCCCGCACCAGCGCCGGGCGCAGCAGGATGTCGGCGTAAGCGATGTACAAATCGCGCTGTCCCCGCGCGAGGTCATTCAGCGCCTCAAGCGCCAGCGCCAGCGAGGCGGCTGCGCCGGTTTCCTGCCATTGCGCATTGAAGTGGTAGGACAGGTGCGGGAAACCCTGCATCACCGCACCGATGTCATACCCCCCGACAAAACTCACCTCCGGCGCCAACTGTGAGAACGCATCGAGCTGCCAGTCCAGCACCCGCCCTTCCAGCGTGACTTTCTGCAGGCCCAGCGGGCGGCCCGCTTCGCGCGCGGAACCGGCGCCCAGAATAATGAGATGCGGTTTCACAGGAAGGCCTCGCGCATGACCGTGGCGCGCAACCGGGGATGCATCCAGAGATAGGCAGGCCGTTCTGCGCGCACCTGCCCGGTGGCCGGCAGCGCGCGCAGGTCTGCGTTCTGGCTCTTGCGCAGCACGTCCACCAGCAGCCGCGCCCGGAAGTGGGGATCCACCGCAAACAGCAAGGCCCGGTAGGCCTCCGGTTCGCGCCCGTCTGCCAGCAGCGGCGCCAGCGAGGGCAGGTGCGGCAGCTCGCTCTCAAGCTGCCCGATCACGGCGCCCTCATCAATTCCCGCGCTCATGTAAAAGCAGCTCGCGCCGAGCCGCTTGCGCGTGCGGGCCGACCACAGCAGGCAATCGGAGCCGCGCACTTCGGGCACGATGCCCGGATGAACGTGCAGAATGCGCACGCCGGACCGGCCCAGCAGGCTTGCCGGAACGATGCCGCCGCCGGTGTAGAGGAACGCCGTATCCAGCCGCTCGCAGATGCGGCGATGCAGGCGCGGATCGCGGTAGTCGTCCACGCTGAAATGCTCGACTTCGCCGGCGTGATCGGCGGGCTCCCATGGCGCGAAGTGATCAATGGCCGACAACCCGGCCTCTTCCTGCAAGCGCAGGCACAGTGCGCGATAGGCCGCATCGGGCGCCGTTGCCGCAGGCGCGCGCCGGCGCCGCCATGCCCCGGCCAGCCGCGCGCCCAGCAGGGTGCGCACCAGCCGCATGCGCGGCGAAAAAGGTGTGAAATCCACCATCCAGAGCCGTTGCGGCACCAGTCCGGTCGCGCGTAAATACCGCAGGTAGGTGCGCGTCGTGCTGCACGAACGGTCGGCGATGACCGTCAGGTTGATGGTTGCTTCAGCCATTTTCTTTCAGGCGGGCGGCGCAACCGAGATCCAGCTCGGCGCACAACGCCGGGCGGGGATGCCGCAGCGTGCCGCCGAGCGCCTTGAGCACGGTGTTGAGGTGGCGCGCATCGCCGGTGAGATCGAAGGCCACCAGGTAGGCCGCGAGAAGTGCGCCCGCCTCCTCCGGCGTTGCGAGCGCGCTTGCTTCAGCCGGCTTCATGTCGTCCGGCATGTAGCTGCGGTGCAGCGTGCCGCCGATCTCGATGTTGCGGGCGAGGCGATCCAGCACATGCCGATCCTGCTGGCCGAGCGACGGGCTGGCCGCAACCCGGCGCGCCAGGCTCGCGATGTCGCACTCGCCCGTAGTCGCCGCGCCGCTGTCTGGCGCGAGCCATCCGGCCCAAGCGCGCGCGTCGGCGACAGGATCGAAACGATATAACGCATCCAGCCGCCCTGCGCGCGCCATGGCATGGTAGCGCTCCAGATCGTCGAGCGTGTCCACCTCGAGCCAGCCGCCCTCGATGAGCGCGGGGCGCACGTTCCAGCCGGCATCCACCAGTTGCTGGATGAAGCTGGTCATGTACATCCTGGGAAAGGGCTGTCCATCATAGCGGGCCGCGCGATCAAGCCCGTCGTAGAAAGCCAGCAGGCGGGCGTGCGCTGCGGCAGGGAAGCGCACCAGGCCGATGTACTGGGCCTGCACTTCGTCGAGACTACCCGGACGGCGTCCCAACTCGGCCACCGAGCCGTCCTCGCGCATGCGAAAGCTTTCCACGTCTGCGGCATAATCCTCCATGCGCGCGCTCCACAGCGCGCGCCACCGGCGATCGGCCGCCACCACCACGTCCCCTTCCCCATGGAGCACGGCCTGCAATACGCGCGGCTCGTATACGATGTCGCCATAGCACATCAGGAGATCGGCCTTCCCGTCGAACAGGACGCGTGCGCACATGAGCGATTCCACCATGTTCGTGGTGTCAAATGCCGGGTTGGGGATCACGGGGCAACCCAGCACATCGAGCCGCTGCGCGAAATAGCCGCCGACCAGATGGATATCTTCCACCCCGGCAGAGCGCAACACCGCAATCTGACGTGCCAGCAGCGGCAGGCCAGCGAGCGGCACCATGCCCTTGGGACGATCTTCCGTCAACGGCATCAGCCGGCTACCCAGCCCGGCAGCGAGAATAACTGCGCCTGCCATCCCTTACTCTCCCTTCATCAACCGCGTAAGCAATTCTGCCGCGCGCGCCCCGCAGCCGCCCGGCTCACCGTGCAGAAAGTGCGACATCACTTCCGGCCTGAATGGGTGGCGGCCCTCCAGAACCGACCGTACCGCTGCCATGATCGCGGCGGGTTCGGGCGGCACAACCGGGCCGAGCTCCGGTCGCAGCGCTACTTCGACGGGCTCGATACCGAGGGAGCGCCAATTGGCGTTTGCGACCTTGAGTCCCACATCCACCGACACCACCGGGCGGCGGCGCAGCGCGGCGAACTCGAAACCGATCCCGGAATAGTCGCCAACCAGAACGTCGGCTTCGAAGATCGCACCGTCGCCATCGAACGGGGATTCCAGCCGCACCAGGGGTTGCCGCTCTGCCAGCGCGCGAATCGCATCCAGCACCGGCGCCCGGTCGAGAAAGAACAGCGGGTGCGGGCGCACCACCACATCCATGCCCTGGGCGGCCATCGTTCCGGCAAGATCCACCCCGCAGCGGTCGAGCAGATTGTCCGGCCCCCAGCTTGGCGCAACCAGCACGCGGGGGCGAGCATTCGCGCCGCACCGCCGCTCGCGGTATTCCCGCGCCATGACATCGAGCTTGCCGTAGCCCGCCGCGAACACCTGGCGGCCTTGCAGCCCGCGCTCTGCCGCCAGCGCCTTGAATTCGGTTTCGTGATGGGACCCTGCGGCCAGCAGCACGTCATAGCCGTCGAACGCACCGGCCGGATAGATCATATGCAGGCTCGCGAGCGAGTGGGGCATATGGACAAGATAACGCGCCCGGGTCGGGAATATTTTGCGATCCAGGCCGCTGGAAGCGGTGACGGCAAGGCGGCATCGCACGCGCGCCGCGCAATGCAGAAATTCGCCCGCACCGGCGCGAATGCCAGCATCCCGATACGCCTGAAACGCGTTGGGTTCACCTGCGCCTGCCCCATCGCACACAGCGACTTCAACTTCCAAGCCGGCAGCCTTGCATGCGAGAGCCGTCGTGCGGGTCCAGATTTCATCTATGGGCGACGTACTCACGAACAGCACGTCCGCAGACCCGGGAATCAGGCGTCGCAGCACCCGCTTCATGCCGCCCGCCCTGCGGCAGCGCCGCAACGCCTGAAAAGATATAAGTGGCGCGCCCCGCCGTCCGTGTCCCGGCGCGATTCCCGGACGAACAAGCCGGCAAGCTCCTCCAGCGCAGCATAGAAACCGGCATTGCCCACGTCTGCCGCATGGGTCTCGAACACCAGCAACCCGCCTGGAGCAAGATAGCTCGCGCAACGCTCGAAGTGCTCGCGCAATGGCACGCGATAGTTTTCGTCGTCGGTCCAGTGCGTCGCGAAGGAAAACAGTACCGTGAACCGCTCCTGGCAGGCAAAGTCCTGGATGCGGGCAACGGTCAGTTTCACCCGATCCGACAGGCGCAAGTAGTCGGCGCACAGGTTCCCGATGTCTATCATGTAGGGGTTGATGTCTATGCCTTCGGCGTGACACCCGGTCCGAAAGGACGTGTATAGCGCGACAAACCCGCAGTTGCATCCGATGTCAAGCACACGATCATTTGGCCCGACGAGGTCTTTCAGGCCGTAAGCTTCAAAGCGCTCCTCGGTCGAACGCTCACCGTAAACACCAAGTATGCCCAGCGCCTGGTAGGGCTGCCCATAGAAGTAGTAGTAACTACCATATTCTTTGCGCTGGCGTTCCAGCACCCGATCAATTCTTTCATGCAGCGCGGGCAGCCCATGGACAAACCAGTCTGACTCGGCGTGGGTAACATGGCGGTTCATGAAGCGCACGCACTGGCGCGATGCTGCCGCAAGCCGGATCGCCCGCCTGTTGAGCCAAGCGCCAAGACCGGAGCAAGCGATGCGCCAGCGAGTATTTTGTGCTGCCTGCCGGTCAATCCAGCGCTTGAGTTTTGCTACGGTCATGATTTCAGCTCGCCTGAAGCACGATTCGATAAACGGGGTAGGTGGCCGCATCTGCTCGAGCGCTGCCGGAAGGCTCTACCTCGATAAGAAAGGATTTGTATATCACATCCAGCCGTGCCGAAAGTTCGTGTGCGGCGGAAAGCCCCGCCCCCACATCGCTGATGGTGACCGACAGCAGAAACCGGCCACTGACAAGGATGGGCTCCAGGCTCCGGACGCATACTTCGTGCAACTGGCCTGCGCCGATCACGAGCTGATCCGCCTCGTTTTCCAAGGCGGCCAGCCGCTTGCCGTTGAGGCTCCAGAGGGTAAAGAGATAACGGAGGCGATAGGTGCCGACACGAGCTGCGCGCAGCGCCAGCCTGAACGACAGAGCCTCGCCGTGCGCCAGAGAAAGCGATGAGGTTGCCCGACCGTTGATCCACACCCCCGTGATCCGCACATCCCCCCGTCCCGGCCAGCGGGTCACGGTCTGGCCGCTGTCGGGCAGGATTTCGTTGCCCAGATCAGCCGTCACCCGCTCGATGGTCACGGTTTTGTCGGCGGGATCATCGGTCTGCCAGCTCAACCGTTCGAGGAAACCCTCGTAGCGTTTGGTCACTTCCGCTGCGGGCCCATCCATGACCACGCGGCCCCGTTCGATCCAGATGGCACGCTCGCAGAACCGGTTGATCTGCGCCAAAGAGTGGGATACGAGCAGCAGCGTCGCGCCCCGGGCGCACATCTGTTCCATGCGGCGGGCAATCTTCTCGGACCAGTAGATGTCTCCGGCGCCCAGCACCTCATCCACGATGACGATGTCGGCCGAACGCGCGGTGGCCACCGCAAACTCGGCGCGCACCCGCATGCCGAGCGAAAGGTTTTTCACCGGTTGAGTGAAGTACTCGCCCAGTTCGGTAAATTCGCGGATATCGTCCAAACGCTCCCGCATTTCCTGCGCGGAGAGAGGCAGATAGGCCAGATGCTGGAACGCGTTTTCCAGCGTGGACTGCTCCAGCGAGAAGCTGACAGAGCCGGGCAGCAGGCAATAGATCTCGCCGTTTACGCGCAGGCTGCCCGACACGGGGGGGAAAGCCCCTCCCAGCAGTTTCAGCAACGTGGATTTGCCCGCCCCGTTGCGCCCCACGATGCCCACGCGCTCGCCGCGCCCGATGCGCAGGCTGACATCCGTCAGGGCTTCGACCGCCCCTGCGAGATCCCCCGCATCTGGCGCACCGTGCCTCACGATGCGCCACAGATAGCGCACGCCCTGCCACGGGCGCGTAAACACCGGGTAGCGCTTGCAGACATGCTCGGCCAAAATGGCGTCGTTCTGGTTCACAACAAATCCATCATGGCCAGGCGCGCGCGGCGGAACACCCACAGGCCGAGCGCAAACATTGCCAGCGACTGCGCCGCGCCCAACACCACCTCCACGGCTGGCGGCAAGGTGTTGAGCAGGATGAGGTGCTGGTTGGCCGACACGTAGTAGAAAAGCGGGTTCGCATAGAACAGTGGCTTAAGCCCGGCAGGAACCATATCGGGCGTGTAGGCGATGGGCGTCACCACCAGGAGCGCGATGACGATGTACTGGATCAGGAAGCCGATGTCGCGCATCACCAGGCCCAGTAATGACAGCAGGCAGCCCAGGCCGATCGAGAAGGCCAGTTGCAGCAGGGCCACCACCGGCAGCAGCAGCAGGTGCCAGCTCGGCTGCGACCACAGCGCGTCGCCGATCACCACGAATGCCGATGCGGGCAACAGCACCAGATACGCAACGATCACGGCCTTGGCAGGAATGAACTCGGCAGGAAAACTGCTGAACAGCAGCTTGCGCTCGCGGTCGAGCGCCGTGGTGGAGGCCGTCATGGCCTGGGAAAACGCGAGGAACAGCACCAGGCCGGAAAACACGTTCAGGATGTATTCCGGGCGCGACAGACCCGGCATGCGGACATCGAACACAACCGCGTAGATAAGTGCGTACAGCGCGAGCAGCAGAAAGGGGCCCAGCACGATCCACGAGAGGCCGAGCACGGTGCCCGCGTGCTGGGAGCGAATCTCCACTTTTACTGCGCGCCAGAGCAGGCTCCGGCGACCAAGGAAGTTCTCCAGCAGCATCAGGCCAGCGCTTCCCCCAGCGCTGCAACGATGCGGTCCTGCACCTCGGGCGCGAGATCCGGATGCATGGGCAGGCTCATGACGCGGCGCGCAGCCTCGTGGCTGAACGGCGTACATTCTGGGTCGCACAAGTGACGGTAGGCCGGCTGCATGTTCAGGGAAAGAGGGTAGTGCACGGCGGTAGGCACGCCCCGCGCCTGCAGTGCGGCCCGCACCTTCTCGCGCTGATCGAGCATCACCGTGTACTGGGCCCAGACGCAGTCGCGGTCGTCGCGCACCGCGAGCAGTTGCAACGGCAAACCGGCCTCGCGCAGCTTGCGGCCCCATGCGTCGCCGATCTCGATCCGGCGCGCGACTTCCCAGCGAAAACGATCGAGCTTCGCCAGCACGATGGCGCACTGCAACGTGTCCATGCGACCGCCCACGCCCACGCGGGTGTGGTGGTAGCGGCGCGACTGACCGTGTACGCGGATCTCGCGCATGGCCTGGGCCAGCGCGTCGTCGCCGGTGAAGATGGCGCCGCCGTCGCCATAGCATCCCAGCGGCTTGCTGGGAAAAAAGCTGGTGCAGCCGATGGTGGAGAGGTTGCAGCTTTTGCGCGTGCGGTTCAGTGTGCCGCGATAGCCGGCGCCAAAACTCTGGGCCGCGTCCTCGATAACGGGCAGGTTGCCGTTGCGCGCAGCAACCGCGTTGATGGCGTCCATGTCGCAAACCTGGCCGTACAGGCTCACCGGCATGACGGCGCGGGTGCGCGAAGTGATGGCGGCCTCGATGCGGCGCGCGTCAATCAGGCAGGTGTCTGGCTCGATATCCACAAATACCGGTTTTGCGCCCAGCAGCACGATCATCTCGGCGGTGGCCGCGAAGGTGAAAGGCGTGGTGACCACCTCGTCGCCCGGGCCGACGCCGATCGCCATCAGGCTGATCAGCAGCGCCTCGGTGCCGCTGGCCACGGTGATGCAATGGTGCGCGCCGGTGTAGGCTTGCAGGCGTTCCTCAAGCTCTTTGACTTCCGGGCCCATGATGTACTGCCCGTGCTCCAGCACGCGGTCCATGCGCGCCCGAATCTGCGGCTCGAGCGCCCGGTATTGCGCCTTGAGGTCAATGAAGGGGATGTTCATCCCGCCACCTTGCCGAGCGCGGCACCGCAGAGCTCGTAGACGGCGCCGGTGTGCGGGCAGGTGTAGCGGCCCTCACCCGCAAGAGGCAGCTTGACGCGCTCGCCATATTCGCTCATCCAGCCGATCTGGCGCGCGGGCACACCGGCCATGAGCGCGTAAGGGGGCACGTCGCGGTTGATGACGGCGCCCGCCGCCACGAAGGCGAACTCGCCCACCGTCACGCCGCAGAGGATGGTGCAGTTGGCGCCCAGCGTGGCGCCCCGGCGCACCAGCGTGGCGCGGTACTCGTCTTTGCGCCCGACCAGCGAGCGCGGGTTGTAGACGTTGGTGAACACCATGCTCGGCCCGCAGAACACGCCATCCTCGAGCGTGACGCTGTCATATACCGAGACGTTGTTCTGGATCTTGCAGTTGTCGCCGATCACCGCCCGGTTGCCGACGAACACGTTTTGTCCGAGCGAGACATGGCGCCCGATGCGCGCGCCGCCGCACACATGCACGAAGTGCCACACCCGGCTGCCCTCGCCGATTTGCGCGCCTTCATCAACAATGGCGGACGGGTGGATGGTGGCAGCCACGATCAGTAATCCAGCGGCAACGAGATCGTCTTGCCATCCCGCGCGGAGAGATAGGCGGCGATGAGCAATTCCAGTGACTTCAGCCCCTCGCGGCCATCCGTTTCGGGTTCGGCTGCGCCGCGCAGCACCTCCACCACGTTCTTGTAATAAAGCGGGTGCCCAAAGCCGTAAACCGAGGCGGTTTCATAATTGGCCTCCTGAATCTGGCGGTCGTACTCCCTGGGTTCGTCAAACTGCCATATCTGGATGTCGTTTACCGCCACGCCGCCGACTCGGGCAGTGCCTTTCTCGCCCAGGACGGTGATGCTGCCCTCCAGATTTTTCGGGTAAGTGAGCATGGTGACGCTCATGGAGCCGAGCGCGCCATTGCGCCAGCGCACGTTGAGCACGCCAGCGTCCTCGACCTCGATGTCGCGCGTCGTGCTCATCATGCACTGCACTTTCTCCACGGGGCCGATCAGCCAATCGAGCAGGTCAACGTAGTGGCTGGCCTGGTTCATGAAGGCTCCGCCGTCAAACTCCCATGTGCCGCGCCATCTGGCCTGGTCATAATAGGACTGCGGTCGGCTCCAGAACACGTTCAGGTGAACCATATGGACTTTGCCAAAGCGTTTCTCTTCCAGCGCGCGCTTGAGCAATTGCAGCGTGGCGTTGCGCCGGTTCTGCTTGACCACGAACAGCCTTACGCCCGCTTCATCGCACGCCCTGACCATGCGCACGCCGTCGTGCCAGCGGGTGGCCATGGGTTTTTCGGTCACGACGTGAACCTTGCGCCTGGCGGCGGCCACCGCCTGGTCGGGATGAATGCCGCTGGGGGTGCAAAGCGCGACGAGATCGAGCTGCTCTTTTTCCAGCATGTCTTCCAGATCGCGATAGCCTGGCACATTGTATTGTCTGGTGTGTTCGGCAAGCGTGTTCGCATCAACTTCGCACACGGCGGCCAGTTCCAGATTGTCTGCATGTTTTTCGATGGAGCCAAAATGGTTCTTCGAGATCCGACCGCACCCGACAACGGCCATGCGAATTTTCCTGCCAAGTATTGGTGCATAGTGATGCATACTCACTCCCTGTTGTTCGCCTTGTGCTGGCTTTAGAAGCGGAATACGGTGAAGCCCGCCTGGGCTGCCTGGTGGCGGTTGTAGAGTGCCTTCACATCCGCAAGCACGGGCGTTTCGCTGCGGCAGAGAGGGCGCAGCAAGGCTGGCGTAAGCCTGCGGAATTCGTTGTGGCCGACCGCAACCACCAGCGAATCAACCGGGTGGTCGGCGTCAATGCGGCCCAACTCGATGCCGTATTCGCGTTTGACCTCGCCCGCATCGGCCCACGGGTCGGCAACGACCACATTGGCGCTCCACTTTTTCAGCTCGTTGACCAGATCAACGACCTTGCTGTTGCGAATATCCGGACAGTTTTCCTTGAAAGTGATGCCCATGACACCCACCGTACTGCGCGCAACGTCAATGCCGTTGTTCAGCATGAGCCTGATGACGTTGCGCGCCGCGTAGCGCGCCATGTTGTCGTTGATGCGGCGCCCGGCTAGGATCACCTGCGGTTGATAGCCGACTTCTTCGGCCTTGTGGGTGAGGTAATACGGGTCTACGCCGATACAGTGCCCCCCCACCATGCCGGGGCGGAATGGCAGGAAATTCCACTTGCTGCCCGCCGCTTCCAGCACTTCAATCGTGTCTATGTTCAAGCGGTCGAATATGACCGAGAGCTCGTTGACCAGAGCGATGTTGAGGTCGCGCTGGGTATTCTCGATGACCTTGGCAGCCTCTGCCACCTTGATACTGGTGGCGGGAAAAGTGCCTGCGGCGATGATGCTGCGATAGAGCTCCTCAACGGCTCCGGCAACCTCCGGCGTCGAACCGCTGGTGATTTTCCTGATCTTGGTAAGCGTATTGACCTTGTCGCCCGGATTGATGCGCTCCGGGCTGTAGCCGCAGAAGAAGTCCCGGTTGAATTTCAGGCCGGAACATTTTTCCAGAACCGGCACGCAGACTTCTTCGGTGCAGCCCGGGTAGACAGTTGATTCGTAGATCACGATCGAACCGGCTTTCATGGCGCCGCCGACCGTCTCGCTGGCCTTGATCAGGGGAGCAAGGTCGGGCCGATTGGCCTTGTCTATCGGGGTGGGGACCGTCACGATGAAAACACCGCAATCCGCGAGGTCGCCCGTGCTGTTGCTGTAGTTGAGCAGCCCGGCATTGGCGAGAGCTTCGGGCGCAACCTCCAGCGTACTGTCCTTGCCGGAAACAAGTTCGTCTATCCTGCTCCGGTTGATATCAAAGCCCAGAACGGGGCGCACCTTTCCAAATTCGACCGCGAGCGGCAAGCCGACATAGCCGAGTCCGATGATGGCAATTTTTTTATCGGCGATATTCATAACGGCTCCATGAAACCTGAAATCGGGAAAATTGCATGTTCGCCTGACGAAGCGCTCTGCCGCCCATTGCCATCTCTGGCTTGATCTGCCCGGCTTGCAGCCTCACGGCATCAGGCTTTCCAACTCGTGATTGCCGGAGCGTGCGGTCAACATCAGAAAATCGAGGCATGACAGGCACGCTACCGCCATGCCGTTTCACGATCGGCAAGCGCGGTCAGAAGTGCTTCAGGGGAAGTCGTGGAATGGCAACTCTCGTTCGACCGGCGGATTGTGCCATACGGGTACGGGTTTGGGAAATGCCATGCCCCCGATGCTCCCGGGAAGCGGCTGAAGCTGAATAGCCGCCCCCAATGCNNTTGGGAAATGCCACTTCCCGGATGCTCCCGGGAAGTGGCCGAAGCTGAATGCGCGTGAACTGCCGACCCCAATACCGCTAATGGATTTGGAAATTACTAACATACCATTTATAATGTCTTCGTACCGCAAAACCGGAGGTGCCGCGTATGAAGACAACGACTTTGGAACGGAACGGGGTGACAGCAGAAATGGCGGGGTTGATTTCGCGTTTGGTTGACTTGGTTCCCTGGCCCGAGCGGCGGCGCGCGATGGGTGATGTGACGCTGTTGCTGCTGGATGGCAAGCATCGTGTCGCCGAGAATGTGTTTGGTTGGAGCCGGTCCGCCGTTGAAGTTGGCATCAATGAATTTCAAACCGGCATTTCGTGCGTGAACGACATATCCGCCCGGCTCAAACCAAAAACAGAAGAGAAGAGCCCCGGGCTGCTGGCCGAGATACACGCCATCATGGAGCCGCACAGCGAAAGCGAATCCGGTCTGCGTACAACTTTGCTGTATACGAACATGACGGCCAAGGCAGTATACGATGCGCTGGTGGAGAAGGGGTGGTCAGCCGAATCCTTGCCGACCGTCCGCACGATTTCCAACATCCTGAACCGCCAGGATTACCGCTTGCGCACCGTGGCGAAGACCAAGGTTCAAAAAAAACCGCAGAAACCGACGCGATCTTCGAGAACGTCAGGCGGATAAACGGGCTGGCGGATGCGGATACCGGAACCATGAGAATCAGCGTAGACACAAAGGCGACCGTACACGTTGGCGAATATTCCAGAGGTGGGCGCTCGCGTGGGATCGTGGCTGTCAAAGCGCTGGGTCACGATATGTACACCAAGGAGAAACTGGTGCCGACCGATTGCTGCACGGCAGACATCGCCGCCTCCATCCCGATTTTTACGCCATCGGCATCGGCGCCAATTTTCAGTTCGGCATCGTTTTGGGCCATGATAACTCCAAAAAAAAGCCGCCCGGAGGCGGCTTTTTCAGGTAGAAAACAACGTTAACGGCGGCGCGCGGCGGAGATAATCCAAGCCAGCACGGGCGCCATAAACAGCAGCGCGAGTAGCTGCCCGACAGCGGGCGGCCCCATCAAACCGGCAACGGCAAAGGCAGGATCAAACCACCCCGCTTCCGCGGCGCGCCGGAGCGCGACTGCTGCCAGCAACGCGGCGGCGGGCGCGGCCAGCAGGCGCACCCAAAACGCGCGCGGTTTCCCGGTCGCGCGATGGATGAGCCAGATGGCCGCCCAGAATTCAAAGAATTGTTTCATGCGGCCATGCTACCCCCGCAACCCGCATTTGACAAGCATTTCGTCGAATTCGGCGGCCGCCAAGCTCGGCATTCTGGAACCGGCCACCGGCAGACCGTTTCTATTTTTCGGCCCCAGCCACAAAACCAGCGACTTTATGGCCGACGGCATTTCCATGTGGTGGGAGGAAAGAAAGCGGGAGCTCTCCGGCCTGAAACAGCTTGTCATCAATTTGGATAACGGGCCGGAATGCAACGGGCACCGCAGTCAATTCCTTCTCCGTATGACGGAATTTGCGGACATGACCGGACTTTGCGTGCGGCTTGTCTACTACCCTCCCTACCACAGCAAATACAATGGGATCGAGCGTTATTGGGCCGGGCTGGAAAGATCGTGGAACGGGTATCTGCTGGGCGCTGTGGATACGGTATTAAACCGGGCCGGAAATTTCTTTTGGAAGGGAATGCGCACCGTGGCGCGGCTGCTGGATGCACCATACGAGAAAGGTGTAAAGGTTTGCGGAGGCAAGAAAATAGAACTTGAACAGCGACTGCAACGCTCTCCAGCTTTACGGTGGTGGGATATAACCATTCATCCTAAAATGGTATGTTTGTAATTTCTCGCTCCCTAACCGCTTCAGCCAATTTTCCGCAGACTGGCTGGAGACACGCTCATGCGCACTGGCTTGCTGAGCAATTCGATGAGCACCATCACCCGGCTATCACCCTCTGCCATCTGATAGATGCCCTCGATACCGGCAAACGCACCCTCTGTGATCCCGACGGACTCGCCAGCGACAAACATTCGCTGCGGCTGAATCCGGCCTGCGCTTTCCCGAGTTTTCAGCCATGCAATGAGCCGCTCGTCCACCTTTGCCGGCTCGGCGCCGAAGCTGACCAGGCGACTCACTCCCTTGGTGGAGCGAATGGGCCCCCAGCCTTTGGCTGAACTGCCCTGCTCCAGGCGAATAAACAGATAGCGCGGAAACAGCGGCCCATCGCAAATTGTCAGCCTGCCCTGAGAAAGTTTTTCGGCGGGAAAGACCGGGAGGTAACATGCATAGCCCTGCTGCTCGAGATTCTGCAGGGCACATTTTTCCTGTCTCGGCTTGGTGTGAACGAGATACCAACTCATCGCCTTTTCCGGATGGTTTGCTGCGAGCATTGTACAAGCTTGACCCCGCCCGGGCAACGAATAGCCTGTTGTGGGTTGCGAGCTTTTGATCTGTCCGGTTTTGTAGCACGCAATCTGTCCGGTTGTCATATTGCCCGAGGAGGGCGATATG
>CXWL01001321.1_pt1 | contig 26201 bp, 21 predicted proteins | sample 590931 | NCBI WGS metagenome assembly CXWL01 (sample SAMEA3498368, study PRJEB10139) | groundwater metagenome | biome: water well; material: biofilm material | place: Germany | collected 2015-04-27
GTCTGGCAGTTCGCTGTGACGATAGGAATAGCACAGCGCATCACGGGTGAGCGTCTGCATCGCTCCCGAACGCATCACGACAGTGCATCGGATCAGGCAATCAGCAACTTCGTGGTCATAAGCCCCGCCGTTCATCCGCACAAAACCCCCAACGGTGCCGGGGATCGAGCGCAGGAACTCGAACCCGCCTATCCCCGCATCGCGCGCGGTCGAGGAAACGAGGATACCTGAGGCCCCGCCGCCGCATTCGAGCGTGATTTCGTCAAGTTGTGCAACCGTGGCGAATGCCTTGCCCAGCCGAATAACAACGCCGCGAACGCCGCCATCGCGCACAATCATGTTCGACCCCAGACCCAGCGCCATAACAGGCGTCGCGGGATCCAGCTCGCGCAAAAAATGCTGCAAATCATCAAGGTCCGCTGGCTCGAACAGCCAGTCCGCAACCCCGCCTGATTTGAACCAAACCAGCGGTGCCAAAGGTGCATCGGCAGTCAGCTTGCCGCGCACTTCGGGCATGGTTGGTAAAGGCGTTTCCGCGTTCACTTCACCCGCTCCATAACGCCAACGGCCAGCCCCGCCGCCATTTTGGTAATATCGCCCGCGCCAAGGCATATCACCATATCGCCAACGCCCAGATCACCTGCCTTGATAGCATCGGCCAGTGTGGCTGCCAACGCGTCTGCATCGGCAATCATAGTCGCTTGTCGGTGTCCGCGCTGCCGCAGCCCCGCAATCAATATATCCGATGAAACACCATCAATCGGCACTTCCCCGGCCGCATAGACGGGCAACGCCAGCACCATGTCGGCATCGTTAAACGCCTGCTGAAAATCGTCCATATGGTCACGCAGACGGGTAAAACGGTGCGGCTGGACCACAGCGGCAACGCGGCCCGCGCCGACCCCTTCGCGCGCGGCGGACAGCACGGCGCGGATCTCGACCGGATGATGCGCATAATCATCAATCACCGTGACGACACCGCCAGCCACCGCAATTTCGCCGACCTTGGTAAAGCGCCGCTTGACGCCGGCAAAGCCGATAAAGCCACTGGCTATGGTTGCATCGGCAACGCCCATATGCAGCGCCACGGCAATCGCCGCCAGCGCGTTCTGGACATTATGCCGCCCCGACATCGGCAAATATATGCCCTCGATCGTTCGTGTGGCGCCGTCGCGGTCGCGCACGACGACATCAAAGCGGTTGCCGTCTGGCCCCGGCACGACATTGGTGCCGCGCACATCGGCCTGCGCTGAAAAGCCATAAGTGATGATGCGGCGGTCACGAATTCTCGGGATGATCGCCTGCACCTCTGGATGGTCGAGGCACAGCATCGCCGCGCCATAAAAGGGGACATTTTCGATAAACTCGACAAAGGCGTCCTTGACCGCGTCAAAACTGCCATAATGATCGAGATGTTCTGGGTCGATGTTGGTAACAATGGCGATAGTGCCATCGAGCCGCAGGAAACTGCCGTCGCTTTCGTCCGCTTCGACCACCATCCAGTCCGACGCACCGAGCCGCGCGTTCGACCCGTAATTGTTGATGATGCCGCCGTTGATGACGGTGGGGTCGATGCCGCCTGCATCGAGCAGCGCCGCGACCAGACTGGTCGTCGTCGTCTTGCCGTGCGTGCCCGCCACGGCGACGGTGGATTTCAACCGCATCAATTCGGCCAGCATCTCCGCGCGGCGAACCAGCGGTATGCGGTGTTCCAGCGCGGCTTCCACCTCGGGGTTGCCGCGCTTGACAGCCGTCGAGGTGACGACCACCGACGCGCCAGTCACATTCGCCGCCGCGTGGCCGATGGCCACCTTTATGCCGCGTTTGCGTAATCCCTCAACCACATAGGATTCCGCAATGTCTGACCCTTGCACCTGATAACCCAGATTGTGCATCACCTCGGCGATGCCCGACATGCCGATACCGCCGATGCCGACAAAGTGAATAATGCCGATGTCGGTGCCGACGCCTCTCATTTTGCGCCTCCGCCAAACATGCCTGTAACCCCTGCCGCAGCGCCACTGCGCCGCGCATTGGTCGCACCGCCGCCAACGCGAATGACATCCATCAGCGGCGCACCGCCCGATTGCTCGACAAGGTCGGCTAGGTCGCTGGTCGCGTTGGGCCGCCCGACGCCCAGCGCGCGGGTAGCCGCATTTTCGAGAGCGCCGGGTTCGAGCGCCAGTTTTTGCATCTGTTTGGCCAGTTCAACGGGCGTAAACTTGGGTTGCGGTATCGACCGCGCACCGCCGACCGCCACCATTTCACGGACATTATGCGTCTGGTGATCGTCGGTGGCGATGGGCAGCGGGACAAAGATCGCCGGCCTGCCTGCGCACGTCAGCTCGGCAATGGTCGATGCGCCCGCGCGCGCAATGACCAGATGCGCCCAGCGTAATTTCTCTGGCATATCGTCGATATAGGTCATCAAATTGGCAGGGATGCCATGCGTCGCATAGGTCGCGCGAACCCGTTCAATATCCTCTGCCCGGCATTGCTGCGTCACTTGCAATCGCTGGCGAAACGACAGCGGCATGAGCGTGAGCGCATCGGGTACGACCTCGCCCAATATGCTCGCGCCCTGACTGCCGCCCGTCACCAGCAACCGGAAGATGCCGTCCTCTCCCAGCGGCGGGAACCCCTCGGTCCGTAACACCCGCACCTCTTCACGCACCGGATTGCCGATCAGATGGACGCGCGATGCGGCGCTGGCTGGCATCCGCGCGACGTCGCGATAGGCGGTCGCAATCGCATCGACCCCGCGCGCGAGCAGGCGGTTGACGCGGCCCAGCACGGCGTTTTGTTCGTGGATGAGGGTGGGCAATTTCGCCGAGCGTGCGGCCAGCAATGTCGGCAATGCAGGATAGCCGCCGAAACCGATGACGGCGGCGGGCTCGAACGCCATGAACAATTCGCGCGCCATCGCCCGTCCGCGCCAAATGGCAAGGCCAGCGCGCACCCAGCCGATTGGGCCACCGCTCATCCGACCGGCTGGCAATATGTGCGTCTGCATCCCTGTTGGTGCACCCGGAATTGTCGCACCGCGATCATCGGTAATCAGTGCAACATGATGGCCGCGCGCCATCAACTCGCCTGCCAGCGCATAAGCGGGGATCATGTGCCCACCGGTGCCACCGGCGGCAAGGATGAAATGGCGGGTCACGGTCATCGCGGGTTCCATCCGGAAAGGTTGATCGGTGGTGCGCGATAGGGGTTGCGGCGCGTCAACGCCAGCAACAATCCCATTGCTATCGACAGTGCCCATAATGATGACCCGCCATAGCTGATGAACGGCAATGTCATCCCCTTTGACGGGACCATATGTAAATTGACAGCGATGTTGATCAGCACCTGCCCGCCAAATTGCGTCACCAAAGCGGTTCCGGCAAGAATGACGAATTGATCGCGTTCTTCGCGCATCCGTTGCAACACCCGCACGACTAGGGCAACATAGATGAGCAGGATCCCGGCACAGGCAAACAGGCCAAACTCCTCGCCTATCACCGAATAGATATAATCGGTATGCGCTTCGGGCAGCCGGAACTTTTCAGTCCCCGTAAACGGCCCGCTGCCTATCAGGCCGCTGTTCGCAAGTGTGTCCAATCCGCGATCAACCTGGTGGCTGTCGCCCTCACCGAATATAAAGGCATTGATGCGGTTACGACCGTTTTCGTAAAAGAAATAGGCCAGCACGACGCCGCTCATGCACGCGCCGCCTAGCCATGCCATGATCCGCATCGGCAGACCCGCCACGAACACCAGAACAATCCATGTGCCAACGAACAGGATTGTTTGGCCCAAGTCGGGCTGCATCATCAGTAGAACAATGATCAAACCTGTCGTGATCCCGGTGAGCGAAAAAACTGGCAATTCCTCGTCTTCGGCCCGGCACGACAGCACCCACGCCATCGCCACAGCGAACAATGGCTTGAGGAACTCGGACGGTTGCAGGCGCAATGCCCCACTGCCCAGCCAGCGCGTCGAACCATTGACCTCATGCCCGAACAACAACACGCCGAATAACAGGAATATACCGCCGACGGTGCCCCACACCGCCACACGGCGTAGTTGTGCTTTCTCGCGCATCGCCACAAACACCATGATACCAATACCTGTGCAGACCCAGAAAAGCTGCCGCCACAGATAATAGAGCTCGCTCATATTCTGCCCGCGCCGCGCCGCCGCGCGCGCTGCGACGGGCGACGCCACCGCCACCGCGACCAGCCCAATGGCCATCAGGCCAATGATCATCAGCAATAGACCACGATCAACTTCGGCATACCATTTGGACAGTGCGCTGCGGTCCGCGCGCGACAGCGGCTGCGGGCGGCGGCGACCGTGCAGTTCGGGTGGAATGGTCGGCGCTTCGATCCCGGCTTCCTCGGCATTGCTCATCGCTCACCTCCCGGCAGCGCAGCTACGGCGGCGCGAAAGGCGTCGCCGCGCGCTTCGAAATCACGGAACTGGTCGAACGATGCGCAGGCGGGGGACAGCAGCACGACATCGCCGCTTTGCGCCGCACCAGCAGCGTCCAACACCGCTTGTTCCACTGTGCCGCTATAGCTGCTCGGCACGCGGCTGCCCAGCGCGCGGGCGAACATCGCCGCCGCATCGCCGATCAAATAGGCATGCGCCACATGGCCCAGCCACGCTTCGCACTCGCCCAGCCCCTCGCCCTTGGCAAGCCCGCCGAGGATCCAGTGGATGCGTAGGCGGGGCGCGGGGGGATAGGCGGCAAGCGCTGGCGCGACCGACGCAGCATTGGTCGCCTTGCTATCGTTGACAAACAGCACGCCGCCGATTTCACCCACGCGTTCCATCCGGTGCGGCAGTCCGGAATAACTGACAAGCGATGTCATGATTTCACTTTTTGATACACCTAACGCGCCGGCAACGGCGATGGCACACGCCGCATTTTGGGCATTGTGTGGCCCTTGCAGGGCGGGCCATCGGGCAGGCACAGGCACCAGTCTATCGGTGCCCGACACGCGGATCAGCCGATGATTGATATGACTTGCAATCATCCGGCAGCGATCATCATCGGTCGCGATAACCGCCACTTGATCGGCATGTTGCATCGTAAATAATCGCCCCTTCGATGCGGCATAAGCCATGAAATCACCGTCATAGCGATCAAGATGATCGGGTGTGATATTCAACAGAACAGCGACATCGCAAGCCAATGAATGGGTCAGGTCGATCTGGTAACTCGACAGTTCGAGCACATAGACGCCGCCCGCTGGTAACACTGCCTGCGCCAGTATAGGCAGGCCGATATTGCCGCCCATCGTTGTCGGCACACCAGCGCTTTTCAAGATATGGTGGATCAGCGCCGTTGTCGTCGATTTGCCGTTGGTTCCCGTTATTCCGACCACTTTGTGCGGCGGCAGATGACTTCGCGCTTGAGAAAATAGTTCAATATCGCCGATAAGTGGCACGTTGGCAGAGCGCGCAGCTGCGGCAATCGGGTGGCGGTTGATCGGCACCCCCGGCGACACCACCACGCCCGCCACCCCTGACAAGTCGATGCTCAGTAAGTCGGCAATCTCTGCGCCAAGTGTCGCCGCCGCATCGCGGGCCTCGGTTTTTTCATCCCAAGCGACGACACTGGCACCCGCCGCGATCAACGCCGCCACTGTAGCCAATCCCGATCGTGCAAGCCCAAGCACCGCATATCGGCGGCCAGCAAAGTCCGGCCCAAGCGCAAAGATAGAGGCGTTTGCGTCGATCACCGGATCTTGAGCGTGGCGAGGCCCGCCAACGCCAATACGATGGAAACGATCCAGAACCGGATAACCACGGTCGATTCAGCCCAGCCCAATTGTTCAAAATGATGATGAATTGGTGCCATGCGGAACACGCGGCGCCCTGTACGTTTATAATAAGCCACCTGAATGATGACCGACAGCGCTTCGACAACGAACAACCCGCCGACAATGGCGAGGACAATCTCGTGTTGTGCCGTCACCGCAATCGCACCCAGTGCCCCGCCGAGTGCTAGGCTGCCCGTATCGCCCATGAACACGGCCGCAGGCGGCGCATTAAACCACAGAAAAGCAAGGCCCGCGCCAATCATAGCACCACAGAATATGGCTAAGTCACCCGCGCCGGGAATATGGGGAATCCCCAGATATTCGGCGAACTTTACATTGCCCGTCAGGTAAACAATGACGAGAAAGGTCAGGCTGGCGATGATGACAGGAAAGGTTGCAAGCCCATCAAGTCCGTCGGTCAGATTGACGGCATTGCCCGCGCCGACAATTACCAGCATCGCAAACACATAATAAAAATAACCTAGGTGTATCGACATGCCGCTGACGAACGGCAAATACAGATCCGTCCCTGTGCGGTCGAGGATAAGCATGGTGGCTATGCCCGCGACCGCAAACTCCAAAAGCAAGCGCACACGGCCTGACACGCCCTTATGGCTGCTCTTGGTTACCTTGTCATAATCATCGGCAAAGCCAATCACGCCAAATCCGGCGGTGACAAACAGGCAGGCCCAGACTAGGCTATTCGACAAATCCATCCACAGCAGCGATGAGATGATAAGTGAAATCAAGATCATCAACCCGCCCATCGTCGGCGTGCCGCGTTTGGCAAGATGCGTTTGCGGGCCATCCTCACGAATGGGTTGCCCCTTGCCCTGCTTTGCCCGCAACATGATGATGAAGCGTGGGCCGATGACGAGACCAATAATAAGCGCGGTCGCAATCGCCGCTCCCGAACGGAAGGACAAATAGCGGATCAGATTGAGCGGGCCGGGAAAACCGAGCCATTCAGCGAGCAGATAAAGCATCAGGCTACTCCATCAGTCAGCGCAGTGACAACGCGCGACAGGCCAACAGAATTGGATCCTTTTACCAGCACCACATCGCCGCTGCGCAGTTCCACCTGCAGCCATTTCAACGCTGGTTCTATTCCAATGTCATGCGCGAAGTCGACGCGGTGGGCAAGGGGTTGAGCGGCAAGCACTAAGGCGAGCGTTTTCATCTCTTCGCCGACCAACAGCGCCATATCGACCTTTGCGGCGATGATGTCCTCCACCAGTGCGGAGTGAAACGCCTCGCTACTTTCACCTAGCTCCTTCATCGCACCAAGCACCGCGATCCGTCGCTCTGCCGGTTCGCGTCCAAGTTGCGCCAGCGTCGCAGCCATCGAAGCAGGGTTGGCGTTATAGCTTTCGTCGATCAAGAGCGCTTCGCCATCGGCCACATCGATATGGCGGCGTGCCCCGCGTCCTTGCAATCCTAGTAGTTCCGCCAGAGCCAGACCCGCTGCAGTTAGGTCTGCCCCCACTGCCTGAACCGCCGCCAGCACAGCCATCGCGTTAGCGACCCAGTGGTCGCCCGGTGGCGCAAGCGCAAAGCATAAGGTGGCTTCAGGCAATTCCGCTGTAATCAGGTTGCCGCCCGTTTCCGCATCAACCACCCAATCGCGTGCACGGACATCTGCATCCGCTTTTGTACCAAAAGTGACAATCCGCGCCCCATTCGCCTTAGCCACTGCGGTCAATCGGCCGCAAAATGGACTGTCGAATGGGATGATCGCTGTGCCATTTGGCTCCAAACCTGAAAACACTTCAACCTTGGCATCGGCGATTGCTTCAAGCGAAGCGAAATAACCGATATGTGCAGGCGCAATCGTGGTGATAATTGCAACGTGCGGGCGGACCATCGCGGTTAGCACAGCCAGTTCACCTGCATGGTTCATCCCCATTTCGAGCACCGCATAGTCGCAATCGCGCGGCATCCGCGCAAGGCTGAGCGGCACGCCCGTATGGTTGTTATAACTTTTGACCGAACGGTGAACAGCTCCCGGTGCATAGCGCTCCAGCGCTTCCGCCAGCGCCTCTTTTGTTCCCGTCTTACCAACAGACCCTGTGATACCGATGATTTGCGCATTGCTGCGCGCCCTCCCGGCCCGACCCAATGCCTCCAGCGCCACCATAGTGTCGGCGACCAATATGTGGGGACACTCGACAGGTATATCAACAATTGCCCCTGCGGCACCAGCTGCAAACGCCTGTTCTACAAAGCGATTGCCATCGTCATTTTCGCCATGCAGCGCCAAAAACAAATCACCCGGGCCAACTTCGCGGCTGTCAAATGTCAGCCCGTACACTACGAAATCAGCGCTCGCATGACCGCCCGTAGCGGCGGCGATTTCATCAGAGGTCCAAAGGGAGTTTGCGGCTGTCATAGCCCAGCCTCTTGGCGTGCGACTTCGGCATCGTCAAAGGGGATGATGCGCATTTCATCTCCGCGCCCAATTATTTGCCCTTGCTCATGCCCTTTGCCAGCGATGATGATGATGTCGCCCTCCTCCGCTTCGGCAATCGCAGCGGCTATCGCGGCCCGCCTGTCGCCAATTTCGCGCGCGCTAGGTGCGGCGGCCATGATTGCGCTGCGGATAGCACCCGCATCTTCGCCGCGCGGATTATCGTCGGTGATGATGACGATTTCGGCTCCATGCACGCCAGCTGCGCCCATTTCCGGCCGTTTGCCAGAGTCACGATCTCCGCCCGCACCGAACACCAGAATAAGTCGTCCCTTGGCGTGGGGGCGCATCGCCGATAGCGCCGCTGTCAAGGCATCGGGTGTATGCGCATAGTCGACATAGATTGGCGCACCTGTTCGCGTCAGCCCCGCACGCTCCAGCCGCCCGCGCACAGGTTGTAACCGTGTAAGTGCCTCAATCGTGCGCGACGTATCGCTGCCCGTCGCGATCGCAAGGCCCGCCGCAACCAGCGCATTGGCTGCCTGATACGCGCCAATCAGTGGCAGGTTGACCAAGCGCTCGCCAACCCCAATTACATCGAGGCGCAGCGTCTGACCAAGGGATGTTGCGGAGCGGCTGATCAAGCGAATATCCGCGCCGCACGAGCCAACAGTAAACAGGCGTAAATCCCGTTTGCGGGCATGGGCTATCGCTCGGTCCGACCAAGCATCATCGGCCCAGATAACCGCCGCACCATCATCCGCCACAACCTCGTCGAACAGCCGCATCTTGGCAGCAAAATAGCGTTCCATATCATGATGATAATCAAGGTGGTCGCGCGACAAATTGGTGAATGCTCCTGCGGCAATATACGGCCCTTCGGTGCGATGTTGATCGAGTCCGTGGCTGGACGCCTCGAACGCCAAATGAGTTACCCCTTCGCGGGCCAAACCTGACAGGTTAGATAAAAACGTCACTATGTCCGGTGTGGTCAGCCCCGTCTTGATTTGTTCATCGGCAGTGGTCACCCCCAATGTGCCAATCGACGCCGAAACATGACCGGTCAGCCGCCACAATTGGCGGGTCAACTCGACGGTGGACGTTTTCCCATTGGTTCCCGTAACCGCAACCAACGTTTGTGGAGCACGGGCAAAAAAAAGCGCAGCGGCCATAGCGAAAACGCGGCGCGGCTCGTCAGCCTTGATATGAACTGCACCCTCAACGCATGCTTCTGGGCGTGCAATGACCGCGACAGCGCCCGCCGCCACTGCATCGGCGATGACATCTTCGGCATTGAAACGCGCACCGCGAAACGCACCAAATAAAGCGCCGTGCGCAATCTGCCGATGATCGATCGCGACACCCGTCACCTCTACCGCCGCATCGCCACCATCAAGCCCGTCAACCAACGCACCTAGCCGCGTCACCGCTCCGCCCTCGGTTGCCATAACAGAGGCTGAAGCTCACTAATGTCCACGTCATGATTCGCGTCTGGATAGACCCCCAGCATCGGGCCGATACGCTGAACAACTTTGCGCACCACTGGTGCAGCCGTATAAGCTGCGGTGCGCTGCCCCAGAGAATAGGCGTTACCCGGAGGACGGTCGATCATCACCAACACGACATAACGTGGGCGATCCATCGGAAAGGCAGCGGCAAAGGTTGCGACCACTGATGTGTCGGAGTAACGGCCGTTGACAACTCGGTTTGCAGAACCGGTCTTGCCGCCGACACGATAACCGGGCGCATCGGCGTGACTGCCGGTTCCGCTCGACACAATCATCCGTAGCAATTGGCGCATGCGTGCGCTCGTCGCTTCGGTAAAGACACGACGACCAGCGGGCGCATCGCCATCAGTTACTTTAAGGATGGTTGCCGGACGCCAGATGCCGCCATTGACCAGCGCCGCATAAGCGCTTGCCAGATGGAGCGGCGTCACTTGTATCGAATGGCCATAGCCTGCAGTCATTGTCGTTGTTCGGCCCCATGATGATGGCCATAATGGACGGCCCCGCTCGCTCAACTCAATGCGCGGACGGCGATCAAACTCCAGTGCACGGAATGTTGCCTGCAATCGTTCTTTGCCCAATTGATCTGCAATCTGCGCCGTGACGATATTCGATGAATGCACCAATGCTTCGGGCACATTCAACCAGCGGCGCATCGGGTGCGAGTCATTGATCTGGTGCCCGTCAATCTGCAAAGGCTGTGTCGCATCGTAGCGACGCGACATATCGGTCACGACACCAGCGTCCATCGCGGCTGCAATCGTGATGGGTTTGAATGTTGAGCCCAGTTCAAATGTCGTGAACGAAACCGAGTTCCACTGCGCATCCGGGTTTTGAAAGTTGACGCGATTGGGGTCGAATGTCGGCATCGACGCCATCGCAACGACTTCACCGCTATTAACATCAAGCACCAGACCTGCGCCGCCCGATGCTTCGAGTCCCGTCACAGCAGCGCCCAGTTCCAGCTCCAAAGCCGCTTGCACTCGCACATCCAGCGACAGCATCAGCGGTGCACCCGCTGCAGCATGTGTCGAAAGCTGTTGATTAAAACGGCGCTCAACACCCATCGCCCCGCCACGCCCAGGCGCGACAAAGCCCAGAACATGTGCCGCCAAGGCCCCTTGAGGATAAAGCCGCTCCGGTTCTTGCGGATATTCAAATCCAATTTCAGCCAAGTCATTGACGGCATTTAGCTCCGCCGGTGTTGCCCGTCGGCGAATGATAGCGGTTTCACGCGTGGTCAGGCGGGTGAAAAACTCTTCTACACTGGTATCAGGAAATATCGCAGCCAGTTGCGACGCCAATTGTCGTGGGTTGCCCATCAAATTTGCGCGTACCGAACGGATGCTATGCACGGGAATGGTGCGCGCCAGCGGCACACCGTTCCGATCCACAATATCCGCGCGGTCGAGCATGACGGGCGCAGCATGAGCAGCACCATTAAACAGTCCGAGAATGACAATTTGTGCAATGCGTGCCAGCAATATTGCCGCCACGATTATGAAGCCTTTCACCAAAATTGTCAGGCGCGATTCGGCGGCCGCAGCAAAACGATTCCTGCATTCGGCTCTGCGCATTGGGATAGGTTGCGCGATCATCGCGTTCATCGGCCAACTACTTCGCTTGTCGCAGCGGCGATTGCTGTTGGTGACAGCATGACTTGGCTAATATCGCGAGCAGCGCTCGCCGTGACTTGCCGCCTATCCAGCAATGCCACACGCTCTTGCCCGCTCACACCATCGCCGTGCGCCCCATTCACTTGTTGCGTTTCGGTATGAAGCGCAGCCAGCACCGGTTGATTGATCGCTCTGCGTGCTGGATCGCGCAAGCTACCTAGATTAGCCAGTTCCCGCTCGCCACCAAGATATTGCGAAGCCGTTGGCGCAACATAACCGAAAAATTCAGCGTTCCAGCGGTCAAGCTGATGAACATTGGCAAGAACCGCAATATCCCCTTCCAGAATCCGGTTTTGCTGCCGCGTCTCCGCAATATCCATTTCCACTTTTTGCAACTCTGCACGCGTCGCCGACACGCGCAGCGATATGGGATACACGATCATGGCGAACAGGGTCAAAAGCATGATAAGGCCGATGCCTTGTAGTTTGCGGGCGGCAAACATCATCGCGCTAACTCCTTTTGCGGTTCAGATTTCCAAGCGGGGGCAGATGTGCGCACCGCTGATCGCAATGTCGCAGAGCGGGCGCGCGGGTTAAGGGCGCACTCGACTTCGCTCGCGCGGGTAGGCTTGGCAACTTGGGCAAAGGTCGGCGCTGGGCCGACATCGGTACGGTCGGGCATATGCCGCGATCCTGCGCCCGTTGCACCGCTGCGTTGTCGCAGGAACAGTTTTACGATGCGATCCTCTAGGCTGTGAAACGAAACGACCGCCAATCGTCCACCCGGGCCAAGCGCGCGTTCAGCCGCATCCAGCCCGCGTTCCAACTCGCCCAGCTCGTCGTTGATAGCGATGCGCAGCGCCTGAAAGCTGCGTGTCGCAGGATCCTTTGGCGCGCCCGACCGATACCCCAGCGCGCGGCGAACCACATGTGCCAATTCACCTGTGCGTTGCAACGGTCGTGCTGCGACGATGGCGCGGGCGACGCGGCGCGATTGCCGTTCCTCGCCATAAAGAAAAAGCACGTCAGCGATTTCGGATTCTTCGGCGGCGTCGATCCATTGCGCCGCTGTTTCTCCAGATTGCGACATCCGCATATCCAGCGGGCCATCCTTGCCAAAGGCAAAACCGCGTGTCGCCTGATCCAGCTGCATCGACGACACGCCAATATCGAGCGTCACGCCATCAACACAGCCGTGGCCCGCATCACTGGCAATCACGTCAAGCTCTGAAAACCGCCCTTGCACCAATGTTAAGCGGCCATCGGATTCCGCAACCAGCGGCTGCCCGTCCGCAATCGCGTCGGGGTCGCGGTCAATCGCCACGACATTGACGCCCGCACCCAGCAACGCGCGCGTATAGCCGCCTGCGCCAAAGGTGCCGTCGATATGCACTTCGCCGGCAACAGGGTTTAGCGCGGCGATCACTTCATCAATCAGGACAGGTATATGGGCTGGCACCGCGCTCATTCGCCGACTGCCTTGCGTGCCCGCACGCGCATTGCCGCCTGCACCGCCGCTTGGACGTTGGCGTAGGCACCGTCATCGAGCGCCAACAGGCGCGCAACATCCCAAATCTCGAATGTCTGACCGACGCCATAGAAAAATATATCGCCGTCTAGTGCCGCCAGTTCGGCCAGCACGTCAGACAGGATGAAGCGCCCGCTGCCGTCCATAGGCAGTGTCTCGCCGGGGCCAAACAGGCGGCGCTCCATGACAAAGCGATCAAAATCGACGCCGCGTTGCACCGCAATATCCTCTGCGCGGTCGATGCGCGCCGATATGGTGGCCAGCCGATCTATGCCTGAGCCGACAAGGCACGGCGCGACCTCATGCGTTGTAATATAGAGCTGGCGCTGTTTGCCGTCGCCGGGAACAGAGTTGCGCAAAACAGCAGGCAGCGCCAATCGACCCAACTTATCGGGAGAAGCGAGCGCCGCGCCAGAAAAGACACCGGGTGCTGCCATCTGCTTGTTCAATCCCATCCCTTATTGGGGCTGATGCGTCTGGCAAAACTCTCCCCGCGCCAGAACCGCGTCTCCTGCGGAACAACGTTTGTATGTTTAGCCATCGCGAAAGCCTGCCCTCCGCCAAGCCACTTCATATCACGTCACATTAGGGTGAAAAGGGGAAAATTAGGGAAATTGCGGATTATTAGCCTAAATTCATGATATGTTCCGCAAAAATACTGCCCTTGCAGCTCACCTCGTGTCGTGATGTGAAAAATAGTGGTGCCGGATCACGGTATTTTGGTGTCAATCGAGTGAAAATGCGAGTCGCTGTGCCTATCGCGTCCAGACGGGTTCCGCCCAAGCACGTCCGAATTTCTTACCCGCCAGCGCATCGAGCCGATCCATGAGCCACAGCATATTGCCGCTGCGCCAATTGGCGGGCGTGCCGACACCCGCTTTCCCGTTACCGCCCCAGTACCGCGCGCGGAGCCAATCGACATCGGCGACGATGATGGCACGGCCCAAACCAATGCGACAATCGGCAATGGTCGCTTTGGCCAAGAGGCGGCACTCGCCGCCGCTTACATGAAACCGGCCGGGGCTGAACAAGTACAGGCGTTGCCCGCCATCCACCGCAGCTTCTTCGCGGGCGACAAGGCCCGCAGGTGCATCAAGCGTCAATCCCCAGTGCGACAGTAGCGGCGTCAACAGGCTGGTCAGCGGCGGGTTGCGCGGGTCACCAATCGGATACGGTGGCTCCCAACTGCTGAGGCCATCGGCAAAGATCATTGCTGTGCCACCGCCGCGCACCCAATCGTCAATCGTCACAAGTTGCTGCGGGGCCAATGCACGTGGATGCGCCAGCAACAGAACATCGGTGTGCGCCAGCACGACCGGATCTACCGAATCCGCCAAGGTCAGGCGAAAACGTTGCCGCAGCAACGTCAATGCTGGCTCCTCGTCCCCCAGTCCCGCTAGCACCGCCGCAACATCACCCTGCCCGCTGGTCAAGGGAAGCGACGTCAACAGGGCCACACGCGGGCCGTTGGCGCGTGTGGGTGCTTCATACAAGATCGGCAATATTGCCCATGCGGCGGCTGCAAATGGGAAGCCGCAGAGAGCGGTAGCCACTATCCTGAACAGTAATTTCGATCTGCGCCTATAATATGCGCTTTCGGCAACCCTCTCGAAATATGGCCAAACCCACCCGGCAATGATGATGGCCAGTCCAATGCAGCACAGAGTAAAGACCGCCCATTGCAGCCACGGGAAAGCGCCAAGCCCCCATATTGCAGCGATGGCCGCCACTATGATTGCCGTTGCGCCGCCCGCTAGCCCCGCTGCTCGCCATGACATCGGTCCCGCCGTCCACAGCATGATCGCGCTTGCCCAGCCCAGCCCCGGCACCGCAAACAGCGGGTCAACGCGGCCCAGCGCCCACCAGCCACCACCGATCAGCGCAATCGCTATCGTAATGGCCGCGTGCCACAAGGCCGCCAAAATGAGGCGGCGCGATACGCTCACCGCCGCGCCTTGGGTGCCTCTATCTGCGGGTCGGGTTGAAGGTCGGGAACCACCACCCCGTCGCCACTGCCCCGTGGTATGGGCGTTGCCGCATTTGGCACGCTAGGTTTATCGCTAGCCTCAAGCGTCGGCGTCACGCCCAAATCGGCTAGCGGCCCACCATCGCTAGGCGAACCACCGGGATTTTGCACACCTGCTGCTTGTGCTTGGGCTTTGGCCAAATCCGCTTCGCGGCGCGCAGCGCCCGTAAGCCAGCTGGCCAAAATGACGAGCAGCAGCATGACCGCTAGCCCCGACAGGCCGACAATCAACCGCCGCCGCGCTTCGCGCTTTACGTCATGGACGATGGTCGAGCTGCGCGACACTGTCATGATGCTTCTCCAGCCGAATGTGCCGCACCGCCCAGCGGAGCAAAGCCCTTTGCCGCGCGCCATTCAGGGTTATAGAGCGTCGATAGATAGCGAAATCCCGTGTCCGCGAGAATGGTCACGATGCGGGTTCCCGATCCCAATTGCCGCCCCAGCGCCACCGCGCCCGCGACATTGATGCCCGATGATAGACCAAGGCACAGCCCTTCTTCGCTCAACAGCCGCTGGACCCAAGCATCACCATCGGCATCCGAAATGCGAAACTGCGTATCAATCGGCGCGCCGTCAAGGTTGGCGGTGATGCGGCTTTGCCCAATCCCTTCGGCGACGCTGTTACCCTCGGCACACAATTCGCCGCTGGCATAATAGCTATACAGCGCCGCGCCGTGCGGGTCGGTGAGCGCGATGGTGATAGCGGCGTCGCGTTCCTTGAGGCCAAGACCAACCCCTGCGATGGTCCCGCCCGTTCCGGCAGCGCAAGTAAAGCCGTTGATGCGCCCGCCCATCTGGTCCCATATTTCCGCAGCCGTTCCGACGATATGCGCCTTGCGGTTGGCTAGATTGTCGAACTGGTTGGCCCATATTGCGCCGGGCGTTTCTTCGGCAATCCGCCGCGATGTGTGGACAAAATGTGCGGGACTGGCGAAGGGCGCAGGCGGCACCAGCACCAGCTCTGCGCCCAAAGCGCGCAATGTGTCCATTTTCTCGCGGCTTTGAGTGTCGGGCATGACGATAATCACTTTATACCCGCACGCATTGGCAACCAGCGCCAGGCCAATGCCGGTATTGCCCGCCGTCCCCTCGACTATCACTCCGCCGGGTTTGAGCGCCCCGCGTTCCTCGGCATCACGGACGATGAACAAGGCCGCGCGATCTTTGACCGACGCGCCGGGGTTGGCATATTCGCATTTGCCAAAAATGTCGCAGCCCGCAGCTTGGCTGGGTCCGGCAAGATGCACCAACGGCGTATTGCCGATCAGCGCGAGCGTATTGGGTGTCGTTCCTGTCACGCCAATAGATGTAACCATGCTAGGCCCGCGCGGCAAGGGCGGCGTGCAACCCCAAAGTAGACAAAGTAGACACCAAGAACGGGGTTTGGCTTTCCAACATAAAGTGAGTTTTCGCCCTTCCCCTAGCTCCCGATAGCGGTTTTCGTTGACGCAACGCAGCGGGGAAACAACGGCCGCCTGCGGGTTTGCGAGGTGTGCTATCAACGATATACACCTACCTCCTTTCTTGTGCCCCTACGGAGTCGCAAGCGGGCGTAGCCCAACGCAGGGGTCCAGCTGATAAGGCTGGAGATGACCCCCTGCCTGCGCTGGGGAACAGGAAGATATTTCGCGCAGAGGCGCGGAGGCGCGAAGAAGATAGTTCCTCCCCTTTCGGGGGATGGGGACCATGTGCGAAGCGCATGGTGGAGGGGGCGGTGTGCAGCCATGCCCTCTCCGTCATGCTACGCATGCCACCTCTCCCAAAAGGAGAGGATTTTAAGTGGCGCGCAGATACGGACAGGGGCAATAAGCAACATCATGCGCCGTTTATACCATAGCGAAAACCCTGTAGGAAAGGGACTTAAGCGGAGCGAGTTAAGTGCACAGGCACCGTAATTTCTGGCACCGTAATTTTCTCAAATATAGTCGGTGCTATGATGAGACGGTGCCCCTGCGCTGGCTGCGGGATTTCCATTCTCGGCCATCTCCCAGATGGCTTGCGCGTGGAAATGGTGCTGCTGGGGAGGATTGAACTCCCGGCCTCACCCTTACCAAGGGTGCGCTCTACCACTGAGCTACAGCAGCAACCGGTGCGCCTGCGGAGTAATCGCCGCAAGGCAGGCGCGGCCTATGGCGGGCGACCCCAAAATAGTCAAGGCGCGACGCTTGCTTCCCAGCGCCATCCCCCGCTAAACCTGTGCGATGAGCAACGCCAAGCCCCCTGCCCCCGCGCCAACGCCTGCCGATGCCCGCGCCGCACGGCTGGCCGAGCAACTGCGCGCCAATTTGCGCAAACGCAAGGCACAGGCACGAGAGGGTAAATCCTCCACCGTTGAACCGAACTAGTTCGCCGCCCGCCGCACGGGCACGGGGACATTGCATATATCGGCGCCGCCCGCTGGCACGATGAAAAACGCGTCGCGGCGGTTGGCACGCGCATCGCTATAGCGGAAAAAACTGCTGCTATTGGTGTTCATATATTGAAAGCGCGGCCGCTCGCCCTCCGCCAATTCGCTCCCTATCCGCACAGAGGTAATCGTCACACGCTCCTCCGCGCTCTCATAAAAGCCCAGCGCCCCGGTGCCGCGCGGCAGGCTGGAGAGATTCTCTATCCCCTCGACCACCCGGCCGACCAGCGCGATGTTGCGGTCCAAGTGGCGCGGCGCATGACCGATAACGGTATAAAGCTCTGCCCCCGTCCCCGTGTCAGGCGACAGGCCGCGCCCCACCCCGACCATGCCATAGCAATGCACGGGCCAGACGTGGTTTCTGGCGCGCAGCCCGGTGCCGACAAACATCGACGCGACGGGCCAGCCCGCGTAAAACTCGCTCCGGCCATAGGGGTCGTTACCGCCGCCAAAGAAATTGGGCGAAACGGCGGAATAGCGATCAGCGGATAGTGACGCGCCTTGAAAATCGACCTCATAGTCGGTCTGAGGCACCGTGCGCAGGCCATCGGGCAATGCCTTTGCCTCGCTCGCATCGCCCCATTGCACGACATAATTGTCCTGCACGCGGTTGACGCTGGTCCCGTCCCACCAATGCGCGGCGGCCAGCGCGCGGATATTGCCCACCCAGCCTTGGGCGAATGGCGCGGGCATCAGCTGGATAATCACCCGCCGTTCGCGGCCACTTGTGTCTGGAGCGAGGGTCATCACCAACAGGTCGGCTGGATCAATCGCCACCCAGTCGGCTGCGGGTGCGCTCGCCACCACTTCGGACGGTGCCATCGGCGCGGTAATAGCGGGCGGCGTCGCGCCGGGCGGCGGCACGCCTTGTGCGACAAGGGCGAGCGGGAAAGCGAGGGCGAACGTAGCGGCGCCGATCAAAGCAAGTTGGTTCATAGTGCCATAGTGACACTGCATTCGATGATTGCAAGCTGAACAGCATCCCGCTAGGGCCCCGCGTCTATCCAGTGCATGCGGAGCGGTGGCCGAGTGGTCGAAGGCGCTCGCCTGGAAAGTGAGTATAGGTCAAAAGCCTATCGTGGGTTCGAATCCCACCCGCTCCGCCAGTTTGGCCCGTGACTTTGTAAGCGCGCCTGCCCGACCTCGCCCCCCTTGCATTCGCGCATCATTATGGCGATGGTGGGGGGATGGACATCAAAACTTATCTCAATAAATCAGTATCATAGAGGACAGTGAACAGATTTTCAGATTAAGGTTTTGCGGCTTCCCACGCTATTCCGTGCCTATCAAACTCATCGGCGATATTCGCGGCAATAACCAAGGCGGCATCACGGTCAGCACTGGCACGTGTCATATCCCCTAGTTGCCGCCATGCAAAAGCCCGCCCATAGAGCGAAGCGGCCTGTTGCGGCGCAATCAACAGTGCGCGGGTAAATGTTTCTATGGCTTCTTCGGGGCGGTTGAGCCGCACATAGGCCCAGCCAAGGCTATCAATAATCCCGGCTGAACGCGGCGACAATGCAACCGCCGCATTGCATTCCTCCAGCGCGCGGTCGAGCGCAATTCCGGCCAAGGTCTTTTCCCAGCATAGTGAATTGAGCCTCATCGCTGTGGTCGCCAGTGCGCGCGCTGCGTCAAAATCCCGCGCGGCCAGCGCAGCACGGTTGGTTTGGGCGTAGAGCATCCCGCGCTGGGCTAAGGTATCAGGATCATCAGAGTTCTGTGCGATAGCCGTGGTCAGGCTTATCACCGCTCCGTTCACATCGCCCGACAAGTGCTGGAGCCGCGCCATTTCTGTCCACCCCCCGTCAACATCGGGGTCCAATGCCATGGCGCGCTGAACGTCGGCCAACCGCCCGGAAACGTCGCTGGCTGGTAGCGTGAAGCTGCGGTTCAGGTAAATATAGCCTGCTGGCTCTATGGCTATTGCCCTGTCAAATGCTGCGCGCGCGGCTTCACGGTTACCAAAACGATCGTGGATTCGCGCCGATATCACCCATGAAAAAGCATCGTTCGGATTGGCGGTGACGACGTCTGTAGCAACAGCGGACGCTTCGGCATGCCGCCCCATCTGGCGCAAGATATTGGCGCGGGTCAGAAAAACATCTGCGCTGTCGTTGTTAAGGGCAATGACCGCGTCGATATCCTCCAATGCGTGCGCCAGATCACCCGTGTTTCGATAAGCCTCTGATCTTGCCGCCAACGCCTGAAAGCTGTTCGCGGGGTCAAGCGCTATCGCACGAGTCAATAGACCAATTGCATCGCTTGCATGACCGCCTTGCATAGCAATCCTGCCAGCCAGCATCAACAGGCTAGGCTCATTTGGTGCCAATAACAGCGCTGCCTCAATATCAGCCTTAGCACCTGTGAAATCCGCCCTGCCCATGCGCGCGAATGCACGCATGCCCAACGGGCCAGCATTCAGCGGCTCAAGCTCATGCGCACGTGCAAGGTCGGCCATCCCCGAGTCAAACTGATCATTCTCGAAAAGCGTCCCGGCGCGGTACATGAACGCCTCCGCCGTTTGCGGTTGTGTCGCCGTGACTGGAATCTGCCCTTGAGCATCCAAACCAAACGAGCGGGGAGCGCGGATATAGAGGCCATTGTCGCTCATCTGTCGCAAACGCGCCTGTGCCGCTACGGCTTCGCTGGCCGGAAACTCCGATGTTAATGTCCGGGTAGTATTGGTCAGGCGAAAAACGCCATCCTCGATCCGGGCCGACCGTTGATAGACCGTTCCAGCCACCGTCTCATCGACATTTTGCTCTCCGACAATGATGAAACCGCGCCCACCGCCTGGTAGCCTCAGGACCGTTTCTGTTTGCTGATAAATTGGAAAACCAACTGCATAAGGGACGCTCGCGTCCTGACCTGCAGGCCGCTCGAACTCGGCACGATACCCAACATAACCACCAAACGGGCGGTAAGCATTATTGTTCCATTCCATAGGTGCTGTGCCACTCATCGTCATGTGAATGGTCCGCAGCTCCGGATCGAAATCAAACGATGACTCGGTTACGTTGGCATCATGCACCCGCGTGCGCCAATATTCGCGCCAAGCCGCATCGCGCTGGCTGGGATCAATGGCGGAAATAGCAGCGTTCACGCCGACCGCCGCATCGCCCGTTAACAGTATTTCAGCTGTAACAGGTGACGGTACCGACCGGTCCTGCCCAACATCAAAAATCACAGACAGTCGTTCGTTGGGTTCGGTCATTGGTTCTGGCATGATCGGCACAAGCGCTGCCGCACTGTCAACGACAGGAAGGCCCCAAACATAGGCTGGCACCTCAATCCTCTCAATTCCTCGGTCGCCAGTGCGGGTCCCATCGAGCCAATAGCTGTGCCCATTGATAATCGCACGAATGATCACATGATTGAAATATTGGACGAGCGGCAACCTTTGGTCCAACCCATCGGAGCCGTTTGAATTGACCAATACTGCATCAGCCTCAATGCCCAATCGATGTAATAAAGCAAGCAACAGGGCCGTTTTGCCCTTGCAATCGCCGTAACGGCGGCTCCATGTTTGATCAGCATCGGCGGGGACATAGCCCCCCTCCCCCATCGATAAAGCGACATAGCGCACCCTGTCCTGAACCAGCATCAATGCCCCCGAAGCCATCCGTATCTGATCCCCGTCTGCGGAGCGGATTCGTTCAATCTCTGCATTCAAAGGGCTATCATCGCTGAGCTGCGATGCCTGAACGTAAAGCGGGGCCATCAAGGTGGCGAGTTCGGACCAGGTCGTATAATCCGTCGCCTCAATCAGTCGTCCTATTTGAAAACGCCCCGGAGAGCCCTGGGGGAAAGTTATGGGCAGGACGTTTCGTCGCAAAAGGTCAATGGTGCGAAATCCACCGCTGCGCCGGGGCGCTGGTAATGCTGTACCAGCCGTTGCCGCTAAACGCACATTGGTCGATTCTGGCCAGCTGATGCGATACCGCGCCAAGTCAATCGCCGAACCATTCCAAAGAACATTGACATGCTCTGCGTGCCCGCGAAAAACCGGATCGGCGCTCTCTATCGACGAAGAAAAATCCAATATATCACCCACCCGAAGCCCTTCGGGCTGGATATTAGCGGTCAACACACCATCGAGTGTCGCGCGCTCCAAATTGGTTTCCCGCCGCAATACGGTAAATGTCTGCCCCGATGCCAAGACATCAATGGTTTCACTGCCACGGTGAATTTTCAAGCCATGTACGATCAAGCGGTCGGTTTCGGGCCGCCATGCAAAGGACAGATTACCCACCGCTAGACCTTGTGGGCTCAAAATCATAACAACAGTATGATTATAGACAATTTGTCGATTACCCTCAAATCGGATCTGCTGATCATGCATCAACATCCGTATCGGTGCCGTGCGATCAGCGTCGGCTGGCATGGTGGGTATCTCAGTCGGCTGGACCCATGCGGGGGCTGGACCTTGCTCCAGCGCCTCGGACGCCGAAGCAGCAAGAGGGCAAGAGATCAGCAGCGCCAACAGAAACAAAAATCTCATCTTTACCCCCTTAGCGCACTGCGTTCACGCCATAGATCAATCAAACATTATTTGCGTTGCTGTCAAAGCAATTCTGATCCGCTTCTCAAGCCAATTGATTTGCCACCTCCCCCCCTCCCCCGGCTTTCGCCGAAATAGGCGCGGGCGAAGTTGGGCCAAAACCCCTCTCCCCTTGAGGGAGAGGGCGCGAGACTTGGCAATGCAAAGCAGGGCCTAGTCGCAGCGGGAGAGGGGTCTTCTGCAACCAATAACCCCTCACCCTCCGCCGCTTGCGCGGCTCCTCCCTCTCCCTCAAGGGGAGAGGGGCTTAGGAGAGGAATCTGCCCCTCCACCAGCCCTTCGACAAGCTCAGGATTGGCAGTCTCCCTCTCCAGCGCAAGTCGGTGGAGAGGATATGGCTCAACCCAGCATGTCGGCTATCGCGCTATGCAGTGCATCTTGATCATCCTGACCAAGGGTCCCGAGTGTTCGGATGATAAGATTTTGTTCGAGCGTGGCGATGACAGGCTTAATGGCCGATGGTTTAAGCAGGCCCGCATCTTGCCAGCGGCCAATCCACACCTCGCCATATGTTGCGGAGGCGCGAAGCTGGCTGGTTATAGCCATCAGGATGATGTCGGGCTTTGCGGCGTTATAGGCAGGTGCGCTGATAACAACAGCGGGGCGCTGTTTGGAACTGGCCTGATTGGTGAATGGAAATGGCACGAGGACAATGGTGCCAAAGGGGAGAATTTCTGTGTTGGATGCCTCGGCCTCAGATGGCATCGTAAACATCATCCTCGGGGTTGTTCCAGACGGCGGCAAAGGCGGGGGCGCTGGTTGCGGCGGCGGCGCGGGTTAGCGCGTTTTCGCTGTCCCTTTGCGCGATGAAGTCCACAAAATCCTCGACCTCGGCCTGCCGCGCGGGGGCAAGCGTGCTGATCTTGCTGATCAGGGCGGGGGGAACAGCCTTGGGGTTATATGCGGTTGCCATGCGGGCATGCTTACATGATTTCGTTGGGATATTATAGTCGAAATAAGGAGAGGCCCCTCCGTCATCCGCTGGTGCGGACGCCACCTCCCCATCGCAAGTCGATGGAGAGGAGCTGGACCGGTTGACGCCCCGCCCTGCTTCGAAGCAAGAACTACCCTTCGACACTCTCAGGGGATGCGGATAAGGGAGTCCTATGACCACCCCCACCCACCATTATGACGTCATCATCCTCGGCGCGGGGGCGGCGGGGTTGATGTGCGCGGCCAAGGCGGGGGAGCCATCACCCACTAGGCCGGGACGGCGCGTGTGCCTCATCGACCATGCCGATGCTGTGGGTAAAAAAATCCTGATTTCGGGCGGTGGGCGGTGTAATTTCACCAATATGGGCACGTGCCCTGAGCGCTTTATCTCGCGCGGGTCCCATTTCGCCAAATCGGCTTTGGCGCGCTATACGCCGCAGGATTTCATCGACCTGGTCGATGCGCACGGCATCGGCTGGCACGAAAAGACGCTGGGGCAGCTGTTTTGCAACGGCTCTGCGCGGCAAATCGTCGATATGCTGCTGAGCCTATGCGCGGCGGCGCAAGTGGACATCCGCCTTGGCGCGCCGATCACCGCCGTGACGCACCGCGACGGGCATTTCCACGTCGATGCGGGCGGCGTGACCCACGTAGCGCCATCGCTGGTCATCGCCACCGGCGGTCCCAGCATCCCCAAAATGGGCGCGAGCGGTTTTGCCTATGACCTGGCGCGGCAGTTTGGCCTCAAGGTGGTCGAGCCGCGCCCCGCGCTCGTCCCGCTGACGCTGGGCGGCGACGATGTGCTGTTTCGCGAGCTGTCGGGCGTCGCTGCGCCCACCCGCGTGCGGTGCGGCAAGGTGGCGTTTGAGGAGGCGAGCCTGTTTACGCATCGCGGCCTGTCCGGCCCCGCGATCCTGCAAATATCCAGTTACTGGCGGCATGGCGAGCCGATCCACATCGACTTCCTGCCGGGGCTGAATGCTGGCGCGCTGTTGATCGGTGCCAAGCGGGCGACGCCGCGTTTGGGCCTGCGCGCGGTGATGCGCGACCATCTGCCCGTGCGGCTCGCCGATGCGCTGTTCGAGCGGATTGGCGCGGGGACTGGCAATTTGGCCGATACGCCCGACGCCACCCTGCGCTCGACGGCGGCGCGGCTAAACGGCTGGGCCTTCACCCCCAACGGGACCGAGGGGTTCGCCAAGGCAGAAGTGACCAGCGGCGGCATCGACACCGCCGCTCTGTCGTCACAGACTATGGGCGCGCGGTCCACGGCTACTACGCCGCCGGGGCTGTTCGCGATTGGCGAAGCGGTGGACGTGACCGGGTGGCTAGGCGGGTATAATTTCCAATGGGCGTGGGCCAGCGCGGTCGCTGCGGCGGCCGCCGTTTAGAGTCAATCGCCTCAATCGCCGCTGTTTCAGGCACCAGTTTTGGGCCCTATCTATTTCAGCCAACTCCCTCTAAGGGGCGCAATGCCTTTTTCATCAGTATCCCCGCTTCTCGCCGAAGCGCTCGCCGCACGCGACTATAGCGCCGCCACCCCTGTCCAATCCGCCGTCATCGAAGCCGACGCCGCTGGCCGTGACCTCATCGTCTCCGCGCAGACCGGATCGGGCAAGACCGTCGCCTTTGGCCTTGCTATGGCCGAGCAGTTGATCGAGGACGGCACCTGTCCCTATTCGCTGCAACCCCTCGCGCTGGTCATCGCGCCGACCCGCGAACTGGCGCTACAGGTCAGCCGCGAGCTGATGTGGCTCTATGGCAAAGCCCGCGCGCGCATCGTCACCTGTGTTGGCGGCATGGATGCGTCGCGCGAACGCCGCAATCTGCAAAGCGGGGCGCACATCGTCGTCGGCACACCGGGGCGTTTGCGCGATCACCTTGAGCGCGGTGCGCTCGACCTCTCCGCCGTGCGCGTGGCGGTGCTCGACGAAGCCGACGAGATGCTCGACATGGGTTTCCGCGAAGACCTTGAGCAAATCCTCGACGGCACACCAAATGAACGGCGCACATTGCTGTTTTCCGCGACGATGCCGAAGTCGATCGTCTCGCTCGCCAAACGCTATCAGCGCGATGCCTTGCGCATTTCGACGGTGGGCGAAGATCGCGGGCATGGCGACATCAGCTATCAAGCGGTCACCGTTGCCCCGGCCGACATCGAAAATGCTGTCGTCAACTTGCTGCGGTATCACGAGGCGGAATCAGCACTGCTGTTCTGTGCGACCCGCGACAATGTCCGCCACCTGCACGCCAGCCTGGTCGAGCGCGGCTTTTCGGTGGTCGCCCTGTCGGGTGAGCATAGCCAGAATGAGCGCAACCACGCGCTGCAATCGCTCCGCGACGGGCGCGCGCGCGTTTGCGTCGCCACCGATGTCGCGGCGCGCGGTATTGACTTGCCCGCGCTCAGCCTCGTCATCCATGTCGAATTGCCGCGCGATCCAGAGGCGCTCCAGCACCGCAGCGGCCGCACCGGGCGTGCAGGCAAAAAGGGAACCGCCGTGCTGCTGGTCCCCTATCAACGCCGCCGCCGCGTTGAAATGTTGCTGCGCGATGCGCGGATAGAGGCGGAGTGGAAAGGCGCGCCAACCTCGGCCGACATAAGGCGTAAAGACAGAACGCGCCTGATCGAAACACTGACCCAGCCGGTTGAGGCGGACGAGGAGGATATGGCGATTGTGCGCCACATTCAGGAAGTGATGAGCGCAGACGACATCGCGGCAGCTCTGGTACAGGCGCACCGCGCCAAAATGCCGATGATCGAAGATATGATCGACGTCGCGACCCGGCCCGAACGCACGAATGTGAAGCGTGAGGGTTTTGACGATACGGTGTGGTTCCGCATCAACATCGGGCGGCGGCAAAATGCCGACCCGCGCTGGATATTGCCGCTGATCTGCCGACGCGGCCACATCACCAAGAACGAGATTGGCGCGATCAAGATTTCGACCCACGAAACGCTGTTTGACGTGCCGCGCGCCATCGCCGACCGTTTTGCCGAGGCGCTGGTCCGCACAGTCAATGCAGACGCCGACGACGGTGTCGAGATTGCACCGTTTAACGGCAATCCAGGTGCAGCAAATAGTGGTGGTGGTGCGCGAAGCGAACCACGACGCGACAGCGGTAATGAACAACGACGCGATGCACCACGCCCGCCCCGCCGTGAAAATGAACGGGAACCGCGCCGGGAGCCGAACCGTGAGCGCGCTCAAGAACCCCGCCGCGACAGTGGCAATGAACAACGCCGCGAACTCACCCCACGTCCACATAACCCCGCACGGCCAACAGGCAAGCCCACGCCGCGCCGTCCCTCGCCCAGCCGCCCGATGCGTGAGCAGGGCAAGCCCTATCGTGGACCACCCAAAGGCCGCAAATGAGCGTATTGACCCAGTTACGGCGCGA
>CXWL01030019.1_pt1 | contig 26161 bp, 17 predicted proteins | sample 590931 | NCBI WGS metagenome assembly CXWL01 (sample SAMEA3498368, study PRJEB10139) | groundwater metagenome | biome: water well; material: biofilm material | place: Germany | collected 2015-04-27
GCGCCGCTTCATCTGGTCGGTATGACTCTCGTGCTCTCGCTTGCCAAGGAAGAAGGCGACCTGCCGTACCTTGGTCTTGTTCGGAGTCAGCAGGCACCGCTTAACATTGAGAAGAAATGGTCCATCTCGAATTAACCTCATCGTTTTTCCAAACTCAGGAGTCTGTCGTGATCGCTGCCGGCAAAGTTTGCTTAGCCACGTTTCCCCGTTTATTACTTGTCGCTTTCGCCTGTCTCGCGTTCACTCTCGCCGGTTGTGAAAGTCTCGCCAAGATGGCAAAGAGCAGCATGAAGCTGCTGAAAACGCCTACTTCGAAGCCGCAAGGACTTCTTGCAGGCGCTATGGTTTTTTGGAAAAACATTGAGTTTGCACTATGCCTCCAGAACGATGTCATCGCTTTAACATGCTTAATCTCTTAGTTCCACTATATGGGCTTCCCCAAATTCTCAAGCGGTTTTGATTTTCTATTTTATTGTCATTCTCCGTTCCGTTTCGAATCGCGCTGCGTGCAGCGTGCGTGAAGGAGAAGGACTGCTTAACCCTTCGCTCAAGCGGGACTCCGAGTTTCTGTTGTTGATATTTTGAACGTATCGACTAAACTGCCCCGATGCGTATATTTTATTTTGCCTGCTGATAAATGCCTGAAGTCAAAATGTCTGTTCCCGACTCTTTCCACAACGGATTCTCATGGGTTCGTGAGCCTGATTTTACGCCGCCGGACAAAGATGGCGGTGTGGCGGCTTCTTTGTCGCAAGCCTTCTCTTCTGCCCGTTCCGGCGAATTAAAGATATTGTTGGGAAATTTCCTTGAAATCATCATTGGAACAGTCAATGCAACTGCTGGCGTGGTGCGCCTATTATCCCCGGACGATCAGTCACTTACGATCATCAGCTCGGCGGGTATTTCAAGAGAATTACAGGCAGAGGCAGTCAATTTTGTAGGTCTCGATTGCGAGGTGAGTAGCACAGACGCTCTCAGCCATATTGTTCATGCGACCGATATTACCCAGTGCGACTATCGTCAAAATTGTCCCTATTCGAGTTGTCGCTTCCAATCCCGCATCGTCGCACCTTTGGTGTCCACCAACTCCCCGGACACCTACTTGGGAGTCTTGACCGTCTTCTTTGACATTCCGCGCGAGGGCGCCAGCTGTGTGATGAATACGGTAGCCGCCTTCGCCGACGTGATGTGCGCAACCATCGAACACGCCCGTAGCAATCGCGAGATTAGTCGTCTGGAACGTTTGGCTGCAAGACAGGAGATCGCCAATAACATCCATGACTCGCTGGCTCAAACCCTGACGTATGGTCGTATGCGCGTCAGTTTGCTGAATGAAGCAATCCAATTGCGTGACGTGCAGGTGGCGCAACAATATGCACGTGATATAGATGACGCTCTGGAGATAGGGCAAAAGAATATCCGCGCATTGATTGCCGATTTTCGCTGCGAGATAAACCATGAGGGTATCTCGATCGCTCTACAGGAATTGTCAAAAGATTTTCAGGAACGCAATAACATCATTCTTTTGTATCACAACAAGTTGGTTGACCTCGAATTACCGCTTGAACATGAGATACAGGTTTATTACATCGTGCAAGAGGCCTTGGTCAACATCGCCCGTCATTCCGGCGCCAGCCACGCGCGCCTCCATGTGGATGCACGTTTTGGATACGTGATCTTCACAATCGAAGATAATGGGATTGGGGCTTGCACATTCACGCAAGTAGAAGGACATTACGGAATGATGATCATGCGTGAACGAGCACATCGTATCGGCGGAGAGATATTAGTCAAAAGTGCGACGGGACTTGGTACGCAAGTACAGTTGTATTTTCCCGAACCCACGCTGGATTGGAGAGTAGTCAATGAATGAAAAACTAAAAGTGGTTTTGGTAGATGATCAATGCTTGTGCAGGCAGGGATTGAGCGAGTTGCTTTCGAATTGTTACGATTTCAGCGTCTTGGGTACAACAGGTACGGTTGAAGAATTGCGCACTTTGCTGGAACTCAAACCCGACCTACTCATCGTGGATCTGCGCATGAAGCCCCTGGACGGCATCTCCCTCCTGAGACTTATCCGCAGCGAAGGCTACACGACTCCAGCGGTGATGTTGACAATGAGCGATTCCGAGTCCGATCTGACGAATGCGATACGGGCGGGTGTTCGTGGGTATCTGCTCAAAGATATGGCGCCGGACGATGTAGTCGATGCGATCCGTCGTGTTGCTGCAGGCGAGTTGGTGGTCGCTCCTACAATGACCCTAAAATTGATCGAGCTACTGCGCGGGGATCAACCTGATCAAGAACCAAAGAACTCCCTCAAGTTACTGACCGAACGCGAGCGTGAGATCCTGCAATTGCTTTCGCGGGGCGAAAGCAATAAAGCGATCGCACAAAGCTTGAAGATCAGTTACGACACCGTCAAACAACACGTTCGCCATATCCTGAATAAACTCAATCTTTCCTCGCGAGTCAAAGCGGCAGTGCTTTTCACCAAAGAGCAGGAGTCCCCCAACAACCGACAACAGTAATCGTTTGCAGGCGTATTCGCCGCAGCTGAATCAATCTCCAGACACCCTTTCGGGTTATGGCATCCACCTCCATATGGTTATAGACCGCCAAGCTGAGATTCCGCCTAATAGCGGCATCGGAAAAAGTGTTTAAGGGAATTTTTTCCGGTTTCTAAAAGTAATCTTCTTTGGCTTCAAAACTTGCCGGGTTTATTTGTTCGATCCTACGGTAACCAAATGGGGAAGTCGGTTGGCAGAATGGATGCTGACTGGCTCAATAAGAAATGTATCAACCAACTTAAGGGAAAATAATGGCACACATCGTCATCATGGGGGCAGGTATTGGCGGCATGCCCGCAGCATATGAAATGCGCGACAAACTGGACAAGAAACACAACGTGACTGTCGTATCCAATAGCGAGAATTTTCACTTCACTCCTTCCAATCCTTGGGTGGGTGTGAAGTGGCGCGAAAGGAAGCAAATCGAGTTTCCTGTGCGCACTTATCTTGAGCGCAAAGGAATCGACTTCATCTCCACGGGTGTAAAACGCGTCCACCCGGAAAATAACCAACTGGAATTGAACGATGGCAAGACGGTCAACTACGATTATCTTGTCATCGCTACCGGTCCAAAATTGGCTTTTGATGAAGTAGAGGGACTGGGTCCGCACGGTGGACATACTTACTCGGTGTGTCACGTGGATCATGCAATGAAGTCACACGATGAGTGGGATAAGTTCTGTGAAAATCCCGGCCCCATCGTGGTGGGTGCAGTACAGGGTGCATCATGCTTTGGCCCCGCATATGAATACGCTTTCATCTTAGATACGGATCTACGACGCCGCAAATTGCGCAACAAGGTACCCATGACCTTTGTCACCTCGGAGCCCTACATAGGCCATCTGGGTCTTGGGGGGGTGGGAGACTCCAAGGGAATCCTTGAATCCGGGATGCGCGACAAAGGTATCAAGTGGATCTGCAATGCCAAGGTTACTAAAGTCGAGGCGGGAAAAATGTACGTCACCGAGCATGACGACATGGGTGTTGAAAAGAGAAAGCATGAACTCCCTTTCAACTACAGCATGATGTTGCCCGCATTCAAAGGGATCGATGCTGTATTCGGGATAGAGGGTTTGGTGCAGGCACGCGGCTTCGTTGTCGTGGACAAACATCAACGCAATACAAAATATAAAAATATATTTGCGGTGGGGGTGTGTGTCGCAATTCCACCGGTTGAACCAACACCCATCCCTGTGGGCACACCCAAAACGGGTTACATGATTGAATCAATGGTGACCGCCACTGTTTACAACATTAATGCGGATCTAACCGGTGTTCCAGCCGACAAAGAGGCGACTTGGAATGCGGTTTGTTTGGCTGACTTTGGCGATAGTGGCGTCGCGTTTGTTGCAATACCCCAAATCCCACCGCGCAATGTGAACTGGTTCTCTGAAGGTAAGTGGGTACACCTCGCCAAGGTCGCGTTCGAGAAATATTTCATCCGCAAGATGAAGAAAGGGAGTTCAGAACCTTTCTACGAAGGTAGCATCATGAAGATGTTGGGAATTGAAAAACTGAAGTGATTTAATCAACTTATTAGAAACCCCGCCCAAATAGCGGGGTTTCTTTTTTTATAGAGTAACGCAGAACATTCAACGTGATTTAGGATTTTTCTGATCAATATTCAGGTGTGGGAACAACAGAACATCGACTTCATCAGGATCCAGCAGTTCTCCACTCATATTCTGTAATGGTTGTTCATAATCATTCCAGCCGCGCACACCCATCTTAAGCGAAACAACATTTACAAATCCCATCTGAATCATGACATCTGCTGCCAGTGCCGATCGTTTTCCAGACCGACAAATCACAACGATCTCCCGCCCGCGCCCGCTCGCAAGTTCCGGCACTGTCTCGTCGTAATCCCATTCACATGACTGTTCAAGAATTCCTCGTGGAACATTGATTGATCCGGGGATGTGTAGCTTCGAGTACTCGGCAGGCTCCCTGACATCCAATAATATAATGTCCTTTGTTTCAACAAGTGATCTGCGCAAATCCCATGGCATGATCTCCCTAACTCTCGTCAGCGCATCAGACACAAGCTCATCGAAACTTTTCAAATTTCCACCTGCGCACCAAAAAATAACACTATTGAAATACAAAGAGCCGTTGATTCCTCAACGGCTCTTTGTTTATGCTGGCGGAGTGGACGGGACTCGAACCCGCGACCCCCGGCGTGACAGGCCGGTATTCTAACCAACTGAACTACCACTCCAAAACTCTATTGCAACAATTACTGGTGGGTGCTGACGGGATCGAACCGCCGACAATCGCCTTGTAAGGGCGGTGCTCTACCAGCTGAGCTAAGCACCCGTGGAAAGCGCAGCATTGTATAGTAACTTTCTATCGTTTGCCAGTGCTCTACTCCGGATTTTTCTTAATCTTGATCGGGTTCGCCAATTCAGTGGATTGATTGCCACTTCGAACTGAACACAGACCAATTTTTATATATCTGTATACCCAGAAATCACAAGTTGAGAAACTTATGTTCAGTGTTTTATCGCGGATGTGGTAACCGATTCGGTCGTATTTGCAGGCAGAGCCGTGGCGGTGGACACCACCGTTTCCGGCAATGGCTCGGGTGTGTGCTCAAGTGCCATTTCCAAGACTTGTTCTATCCACCTTACAGGATGAATATCGAGTTTGTTTTTCACATTTTCCGGAATCTCGACCAAGTCTTTGACATTCTCCTCGGGTATCAGAACAACTTTGATTCCTCCACGTTGCGCAGCCAGCAATTTTTCTTTCAAACCGCCAATGGGCAGTACCTCGCCACGGAGGGTGATTTCACCTGTCATGGCTACATCTGCCCGCACTGGAATCCCAGTCAATGCTGAAACCATCGCCGTGCAAATCCCGATACCTGCACTTGGACCATCTTTTGGCGTTGCGCCTTCCGGCAAATGGATGTGCAGATCACTTTTCTCGTAGAAATTCTCAACGATTCCAAGTTTTCGCGCGCGACTGCGCACGACGCTCAGCGCAGCTTGAATCGATTCCTGCATGACTTCGCCCAGCTTTCCCGTGGTCGTGGTCTTACCTTTGCCAGGTAAAACAGCTGTCTCTATCGTCAGAAGCTCACCACCCACTTCAGTCCATGCGAGACCGGTAACCTGCCCTACCTGGTTATGCTTTTCGGCAATACCATAACTGTAGCGTCGAACCCCGAGGTATTTATCAAGATTGCGCGAATTGACAGCAACTTTCGTATCGCGCCCTTTCATCAACAGTGATTTCACTACTTTCCGGCAAATCTTGGACAACTCGCGTTCCAAGCCGCGCACACCCGCTTCGCGAGTGTAGTAGCGCAAAATGTCACGAATCGCACTCTCGGAAATGCTGATCTCTTCCGATTTCAATCCATTATTTTTGATTGCCTTGGGCAGCAAATAGCGTAAGGCGATATTCACTTTTTCATCTTCCGTGTAGCTGGACACATGGATGACCTCCATACGATCCAACAAGGGAGCAGGAATATTCATGCTGTTGGAAGTTGCGACGAACATTACGTCCGACAAGTCATATTCGACTTCGACGTAATGATCCACGAATGTATGGTTTTGTTCAGGGTCGAGCACTTCCAGCAAGGCAGAAGAGGGATCGCCGCGAAAATCCATCCCCATCTTGTCGACTTCATCCAGCAAAAACAAAGGATTCTTAACGCCCACCTTACCCATGTTCTGCAAAATCTTGCCCGGCATGGATCCAATATAAGTACGGCGATGACCACGAATTTCTGACTCATCGCGCACACCACCCAGTGACATTCTGACGAATTTACGATTCGTCGCACGTGCAATGGATTGTCCTAATGACGTCTTCCCAACACCCGGAGGACCCACCAGACAGAGTATAGGCGCCTTCATTTTTTCCACACGCTGTTGCACCGCCAGATATTCAACGATGCGTTCTTTCACTTTTTCCAGACCGTAATGATCCGCTTCCAATACACCTTCAGCATGTTTAAGGTCAGTATCGATCTTGGTTTTCTTCTTCCAAGGCAAACCCACAAGTATGTCGATGTAATTTCGAACGACCGTAGCTTCGGCGGACATCGGGGACATCAAGCGCAGCTTTTTCAGTTCTGATTCCGCTTTTGCACGAGCATCTTTCGGCATGTGGGCAGCTTTGATCTTCTTTTCGATCTCTTCGATATCCGCACCGTCCTCCCCCTCACCCAGCTCCTTCTGGATCGCCTTGACTTGCTCGTTCAAATAATATTCACGCTGGCTTTTTTCCATCTGGCGCTTTACCCGACCACGGATGCGCTTCTCCACCTGCATGATGTCCAACTCCGCCTCAAGTAATCCCAACAGATGTTCCAAGCGCTTGCGCACATCGAATATTTCCAACACCTCCTGTTTTTGTTCCAACTTGAGCGGCAGATGTGCAGCAATGGTGTCTGCCAGACGTCCGGCATCATCAATGCCGGCAAGCGACGTCAGTATTTCCGGGGGAATCTTTTTGTTCAGCTTTACGTATTGGTCGAACTGATTGATCAATGCTCGACGCATGGCTTCAGCTTCATTCCCGATATCTTCATCTGCGGGAACCGGCTGTATTTCTGCATCCAAGTGCGATTTGTCATCGAACACATGTAGCACCTTGGCGCGCTGCGTGCCTTCGACCAGCACCTTGACCGTGCCATCGGGCAATTTCAGCATCTGTAAAATATTGGCGATACTACCGATCCGGTAAATGTCATCGGTTGCAGGCTCATCCTTCGCGGCAGACTTTTGAGCCACCAATACGATGCTCTTACCCGCTTCCATCGCAGCCTCAAGGGCCTTGATCGATTTTGCGCGCCCTACAAAAAGCGGTATGACCATGTGCGGGAACACAACCACGTCGCGCAAGGGCAACAAGGGGAATAATTCTATGTTAGCGGGAATGGGTTCGAATTCGGGCATGATATATAGTCTCGGTTAGGGTAGGGACGAGGTGGGGTCATGCGATAGAGATTCAAGAGCTCCTTGAAAAGTCAAATCAAGCGGCCTTGGGCGTATCGGCATAAATCACTATCGGCTTGATTTCTCCCGCGCTGTTTTCATCCAACACTACTTTGTTGACATTCTCGGCAGAAGGCAGATCGAACATGGTATCCAGCAATGCCTGTTCGAGAATAGAGCGCAGGCCACGCGCACCCGTCTTGCGGGCCATCGCTTTTTTGGCAATCGCTTGCAACACACCGGTGTGAAATTCAAGTTCTACGCCTTCCATAGCAAACAGTTTCTGATATTGCTTGGTCAATGCATTTTTTGGTTCTGTCAAAATCTGAATCAATGCCGGTTCATCCAGCCCCTCTAGAGTTGCCACCACGGGTAAACGTCCAACAAATTCAGGGATCAGTCCGAACTTGATCAGGTCTTCCGGTTCAACATCGCGCAATACCTTCCCAATATCCTGACTATCTTCGCGCTTTGACAAATTAGCAGAGAAACCGATCCCGGCTTTTTCGGAACGGTTGCGAATCACTTTTTCCAATCCGTCAAAAGCTCCGCCGCAAATGAACAAAATGTTGGTTGTATCCACTTGCAGGAATTCGGTATTGGGATGCTTACGGCCACCCTGCGGCGGGATAGAGGCTTTGGTGCCTTCGATCAGTTTCAGCAACGCTTGCTGAACGCCCTCTCCTGAAACATCGCGCGTAATCGACGGGTTATCCGATTTGCGAGATATCTTGTCGATCTCATCAATGTAGACAATGCCGCGTTGAGCTCGCTCAACATCGTATTCACAAGCCTGCAGAAGTTTCTGAATGATGTTTTCAACATCTTCACCTACATAGCCCGCCTCGGTGAGTGTCGTGGCATCCGCCATCACAAAGGGAACATTGAGCAATCTCGCCAATGTCTGTGCCAGCAAAGTCTTGCCTGAGCCGGTCGGTCCAACCAGAAGGATATTGCTTTTGGCCAGTTCAACTCCGTCATCGTCCTTGTTCTTCAGTCGCTTATAGTGGTTATAAACTGCCACCGAGAGGATTTTTTTAGCCTGACGCTGGCCAATGACGAACTCATCAAGGTGTGCGCAAATGTCATGCGGGACAGGCAGGTCATTCTTGGCAGTTTTATCGCCGCCTATCGTCGACTGTGTTTCTTCACGGATGATGTCATTGCAGAGTGCGATGCACTCATCGCAGACGAACACAGACGGACCCGCGATCAACTTGCGAACCTCGTGTTGACTCTTGCCACAGAAAGAGCAATACAAGAGTTTTTCGCCTTTGTTCTTTTCAGTTGTCATCTTTACCTCAGCCCCAAAATATCCGGCTTTAAATATCCATTATTTGTACAACCGCAACGTAAAACTATCGTTCTTAACAAGCAAGAGTTCCGGTTGAATCAGAAAAAACGATTCCAAACCCGCCTGAGGAACTAGGAACGTTTATCCAATACCTGGTCGATCAGACCATATTCCAGAGCTTCAGAAGCTGTCAGGAAATTATCACGTTCACTGTCCCGCGCGATCTCCTCAACGCTGCGGCCAGTATGTTGCGCCATCAAGGCATAAAGACGTTCACGCAAGCTCAGGATGTATTTAGCATGAATCTCGATGTCAGATGCCTGGCCTTGGAATCCGCCCAATGGTTGATGGATCATCACGGTCGAATTGGGTAAAGCAAAACGCTTGCCCTTTTCTCCAGCCTGCAACAGGAATGCTCCCATCGAAGCTGCCATGCCGATACACAATGTTGAAACTTGGGGCTTGATGAATTGCATGGTGTCATAAATCGCCATGCCGGCTGATATCGAGCCTCCCGGTGAATTGATGTAGAGATGGATATCCTTGTCAGGATTCTCGGACTCCAGAAACAACAATTGCGCCACAATCAAATTTGCAACTTGATCATTGATCGGGCCGACCAAAAAGATCACCCTTTCTTTCAGCAAGCGGGAATAGATGTCAAATGCCCGCTCTCCCCGGCCACTGGTCTCAATCACCATCGGCACCAGACCCGTATTTTGCGGCTCTGTCGTGTTTACTGTGGCTCCCGATCTCATGATCAACTTCCCATCAATTCATTCAGCTTGACCGGTTGGTCATTTACCTTCGCGCCCGCCATCACCCAAGCAACAACATTGTCTTCCAGAACCAAGTTCTCAACTTCACGCAAACGCGTCGGATCGGCACGGTACCAGCGCCCTACTTCCTCGGGTTTTTCAAAACTCTGCGAGTACTCTTTGATCAGCGCCTCAACCTGATCCGGTTTCGCACTCAAGTTTTGTTTCTTGACCAATTCCGCAAGGATCAATCCCAATTTGACACGCTTTGTAGCACGCTCCGCAAAAACATCTGTTGGAAGTTGCATGCCTTTCGGGATCTTCATGCCCCGTGATTCCATGTCTTGCAAAGTTTGTTCCATGAGGCGCTGTGATTCGCTCTCTAATAATGCTTTGGGCACATCCAACTGGGACACTTTGAGCAGCACTTCCATCGCATTATCTTTGTTGCGAACTTTCACACGGCGTTGCGCCTCGCGTCCGATGTTCTCGCTGATCTCAGTTTTGAGTTTTGCCACGTCGCCATCAGCCACCCCCAGTGCCTTCGCGAATTCGGCATCCACTTCGGGCAAAGTTGGCGCTTCGACTTTATGGATCTGGACACCAAAAGTGACTTGTTTGCCGGCCACGTCCTTGCCGTGATAATCAGCCGGGAAGGTCATTTCGAAGGATTTCGACTCCCCCGCTTTGACACCGACAATCGCATTCTCGAAATCGGGCAACATGCGCCCCGCACCGGGAATAACGGTGAAATTCTTGGCTTCACCCCCGTCAAATTTGACGCCATCTAACGTCCCTGAAAAGTCGATGAGAACCTGATCTTCTGGCTGGGCAGCACGATCAACACTGTTGAAAACAGCCCGTTGCTTACGCAGAGTACTAATCGTCTCATCCACGTCAGCGTCACTCAGGCTAAATGTGACACGATTTACAGTCTCACCGCCAATATCTCCAATCTTCACCTCGGGGTAGACCTCGAACGTGGCGCTGAATTCGATCTGGGGTGCATTGAGGTCAGTCGTTTTTATTTCAAACTCTGGATATCCAGCCACTTGCAACTTATTGGCGACAGCAGCCTCGGCAAAAGATCGTTGCAGGGTATCTCCAAGTACCTCCTGGTGAACGGATGAACCATATTGCTGCTCCAACACTTTAAGAGGGACTTTCCCGGGTCTGAATCCATGCACTTTTGCAGTACGACCCAAACGTTTAAGTCGATTTTCAACCTCACCGCGAATCTGCTGCTGTGGTATGGATGCATTCAATCGGCGTTGTAATCCGCCCAAGGTTTCTACAGTTGACATGCTAATACTTCCTTAAATTAACGAGTTATATGCTCAAGAACTGCCGTGAATAATACATTAAAGCCAGCGGGAAGACCCGCCCCGAAACTTAGTCCAAATGCGCCTCTACCTGAGTTAGTTTCCAGACATCGCGGTTGTAATCCATGATAGTCCGGTCACTTGAGAATTTACCACTGGTTGCAGTGTTCATAATGCTCATCCGTGTCCAGCTTTGCTGATCCTGATAAGCCCTATCCACGTTCTTCTGTGCATCCACATAACTCCCAAAATCAGCCAGAGTGAGCCAGGGGTCGTGCGGATTGAGAATGGAATGAAGTATGGGTTCGAACAGACCCGGCTCAAACAGATTGAAATGATTGCTTCGTAGCAGATTCACCACGCGCCGCAAATCTTCGTTGGCGGCAACAATTGCAACCGGGTCATAATTGTGACGCGCTTCTTCCACCTGTTCCGCAGTCAAGCCGAAGAGGAAAAAATTCTCCTCACCGGCTTCTTCGCGAATTTCGATATTCGCACCGTCCAGCGTACCGATGGTCAGCGCCCCATTCATCATGAACTTCATGTTACCCGTTCCGGAAGCTTCCTTACCTGCCGTGGAAATCTGTTCCGAAAGGTCGGCGGCCGGACAAATGACTTCCATAGCCGATACACGATAATCGGGCAGGAACACTAATTGCAGCAACCCCCTAGTGTCCGGATCCTGATTGATGACCTCTGCTACAGCCGTCACCAGACGGATAATGCGTTTGGCCATCACATATCCGGGAGCAGCCTTACCACCAATCAATACACAGCGCGGTGTCCAGTTTTCACGATCACCGCGCTTAATACGATCATACAAATGGACGACATGCAGGATATTGAGCAACTGCCTTTTGTACTCATGGATACGTTTCACCTGAACATCGAATAGCGCATTCGTATCGAAAATCACGCCACAATCCCTTTGCACCATGGCTGCCAATCGCTGTTTATTACCCTGCTTGATTGACCGCCATTTCTCTCCGAACACCTTGTCGTCGGCAAATTTTGCGAGTCCGTTCAACTTGCCCAGATCGGTGCGCCACTCATCGCCAATTGCCTCATCGATCAGCGCACTGAGTTCGGGATTGCTCCAAGCCATCCACCTGCGCGGCGTAACACCGTTGGTCTTGTTGTTGAATTTTTTCGGCCAAAACTCGTAAAAGTCATGAAACAGATTTTGCTGCAACAACTTTGAATGCAGCTCTGCCACGCCATTCACCGAACGGCAAGCCACCACAGCCAAGTAAGCCATACGCACGTGTTGTGTCGACCCTTCTTCAATGATGGACATGCGGCGCTGCCTTGCCACATCACCGGGCCAACGCAACGAAAGTTGTTCCATAAAGCGCGCGTTGATCTCGTAGATGATTTCCAGCAATCTGGGCAACAACTTTCCGAACATGCTGACTGGCCATTTTTCCAACGCTTCGGGAAGCAGGGTGTGGTTGGTGTATGCCATCGTCTCGCCCGTGATCTTCCAGGCCTCATCCCAACCCAAACCATGATCATCCATCAACAACCTCATCAACTCAGCTACCGCACAAGTGGGATGTGTGTCGTTCAGCTGAAATGAATTCTTCTCGGCAAAGTTTGAGAAGTCTTTTCCATGTTTGCTTACCCAATGCCGCATGACGTCCTGCAAACTCGCGGAGGCCAAGAAATATTGTTGGCGTAGCCGAAGTTCTTTGCCATTTTCACTGGCATCGTTCGGATAAAGCACCATGGTGATGTGTTCTGCCGCATTCTTGGCCGCGACCGCTTCCGTGTAACTTCCGGCATTGAATTCGCCCAGATTGAATTCCTCTGTAGCGGTGGATTTCCAGAGTCGCAGTGTATTCACCGTGCCATTACGGTATCCGGGAATCGGCACATCGAATGGAACAGCCATCACATCTTGGGTATCCACCCAGCGCGCATGTAATTTCCCGGTCGAGCCTTTGTACATATCGCTGCGGCCGCCAAATTTGACCCGTACCGCGTATTCCGGCCGTTCCACTTCCCAAGGGTTGCCATTGCGCAGCCAATGATCTGGGTCTTCAACCTGACAACCACCTTCAAGGCGCTGGCGAAACATCCCGTATTCGTAACGCAGTCCGTACCCCGTCACCGGCAATTGCAAAGTGGCACAACTGTCCAGAAAACAAGCTGCCAATCTGCCCAAACCACCATTACCCAACCCCGCATCACTTTCCTGATCCTGCACATCTTCCAATACCACGCCAAAGTTGCGCATCGCGTCGTCGGTCTCTTGCTGCATGTCCAGATTGAGCATGGCATTACCCATCGCACGCCCCATTAAAAACTCAAGTGAGAGGTAATAGGCTTGTTTGCAATTCGACTCATCATAAGCGCGTTGCGTGTGGCGCCAGTGCTCGATCAGGCGATCACGCAACGTGCCTGCAAGTGATGAGTAAACCGGAAAACCGGACAAAGTGGTTTTCTCCCATCCCAACGTATGACTGAAATAACGCCGAAAGTCCTCCATAACGCTGATGGAGTCGGTTCCCAACGGAGGCATCTTCAAAATGCTGTGTTGCTTAGGGATGAAAGGGTTATTGGGAGTATTCACACTGAATTCCTGAAGATTATTGAGCTGGCAAGGTTTGCGATTCTACCAAATATCGAGCTGATTTCTTGCGATTGAACTGACAAACCCTGTACTCAGGGGAGAGGAAGCCGAGTTTCGTCCTTGTTTTCGTTAATTCTACTGCCAGTTTTTACGGGTAATGACGCCCGAGATGTCGAACGTAGAGAATCCGTAATCAATCCGCCGCAATTCCTGAAAAGTGTTCAATGCTCGAACAGATATGAGCAACTTTGCGTTGTAGCAACTAAGCACACAAGCCTCGGCGCCTCCCAAACAAGAAATGCCCGGATTGCCGAATTAAGAATTCGGCGAATCGAAACAGTCAGAACTTAACTTGATTCTGAGCGGCGCATCGTTCCACCCAGGGCCGGAGCACCGCCGCCAACACTGATCACGTGTTGCAAATCAACCGGGGCTGGCAGCTTGAGAAGTCGATACAGATTGGATAGGTTTCGCCTGAATAACTGGTCGAATGATGAAACACTTTGCGAGGAGTTATAGTCGCCGAACCACCAGAACCAATCCGAGCCTTCGCAATCGGCGAGTTGTTCCGTGGCCAGGCGCATCTCCTCTTCCGACAGCCTGCCGCTGTTGGTCACAATGTCGTAACTACGCTTGGCCTCACATAACAGATCCCATCCGCGATTCTTGTCGGGGGAGCCGATCCACGTGCTAAATGTGCCATAGACCCAGCTACCGGAAACCAATTGTTTTAACTTGCCAACCGAAAACTGAGCCGTGTGCTTTTCTATTTCCATCACACATTCATCAAAAGTGGTAGTGCGGATGAATGGATGCTTTTCCAGTCTGGCATACAGTTCAGACAGAAAATAATGTCCGTTGTACGGATAATATTCCCACGCGTTTTCACCATCCAGAATCACCGAGACGACAGGATCATGTTCGCCGTTGGAATTTCGGTAAATCTGTTCGATTTGATGTACGAAATCCGCAGCGGCATCGTCACCTTTCCATTTGGCGTATTCGAAACCGATGCGGTCGGACAAGTGGTCATCGCGAAAGAAGCAATACACCGGCTTGGCCACTCCTTCAAGCAAATACGGCTTATAAAGATACGCGGACTTTTCGGGCAATCCCCGACCGTTGGTTTCCTGTTGCAGACTGTGCGAGAGAACGGCCTGTCCCGTGGCTGTCCATTTGCATCCGTGCTCGCCAAGCAATTTCAATGTCGGACGCGAAACACTTCCTTCGGAAGGCCACATCCCTCTGGGTTTCTTGCCGAAATTCCGCTGATGACTTTCGACCGCCCTGACCAAATGTGCTTGCGCTCGGCGCAACCCGCCCGGGTAGTAGCCTGCCTGGGGAAGCGGCGCATCGGGTTCACTCTCGCGAGCCGAATTAAAATCCAGCAATAAAGGCAAAATTGGATGGTTGTACGGTGTAGTCGAAATTTCGACTTGGTCACGTTCTGACAACCTGCGGTAACGCGGGATGATGTCTGCAATCAATTCACCGATCAGGGTAAACAGTTCCATGCGCTCGGCATAAGAAAATTGGCTACCTTTGGTCATCAGGCGTGCAATGACTTCGCTGCTCCTTCTGACGCTTTCTCCCATCCACACCAAGTGATACCAGACGAGCAGATCCGCGAAATATTGACCCGACAGATAGGTCACCGTTTCCCGCCCCCGCCCTTCCATCATCTTCTGTAGGTCGAACAGATGCTGGTACGCACGGTAAGGTTGTAACATCTTGGTGTGGTTGCTCTTGAAACAACTGTCCAGGATATGCAACCGCTCGTCGTCGTTCAACGCATCCAATTGTTCCCGGCATAACATCTTGAGCAAAGCATCGCGTATCTGTCCAGACTTGAACTGTTGTTCATAATCCTGCAGTTGCTCCACCAAAATCGGCACGAAATTTACCACCGCTTTGGCTTGAGGATGCAGTTCCAAATGATAGGCCATGTCGGTGTAATCCTTCATGGCGTGCAGATAAGTCCACGGCAGTACGAACTCACCCGTGAGGTAATCGCGGTAATCCGGCTGGTGCATATGCCAGCACAAGATCAACTTAAGTTGTTTTTCCGATTTTGTTGAAGCTTTATTTCGATGTGGCATGGTATTTCCGAATCCAAATGCAATTTACCGAACGTGATGTATCGACTGCCCAAGCATGTCGGGTGTCACCAGTGTGATGCCACTCTTGGTGACATGAAATCGCTTGGCATCTTCCTCGTGATTGAAGCCAATCTGCATACCATCAGGAATCTCGCATTTGTTATCCAATACGACCCGGTGCAACTTCACATGTTCGCCGATACGGCAACCGGATAAGATGACCGAGTCGGTGATCTCGGTCTGGCAACCCACTCGGATATCTGAGAACAGCAGGGAATGATGCACCCTGCCCCCGCTGATGATGCATCCACCGGAGACCATTGAGTCAATTGCCACTCCGCGCCGGTCTTCATCGTTGAACACGAATTTGGCAGGGGGCAATTGTTCCTGATAAGTCCAGATCGGCCAGTGCTTGTCGTACAGATCCAAATCTGGAACAACATTGACCATTTCCATGTTGGCTTCCCAGAAAGCGTCGATGGTACCGACATCGCGCCAATAGGCCGGCCCTCCCTCGGACATGCCCACACAACTATTCTCGAAACGGTGCGCATAGACACGATACCGTTCTATCAAATAAGGAATGATGTCGTGGCCAAAGTCGTGAGTTGAAGTCTTGGTATCCGCATCACGCACCAATTGCTCATACAGGAATTTGGCGTTAAAAACATAAATGCCCATGCTGGCCAATGCGCGGCCGGGTTTGCCAGGCAACTCTGTCGGATTGGCGGGTTTTTCAGTGAATTTGACAATGCGGTCTTCCTCGTTGACCGTCATCACGCCGAAGCCGGTCGCTTCGACCACGGAAACTTCGATGCAACCGATCGTCATGTCGGCCTGACTGCGCACATGGGCTGCCAGCATTTCGCCATAATCCATTTTGTAGATATGATCGCCCGCGAGAATGACGATGTATTCCGGGTTGTAGCCGCGCAAGATGTCGATATTTTGAAACACGGCATCTGCGGTGCCGCGGTACCACTCTTCCTGGATACGCTGCTGCGCCGGCAGCAAGGCCACGAATTCGTTGAATTCACCACGCAGGAAACCCCATCCCTTTTGGATGTGTTCGATCAGGCTGTGCGCCTTGTATTGGGTCACTACACCGATGCGTCTGATACCTGAATTGATGCAGTTGGAAAGAGGGAAATCGATGATGCGGAATTTGCCACCGAACTGAACAGCCGGCTTGGCATTCCAATCGGTCAGATTGTGCAATCTGCTTCCCCTGCCGCCCGCCAAGACCAAGGCCACTGTATTTTTTGTTAACGCGCTAATGAAACGTGGTGAATGCATGTCTTGTGCCATGTTGCTCTCCCTTTAATTAACCTTTGTTTACTTGTTCAAGATGCTGTTGTAAAGATCCAGATACAACTGCGCGCTGTGACGCCAGCCGACATCCCGATGCATACCATTGAGTTGGATTCGGCGGAACGTGTTCGGATCCCGGTAACACTCGATTGCCCATTTGATGGTCTGCTGCAATGCCGCCGCGCCCGGATCGTCGAACACGAAACCTGTGCCGCCATCCAGGCTCGCGTTGACCACCGAATCCGCAAGGCCGCCTGTTCGGCGTACCACCGGCGGCGTTCCATAGCGCATTCCGTACATCTGGTTCAATCCACAGGGCTCGAATCTCGAAGGCATCAGAAAGATGTCCGTCCCCGCCATGATCTGGTGCGAAAGTGCCTCATCAAATCCGATGGTGACGGAGACACGCCCCGTATAGCGTTGCGCCAACTGTTGGTATCGCCTTTCAAACTCAGCGTCACCACTGCCGAGCACGGCCAGTTGCGCTCCGCTCTCAAGCAGCGTGGGCAGACATTCAAGCAGGAGATCCAGACCTTTCTGATAGGTCAGTCTGCTGACCACTCCCAGCAAGGGTGCATGTTCATTGACTTCGAGGCCAAGGCGTTGCTGCAACGCAAGTTTGCCCTTGGTCTTGAGATGCAAATTCTTATCGTCGTAACACACCGTCAGATTTTTATCCGTAGCTGCATCCCATTCGGTCTCGTCGATACCGTTGAGAATGCCGCTCACCTCGGCTTTACGCGCGGTGAGCAAACCCTGCATGCCATAGCCCATCTCGGTCGCCTGTATCTCATGCGCGTAGGTCGGACTCACAGTCACAATATGATCGGCAAATTGCAGGCCAGATTTGAGGAACGACAAATTGCCGTGGAACTCGACACCGTGCAGATGGAAAGAACTCAAAGGCAAGTTCAAGGGTTTCAACCAATCCCGATCAAAATTCCCCTGGAAAGCAATGTTATGCACCGTCATCACGCTCTTGGCTTGTCTGCCCTTGCCCAGTTTTAAATAAGCGGGAGTCAATCCGGTTTGCCAATCGTTGCAATGTACCAACTCAGCCTGCCAATCAACGGGCGAATCTGCACTCCCCAACAACGCGGCCACTTTTGACAACATGCCGAAGCGCATCGGATTGTCCGGCCAATCGCCGCCCAGATGGTACTGGTAGGGTCCCGCCACACGGCAGAAATATTGCGGTGCGTCCAGCACATAGACCGGCACACCGGTAACGGGGAGTTTCGCGCTGAGCAACTTGACGTCGGGCTGTCCCGGAAAAACAGTGAACGTCGCAACGGTCTTCTTTGAAACCAATCCATCCAGTACTTGGTTGTATCCCGGAATAAGCAGTCGGACATCCTGACCCAACTCTTGCAGAGCGGCGGGCAGTGAAGCACTAACATCGGCCAGACCGCCCGTCTTGATTAGCGGATGCACCTCGGATGTGGCAAATAAAATACGCTTCATGATTTATTTTTCAGCGATTTGTAGTAGTTGATCAATCCGTTGGTGGACGAATCGTGGGTAGAAATCTGTTGTGCATCGCGCAACTCGGGCTGTATAGACACAGCCAATTGTTTGCCCAGTTCGACACCCCATTGGTCATATGAATTCACATTCCAAACCACGCCCTGCACGAATATCTTGTGTTCATACAATGCAATGAGCCTGCCCAGCGTGCGCGGAGTCAGCTGGTCAAACAGGATCGAATTCGTTGGTTTGTTGCCCTCGAACACCTTATGCGGCAACAGCGTTTCTATCTCGCTCTGCCCCATTCCATTGATTACAAGTTCAGCCCGTGCCTCGTTTGCGGTTTTGCCCTTCATCAGTGCTTCGGTTTGTGCAAAATAATTGGAAAGCAAGGTCGCGTGATGATCCCCCAAAGGATGCAGGCTGCGTGCCGGTGCAATGAAATCGGCAGGGATCAGTTGGGTACCCTGATGGATGAGCTGGTAATAAGCGTGTTGTCCGTTGGTGCCCGTGCCACCCCACAACACCGGCCCCGTGGCGTAATCGACCGCATTGCCCTGCCGATCCACACGCTTACCGTTGCTCTCCATATCGGCTTGCTGGAAATAAGCGGTGAAATATTCCAGCGACTGATCGTAGGGCAACATGGCGATGGTCGGCGCGTCGTAGAAATTTCGATACCAGATACCCAGCAAGGCCAGAATCACTGGCATGTTTTGTTCGAGTGGTGCAGTGCGAAAGTGCACATCCATGTCATAGCCACCGCCCAGCAATTCCTCGAATTTTTCCATACCAACATACAAAGCGATGGAGAGTCCGATTGACGACCATAACGAATAGCGTCCGCCAACCCAGTCCGAAAATTCGAACATATTCGCCGGATCAATACCGAATGCGGATACTTCCTTGGCGTTGGTGGATAACGCGACAAAATGTTTGGCAACATGTTGCTTGTCTACCGCCTTCTGCAACAACCAATCACGGGCAGAACGGGCATTCATCAGCGTTTCTTGCGTGGTGAAGGTCTTGGAGGCAATCACGAACAGCGTAGTTTCCGGGTCGAGTAAAGCCAGCTTTGTTACCAGATCGGCGCCGTCCACATTGGATACAAAATGCACACGCAATTTTGCACTGGCATACGGTTGCAATGCCTGGCACACCATCAAAGGCCCTAGGTAAGACCCTCCGATGCCGATGTTCACCACATCGGTGATGACCTTGCCGCTATAACCCCGCCAAACACCGTTACGCACACTGTTGGAAAACAGGCGCATCTTTTCCATCACCAGACGCACTCCGTTCAACACATTCAACCCATCCACCCGCAATGGCGGATGAGCCGGATCAGTCGCGGCACGGAGCGCGGTGTGTAAAACTGCACGATGTTCGGTGAAGTTGATCTTGTCACCACCGAACATCTTTTCACGCCAATTCTCCAGGTTTGACTGGCGCGCCAGAGCGAACAACAAAGGCATCGTTTCGGACGTGATCAGATTCTTGGAATAATCGAGCAACAAATCTTCCAAATGCAATGAGAAGGAATCAAAGCGTTCGGGATCAGTTTCAAAAGCATTGCGCAGTGAAAACCGACTTAAAGAATTACGATGATTTTGCAGGGCTTGCCATGCCGAAGACTGAGTTAACTGTGACATATCGAAACCTATCTAACCCTGCTTACTTTCGTTGGTACAACACCGGTTTGAAATCGCCGTCACAACAGGATCAGCGCATCCTCTCCAGCACGATGCCGGCCAGTGGCGGCAGTGTCACCTCGATCGACTGCTCTTGGCCGTTACAGGCAACATCACCGGTATACAAACCGAATCCGTTACCTGTGTTTGTTCCGCCGTAATAGTGCGAATCGCTGTTGAATATCTCGCGATAGCCACCTTTGTTCGGCACGCCCACGCGGTATGCAACACGCGGAACCGGCGTGAAATTGAGCAGTACGACCACGTAACTGCCGTCGCGCGCCATTCTGCGGAATATCAGCACCGATTGATCGGCGTTGTTGCAATCCACCCAATCAAAACCTTCGTGTGAAAAATCCAGTTCGTGCAGAGCGGGCACATCACGGTAGAGTCTGTTCACATCGCGCACCAGCGCCTGCACTCCGCTATGTTCACTGCGTCCCAGCAGATACCAATCGATCTCTGCCCCCACTTTCCACTCCTGGCCCTGGGCGATTTCGTTGCCCATGAAATTCAATTTCTTGCCGGGATTGGTCATCTGGTACGTGAAGAGCAAACGCAGGTTGGCAAATTTCTGCCAAGCATCCCCGGGCATCTTGTCCAGCAAAGAATGTTTGCCGTGTACGACTTCATCGTGTGAAAAGGGCAGCACAAAATTTTCGGTGTAGCTGTACAACTGACCGAATGTCAGCATGTTTTGATGGTAACGACGGTGTACCGGTTCGCGCTCAATGTAGGACAGCGTGTCGTTCATCCAACCCATGTTCCACTTCATGGAAAAGCCCAACCCGCCCAGATACGTCGGGCGCGACACCATCGGCCACGAAGTCGATTCTTCAGCGATAGTCAAGGTGCCCGGGAAGTGTTGATGCGTCATCACATTCAGTTCGCGGAAAAAATCAACCGCTTCGATATTTTCACGGCCGCCGAATTTGTTGGGCAACCACTGCCCGGCTTCACGCGAATAATCCAGATAGAGCATGGAAGCGACCGCATCCACACGCACACCGTCAATATGGAATTCTTTCAGCCAAAAGTGCGCGTTGGCCAACAGAAAATTACGCACCTCGTTGCGGCCATAATTGAAGATCAGAGTGCCCCAATCCTGGTGTTCACCCAAACGTGGATCCTCGTGTTCATACAAGGCGGTACCATCAAACCGCGCCAGCGCAAAAGCGTCTTTGGGAAAGTGCGCCGGAACCCAGTCGAGAATCACACCGATCCCCGCGATGTGACAGGTGTCCACAAAGAATCGGAAATCATCCGGCGTACCAAAACGGCTGGTCACACCGAAATATCCCGTGGTCTGGTAACCCCAAGATTCGTCCAGCGGATGTTCGCTGATCGGCATCAACTCGATATGAGTGAAACCCATTTCCTGTACATAGGGAACAAGACTCTCGGCCAATTCGTGGAAATTATAGAATCGACCATCCCAATGTTTCTTCCACGAGCCGGCATGCATCTCGTAGATGTTTAGAGGCAAATGTTGCCATTCACGCACCGCACGCTGCTCCAGCCAGGATGAATCGCGCCACTGGTAACTGTCGAGAGCCGTCACACGTGATGCTGTGCCGGGCCTCATCTCAAAGCTGAATCCGTAAGGATCGGTCTTGGTCAACAATTCACCTGTGTGGCGGTTGCGGATCTCGAATTTATAAAATTCGCCCAGACCGATATCCGGCACGAAAATCTCCCACACACCGCTGCCACCCAGTGAACGCATCGGATGTACGCGGCCGTCCCAGCCATTGAAATCACCCACAACGCTGACACGCTCGGCATTCGGCGCCCATAGCGCAAAACGCACACCCCATACACCCTGCAATTCCATGTGGTGCGCACCCAACGTACGGTAGGACTGCTCCAACCTCCCCTGGGAGAAGAGGTGCAGGTCGTGTTCGCTGATGCTGGTATTGAACGTGTAGGCATCGTGCATTTCAAGCACGTGATTGAAATAATTCAGTTGCAGAAGACAGGGGGAAGGGATGGCTTGTTTTCCGCGCCACGCGAAAAGTCCGGCCGCATCGATGCGTTCCAACGGTTGCCAAGCAACCCCATCATGAACCGAGATTTCTGTCGCGTAGGGTTGAAACACACGTAACACCCATTCGGACTTTATTTGATGCAACCCCAAATAAGAGAAGGGGTCGTGGTGACGCGCTTCTAAGACGGCGCGCTTGTTCTGGTTTTCATTCGGCATGTTTTCGCTCCCGAGGCGCAATATAGCCGTTTCAAGCGAATTGAACAACGTTAATGCATGTGATTTGTGAATTTGTGGTGCGAAAGGAGAGACTCGAACTCTCACGCCTCACGGCGCTGGAACCTAAATCCAGTGCGTCTACCAATTCCGCCACTTTCGCATTCTGAGTCGTGATGACCCGGAAGGGCGCGCATTATAACCGAGGCAATTCTAGTTCTGCACAAATTCGACGACAGCCCGTCCCCGTGCTTCACCCCGTACCAACTTCTCGCAAGTTTCCGGCAGCGTCTGCAGGGAGATTCGGTGCGCAACGAATTCAAGGTTGTTGATGTATAAGTCACTGGCGAGGCGTTGCCACATCTGTTGGCGCAAGGGCATCAACGTCGCGGCAGAATCCACCCCTACCAATTTCACCCCGCGCAAAATAAATGGGAACACGGTCGTATGAAGTTCAGCGCCCCCCGCGTTTCCGAAGCTTGCGATTGCTCCGTCCTGCTGCACCGTGCGTAATAACCAGGCGAGCGTTTCTCCGCCCACCGCATCCAGCGCACCCGCCCAGAGCGATTTTTCCAAGGGGCGCTTGCTGCCGAAATCGATCTCGCTACGCGACAGGATTTCGCTGGCACCCAACGAAAGCAGATATTCCTGTTCGGATTTTTTACCGGTCAATGCGACCACGTGATACCCCAGTTGCGACAACATACGAATGGCCAAACTGCCCACACCGCCCGTTGCTCCGGTGACGATGACTTTACCTTTTTGCGGTGTCAGTTCGTTCTGTTCGAGACGATGGATAGCCAGCGCAGCGGTGAATCCCGCCGTGCCCAGCGCCATCGCTTCAAACAAAGAAATCCCGGCAGGCAGCGGCACCACCCAGTCGGCGGGAACGCGCGCGTATTCGGCGAACCCGCCGTCATGCGCCACGCCTAGGTCATAACCTGTCACCAATACCTCATCACCCGTCTTGAAGCGTGCATCGGATGAACTCTCCACCACGCCAGAGACATCGACACCTCCCACGCAAGGGAAGCGGCGGATGACCTTGCCCATACCAGTAGCTGCCAGCGCGTCCTTGTAGTTCACACCGGAGTAATGGGTACGGATGACCACCTCGCCAGCGTCGAGTTCATCCAGCGACAACTGAACGAGCTTGCCGATGGACTTGCCGTTTTCTTCGAAGATGCGGAATGCGGAGAATTGATTCATCAAAATTCCTTTTAACGATTTTTTTCTGGCAAAGATTTCTCGCCAAAGCAAATTTTCAATATTGATAAATTGTTAATCACAAAATGATATTGAGAGTAACTCAAGGAATGATTCTCCATGCGGTCAAAACATTCCCTGCAGGAACGACCAGATAGCCCTCACCCGCCCCCAATCCGGATATTGGCTGTGACGCATAAATTCCTTCGCTAGATGGGATCAGCGCGCCCGCATTGCCACTCCATATCTGTGCACCATTGTTTACATCGACGGCGATCACATCTCCCGCTCTATTCCCAGCAACAACCACCTGATCGATGACTATGGGTGGAGTGCTGCCCAGCCCAACCCCACTGAAACCCCATAGATAGGCATCCGTGGTCAAATCATATGTATATAGTGCGTTGAGCAAAAAGAAACCAGCTTGGTTTGAAAAAGCAGGGGTCGTATACACATCGAAAGTTCCGGTCTGGATTCCTGTCGTGGCATCAAGTTTCAACCCTGTCGTTTGGATAAGATCCCTCAGGTACAACGTACCGTTTGCAACTGGCGCGGTAAGACCTGGATGGCCAGTACAAGCCCCTCGGTAATGCCAAAGGATCGCTCCCGATAATGGATCCAACTTGTAGGCCTCACAGCGAAAGGTTATATAAACCCCATCACCCGTTACGGTCGGAGAACTCCAGCTCGATCCAGATACTGGAGCTGTCCATACCACACTCCCATTCGACTCATCAATCGCATATGCGGCACCACCCATGCCTTCCCCCACAAGGTAGATGATTCCGTTTACTGCGGTCGGGGGTGATAGGAATCTTGTTTGCCCCTGCAATTGAACGCTCCACCCTACGTTTCCGGTGGCCGCATCAAACGCAGTCAACCCCCCATCGCTATTAACAACGAACACCTTGCCGTGATCATAAGCAAGTCCAGACCACCAAGTATTGTTAGCGATAGTCACTGGCCCCCAAGCTACACTCCCTGTTGCCAAATCAAGTGCATGCAACTGAGTCCCATTTACAAAACCACCTGTCGTAACAAACACTTTTCCGCCAGCAATCAGGGGATACGATATCGTGCCACTCAGCGTTTGCGACCATGTGGGTGTCGCTGGAAATACCAGCGGTGTGCCAAATGAGACGAACCCTGTATGTGCGGGATTATTTTGGTAAGCGACGGATTGCGACAATGCCGATGTGGGCGTTGGATTCAACGCAAAAGTAGTGAACGACCATTGGCGCCCAGTCGCAAGGGGATTGCCTGCCGCATCAGTCATTCCGGTCTTAATCTCCGCCGTATAGTGTGTCGCCTGAGTGAAGGGAACCGTGGGAGTGAATATCGCTGTATTTGCGCTGTAGCTTACGGTTCCGGGAATTGGGGTCGTTCCATTCATCACAATAAAATTAGCTGATGTGATCGAAGCGGGATCCATCGCCTCACTAAATGTGGCCGATATATAACCTGTTGCCACTTTGGTTGCCAAATCCACGGGACTTATCGAAGTAATCGTTGGCGCTGCGGCATCCACGGATAGCGCCCAAGAATACTCAGAAGGCAACCACGTGTTACTGGAAGATAAGGACATCCCCTCGATATCCTTCACTTCCTTCGTAATCGTCGCATTCAATGCCCCCTCTGGCATGGGGCTGGCAGGTGTGAATGTCGCCGTTCTACTAAGGTAGGACACCGTTCCGGAAACTGGTGCGCCTCCGGCAGTCACCAAAAACGTACTGTTAGAGAGAGTTGTCGCATCCATCGGCTTATTGAACGTCACCGATACACTCTTTGTGGCGTTAATGATCGAATTCCCGATCGGCTTAGTAGTAACAACAACGAGAGGTGACGTAGGGCCGATATTCGGAGTCAGCACCAAATGAATGGATGAACTTCTAATGTCAGCCGACACGGGGATTAAGTCCCCTGCTTCCGATATTCTGTAACGGTTATGGGTTGTGGCTAGCAAGATTCCGCTTGAATCAAAGTTCTTACTTATGAAATCAACGATTGCAGTGGTAGCTGTGTCGGGCTCGATCACATAGGTCGATTCGTCACGTCCCGTAATAGCCGATTTACTATTGTTGGAGTATAGGGTCTTCGTACCCAGAGAACCCGAATCCCCAACTTTTACCAACGCGGGAACTACTGCCAACACGTTGTACACACCGTATTCACCATTCGAATTTACAGAGCCTAGCGAATTAAAGTTGCTATCAAAGTAGCTTAACCCTGAACCCGTTATGTTAGATGGTGAGCAATTCATAAACGAATAGAGCTCTGATGATGAAACTGAAACTGCTGAGGAGGCTTCAAAGGTTGCCGGAACCGCATCTCCATTGGAAAATGAAGCCCCTCCCATACAGGAACCGGAGATTGAATAGGACTTATAGCTGGCGAACTCCGACGCCACTCTCCAAGCACTCGCGAGTGGAAAGGTCAGCGTGGAAGTCACTGTTGGTGTGACTGACGAGGATGAATTCCATGTGCTACCACCGCAAGAAACCAGCAAACTAACTAAGCCACAAGATACGAATACAGTTCTAAATTTGTTCATACCACATCCCCAATAGGTATCGATTGTTAGACACCCACCTAGCCCTCTTTAGGCTGTTACTTTTTTCTCATTATTTTATGGCTAGCACTTCTGATATACGTTAGGGCACTTCTATAAATTCCGTTTTTTTAGAATCACCGATGATTGGGTGATTCAATTTCAATC
>CXWL01011127.1_pt1 | contig 26159 bp, 25 predicted proteins | sample 590931 | NCBI WGS metagenome assembly CXWL01 (sample SAMEA3498368, study PRJEB10139) | groundwater metagenome | biome: water well; material: biofilm material | place: Germany | collected 2015-04-27
GCACACCGGCGAGTGCCAGGCCGTCACCGCGGTGGCCGCCACTGCGGTGGCCGAAGCTGCGGCGCCCGCCACCGATGACACCGGCGCGACCGCCGAACCGGTGCCGAGCGCCGAGGAGCTCGAACGCGCAGGTGCCCGCATTGGTGACATCTGGATCGCCAACGGCAACGTCTTCGACCCGACAGCGCCGGGTGAGAATCGCTGGCTCTTCCGGCTGGCCAACCGCCTCCACATGCGCACCCGCGTGCCGGTGGTCTGCCGCCAGCTGCTGTTCGCCCCTGGCGACCAGCTGCGCGCTCAGGCGCTGGCCGAATCGGAGCGGCTGCTGCGCAGCGATCGCTACCTGCACGACGCGCAGGTGCGGCCGCTGCGCGTGCGGCAGGACGACGACGGCGTCGAGCGGGTCGACGTCGAGGTGACGACCAAAGACGTCTGGACACTCGCTCTCGGGGTTGGCGTCGGCCGCAGCGGCGGCACCACCGACACCCACCTCCTGCTGCGCGACTCGAACTTCCTCGGCACCGGCCGCTATCTGTCTCTGGCTCGCGACACCAACGTCGACCGCACCGAGACCCAGCTCACCTACATCGACCCCAACCTGCTCGGCCGCCGCGGTCGCCTCCAGCTCGACTGGAGCGACAACAGCGACGGCCTCGACCGCCAGTTGATCCTCGCCCGGCCGTTCTACGCCCTCGACAGCCGATGGGGCGCCGGGCTCACGGTGCAACAGGTCGAACGCGAGGACAGCCGTTACTCGCTCGGACACTCCTTCGACGCCTTCGCCCATGACCGCAAGGCCTTCGAGCTGTGGGGTGGGCACTCACGCGGCCTGCGCCCCAACGGGCGCGCGCTGCGCACCACCTGGGGGTTCTCGTGGGTCGAAGACAGCTTCGCCGCCATCCCGCGCACGACGGTGCCGGTGCCGGCCGACCAGACCTGGGCCTATCCCTGGGTCGGCCTCGAGCTGGTGGAAGACGAGTTCCACGAGGAGCGCAACCTCGACCAGATGGGGCGCACCGAGGACATCTTCCTCGGCCTCCGCGCCACCGCTCGGCTGGGCCTGGCCAGCACCGCGGTCGGCGCCGACCACGATGCGGCGGTGCTCAGCGCCAACGTCGACGGCGGGCGGCGGCTGGCCGCCGGCACCACCCTGCTCTACTCCGCCTACGCCAACGGCCGGCTGGCCAGCGGCGGCACGGAGAACCTGCTCTACGGCGCCAGCGCCCGGCTCCTCCATCGCGACTTCGGGAGCCACCTGCTAGTCGCCTCCCTGGCCGCCGACTTCGCCCGCGACCTCGACGGCGGCGCCCAGTTGCTCCTCGGCGGCGACAGCGGCCTGCGCGGCTACCCGCTGCGCTACCAGGCCGGCAGCGCTCGCGTCCTCGCGTCGATCGAGCAGCGCTTCTTCACCAACTGGTACCCCTGGCGCCTGGTGCACATCGGCGGCGCCGTCTTCGCCGACGTCGGCCGCACCTTCGGCGACCCGGCCGTCCCTGGCACCGACCAGGGACTCCTGCGCGACGTCGGCCTCGGCCTGCGCCTCGCCCCCAGTCGCTCGGGGCTCGGCGCGGTGATTCACATCGACCTCGCCTTTCCCCTCGACGGCGACCCGTCGATCAAGAATGTCCAGTGGTTGGTGCGGACCCGGGCCAGCTTCTGAACCGCATCGCCGGGCTACGGACTACCGGGCAGCCGCACGCCGCCGCGACAGCCACACCACCACTCCCGCCGTCGTCCACATCAGCAAGCCGTAGGCGATCCCGGGAACCAGCAGGCGGGCGTCGCCCATCAGGGTCAGGGTGACGAAGGCGGCGAGGCCGAAGTTCTGGAGGCCGCACTCGAAGGCGATCGCCAGGCGCTGCGGCCGCTCGACCCTGGCCACCGTTGCCAACAGCCAGCCGGTCACGACCGCCCCGGCGTTGAGCAACAGCGCGGCGAGCCCGGCCTCGCCGAGCGCCGGGACGATCGCCGAGCGCTCGGTGATCGCCACCGCCGCCACCAGGATCACGATGAGGGCGACCAGGATGGCGTTGGTGCGTCGTTCGACGGCGCGCGCGACGGTCGGCCAGCGACGCCGTACGACCATGCCCAGGACCACCGGCACGGTCGACACCGCGAACAAGCCGCCGACCGCGGGCAGGAGCGGCAGGGTCACCGCGGCGCTGCCCGGCATGAAGAACCCCAGGGCCAGATTGACCACCAGCGGGATGGTCAGCGCCGCCAGCAGGCTGGTGGCGGCGGTCAAGCAGACCGACAACATGGTGTCGCCGCCGGCCAGATGGGTAAAGACGTTCGACGCTGCGTTGGCCGGGCAGGCGGCGATCACCAGCAGGCCGACCGCCACCGTCGGCCGGAGCGGCAGCACGGCGGCAATGGCGAACGCCAGGGCGGGCAAGAGCAGAATGTGGCCGAGGGTCCCGAGCAGAAAACCGCGTGGCCGTCGGACCACGCGGCGAAAGTCATCGGGCACGAGCCCCAGGCCGAGGGCGAAGAGCGTCGCCGCCGCGGCGAGGGGCAGCACGACCTGGGTGACCGGGTTGCTGCCTTCCACCGTCGGAGCGTAGCAGCCGCTCAGCGTTGCTCGACTCCCGCCGGCGCCGGCGAAACCGCCGACAGCCGGGAAGCGGACTCCACCAGACCCTCCAGCTCACGACGCCGCTCCTCGCCCGCCGGCAGCTTCGGCAGCGTCGCCAACTCCGTCGACACCTGGGTGAAACTGCCGCCCCGGGCCCAATACGACCCCCGCAGGAGCTCGGCAAACTCCGCGACGCTGCCGGCCAGCCGCAGACGCGAGCTCGCCACCGACCAGCGGTTCGCCAGCTCGCCGACCCAGAGTCCCTTGCTGAGCTCCTTCACCTTGCCCGTCGCGACCTGCTTGTAGCGCAGCTCGAGCAGGGCCAGGCGATCGGTGCGGCGCACGTTCGGCCTGAGCTTCACCTCGTAGAGCGCCGTCACCGTGTGGCCGTAGCCGATCTCGCCGGCGTCGACGGTGTCGTCGCGGAAGCGGTGGTCGGCGACGTCGCGGTTCTCGTAGCCGAGCAGGCGCCAACGCTCGACCACCCGCGGGTCGAAGGTGACCTGGGCCTTGGCATCGCCGGCGATCGAGACCAGCGTGCCGGCGATGTCGTCGACGAACAGGCGTCGCGCCTCGGCCAGGGTGTCGACATAGGCGTAGCGGCCGTTGCCCTGGTCGGCCAGCTGCTCCATCAGGGCGTCGTTGTAGTTGCCCATGCCAAAGCCGACGGTGGTCAGCTCGATGCCGCGCCGCGCCTCTTGGCCAATGCGGGCGAGGATCGACTCGGGACCCGTGGCGCCGACGTTGGCGACGCCGTCAGCGCACAGGATCACCCGATTGACGGCGTCCTGGCGGTAGGCCGAGCCGGCCACGTCGTACGCCTGCCGCAACCCATCCTCGGCGTTGGTGGCGCCTTCCGGGCGCAGCTGTTCGATCGCCTGCCGAACCCGGCCGAGGTCGTCGGTCGGCGTCTGGAGGACGCGGGCGTAGCTGCCGTAGATCACCAAACCGACGTGATCCCCCGGCCGCAGCTGCCCGAGGAGCAGGCCCAGAGCCTGCCGGACCAGCCCCAGCCGGTTCTCCTGCGCCATCGATCCCGAGATGTCGACGACGAAGGTGAGCACCAGCGGCTTGCGCAGCGCCGGGTCGAGGTCTTGAGCACGAATCGCGAAGCGCAGCAGGCGCAGCTGCTCGCCGGGCGCGTAGGGGCTGGGAGCACCCTCGGCGTAGAGCGCAAAGTCGTCGCTGTTCGGCGCCGCGTCGCCATAGTCGAAGGCGTTGACGAATTCCTCGACGCGGATGCCCTCACGCGGTGGCAGGGCGCCGCGGTCGAGGTAGCTCCTGGCCAAGGTGTAGGAGCCGGTGTCGACGTCGAGGCCGAAGGTCGACTGCCGATCCTCCTCGGCGTCGACGAACGGGTTGGCGTCCGTCGGCCGGAAGAACATGTCGCCGAACGCCTGCTCGTTGGGCTCCGCCGTGCCGCCGGTCGAGGGCGGGGCGGTCGCGGCGGCGGCCTTCGCGAGTGGCGGCGGCACGGGATACTGCGGCGCGGGCACCATGCTCGACGATGCGGGCGCGGGCGACGCGGGCGGCGCACTCGCAGGAGCCACTGGCACCGGCGCGGCAGGCACGGGCTCCTCGGCCCTGACCCCACCGACGGCACCGCCGTAGACGCCACCCGGAAAACCGCCCGACACCCCACCCTCGACACCGGCGGCACGGGTCGTCGACGACGACGCGCTCATGGTCATCGGGGCGGCCTCGCCGGTGACGGTGATCGTCTCCGCGAGCTCTCCGTCGCGCCCGACCTCCTGCCGTTCCCGGCGCGCTTCGACCGGCGTCGAGCGGGACCCGCTCGGCAGCGACGGCTGGGCCACGCGCCGATCGAGAACCTTGTCTTCCGCGGCGGCCACCAGCTCGTCGAACGGAGCGGGGGCAACCCGCGCTGTCTCGGCGACGGCGGCGTCAGGCTTCGCAGCAGCGAGGGCCGTGGGCGGCGACGGCGGGCCGGCCAGGGGCATGTCCGCCGAGGCGGACTCGCGCAGGATCCGCGGCGGCTTCAGCTCCTCCGTCTGCGCCGTCGGCGGCCCGACGGCCGCTGCCGGCGCCGGTGGCGCCGTCTCCCGGGCCACCCGCCAGGCGACAGCGGTGCCCACCGCGACGACGGCGAGGGCCGCCGCGAGGCGCAGGGTCGTCGGGCCACGAAATCGCCACCAGGCAGCGTCGGTGAGGACGTCGGCGTCGCCCCCCGCCGAACGCGTGGGCGGCGGCAAGGTCGGCAGCTCGGCGGGAATCCCGGCCACAAGGCGCGGTCGCAGGTCGGCCGGCGGCGGCGGCACCTCGAAGCGCAGGTCGCGCTCGAGCTCGGTCTGGCGCTTGGCGTTCATCGTGCGTCCTCCATCCCGGCCTCGACGGCCGCAAACGCCCGTGCCAGGCGCTTGCGCACGGCGGGCGGGGTGATGCCTTCGAGGCGGGCGATCTCAGCGACGGGCACGTCACCCCAGAAGCGGGCGGCGACGGCAAAGCGAAGATCCTCCGGCAGCGCCATGACGGCGCGCCGGAGCCGACGCTCCCGCTCGCGCGTGGCCGCGGCCTCCGACGGCAAGGGCTCGGGGTCGCGCATCGCCGCCTCGCGGTCGGGGTCGAGCGGCTCGACCAGCATCGGCCTGCGGCGGGCGTTGAGGAAGGTGTTGTAAGCGATGCGAAACAGCCAGGTCGACACCTGCGCCGCTTCGCGGAAGCCGGCGAACGACTGCCAGGCCTTGCGGTAGGTTTCCTGGGTGAGGTCGGCAGCCTCGTCGCGATCGCCGCACAGGCGATACAGCGCGGCGAAGATCCGCGGGTAGGTGGCGTCGACCAGCCGCTCGGCCGCCTGGCGGCTGCCTTCCCGGAGCGCCGCCACCAGCGCCCGTTCCGCTCCCTCGTCGTCCGTCGCCGCCGCGTCTGCTGGCATTGCGGTCTCCCGCTGTCGAAGAGCGCTCATCATGCACCCTTAGACCCTGACCCCCACGAAAGAGAAACCGTGGGCACGGCGCCCTGACAGAAGCCCGACCGCTCGGCGGGCGGACGGACCCCGCCCTACTGCACGGTGACGCCGAGCAGCTCGACCGGCAGCGGAGCGACCGAGCTGTAGAGGTTCTGGTCGGTCCCCGCCCCCGCCTGGTAGAGCGTGTTGTCGCTCGCGCGGGCGATCCCGTATGCCGGTCCGACGTCGGCATCGTTGCTCAGAAAGGTCGCGCCGTTGCGGCCAGTACACCGCAGCTCGTTGACGCCATTCGCCTCCGAGCTGTAGAGCACGGCGCCGCCGTTGAAGGTCAGCAAGGTGCCGCAGTTGCTCCCGACCGGCGGACCAAAGGCGAGGTCGCGCATGGCGAGGGAGCTGGCATCGAGGAGCAGCGCCGAGGTGCCGGCCGTGTCGACGCACCGGATGTCGTCGTTGAGGTCCGAGGTGTAGAGCAACTGGCCGCCGGCGAACGTGCTGGCGGAGTTGCAGGGCGCCGCGCTCGCCGCCGGGCCGAGCTCGAGGAAGTAGGCGCTGACGCCGGTCGCCAAGGTCACCGCGAGGCCGCCCGCGCCGGCGAGCTGATAGCGACGGATGGCGTTGGCCCCGCCAGCGTCGGCGACGTAGAGGACGCCGCCGCTCACCGCCACGTCCTTGGCGTTGGTGAACGTCGGCTCGGGATTGGCGCCGCCGGTGTCGTTGCCGATGATCCCGTCGGTGCCCACGGCCGCAAGCAGCGCGCCCGTCACCGGGTCGACGACATAGACGAGGTTGTCGCTGTCGTCGGTGACGAACAGAGAGGTGCCGTCTGTGGTGACGAACTCGGCGTCGACGTAGGTGCGTTCACCCCCGCTGTTGCCCAGAATCCCGTCGCCGCCGCCGACCGTGAGGTCGAGAGCGCCCGACGCTCGCACATACGCGCGCACCGATCCGACGCTCGCCACGTAGAGCCGACTGCCGAGCAAGGTCATGGTGCCGTGGCTCACCCCGGTCGAAGGCCCCAACTGCGCCATGTCGACCTCCTGGGCATCGGCAGCCAGACCGCCTGTCAGGACCCACAGCCCCAGCGCCCAGCAACTCACCGCCAGTGTCTTCATTAGATCGCCTCCTGGATCATCGGCCGGGATCGCCCTCCGTCCCGGCACTCCTTCGAGCTTGCCCTCTGGCAAAACCAAACGCAAGGCGCTGGGGCCGAGCGTTCGGCCAGTCGATTCAGGGCTGATTTAGTAGATTCGCGGGCGCGTACTGGTCGGTCAGGATCTTGGCGTCCGTCTTCCAGTCCGGGCGCTCCGCCGCCATCGTCGCGATCGCCCGCAGGTCAACGCCGAAGCCGGGCAGAGCGGTGAGTGCCGCGCGCACTGCTGGGTCGAGGGTCGCCTTGGGCTGACCGCTCGCGTCGTAGAAGGCGTCGACGTAGGCGATGTAGGCCGACCGCGCCACCGGCGGTCCGTCGTGGACGAGGACGATGCGATTGGTCGAGCCCCGCTTGATGTTCAGAAACCAGCCGAACGCCGCCTCGTAGGTCCGCGACTCGCTGTCGTAGAGCTTGCTCCTGGTGAAGGTGTTGGCCACCAGGACCCCGCCCGGCGCCAGCAGCCCCTTGCACTCGGCGAGGAACTCCCGGGTCATCAGATGTTCCGGAATGTAGTCGCCGGTGAAGGCGTCGAGCACCACGTAGTCATAGCGTGCACCGTCGCGGAGCGCGCCCTTGACGAAGACGCGGGCGTCCTTCTCGAACACCCGCAGGTTCTTGGCCTTCGGGAACTCGAAGTACTGGTAGGCGACCTCGACCACCGCCGGGTCGATCTCGATGACGTCGATCTGCGCCTCGGGGAACAGCCGCAGCCAGACGCGCGGAATCGAGCCGCCGCCCAGGCCGGCAACGAGGATGCGCTTGGGGTGCGGCTGCAGCGCCAGGCCGGCAAAGGTCATCTGGGTGTAGTCGAAGACCAGCCGGTCGGGGTTCTTCTTGTCGATGCACGACTGCCACAGCGCGGCCTGGCGGGCGCTCTCGAACTGCAGACAGAGCTCGTCCCCGTCGTCAGCCACCGACAGATTGCGGTACAGCGAGCGCTTCGTGAACACCACCTCCGCGACCGCCCGACGGCCCACCAGCAGGCCACCGAGGAGGGTCGACACCAGTGCCGCCAACAGGACGGCCGTCGCCACCTGGCGACGGTCGGCGTCGGCGCGCGGCGACGAGGCCCTCATCTTGGCACGGCCGGCCGTGGACCGAGAGTGTTGGTGCGTTGCGTCGACCCGGCGGCGACCCAGGCCACCAGGGCGCAGGCGAGCAGGGCCGCCGCGAGGCCGAGCAGAATCTCGTTCACCTCGAGCCAGAGCACGAGGTAGAACGAGGTCACCAGGGTGCCGACGGCGCTGCCCAGCGTAGAAACGAAGTACAGCCTGCCCGCGACCTGACCGCTGTGCTCACGGTCCTCGACCAGCAGGCGCACGGCGTAGGGCGAGATCGCTCCCATGGTCGTCGTCGGCAGGAAGAACAGCAGGCCGGCGGCCAGCAGCGAGCCGAATCGCGGGTCGGCGACGCGCGCGAAGACGGCATCCATCAGCGGCGTCGCCCAGAGGACGAGCGGCGTCACCGCCAGGCCCGAGGCGAAGAACAGCCCCGCCAGGCGGCGCAGGCTCGGGGCGTGCAGCGACAGTCGGCCGCCGGCCAGATAGCCGAGCGACAGCGCCAGCATGAAGACGGCGATGATGCTGCCCCAGACGTAGATGCTGCTGCCGAAGTAGGGCGCCAGAATGCGCCCGCCGAGCAGCTCGATCGCCATGACGGCAAAGCCGCCGACGAAGACGAGCGAGCTGATCAGTCGAGTCGGCAAGGTAAAGGGGATACGCGGAGCGAGCAGTGCGGTTGCACAGCCGTCCACATGCTACCGCGACGGCAAGGTGATACCCGGTTCGATTGAGGATCTGCCGTCGATGGCATAAACTTAGTTCATTCAACCTAGTCCAGCACTGAACCACCAAAGAGGAGACGCCAGTGGTCACCGTCAACCTGCACGAAGCGAAAACCCAGCTGTCGAAGCTGGTCGATCAAGCGGTCAAGGGCGAACCGTTCGTGATCGCCAAGGCCGGGCGGCCGCTGGTCAGGGTGGTCGCACTCGATGCGCCGGTGGCACCACGACGCCTGGGCTTCCTGGCCGGCGAGATGAGCGTCCCCGACGACTTCGACCGCATGGGCGAATCCGAGCTCGCGGTGCTGTTCGGACTCGAAGGATGAAACTCCTGCTCGACACCCAGCTCCTGCTCTGGGCAGCGGGTTTCGCAGAGCGCCTGTCGCCGCCGGCGCGCCGGCTCCTGGACGACCCTGACAACCAGCTGGTTTTCAGCGCCGCAAGCCTGTGGGAGATCGCCATCAAGAGCAGCCTTGGCCGCGAGGACTTCCGCGTCGAGCCGCGACTGCTCCGCCGCGGCCTCCTCGACAACGGCTACGTCGAGCTGCCGATCACCAGCCAGCACGCGGTCAGCGTCGACGGCCTGCCGCAATTGCACAAAGACCCATTCGACCGACTGCTGTTGGCACAGGCATGGATCGAGGGCATCACGCTCATTACCAGCGACGCCGTGCTCGCTCGCTATCCCGGCCCGATCCGACTCGTCTAAGCTCACGAGCAGGCCCTGCCGCGACCCTTGCACTATGCTCGCGGCCCGACATGCCAATCACCGACTTGCCTGCCGCAGCGCCCCGCGTCGCGCGGCTCGGCCCGCGGATCGGCCCGCGGATCGGCCCGCGGATCGGAATGGTGGCGCGCTGGAAGCCCGTCCACCGCGGTCACGCCGCCATCCTCGAGACCCTGGCCGCGCGCGCTGACGAGCTGGTGATCGGCATCGGCAGCGCCAACCGCTACGACCTCGCCAACCCGTTCACTGCCGAGGAGTCGGCGGCGATGATCCGCACCGTCGTCGGCGATCACCCGCACCTGACGCTCGTCGCCATCCCCGACCTCGGCGACGGCCCACGGTGGCGTGACCTCGCGCGCCAGCTGCTCGGCCCCCTCGACCTCTTCGTCTCCGCCAACGACTACGTGGCTCAGCTGCTGGCCCCGGTCTACCAGTTGCTCCACCCGCTCGCCTTGTTGCCGCCCGAACGCCGCGTGGCGATCGACGGCGCAGCAGTGCGTCGGGCCATGGCCCGCGGTGATGGCTGGCAAGCCCTGGTGCCGCCAGCCATTGCCGCGTGGATCGTCGAGCGCGGCGTCGACCAGCGGTTTCGTCGCGAGTTCGGCCTCGCCACCCTGGCGCTCGCGGCGTCCAGGCCTGCAATTCCACCGTCACCCCCGCCGCCGACCACCGCGGCCACGACCTGACCCTCGAGACCTGCGGAGATCTCGCCCATGTACGCCTGGACCTCGGACACCTCGGACTGGTACGGCAGCAGCTCATACGCCTTCGGCGAAGGCGGCAAGGAGGCGCGCGAGGAGGCTGCGCGGCGGGCCGCCGTCGCCGGGCCGCGCGCCTACGCCCACCGCCAGGCCCCCAACCCAGCAATGATCGACCCCCACAAGCGGCTGACCAGCAGCTCGAAGAACCCGCTGATCGTCGCCGTCGACGTCACCGGCTCGATGGCCTCATGGCCGTTCGAGATCTTCGACCGGCTGCCGCTCCTCTACCAGACGCTGTCGCAGTACCGCGACGACCTCGAGATCTGCTTCGCGGCGATCGGCGACGCCGGCGTCGACCGCTGGCCGCTCCAGGTCACCGGCTTCGCCAAGGGCTACGACCTCGAACAGCAGCTCAACGCGCTGTTCGGCGAGGGCGGCGGCGGCGACGCGCCCGAGAGCTACGGACTGTTCGCGTCGTGGGTCGAGCACCACGTCGAGACTCCCGAGGCGAGCCGGCCCTTCCTGATCGTCTTCGGCGACGCGCCGATGCACGAGACGATCCCCAGCGAACAGATCGAGCGGCTGATGGGCGACAACCCCACGGGGCTCGGGCAGCGGATCAAGGCGGCCGTCGGCGCCGGCGGCCTCGACGCGCTCTCGACCTGGCGGCGGGTGGCCGAGCGCTGGGACACCTGGTTCCTGCGCCGGCCAACCGGCCGGCCCGGCGACGAGGTCGACCGGCAATGGGCCAAGGCGGTCGGCGAGCAGCGGATCTTCCACATCGACGACGAGCAGCGGGCGGTCGACTACGCGATGGGCCTGGTCGCCCGCACCTGGGGTCACATGGGCGACTTCGAGGCCAACATGCGCGCCCGCCAGGACGAGAGCAAGGTCAAATCGGTCGCCACCCGGATTCGCAGCGACGGCCCCCGCGTCCTCGCCTGCCCGAGCTGCGGCGCCCGCATTCCTGCCGAGGCCTTCGGCCGCTACACCTGCACCTTCTGCAGCTCGACGCTCGAGCTTTGAAGCTGAGTACCGGACGGTGACGACCGGCGCGCCCGGAGCGGGAGTCCAAGCCCTCGTCACCGTCCCGCCGTACGCCGACTTCCTTGCCGAGGTGGCGGCCCATCCACTCGTGACGGGTCTGCGCCTCAACACCGTGATGCCGCTCGCCGAGCCGCCGGCCGCGGCGCTCGCGCGGCTGGCAGCGCTCGGCCAGCCGCTGTGGGTCGACCTCAAGGGCCGCCAACTGCGCACCGTCGAGGCCGGGGTACCGCCGTTCACTGCCATTCGGGTGAGCCATCGCCTGACCGTCGCCACGCCGTGTGACGTCTTCTTCGCCGACGGCCGGGAGCACGCGCGGCTGGTCGCGGTCGACGGGGATCGCCTGATCCTCGCTGCCGGGCCGCGACGGGTCGTCGGCCCCGGCGAATCGGTCAACATCGTCCACCCGTCGCTGCGCGTCGAGGGCACGCTGACAGCGACCGACCGCGCGTACCTCACCGCCATGCGCGAGCTCGGGCAGCGGCACGTGATGCTGTCCTACGTCGAACGCGCCGAGGACGCGCTCGAGGTTCACGATCTGCTGCCCGATGCCGAGCTGCGTCTGAAGATCGAGTCACGGCGAGGGCTCGCCTTCGCCGGCCGGCACGGCGCCACTTTCGGCCACCTGGTTGCCGCCCGCGGCGACCTCTACGTCGAGGTGCGCGAGCCCCACCGCATCGTCGGCGCCCTGCGCGCGATCCTCGCCGCCGATCCCGACGCCACCGTCGCCAGCCGCATTTTTCCGAGTCTTGCCCACGACCCCGTGCCCGCCGCTGGCGAGATCGGCGACGTCGCCTTCCTGATCGGCCTCGGCTACCGGCGCTTCATGCTCGGCGACGAGGTGTGCCTACGCCGCGACTCGGTGCTCGCCGCCCTCGACCTGCTGGCTGCCGTCGCCGCCGAGATGGCCGCTCCGCTCGCGCGCTGAGCCTCGCGTGAAGGTCGCCCTCGCTCAGCTCGACAGCCGGATCGGCGATTTCGCGGGCAATGGCGCGCGCATCCTTGCGGCCATCACGGAGGCGGCGCGCCAGGGCGCCGAGCTCGTCGTCCTGCCGGAGCTTGCGATCAGCGGCTACCCGCCGCGCGACCTGCTGTGGGACGCCCGGTTCGTCGCCCGCGCCGTCGCCACCGAAGTGGAGCTGGCCGCCGCCCTCGGACCAACGCTGCCCGCCGTCCTCTTCGGCAACGTCCACCCGGCCACCACCTCCGAGCCCCGCCATCCGTCACTGTGGAACGTCGCCCGCCTCCTCGTCGACCGCCGCGCGACGACGGTGGCGGTCAAACGACTGCTGCCGAGCGAGGACGTCTTCTTCGAGGGGCGCTGGTTCCTGGCCGGCGTCGCGTCGACCCCGTTCTCCCTCAGCGGTCACCCGCTCGGCGCCATGGTCTGTGCCGACCTTTGGGACGCGGGCCATCCGGTCCACCCGGCGGCCGAGCTGGTCGCTGCCGGCGCGGCGGCCCTGCTCGTCCCCGCCGCCTCGCCGTACCGCCAGGGCGTGCTCGACCGCCGGCTGCACCACGCCCGCCGCGCCGCGCGCCCGGTCGTCTGGGTCAACGCCGTCGGCGGCCAGGACGAGCTGATCTTCGACGGCGCGAGCTTCGTCATGCAGGCCGGCGAGCTCCTCGTCCGTCTGCCTCGCTTCACCGAAGCAGTGGTCACCGTCGACGTCCCGCTCGGCGATGCTGGCACCTCACCGGCGTCGCTGCCGGACCCAGCGCCCGGAAGCTGGACCCTCGATCATGCCGCCGAACAGTTCCACGCCTTGGTCCTGGGCATCCGCTCCTTCGCGCGCAAGAACAGCCTGCCCCGCCTGTTCCTCGGGCTGTCCGGCGGCGTCGACTCCGCCGTCGTCGCTTGCCTGGCGACCGCCGCGGTCGGCCCCGACGCGGTAACCGCGCTGGCGCTGCCCTCGCGCCACACCGACCCGCGGTCGACCGCCGCCGCCCACGAGCTGGCGGCGAGCCTCGGCATCGAGCTCGTCGAGGTGCCCGTCGAGCCCCTGGTCGACGCCGCCCGCGCCACCGTCAGGGCGCTCCTCGACGACAGCCCGGCAGCCGCGATCACCGATCAGAACCTGCAGGCCCGTCTGCGCATGGTGATCCTCGCCGCTCACGTCAACCGGCGCGGCGGGTTGCTGCTCAACACCAGCAACAAGAGCGAGCTCGCGCTCGGCTACGGCACCACCTGGGGCGACCTCGCCGGCACGCTCTCGCCCATCGGCGACCTGGACAAGACCGAAGTCGTCGCCATGGCGGCCTGGCTGGCGGCCGAACGCGGGTGGATCCCGGCTTTCACCCGCGAGCGAGCGCCCAGTGCCGAGCTCGCCGCCGATCAGGTCGACCCCTTCGACTACCCGCGGATCGCTCCCCTGCTCGGCGCCCTCGTCGCCCAGACACCTCTCGGCAACGACCCCGAGATCCCCCGCCTGTTCCGGCTGTTCCATGCCGGCGAGCACAAGCGCTGGCACCACGGCATCATCCTCAAGGTCAGCGAGCACGCCTTCGGCAGCGGCCGACTGATGCCGATCACGCGCGCTGGCTGATCGCGCTCGGCGCGCTGGCCGGCGGCCTTCCGAGGCGCATCACCAACCTCGTATGCTGGCCTGGTGTGCGGCCGGTTCACCATCACCTCGCCCGGCGTCGTCCTGCGCGACCTCTTCGGGCTCGCCGAGACTCCCGAAGTCGAACCGCGCTACAACGTCGCGCCGACGCAGCCAGTGCCGGTCGTCGGTCAGCGCGAGGCCGGGGCGCCACGGACCCTCCGCCTGCTGCGCTGGGGCCTCATCCCAACCTGGGCCAAGGACGCGAGCATCGGCAGTCGGCTGATCAACGCCCGCGCCGAATCGGTCGACAGCAAGCCGGCCTTCGCCGACAGCTTCCGCCGTCACCGCTGCCTGATCCCCGCCGACGGCTTTTTCGAGTGGACGGCCGTCGAGGGTGGCGAGAAAGCCGGACGGGCGCGTCGGCAGCCCCACCTGATCCGCCTGCGTGGCGGCGGGAACCGCCAGGCCAGTCCGTTCGCCATGGCGGGCCTTTGGGCGAGTTGGAAGGATCCGGCGAGCGGCCTCCGCATCGCCTCGTGCAGCATCATCACCGTGCCGGCCAACGAGCTGGTGGCACCGATCCATGACCGCATGCCGGCCATCCTGCCGCCCGCCTCGTGGCCGGTGTGGCTGGCCCCGGACATCGGCGACCCCGCCCTCCTCCAGCCCCTGCTCGAGCCCTTCGACGCCCAAGCGATGGAGGCAGTCCCGGTCGGCATGGCGGTGAACCAGGTCGCCAATGACGGCCCGGAGTGCGTGGCTCCGCTCGCGCTTCAGAGGTAGCCGAGCGACTCGAGGTTCTTCAGGTACTCGTCACCGGCCGCGCCGCTCGTCGCCTGCGGCACGCGCTCACCGAAGCTCGGCAAGGTGGCCGGCGGTGACGGACAGGGGCAAACGGCCGGCGGCGGCGGCAGCTCGGTGCTCTGGGGCAGTCCCAAGGCGCGCAGGAGGCCGGACGCCAGGCTCTCCGGCAAAAGCTCCGGCGGTGGACCTGGCGTCGCCTGGCAGCCGGTCCTGCGCCAGAGGAGAACACGGCCCTCACCGCCGCCGCGGCGACCGGGGTCGACCACCATCACGACAGTCGCCCGCCCGCTCGCCAGCCGGCCGAGCAGGCGATCGGCGGCCACCAGCTCCTGGCGCACCAGGTCCGAGAAGGCGACATCGCTGCCCGCCCAGCGGTCAGCGGCGAGGTCGAGCGCTGGCAGGTAGACGGCCACCGCCACCGGTTCTCCCACCGCCGTCGCCAACTGCTCCGTCGCCGCGCGGTAGAAACGATCGGGCGCCAGGGCGCGCAGCTCGACGTCGGCCGCGCTGGCGGGTGGCAGGGTGGTGGTGGGCCCGACATCGGCCGCGCCAGGCTCGTCGCCCGCGAGCTCGCCACGCAAGGTCGCCAGCCGGCTGACCCAGGACGCGGGGGCGATCGACGCGCCAGGGTCTGCTGCCATCAGCTGGTAGGCGCCGTGCGCAACGACTGCCCCCGCCAGCGGCTCGGCCGGCCAGGTCGACCACCAGTCGACCGCCACCACCGGGCGCCCGCCGCGCGACGCAAGCTCCCAGAAGGCCCAGGCCCGGCGCCGGCTGGCGAGGAGCGGGCGGTATTCGCAGAGGTGCAGGGGCACCGCCACCCGTGCCCACCAATGGCGCAGCGGTCCGACGCGGGCGAGCGGCGTGGTGACGCCGAGCGGCCGAAAGCTGTCGTAGGAGATGACGCCATGGGCCGGCGCCGGCAGCCCGGTCGCCACCGTCGTCCAGAACGCCGCCGCCGGCAGCTCGGGCCGGCGGTAGCTGCCGAGAACACCACCGCCGGCCAGGAGCCCGGCGAGGTTCGGCATGTCGCCCCGGGCGAGCAGGTAGTCGAGCTCCGCAGGCAGCGCCCCGTCGACGCCGACCAGCAGCACGTTCTCCCCCGGCTGGCTGGGCAGGAACACGGGTGCCGCCGCACCGCTCGGGCGCGGGAGCAGGAGCAGCGCCACCAAGGCGAACGCCGCCGTGCCGCCGACGATGACGGCGATCCAGCGGCCGCGTAGCCCGACGGCCTCGCTCGGTGCCAGCTCAGTGAGCCGGATGGTGAGCGCGAGCAGCGCGTCGTAGAGCACCCGCACCAGGGCCCAGGTGAGCAGGGGCACCGCCAGCGCCAGCAACACTCGGTCGCCGGTCTGCGCCTCGGCGAGGAGATCACGCCCGAACCACAGACCCGCCGCCATCGTCAGCAGGCCGACCACTGTCGCTGCCGACAGGGACAGCGGCTCGACGCGGCGGACCGGACGCAGGCGCAGGAGCAGGGTGATCGCGAGACAGAGCAGGAAGGTGCCGACCCCCGTCGTGAGGGCAAAGAGCGGCAGCAGATGGAGGGTCAGCGGCAACAGGTCGAGGGGAGTGTGGCCGAGGCCGCCGTTGGCAAACGCCAGCGCGGCGGCCGCGGCCAGGGCCGCCGGCAGCCCGATGAGGAGGCCGACCTTGGCCGCCAGCCGCGCCAGCGTGCCGGCGCCATGCTGCGGCCGCAGGGCGTCCTGCAGCAGATACCGGTCGAGGCGGTGCGACAGATACCCGAGACGCCGCAGCTCGTCGCGCACCGCGCCGACTCGCGGGTCGGCGTCGGCGGTCGGGTCGGAGGACGAGTTGGGCGGCAGCGGCGGGACGGACATCCGGACCCGCGAGCTTATCCCTGCCGGCGGCCCGGCGTTGGTCAGTTGCGGCGGTGCAGCACGAAGTTGGCCAGCGCCCGCAGCGGCTCGGCCTGCCGCCCGAGCGGCGCCAGGGAGTCGATAGCAAAGGCCAGCAGCTCAGCGGCCAGGGCCTGGGCGCCGGCGACTCCGAGGAGCTTCACGAAGGTCACCTTGTGGGTGTCCTGATGACTGTCCTTGCCGGTCTCGTCGCTCGAGGCAAGGACGTCGAGCAGGTCGTCGGTGATCTGGAAGGCGAGGCCCAGATTCTTGGCGTAGCGCGTCACCAGCTCGAGGTCGCGACGGCGGGCGTCGGCAGCCATCGCCCCGAGCTCGGCAGCGGCGATGAACAACGCCCCGGTCTTGTGGCTGTGGATGTACTCGAGCTGCTCCAACGACAGCTGGTCGGCCCGGCTCTCGAGGTCGAGCGCCTGGCCACCGATCAGCCCTTCGGTGCCGACCGCCGCCGCGAGATGGTGCACCAGATCTTCGCTGGTGTACCGCTTCAGCCGCAGCCGCTGGCCACTCTCCACCACCAGGGAGTAGGCCCGGTTGAACAGGCCATAGGCAGCGAGGACCGCGGTGGCTTCGCCGAACTGGCGATGGACGGTCGGCCGGCCGCGCCGCAGCGCGGCGTCGTCCATCATCGGCAGGTCGTCGAGGACGAGCGAGCAGGCGTGGACCAGCTCGACGGCACAGGCGAGGTCGAGCACCTCGTCGCGCCGCCGACCGAACATCTCGGCGACGGCCAAGGTCAACACCGGCCGCAGGCGCTTGCCCGGACTGGTGAGGGCGTAACCCATCGCCTGGTTGACGCGCTCCGGCCGCTGGTCGGGAGCGGGCACCAGGGCGGGCAGCCGACCTTCCACGAGGTCGGCCAACGCCTTGAGATGTGCAACCAGACGGTTCAAACGACTCCGCGCGCCGCCCCCTTCGGCGGACCCGGGGGAGGGCGGGCCGCGAGCGGCTCAGCCCGTCAGAAGGAGGCCACGCCCTCGGCTTCGCTGTCGAAAATCTCGAACACCGTCACCAACTGGGTGACCTGGAGAATGTCGTTGACCTTGGCCGACAGGTTGAAGAGCTTGAGCTTGGCGCCACGGTTGGTGGCCGTGGTGAAGGCGGCCACCAGCTCGCCGATTCCCGACGAGTCGATGGTGGTGACCCCGGCGAGGTTGATCAACACCTTGCGGGCACCGCCGTTGAGCACGCCCATGACGGCCTCGCGCAGGGCGACGTCGCCGACACCGATGGTGATCTTGCCCCGCGGCTCGAGAATGGTGACGCCGTCCTTCTCTCTGGTTGCGATGTTCATCGTTCTCCCCCCTGGCTCTGGTTGGCTGCCGGTACGGTACCGAGGCGCTTACGCAGCGTCACGATGGTCCCGCCCCCGGGCCGGAATGTGTAGATGATGTCGTCCATGAAGCTTCTCATGTAAAAGATGCCGCGGCCGCTCGGCTTGAGCAGATTCTCCGGTGACAGCGGGTTGTCGAGCAGAGCGAGGTCGAAGCCTTCGCCCTGGTCCTCGACGCGGATGACGAGACTGCCGTTCTCGACCGCGATGTCGACCATCACGGCCTTCGTCGGGTCCCGCTGGTTGCCATGCTTGATCGCATTGGCGACCGCCTCGCGCATGGCAATGCCGATCCAGTGACAGGTGTCTTCGTCGAAGCTGAGGCTCTCCAGACGCTCCTCGAGGACCACCTGGACCAGCTCGATATTCTCGAACTTGCTGTCGATTTCGAGGTGCGCGCGCAGGTCGTCGTCGGCCATGGCCTCGTGAGGTTCCGGAGGCGGCAGTCTAGCAGGTTGCGGATGGGCGCCGCGCGGGCCGGTGACGCATCGCGATCGGCCCGGCTACCCCGCCACCGGCAGCCCGCCCGCCGGCAGGTAGCGAAACACCAGCGGAATGACCACCATGAGCTGAAAGCCGTCGAAGAAAGCATGCGCCACCATCGCCGGGACGACGGTTTGCCGCCAGCGGACGATGCCGGCGAACAAGAACGACAGTAGGGCGATCCCGAACAGCATGAACGGCTGGTCGTAGGACAGGTGGGCAAGCACGAAGCAGGCGGTCGACACGCCGACGCCTGCCCGCGGCTGCAGGAAGCCGCGGAAGAAGGCCTCCTCGACGACCCCGGCAGACAGGCAGAGGGCGAGCCGCAGCCCAACGGACTGACTGGCGAGCCACGGGATCAGGGCCGGCGGCGTCTTCGGCAGGGCGTCGGCGCCGCCGAACGCCCAGAGGAGCGCGCCCGCGGCCAGCAGCACGACGATCACCAGCAGCCAGATCGCGGCGCCGAGAACCAGGCCGAGGCCGAGGTCGAAGGCTGGCGTCAGGGTCCGCAGCCCGAGCTGCGCCCAAGGGCCGGACCCGGCAGCAGCCGGCTGGCCGCCGCTGGCGCCGGCGAAGGCCAGCGCATACCAGCCGGCGAGGGCTGCGACGAGCACGGCGTGGGTGCCGAACAGCGACCATGTGGACAAGCCAGCGAGGTCGACCGGCGGTTGCTTCTCGCCGAGTAGGCCGACGCCAGCGAACACCACCGCCCACAGCACCACGGTGAGCAGCGAGATTGCCAGGCCGCGGCGCAGCGGCGACGCGAAGCCCGGCGGGTCGAGGCCCCGGCGGCGCGTGGCGTGATCGAGCCACAGCGCGCACGCCAAGGCGAGAGCCCACGTCCCCCCGCTGCGCAGCAGAGCCTCGAGCGCGCTCATCGGCCGGCGGCGCCGAACGCCCGACGGCCACCCGCCGGCCGCGCGGTCATGCGAAGGGCAGGGGCGACTCGTGGTCGACGTCAGACAGCGGCAGCACCAACACCGGCACCGCTGCGGTTCGCACCACCGCCTCGGTCGTGCTGCCCAGCATGGCGCCGCGGAACCCGCCCTCGCCATGGGTGGTGACGATGATCAGCTTGGCGCCACATTCCTTGGCGAAGGCCGGGATCTCGACCTTGGCCTTGCCGCGGATCACCACCACCTCGACGTCGGCACCGGCCGGCTTGGCGGCCAACCACTCCGCGAGCTTGCCCTGCACCGTCTCCTTCATCGTCTTGAAGTAGTCGTCGTCGGGCCGGGCGAACGAGAAGATATCGGGGTAGGGGAAGGTGGTGTCGACCACCGCGAGGACGGTGACCTTGACGCCGCCCCGAGCGCCCAGGCCGAGGCCGACGGTGAGCGCCGCGCGGGAAGCTTCTGAGAGGTCGAGCGGGACGAGAACGTGGTCGATGGTGTCGAGAAACATGGCATCTCCTCGCTGAATCAAAGCTTGCGGCGCTGCCGGAAGGACTGCAGCATCACCAGCGAGCTGGTGAGGCGCTGCATCCGACGCTGACGATCCTTGATTGCCACCAGGTCGTCACCCGCCGGCTGGTCGCCGCGGACCTCGCGGAGCAGGCGATCGAGCTCGAAGGCCAGCGTGTCGAGCTCGGGCCTGACCAGGCGACCGAACGTCTTCTCGGCCACCAGCAGCACTCCGCTGCCGATCTGCTGCGCCATGGCGTAAGCGCTGCCGCCCATGAAGTTACCCATTGCGGCCGGGGATGATACCCCACCGCGACGCGGTCGCCGCCGTGGCGGCGGGTGGGCCGACCTGGCCCCCCCGGGGCCGACCTTTGGGCGTGCTATCCTTTTCGCCTCCGCGTTCCGCTCGACCGCGCCCTCTCGGTTCCTGCCCACTCGGTTCCAGATCCCGCGGTTGCGCGCTGGCCTGCGGCCGGGGTTCAGCACGCGCTCCCGCGCGTCGATCGCGACCACAGCCCACCGACGCGGCCTGCTTTGCGCGCCCGTCGCCATTCGCGCCGCGGGCTCTTTGCCAGCCCCAGTCCGCAAAAGGAGGCCCCTGTGAGCCGTTACTCTGGAGTCGATTTCATCGAGATCGACACCCTGTTGACCGATGAAGAGCGCCTGATTCGAGACACCGTCCGCGAGTTCGTCAACGACCGCGTTCGACCGATCATCGAGGAGCACCACCGCGAGGGGCGGTTCCCGATGCACCTGGTGCCCGAGATGGCCCAGCTCAACCTGTTCGGCGCCACCATTGACGAGTATGGCCTGCCCGGGCTCGGCAACGTCGCGTATGGCCTGATCATGCAGGAGCTCGAGGCCGGCGACTCCGGTGTGCGCAGCTTCGCCTCGGTGCAGAGCGGCCTGGTGATGTACCCGATCTACACCTTCGGTTCCCAGGAGCAGCGCGACCGCTGGATCCCGGCCCTGGCCAATGGCACCGCCATCGGCTGCTTCGGCCTTACCGAGCCCGACTTCGGCAGCAACCCGGGTGGCATGCGCACCACCGCCCGCCGCGTCGGCAGCGACTGGGTCTTGAATGGCGCCAAGCAGTGGATCACCAACGGCACGCTCGCCGACATCGCCGTGGTCTGGGCGCAGACCGACGACGGCATCCGCGGCTTCCTGGTCGAGAAGGGCACGCCGGGCTACACCTCGGCCGACCAACACGGCAAGTTCTCGCTGCGCGCCTCGGCTACCTCGGAGCTCGGCTTCCACGACTGCCGCATCCCGGGCGACGCGATTCTGCCCAAGACCGTGGGCTTGAAGAACGCCCTGATGTGCCTGAACCAGGCGCGCTACGGTATCGCCTGGGGCGGCCTCGGCGCCGCCATGGACTGCTACAAGTGTGCGCTCGACTACGCCAAGCAGCGCATCCAGTTCGGCGGTCAGCCGATCGCTGCCCACCAGCTGGTGCAGGAGAAGCTGGCCTGGATGATCAGCGAGATCAGCAAGGGCCAGCTCCTGGCGGTGCAAATGGGCCGCTTGAAGGACGCCGGCAAGCTCAAGCCGCACCACGTTTCGCTCGGCAAGCGCAACAACGTCTGGGTGGCCCGCGAGTGCGCGCGCATGGCCCGCGAGATCCTCGGCGCCAACGGCATCGTCGACGACTACCCGGTGATCCGGCACATGCTCAACATCGAGTCGGTGTTCACCTACGAGGGCACCCACGACATCCACGCCCTGGTTATCGGCGAGGCGATCACCGGCATTCCCGCCTACGAGCCGCCGGCCCGTCCGGTGAAGAAGGTCAAGGCGCCGGCAGCGCAGCCCGAGGTCACCCACGCATGAGCAAGACCGACGCCCTCGACCAGGTTTTCGAGCAGGACTTCATCCGCGTCACCGAGGAGGCGGCGATCGCCGCCGCCCACACCATGGGCTTCGGTGACCGCCGTCGGAGTGACCACGTGGCGGTCGAGTCGATGCGCCACGAGCTCGACGACCTCGACATCAACGGTCGCATCGTGATCGGCGAGGGCGAGCGCGACAAGGCGCCGATGCTCTACGTCGGCGAGATGCTCGGCCGACGCAAGGGCGACGACACCGCCATCGGCATCGACATCGCGGTCGACCCGCTCGAGGGCACCAACCTCTGCGCCACCGGCGCGCCCGACTCGGTGGCCGTGCTCGCCGCCTCCGAGCGCGGCGGCCTGCTGCACGCTCCCGACGTCTACATGGAGAAGATCGTCGTCGGCCCGACCGCCCGCGGGCGCGTCCACATCGACGCCCCGGTGGCCGAGAACCTGCGCAACATCGCCCGCGCCTACGACCGCGACGTCCGCGACCTGACGGTGGTGGTCCTCGATCGCGAGCGCCACACCCAGCTCATCGCCGACATCCGGGCGGTCGGCGCCCGCATTCGTCTGATTGGCGACGGCGACCTGTCGGCGGGCATCGCGGCGGCCGTCCGCGGCACCGGCGTGCAGGCAGCGATCGGCATCGGCGGGGCCCCGGAAGGCGTCATTACCGCCGCCGCCATGCGCTGCCTGGGCGGCGAGATCCAAGCCCGCCTGGTGGCCCTCGACGACCACCAGAGAAGTCGCCTCGAGGAGCTCGGCTTCAGCGACCACGACCGCATCTACAAGACCGAGGACCTCGCCCCCGGCGAGAACATCCTGTTCTCGTGCACCGGCGTCACCGACGGTGAGTTCCTGCAGGGCGTGCGCTTCTTCGGCGGCGGCTGCCGGACCTCCACGATGTTCATGTCGCTGTCGCAGCGCATCATCCGTTTCGTCGACACCATCCATCGCGAGGATCTGGCCCTGCCGGTCCACTTCCGGTAGAGGATCCGAGTTGATCAAACCAGACCGTTGGATTCGCGCCTGGGGCGAGGGCGGAGGGGTCAGCCCCTATCGTCCGGACCAGGTCAACTCCGCGAGCTACGACGTGCGGGTCTCCGACCACTGGATCTGCCCGACCCGCGAGCCCGAGGAGTTTCGGGCGCCGTCCATCAAGCTGTTCCCGGGTGAGGTCGTGCTCGCCTCGACCGAGGAGTACGTGCGCATTCCGCGCCTCGTCGCCTGCGACCTCAAGCTCAAGTCGACGCTCGGTCGGCTGTGGATCAACCACTCCCTTGCCGGCTGGTGCGACCCAGGATTCGAGGGCAACATCACGCTCGAGCTCCAGAACCTGGGACCGGTGCCTTTCGTGCTCGAGGCCGGGCGCCGTATCGCACAGCTGATCTTCATCGCGATGGAATCCGAGCCGGACGTCGCCTACGGCGAGACCGGCTCGTCGAGCCACTACCAGGGGCAGACCGGCACCACCACCGCCCGCTGACTGGGGTCGTTGCGACCAGCCGGCGCCCGTTCGCGTTCGCGGCTCCAACCCGTCGTCTGCCTGCCGTGCGCCGGTCCTTGCCCCCCCCACGCGGCCCCCGCCGACTCGCGGTAGCATCCGCCATCATCGACGTCGCGCTCCATCGCCCATGGGACTGACCGGCAACCTCAAGACGATGGCGCTGGCTGAGGTCCTTCAGTGGCTCAGCCAGGGTCAGAAGACCGGCACCCTGGTCGTCCACGGACGGCCCGTGGAGAAGCGCGTCTTCTTTCGCGATGGCCGGATCATCTCGACCTCGTCGACCGACCCCAAGGAGTACCTCGGTCACTTCCTGGTCAGCCACGGCTACATCGACGAGGAGACCCTGTCACGCGCGGTCAAGATGCAGGAGCAGCAGAAGACGCTCCTCGGCAAGATCCTGACCGACCTCGGCGCCATCTCTGAGGAGGACCTCGGTCGCTTCCTGGTGATGAAGGCCGAGGAAAGCATCTACGACATGTTCGCCTGGCCCGAGGGCGAGTTCCGCTTCCTCGACGACGAGCTGCCGCAGATGACGATGATCCCGCTGTGGCTCGACGTCACTGGGCTGATTCTCGAAGGCATGCAGCGGGTCGACGAGTGGAAGCGCATCCGCGAGAAAATCCCCTCGATGCAGTGCATCCCGGTGGCGATCGTCCAGCTCGTCGCCGACGAGGAGCACCCCTACGACCAGTACATCCTGGACTTGGTCAACGACGAGCGGTCGGTCGAGGAAATCTCGGTCGAGTCGCACGCCAGCGAGTTCCACGTCTGCAAGGCCATCTTCGACCAGACCAAGGTCGGTGCCATCAAGGTAGTGCGACCGCGCAGCTCGCCGTTGCCCGCCAGCGCCGCCACCAGCAGCCTGGAGAACGTCGTCCTCTCCTCGGACTCGCTCCTCGCCAAGGCGCGTGAGCACCTGGAGGCGAGCCGGCTCGAACAGGCGCTGCGCTACTCGCGCGCCGCCTCGAGCCTCGAGCCGGAGAACCGCCGCGTCGTCGCCGAGGTCAAGAAGATCGAGGAGTCGCTGAGCCAGAAGGTAGCGACGTCCGGGGTCAGCCCGCAGTCCGTGCCGCTGCTCGCCAAGCCCCTCGCCGATCTCACCAGCATCGCCTTCTCACCGCAGGAGGGCTTCATGCTGTCGCGCATCAACGGCACCTACGACATCGCCTCGATCCTCAAGATCAGCCCGATGCCTCCGCTCGACGCCCAGCTGGTCTTCCTCAAGCTGGTGCAGGGCGGCTACGTCAGGCTGAAGTAGGCGCCGCGGCCGGGGCGTCGCTTCGTGGCCCGGCCTGCGCGACCCGGTCAGAAGACGACGCCGCACCAGTAGCGGAGGTCGGCTACCTCGAAGGTGTCATCGGTCAGCCCGGGGCGCTCGAACAGCAGGTTGCCATTCTCGAGGACCACCGGGATGACCTGGCCGTTGCCGTCCCGCAGCTCGGTGGCCGTCGCGGGCGTGGTAACCAGGGTCAGCAACAGGTTGGTGCCGTCGGCCACGCAGGCCGAGGTCGGCACCTCGAGGGCCACCAGCAGGCCGGGCGTCTGCCCCAGCTCACCATCCGGCGAGATGAAGTCGACCTGCACGCGGTTGGGCTGCGGATAGCTCACCGTGAACGACGCGCCGCCGAGCCGGGGGTCGATCCTGACCTGGCCCGGGGTCGGCAGCGGCACCACGTTGGTGTCGTATTCGAGGGTCACCCGGCCGCTGGCGATCGGAAAGACCTCGGAGGTGGCGACGCCGAACACCGCGACGTCGCCCGGCAGGAACTTGTCGCCGTCGGCGCTCACCATCCGCGGCGCCCCGGGCGGCAGGATGTCGAGCTTGCCCGCGCGCAGCACGAGGTCGATCGGCAGGCCGTTGGCGTCGACCAGGCTGCTCTCCGCCGGCACCAGCTGGAGGTCGAAGGTGTCTCCGGGGTTGGCGTCGGCCGCCAGTTGGAAGCGCAGCACCGCCAGCGGGCCGTCGACCGCGTTGATCGAGCCGGTCAGGGAGGTGAACAGCAGGTCGAGCTCCTGGAGGGTTTGATTGAACGTGGGGGTCACCACCGCATCGCCACTGCTGCTGAACACCGTGGCGCCCAAGAAGGTCGCCAACGGCTGCCCGGCCGCAGTCACCGCCGCCCCGTCAGCACCCTGCGTCGCTGGGGCGACCCGGTCGCCCGCGACCCGGTCGCCCGCGAGCCGGTCGCCCGCGAGCCGGAGCGCGCTGCTGCGCAGGCAGATCTGCCCGCGTCCGACGCCCCGCGACGCGTAGGTACGCAGCACGACGGCGACCTCGCCGCCAGGTTGGCCGGCGGCGTCGCTCACCCGCAGGGTCAGCGGCTCGGCGACCGCCAGGAGCGCTGGTGCGGTCAGACCGCCGCAGCCCGCGGTCAACAGGAGCGCCGACAGCCAGCGCCTCCGCCCCCCGGTCCCGTCTTCTCGCGCCCTCGTCATGTCGACACCTTTCGGGGAAAGCGCCACCTGGCCTCCCTCCCATCTTCCTTGGACAGCCAACCCCGGTCGGCGGAACAGCTTTTCCGTCCCAGCACATCACAACCGCGACCGGCCGCCCAGTGTTCCGGGCTGGTCAGCGGCGACGTCTCGCCACCGCCCGGCGCGACGCGTGGGCGCATTCGCACCTAAGATCGGGCCGATGCCACGCCCGCGCCGAGCCTGCCCCCGCCGAACGTCCCTGTTCGCCACCTTCCTCCTCCTGCTCAGCAAGGCCGCAACACCTGCCACCGAGGACCCCGCAGGGGTCCTCGCCCGGGCGCGCGAGCTGCACGCCGCGGGTCGCCTCGCCGAGGCGGCCGCGGCGTACCGTCAGGTCCTGGCCGTCGAACAGGCGGCCCCCGGACGCGTCGACGACCGCGCCGCCGCCGCCAACAACCTCTGCGTCATCGAGACCGGGCGCGGCGCCTATCGCGAGATCCTGTCCACCTGCGAGCTAGCCGTCGAGCTGCGTCGCCAGGCCCTCGCCGCGCTGCCCACCGACGCCACCGCGGACACGCAGGCAGCGGCCCGTGGCCGCCTCGCCCGCGGCCTCAACAACCTCGGCCTGGTCCTCCAGTACCTGGGCCGCCTGCAGCCCGGCGAACAAGCCTTCCGTGAGGCCCTCGAGCTCAACCAGCAGTTGGCGGACGCCGAGAGCGCATCGATCAACCAGAGCAACCTCGGCCTCCTGCTCACCGCCGCCGGCCGCTACCGCGCCGCCCTCGCGGCGCACCGCGCGGCGGCGGAGCTGGCGAGCAGCCACCACGCCGAGCCCTGGACCGCGAGCCAGCTGGCCGTCGCCGAGCTCAACCAAGGTGTCGTCCTCGAGCGCCTCGGCCTGTATCCCGGGGCGCTCGAGGCCCTGCGCCGAGCGGCTGGCGGCGGCGACGCCCTCGACGCCGAGACGCGGGCAGCCCTCGAGGTCAACACCGCGGTGGTCCTGCGCAACCTCGGCGATCCGGCGGCTGCCCGTACCGCCCTGCTGGCGGCCGAAGC
>CXWL01017852.1_pt2 | contig 26144 bp, 22 predicted proteins | sample 590931 | NCBI WGS metagenome assembly CXWL01 (sample SAMEA3498368, study PRJEB10139) | groundwater metagenome | biome: water well; material: biofilm material | place: Germany | collected 2015-04-27
GTCAGGTGTTCGGCGATCATCGAACGCTCCGGATGGTGGTCAATTTCGCCGGTAACATGGCCAACGATAATTCTGTTCATGTCAGCTTCTTCAACCCGCCTAATTATGTAGCATCTCTGGCTGACGGCGGTAACGCAATGGCGCAACGTTTCGCCGATCTGCTTAACTCAGTAAAACTCGAGACCGAGATCCCGAGGGACATCCAGGACTACGTGTGGGAGAAAGCGATATTGAACGCGGCTCTCAGCGCCGTATGCGCGATTACCAGACGCACGATGAAAGAGGTTATGGACTTCCCCCGGACATTGGAGCTGGTCGAAGGTATCATCGATGAATCCGTGCGAGTGGCTGAGATGGAACGCATTGAGCTGGGGAACAAGTTTCGCCGTTTCTGTATCCGCTATCTGAAGAACGCCGGCCACCACCGACCGTCGATGCTGGTCGATCTGGAGAACGGGGATCCGACCGAGATTGATCAGCTCAACGGAAAAATAGTACAGTATGGGCGTAAGCACTGCCTGCCGACTCCACTCAACCAATCGGTCACCGCGCTGGTGCACCTTATGGAGAAGGCCCGTCAGTAGGTTTGTTGGAATCGTCAATGGGACAGCATTATCTGGGTATCGATATCGGTTCGTCGTACACCAAGTTCGTCGTGATTGACAATACAGGCAGTATTGCCCATCTTGCGGTCATTCCAACGTTGAGCCGACGTCGCGACGAATTTGAGACGGAGATGGAAACGATACGCAGGACCTACGACATTGAGCGAACCTGTTCGACCGGATACGGCCGCAAGAGTGTGCCTGCTGATCTGCAGAAGACCGAACTGGTCTGTGCCGCGGCCGGAGTGTCTTGCCTGCATCCTGTCCACAAATGCATTCTCGACATTGGCGGCGAAGATATAAAGGTTGTCGAGGCCGATCCCCAGGGACGGGTGATCGACTTCTTCATGAATGATCGTTGTTCGGCAGGCACGGGGACATTCATAACCGAAATCGCCGAGCGCGCGGAGCTGCGGGTCGAAGAAATGAACGCCTTGGCGAGGAAATCGACCTCTCCCCGGGTCATGAACAGCTTCTGTACCGTCTTTGCCAAGAGCGAGATTCTGGGGTGGAAGTTCAACGGGACTCCGATCGAGGATATCGCGCGCGGCATCTACTTGTCAGTCGTGGATCGCATCTGCAAGTTGCCGATCAAGAGCGAGCTCCCCCTGTTTCTGTGCGGCGGGGTCATTGCCTACCATGACTATCTCGGCGAATTGCTCAGGAAAGCTCTGGGAGTCGAGCTTACGATTGTGTCGCGGCCTCAATTTGCTGTCGCACTCGGAGCCGCGGCATTGGCCCGCGCTGAGATGTCGGTCGCATGAGAGAGCCTGAAAGTGTATGTCGGCTCGGGTTGATTCCTGCATGAGCAAAACGAAGAAGACCCGTGTTCGAAAGAGTATTGTTGCAAGCGAAGCGAAGGAGCGATGAAGTGGATACGATTCATGCATATCAAATGACGGCAAAGGATGCGCCGCTGGAGCGAGTAGGTTTGACCGCGCCGCCACTTGGTGAGAACGAGGCTCTGATCCAAGTCGCGGGCTGTGGAGTGTGTCACACCGACCTGAGCTTCTGGCACTTCGGCGTGCCCACGAGGCACGCAATGCCTCTGGTGCTCGGACATGAGATCTCCGGAACCGTGATCGCGGGACCATCGAATCTGAAGGGTCAAGCGGTGATTGTGCCCGCGGTGCTGCCCTGCGGGGAGTGCGATCTGTGCCGACGAGGGCGCGGCAACATCTGTCAGGGACAGAAGATGCCCGGCAACGACTTTCACGGCGGCTTCGCCAGTCATGTCATTGTCCCGTCCCGGTTCCTTGTTCCGGTTCCGCAGAAAGCGCTCGCGCATCATTCGCTCGCGGAACTGTCGGTAATCGCTGATGCGGTGTCGACCCCGTATCAGGTGATTGTCAAGAGCGACCTCAAGCCCGGTGATTTGGCGATTATCATCGGTGTCGGCGGAATCGGCATCTACGCGGCGCAACTGGCGAAGATTCTGGGTGGACTGGTTCTGGCGATCGATGTTTCATCGGAGAAATTGGATCAACTCAAGGGACTTGGCATCACGGCGACGGTCAATTCCAGCGGCCTGGATATCAAAGAAATCAAGAATCGCGTGAAAGGGCTCTGCAAGGAGCTTGGAGCGCAGTCGCACAGCTGGAAAATCTACGAAATGTCGGGGACGCAGGCGGGTCAGGAACTGGCCTTCGCGCTGCTGGGAATTGCCGCCACGCTCTCGATCGTTGGATTCACACTCGATAAGCTGGAAACACGCTTGAGCAACTTGATGGCGTTTGATGCCACTATCATCGGGACCTGGGGATGCAAACCGGAATTGTACTCCGCCGTGCTTGATCTGGTCGCCGATGGAAGACTCCAGCTCAAGCAGTACACGGAAGCGAAGCCGATGTCGCAGATCAACGAAGTGTTTCAGCAGACGCTGGAGCACAAACTGACGAAGCGCTCAGTGATGGTGCCGGATTTTTGAGTTGGGTGTGCCGATGCCGAATGATCAGACCATGAATTGTAGAGAAACTGCAGATACGAGGAAGAATGCCATGAGCCATACGCTGTCAAGTCATGACATCGTTGAAGTCGACTTCACCGAAATTATCTACGAACTCAAGCCTTGCCTGGACAAAACCGGAAAGCCGGTTGCGGGTCTACACAACGCGTGGATTTTTCTGAACAATCCCAAACAGTTCAACTCCTATACGACCAAGGCTGTGAAAGAAGCCATTCTGGCCTTCCGAAAGGCATCAAATGACCGCTCGGTGGTCTCTGTCGTATTCACGGCTGTCGGTGATAAGGCGTTTTGTACGGGAGGAAACACGAAGGAATACGCCGAATATTATGCCGGCCGGCCGCTCGAATATAAGCAGTACATGCGGCTCTTCAACGATATGATCACGAGCATTCTCATTTGCGACAAGCCGGTTATCTGCCGTGTCAACGGAATGCGTATTGCAGGGGGGCAGGAGATCGGCATGGCGTGCGACTTCACAGTCGCCAGTGACCTGGCTCTCTTTGGACAAGCGGGTCCAAAGCACGGGAGCGCGCCCGACGGAGGAAGCACAGACTTTCTCCACCTGTTCGTTGGTATCGAGCGCGCCATGCAAAGCTGCACACTGTGCGAGATGTGGGGCGCCTACGAGGCCAAACAGATCGGCCTGATCACCGATGCCGTGCCGGTGCTCAAGGTCGATGGCAAGTTCGTTCGCAACCCGCTGGTCGTTACCGACCGATGGCTCGACGCATCGGGCGATATAGTTTACGGACGAAAGAAATCGGGCAGCGAACTTGCCGCAGCAAAGGAATTGATGGCAAAGGGAGCGATTGACCTCGGACCTTTAGATGATGCCGTGAACGGCTTGGCCACAAAGCTGCTCTACATGATGCCTGATTGCGTGAACAAGACATTGAACAGCTTGCGCAAGAAGAAGCTGGAGCATTGGGATAAGAACCATCAGAGCAATCGCGACTGGCTTGGCCTGAATATGATGACCGAGGGGAAGGCCGGATTCCGCGCCTTCAACGAGGGGCCAAAGGAGAATCGCGAAGTCGACTTCATCAAGCTGCGCCAAATGCTCTCCGAAGGGCATCCGTGGGACGAAGAACTGGTCAACGCGATCTTGCCGAGGTGAATTGAATGCCGGAGAGAATACTGCTCGAGTACAGTCGTGAAGACCACGTAGCGCGGGTGACGCTCAACGCCCCCAAGGGGAATGTTCTCGATGCCGCCATGATGAGTGAGCTGCACAGCGCGTTCGAGGAATTCAAGGTCCATCGGGAGCTCAAGTTGATCCTGTTTACCGGATCTGGAGATCATTTCAGTTTCGGTGCGAGCGTGGCTGAGCATATTCGCGAGAAGGCTCCTGCGATGCTGGCGCAATTCCACAGTCTCTTCTACTCGCTGATCGATCTCTCGATCCCGACCGCAGCGATTGTTTCAGGGCAATGTCTGGGAGGAGGGCTGGAACTGGCTCTCATATGCAATTTTCTGTTTGTCGATCAGACAGCGCGCCTCGGACAGCCGGAGATCAGCCTGGGCGTTTTCCCGCCACCAGCATCGCTGATCCTGCCGATGAGGATCGGTCAGACCAGGGCCGACGACCTGCTTCTGACCGGCCGAAGCGTCACCGGACTGGAGGCGGTAGAATTGGGGTTGGCGACACAGCTCTTTGAATCGCGAGTCGCGATGGACGAAGGTGTTGAAAGCTGGCTCAGTACCCACATAATGCCGAAGAGCGCGTCGTCGCTGCGCTTTGCCGTTCGAGCGGCTCGCCACGGCTTCAATGAGGATCTTCGGGAGGGAATAAAGAAACTTGAACAAATCTATCTCGACGGTTTGATGACAACACACGACGCCAATGAAGGGATCGCGTCGTTTCTGGAGCGTCGCGCTCCGGTCTGGAAGAACATGTAGGTGCTGAAGCAGGGTTGATTAATGTCGTTTGAAGGAAGATCGGTAGTCGTGACGGGAGGGGCGCGCGGAATCGGCAGCGCGATTGTTGAGCGTTTCGCGAGGGAAGGAGCTTTCATATCGATCCTCGATCTGAATCCCGAGACAGACGGCGCAAGCGAGTTTCGCCGGCAGATCCATATCTCTGAAGGGGATGTAGGGAAAGGCAGTGACGTCGAAGCGTTTGTGAAAGAGGTCGTAAACCGCTGCGGTCGCGTTGACATTCTGATCAACAACGCCGGTATCATTCGAGACAATGTGATCTGGCGGATGCCGGAAGAGGACTTTGACGCCGTCCTGCGCGTGAATTTGAAAGGTTCATGGCTCATGTGCAGGCAGATAGCCCCACTCATGAGGCAGCAAATGTACGGCCGCATAGTCAATATCGCTTCGCGGGCCTGGCTTGGGAATGTGGGGCAGTCGAATTACTCATCCTCCAAAGGTGGATTGATTAGCCTGACTCGCGTCCTGGCACTGGAACTCGCCAGGTTCAATGTCACCGTTAATGCGATTGCACCCGGGCTGATCGATACGCCACTGACGCGAAACCTTCCGGCCGCGGCACTTGAGAAGCTGATGTCGATGCAACCCGGTGGTCGAATCGGCAAACCCGAAGACATAGCGAACGCCGCAGGGTTCCTGGCCTCCGAAGACGCACAGTTCATCACCGGTCAGGTGCTGCATGTCGACGGCGGCAAGAGCATCGGGGCTGCTGTACTGTAATGTTGTCGCGGCGTGAAGGTTTTCAGTCATGAACCGGGTCTATCTTGTCGACGGTTGCCGTTCCCCGATCGGCAGAGGGCATCCCGAGAAGGGGATCTTTCGAGGGCTGCGCGCTGATGAACTGGCGGTGCAGACTCTTCGTGCCCTGCTGGATCGTGTGCGCGTCGATCCCACCGAAATCGATGATTTCTACCTGGGCTGTGTGGGACAACATGGGGAACAAGGTAAGAACCTTGCCCGACTTGTCATTCTGCTCGCGGGACTACCACGGTCTCTTCCCGGCGTCACCGTCAACCGCCTGTGTGCTTCAAGTCTGACCGCGCTTCAGATGGCTTCCGACAGTATTCGCTCCGGCAGCAACAGACTCATGCTCGTGGGAGGAGTGGAGCATATGGGGCATGTCCCGATGACGGCTGCGGTGGATTACAATCCGAATCTGTTTGCACAGGCGGAATTCCAGTGGACCAACATGGGATTGACGGCTGAAAAATTGGCTACGATCCATACCATTACGCGCAAAGAACAGGATGGGTATGCCGCAGAAAGCAATCGTCGCTACTTCCGCGCTCGAGAGTCGGGCCAATTCGCTCGTGAGGTTGTGCCTGTTCGATTAACGAATGGCGCCACTGTTGTGAGCGACGAAGAACCTCGCGAGTCAACCATGGAACAGCTTGCCGCCCTGCGAACCGCCTTCAAGGAATCAGGTACAGTCACTGCGGCCAATAGTTCGGGTGTCGCTGATGGGGCTTGTATGGCACTCTTGTGTGGCAGTGAGTTGGTTCCGAAACTTGGCGTCAGGCCGTTGGTGCGAGTGGAAGCGACAGTTAATGTCGGTCTCGATCCGACTATCATGGGGCTCGGGCCGGTGTACGCGATTCGAAAGCTCCTCGAAAAAACGAATCTGCAGCTAAGTGATATCGATCTGTTTGAGATCAACGAAGCGTTTGCGGTTCAGGCCCTGGTTTGTCAGAAAGAGCTTGGCATCATTTCCGAGCAACTCAATATCCATGGCGGGGCGGTCGCGCTCGGACATCCGCTCGGTATGTCCGGTTTACGTATAGCTGTCTCACTCGCGCACACTATGTCGGCGCACGGCGCACGGCGCGGGATTGCGTCGATGTGCGTCGGTCACGGCCAGGGAGTGGCGATGCTTCTGGAGAGGGAGTAAGAAAGCGATGCAGCAAGTCACTCTATCGGTCAACGGATTCTCGCGAACACTGCTTGTGCACCCACACGAAACACTTCTGCACACTCTGCGCGAACGGCTCTTTCTGACCGGCACCAAGCGCGGGTGCGACCAGGGATCATGCGGCAGCTGTACGGTTATCGTGAGTGGCAAGCCCGTTCTCAGTTGCATCACGCCCACCATGAAGTGTGACGGGAAGGAAATCAGAACCATCGAGGGGGTAGCCGAAAATGGCACACTCCATCCCGTGCAGGAGCAGCTTGTAGAGAAGGGGGCAATTCAGTGCGGGTACTGCACGCCCGGGATCGTCATGACCGCCATCGCTTTTCTCGAGCGCAATAACAACCCATCGGAAAGCGAGATTCGCGACGCGCTCTCAGGGAATGTCTGTCGCTGCACGGGGTATGCCAAGATCGTCGAGGCCGTGCAGCGCGCGGCGAAGGAGTTGCACAAGTGAGCAAAGTCATCGGCACGCCGATTCCGTACATCGACGCCAAGGACAAGGTGACGGGAAGCGCTCGCTACACGGCTGATTTCCACTTTCCGAACATGCTGTATGTGAAATTCCTCCGCAGCCCGCATCCGCATGCGCGAATAGTGTCAATCGACACCGACGCGGCGGCGAGACATCCCGGTGTTCGGAAGATCGCAACGGGAAAGGAGCTTCCGGTTCCGTTTGGCATTTTGCCGGTGAGTCCCGATGAAACCGCGATGGCGATCGACAAGGTTCGTTTCGTCGGCGAGATAGTGGCCGCGGTAGCCGCTGAATCCGAAGAAGCCGCGCAAGAGGCGATCCGACTGATCAAGGTGACCTATGAACCGATGCGGGCCTTTCTGACGTCGGCAGAGTCTCTCGAGCAATGTTTGCCGGAAGAACAGATTCATAAACACAGCAAGGGGGGAACGAATATCCATAAGAGCGCCGAGCTGCGGTTTAACGAGCCCGAGAAGGCCCTCGAATCGGCGACTCACAAGGTAAGCGCGCATTTTGGATTCGCAGGGGTCACCCACGCCTTCACCGAGCCGCACGCCACGATTGCCATCTGGAATGCAGATGAAACGCTGACGGTGATCTCGGCGACTCAGGTACCGCACTATCTGCATCGCACACTGTCCACGGTGCTCGGCATTCCGATGCATCAGGTGCATGTCAGGAAGCCCTGCCTCGGGGGCGGCTTTGGAGGGAAATCGGATCCGTTTCCACATGAGCTGATCACCGCCTATCTTGCCATGAAGACGCACCGACCGGTAAAGTGCGTGTTCTCTCGTGAAGAAGTGTTTCTCAACAATCACGGTCGACACCCGACTCAGATCGACCTCAGCGTTGGCTGTGAAACCGACGGCACACTGAGCGCGCTTGAGGCCGACATTGTAATCGACGGTGGCGCATTCGGGAGCTTTGGTGTTGTCACTACGTACTATAACGGCGTGCTGCTGCAGGGGCCATACCGGATCGACAAGTTCGGATTTCGGACGCGACGCGTGTATACCAACAAACCGCAGTGTGGAGCTATGCGCGGACACGGAGCAGTCAATCCCCGGTATGCAATGGAAGTTGCGCTCGACATGCTGGCGCACAAGATGGGCGTCGATCCGTGTGATCTGCGCGAGAAGAACTTCCTTCCCCCAAACACGCTCACGGTCGGGCAGTTGAGGATCACAAGCAACGGTGTGCGTGAGTGCCTAAGAGCGGTACGAGCGAAATCGGATTGGGACAAACGGTACGGCAAGCTTGGTTATGGACGAGGATTGGGGGTTGCATGCGGTTTCTACATCAGTGGCAGCGCCTTGCCGATCATCTGGAATAAGTATCCGCAGACCGTTGTCCATGTCAAACTGGATTTCGACGGACGGGTGGTCGTGTTCAGCGGAGCTAGCGATATCGGACAGGGGAGCGACACCATGCTCGCGCAGGTGGCGGCCGAAATCCTCGGCCTTCCGATTCACCGCGTGCAGGTGGAGGCTGCCGATACTCGACTGACACCAGTCGATCTCGGAAGCTACTCCAGCCGCGTCACGTTCATGGTGGGAAATGCGTGCAAGAGCGCGGCCGAACGGCTGCGACAGCAGATTGCAAATTCAGTAGCAGCTGCAAAAGGGGTCCCGGCCGATTCTCTTCGCTTCGGCGACTTGCGCATCGTAAGCGACTCCGGCGGGGTCGATCTCAGTTGGGACGAAGCCGTTGAAGTCGCTCTGGCCGGTCGCGGTTCAATCGTCGAATCAGGGTACTACATCGCACCCAAGCTCGGCGGGAATTTCAAGGGATCGGGCGCGGGACTGAGCCCGGCGTATAGTTTCGGCGCGTTCATTAGCGAAGTCGAAGTCAATCCCGACACCGGACACGTGCGAGTCGTGAAAGTGTGGGGGGCGCACGATTGTGGCAAAGCGCTCAATCCGCTGGCGGTCGAGGGACAAATTGAAGGGTGCATCCACATGGGCGTCGGGCAGGCGGTTTCCGAGGAGATGATCTTCCACGAGGGGCGTCTCGTCAACGCCAATTTCGCCGACTACCATGTTCCAACGACGGTCGACACCCCCCACATGGACATCACCATTGTTGAATCGAACGACGCTGAAGGTCCGTTCGGCGCCAAGGAAGCGGGTGAGGGGCCAATACACCNNCAGTCATTCCTGCAGTCGGGAATGCTGTCTATGATGCCGTCGGGGTGCGGATGTTCGAGCTGCCGATGACGCCCGACAAAGTGCTGGCGCAGATCAAGGCAAAGGGGAGGTCGCATGCGTGAGTTGTCATATCTCAGGCCAAAGAGCATTGATGAGGCTCTGAGGCGCGCGAAAGAGCGTCCCGAGGATTTTGCTTTCTGCGGAGGTGGGACAGACACCAGTGTATATCGTAAGCAGGAGCTGTCGATCGAATCGCGCATCATCGACTTGAGCGAAATCCCTCAGTTGCGAAACATCGAAGCGATCGGTGATTCTCTCCGGATCGGCGCTACCGTCACCCTCGATGAGTTGATCACGTCGCGAGCTGTTCGCGAGTTTTGCCCGATGATCACGGAAGCGGCGCACTCGATAGCAACGCCGGTGATTCGCCAGTCGGCGACCGTCGGAGGAAACCTGCTCGTGGCTAATCGCTGTACATTTTACAATCAGTCGCAAACATGGAGAGAATCGGTCGGGTCCTGCCTGCGCGACGTCGGCGACACATGCCTGGTCACAAAGGGGCGCGACAAGTGCTATTCGCGAAATGTATCAGATCTGGCGCCGGCGTTCATTGCACTCGGTGCGACGATTACGATTCAGGCGGGAGGCGATCCGGAGTCGATTCCCCTTGAACGCCTGTACACCGGAGACGGAATCCGAATCCACGCGCGCACGGACAGCGCCGGAATCCTGACCGCAATCTCGATAGTCCATCGCCCGACCAAGTGGTTCTTCCGCAAACTGCGCCGCAGGCAGAGTCTCGACTTCGCGTCGCTGACTGTAGCAGCGACGGTGATGGCTGATAGTCGCGCCCGTATCTGCCTGAACGGCGTTTCGATGTCGCCGATCCTGCTCGAAGTCGATCTCACGGCAATCGAGCTGCCGGAACTTCAAAAACAGGCGCGGCGGGCGTGCAAGACCGTGGACAACGATATTCTTGCGCTAAAGTATCGACGCGAAATGATGGATGTGTACCTTGCGGAGTTCTACCAGATGGCCAGGGGAGATTAGCGCTATCCCCGGATTCTCCCACGAATAGCGCTGAGATTATGAACGCGAAGGAACTTTCAAATATGGTGCGACTCTGGAGTGAAGTAGAAAGAAGCAAGACGTCAGCCGCGCTCGCAACGCTCGTGCAAGTATCGGGATCGCATTACCGCAAGCCGGGAGCACGGATGCTGATCACAGACGACGATCGCACGGTCGGGGCGATCAGCGCTGGATGTCTTGAGTCCGACCTGCGCGAACGCGCGTATAGCGTCATGAAGTCGGGGACAGCGACGCTGGTCCGCTACGATACAACGACCGACGAGGACCTGCTTCTCGGGACCGGCATGGGTTGTGGCGGAGTTGTCGACCTTCTGCTCGAATCGACCGAAAGCGATTCAGTCGTAAAGTTCATGCAGTATGCGGCTCGATGTATACAGTCCAGAAGCACTTTCGCCGTGGCTACAGCTTATCGGACGCAGAACAATAGCGAAGTTCGACCCGGCGATAGAATGTTCCGCGACAGTATGAACACACACTTGGCAACTTTCGACGATGTCGCGCTTCGAGCGAGAATCATGGATGATCTTGACCGGATGTTCTCCTCCGGGGAGTCCACTCATCGCGCCTACCCGGTCACGTCCGGACAGGTCGAGCTCTTTCTTGAGCGTATCTCCCCCCCGCTTTCCTTGCTGTTGCTCGGGGCTGGCGACGATACCGTTCCGGTTGTGCAAATGGCGAAAAGCCTCGGCTGGCAGGTTGCGGTTGCTGACCACCGACGTGAGTTTGTCCGGCCTGAGCGGTTTCCCGAAGCTGATCTGTTGGTCGTGGTGCACGCGGAGGATCTCACCGACAGGCTTCCCGTCGATTCTTTCGATGCCGCCGTAGTTATGACGCACAGCTACTTTCAAGATCGAGAGTTGTTCAAGAGATTGGTTCACAGCAAACTGAAATATCTCGGACTTCTTGGCGCAGCGGGGCGCGCAAAGCGACTGCTTGATGATCTTCGTCGTGATGGTGTTGAAATGAGTGAAGAGCGACTGGCTCGTCTATATGCTCCGGTAGGGCTCGATATCGCCGCCGAAGGCCCCCATGAAATAGCTCTCTCGGTGGTTTCCGAAATTCAGCAAGTGCTCGCGGGTGGGACAGGGCGCTCGCTGAGAGACATGTATGAGGCGTTCTGAAATGTCACAGAATCACCCGCAGCTCGATTCCCATCCGCGAAGTGGCAGGATAGGCGCTATCGTACTGGGAGCGGGGGAGTCGCGACGTCTGGGAACGCCGAAGCAGCTGATCCGGTATGATGGGACATCGCTCATTACACATGCTGTCGACTGTGCGGTAGTTTCTGGATGCGCCCCGGTGATCGTGGTAACGGGTGCGTACGCGGAGCGTGTGACGAAAGAACTTGCAGTGACGAGCGCTCAGATTGTTCTGAATCCGCAGTGGCCGGAGGGGAAGGGCTCTTCAATACGTGTCGGAATACAGTCTATCGGCAGGTTTCCCGATCTCGCCGGAGTGGTCATGCTGGTGTGCGATCAACCCTTCCTGACGAGTGATCACATTAGAGCATTGATTAACCGATTTCAGGACGGGAATTGCTCAATTGTCGTCAGCGCGTACGCGGACACGGTCGGTATACCGGCCCTGTTTTCTCGAGCGTTGTTCCCCGAGCTACTCGCCCTCTGCGGTGATGATGGGGCAAAGGGAATTATTGCCAGACATGGAGCGAACGTTCAGGCGGTTGAGTTTCCAAAGGGTCAATTCGATATCGATACGCCACAGGATTGTATGAGTGGTACAGAGAGCGAGCATTCGCGCCAAGGAGATTGATGATGAAGTCGTTCATGACATATTGTTTGGGAGTTGAAGTATGAAACAAACCGCAGTGATGTACTCGCGTGCCCGTATTCCGTACGGGACGTGGGGAAGCAGTTACTTTCCGGCGTGGCAGACCTCTGCGCTGGCCGAAGTCAACATCGGGCAGTTTGCGGGAGAGTCGATGAATCGAATCATGGGGCTTCGTCGGGTGCCTGTGTGCGAACTGGACTACCTGGTAATTGGCTCGACTATTCCGTGGCATTGGAAATTCTGGACCGCCCCATTGGTGGCCAGCTGCATGGATCATCGGATTCCCGGATTCCACGTCGAGCAGGCGTGCGCCACGGGTCTGCAGGCGATGATGGTAGCAGGAGCGGAGGTTGAGGGCGGGTCTCACGATGTCGTTGGAACCCTCACGTTTGACAGAACATCGGACTCACCCGTGGGTGTGTTTCCGGAACGGCGAGCACATCAAAGAACGATGGCTCTGGCCGACGTATGGGACAACTTTGGTTTCGATCCTGCGACCGGAAAGGCCATGATGACCTGTGCGGGGCAGGCGGCGCGAAAGTACAAGACCGATCGTCGGGAAGTTGATGAGCTGGCCGCCTATCGTTATGAACAATATTTTTCCGCAAAGCGATCAGGCCTGCTGGATCGAGTCCTCGTTCCGCTCGAAGTGCTCAATGTACAGGGGAAGTCGATGGGAATGATCGATGAGGATCGTGGGGTGCGCCAGATTACTCTTGAAAGTATGCGGGCTATGCGAGAGCTCGACACTTGCGTTACGGCGGGGACACAGACCCATGCGTCGGATGGGATGGCGACACTCCTAGTGACGACGAAAGAGAAAGCGCGTCAGTTGAGTCGGCGTCCGGAGATCGACATCCAGTTTGTGGCGAAAGCTGAGATACGAACCTTTCCGAGCCTGATGCCTGAAGCGCCGGCTTTGGCGGTGCAGAGTCTCCTGAAGCGTACCGGCCTCACCATGAACGATATGGGCGTGGTCAAGAATCACAATCCGTTTGCCGTGAACGACACCATTTTTGCTAAATTGCTGAATTACGACTGGAAGAAGATGAACAATACCGGCTGCCCGCTCATGTGGGGACATCCCCAGGGTCCAACCCTGACCCGCGTGGCGATTGAAGCCTTCGAAGAGGCGGTCGAAAATGGGGGCGGCTATGTGCTTATCTTCGGCTGTGCCGCCGGCGATGTCGGCATCGCCGCGATCTTCAAAGTCACCGACGGAGGGAACAAGTGATGAAAGCGATGAGACAATCTACCCTCGAGACTTTAGGGCTGCCGAGCGCCTTGAGCATGTTTCAACAAGGAAGGCTGCCGACCAGCACGGATTCCCTTGTGGACACAATCTTTGGTGAGAAGAACAAACGCGGCTCGCTGGTCATATCAGGAGCGAACGGGATCGTAGGTGCCGGCAAGATGATGCAGCTCGGCTCACGGTTGATCCCCTATGGCGTGACCATGGTCGGTCTGGATTTCGCCTCCGCGCCTGACGGCATCGGTCGGCAGTATCCCGGCCTTACGGCTGCCTTTGGACAGGAACGCGCCAATCAGATCATGTCACACATTGTTCGTCTCAACTACGACGGCACATCTCTTCCCGATCAATTGCGCGATTTCCATCCTCGTTTTCTTCTGGAAGCAATCCCCGAGATTCTGGAAGTCAAGAAGGCGCACTATCGTGTTTTCCGCTCCACCTTCCCGGACATCGAAATCCGTTCGGTCACGTCGGGCTTTCCCAGTTCGGAGCTCGGGGTCGGAATAGCCCACCCAGCATTCCCCCACGAAATCAACAAAATTTGGGAAATTGTCGAGCCGAAGCCCTCTGCTTTCACACAACTGCTATGGTCGCTTGGCATGATCCCGCTTCCGGTGAGCGACCATTGGTCGTTCGTGCTTGACGTGTTGTTTTGCGGCATAACGCAGGCGGCGCTTCGCTATCACCGAGCCGCGAACACGCCGTACTGGAAGGTAGACAAATATGTGCGTCGTGCGGTGGGGCCGAATCCGTTTCGGGCGCATGACGCGATCGGGGCGAAAGGCGCGAATTTCCTTACCTGGTCATGCCTGCATCACTTGTCTGAGAAGTACGGCGCCCTGTTCACTCCGTCGGATGACCTCGTTTATCGCAAGGAGAGCGGTCAGAACTGGTATCCGCTCGATCACTTCCGTCCGTTGGTCAATTGGTCGATGACTCCGGAAGCGGAAAGCGAGTTCAATCACTGGATACTGGGTCCAGTGATTCAGATGACCAGCCTTCTGCTTCACGAGCAGCGCGGCCATCTCTCGCACATCAATGCCATTGGTGAACTCTGCGCGCAATTCCGTAGCGGAGTTCTGGCGATGATCCGTGGCATGGGCCCCGACACAGCAATCAATCATGTGGAAGCGTACCATCGTCTGCATCCGGCGGCAAGAGGGAGCAGCTGGTATCCCGATGTTCTTGGCCGCATTGGAGATCCGGCCTGGCAGCAGCTTTATGTCAACGCCGAGCATGATGGCACAGTTGGCGTGATAACCATCGGGCGCGAGTCGTACAATTCCGATGTCGACGCCGAGCTAAACCGGGCGATCGACTGGCTCAGGGCGGAACGCATCGAACGTGTGATTGTGACCGGTGATTTCCATCTATCCAGTCAGCTGGTCGGAGCTGACACGGCCGAATTCTACCCGGCACTCGATAACGCCGATCTTGGCTTCGAGATTTCCCGTGCCTGGTCGGAGACCGCCCGCAGGCTGAACAATGAGTTCACTTCCTCAGTCGGCTTTGTCAACGGCAAGCGATGTCTGGGCGGCATGCTGGAACTACTCACGCACTGCCACTTTGTCGTGGCTCTTGACGACGCCCAGCTTGGTATGCCCGAGGTAACGCTGCCTGTGATTCCCGGAATGGAGGGGTGCCACTGGCCTCTGCGAAAGGGGACACTCGAGCACCAGAGCAGGCTCCTTGAATTGCTACTCACCGGTAAACCCGTGAAAGGGGCAAACGCCACAGGCTGGCTCATTGACTTTGCGGGACCAATCGAAACCTGCCTGAAGACGGCATGGGCAATAGCATCTGGCCGCGAGCAGAACCTCCGCAGACGAGAGGTCGCCAGTGGACCAGTGAATGTTTCAATCGAGCTAACTCTTCCCAAGGCCGACAACGAAGCGACCAACGAAGCCAGGAGCGCCATCGCGCAGTGCATTCGTCAGTCATGTGCGGTACCGCTGGCGGAGGCGCTGACTGTGCAAGCCAGGCTGTCAGGTAGTTTCATGGCCGGGAAGTATTGTCGAGAAGGACTCATCGGAAGCGAAGCAGCCAAGACCATGAGTGTCTGACCTCACACCTGATCGGATTGATCTGTCTGAGAGGGACGCTATGCGGCGTCCCTCTTCGATTCTCACATCTGATCTCCATTCAAGAGTTACGTCAACGTGGTTTAGCCCGCTCCGTCCGCTGTTATGGAATATGTTGACCCACTATCGCTTTAATTAACACCATGCAACCTCATGTTGTTCTGCGCATTACGAGAATTATACCGTTTTCGACACCAAAACACTTGCTTGCATCTCATTCAAATGCCAACTTCTCTTGTCATTCGTTGTACAATCATGCTGGCGTGAGACAGTCACCATGCACGGAATCCCCTTTGGCGTATGTCGGCACGAGAGGGTTGCCCCGTCGCGATCGGATGATAGGATGAAGCAGAGAATATCCATGCTTGCGAAAGCGCTAAACCAACAACCACATCGTAACAATCCCAAACAATGGAGGAACGAATGAACAAGAGAGCAGTCGTGGTAACCCTGATGCTGGCCCTGGTGTTCTGTCTGACCCAGGTGACGGCGTCATTCGCTGAGGAGAAAGTCGCTCCGGCCAAGGCTGAAGCGAAAACGCCGGCAGCCAAGGGGCTTGCGGCCAAGGCGACTCCGGCAAATGTAGTCGCAGTGTGCGGCTGTGGTATGGTGTTCGTGCCCGACGCCACTACCAAGTTCGTAGAGCATGCTGGCAAGGCATACGCATGTTGCACCGAAGGCTGCCACAAGATGGCGGAAAAGAATCCGGAGGCAGCCGCCCAGATGGCGGAAGAGAATCTGGCCAAGTTGATGAAACCTGCGAAACCAGCCGCCGCGGAACACGGCAAGTAGCAGACTTAGAACTCGAATAGAGATTCTCGCTTTCATGGACCGGTCAAACATGTCGTTTGGCCGGCCCTTTTTTTCCCCACGTACATTGGAAAGACTGCGATGTCGCGGCCGCATGATGTGAGCGGTACTGTTTCCCATTAAAGCTACCACATTCCCGCCGGCATTCAAACTCCCGTAGCCAAAGCCACGGCCATGTGCAATATTGCCTCGAAGCAAGAGTGGCTGACATGGTTGCCTGGCCTGATTGGTTGGGTATATGTCGGGAATCATTCTACGATCATGGAAAGGAGTGAAACCATGCTGAAAGAATTCAGAGAGTTTGCCATGCGGGGAAATGTTCTCGACATGGCAGTCGGGATCATCCTCGGCGCAGCGTTTGGGTCCATCGTGTCCTCGCTGGTAAGTGATGTCTTGATGCCCCCCATCGGGTTAGTGCTGGGGAATGTTGACTTTTCGAATCTCTTTGTCGTGCTCAAGGAAGGCTCGAAGGCGGCGCCGTATGCGTCGATTGCCGACGCTCAGTCGGTCGGGGCCGTGACCGTGAATTACGGCCTCTTTATCAACCATGTCATCGGCTTTCTCATTGTCGCGTTTGCCGTGTTCATGATTATTCGGGCGATGAACCGGATGAAGCGCGCCGAAGAGGTACCCGCTGCAGCGCCAACGACGAGGGACTGTCCGCATTGCTTGTCGAAAGTCCCAATCAAGGCAACCAAGTGCGGCTTCTGTACATCAGATATCAAGGCATCGGCATGAAGGAAGGAGCTTCCCTGTGAACACGCAACTCGCACAGGGCCTAAAATGCGCCGCTCTGATTCTCGTCGCAAGTTCAACGGCGCTTGGGGCTGATTCTCTGGTAACAGGCTGGAAGAAAGCGTTGAGCGTTGATGTGACCACCACACAGACCGCCTACTCCGACGCGTGGGTTGGGGGCGAGGCGGGATCGCTGAACTGGGCGGCCAATCTGAACGGAGCCGCAGAACGCCAGTTTTCAGGGTCCGTCAACTATCGATCCACGTTGAAGCTCTCGTTCGGCCAGACAATGACTCAGGATGAAAAGACGCGCGACTGGTCCAAACCTCGAAAGTCAACGGATCTGATCGACTGGGAGAATGTCGCACGATTCACTCTTGAGAAGTTCTTCGACCCCTACGCGGCGTTTCGACTGGAGTCGCAGTTCTTCACGCCGTTAAGCGACAGCCAAAAGGTGTACTTGTCTCCTCTGAAACTGACCGAATCGGCGGGACTGGCGAAGCGATTGTATGTCAAAGATAAGGATCAGATTCTGAGCCGCCTCGGCTTTGCTGCCCAGCAGATTTTCACGAAATCGTCGGATACCGCAGCGGCTACGAGAGGAAAAATCCACGATTCCACGTTCACCTATGGCGGTATAGAGTCTGTTTCCGAAGCCAATCTTACACTGGGCCAGCGGGTGCACTATGTGGGAAAGATCGGGCTCTATAAAGCGCTGTTCTTTTCGAGAAAGAATGATGTCCGCGGGACCTCGCGCGAGGATGACTGGAAGGCCATCGATGTTAACTGGGAGAACATCGTGAGTGTCGGTGTCTCGAAAGTCATGACTGTGAATCTGTACACACAATTACTCTACGACAAGGAAATCAGCGCTAAGGGAAGATTCAAGGAGACCCTGGCGCTTGGGCTCGTGTTCAAGATGATCTAAGCTGAGTCGCGCCTGCGCTCATATGAAGAAACGGCTCCTTGCGGAGCCGTTTCTTTATCCTGATTATGAATCAACGAATCAGCTCTTGCCGAGCATGCGATAGACGCGCCCTTCGAGCATGAGAATCTGACCCGGTGTGGTAGCCATCTTGACCATTCCAAGCAGTTCGGTCATCGAAGCCACTTCTTCAACCTGCTCGTTCACAAACCACGCAATAAACTGATGGGTAGCGTGATCGCTTTCGGAACCGGCCTGAGAAGCGATTTCATTGATCTGGCGTGTAATCTTCTTTTCATGTTCAAGCGCCGCTTCGATTATTTCGGCCGCCGAGCTGTATGAAACCTTCGGCTCGGGCAGCGCCGTCAGTTTCACTTCTGCTCCCTGGTCCACCAAATACTTGGTGATTTTCATGGCGTGCTCATGCTCTTCTGTAGCCTGCTGATAGAAGCGCATGGCGAACACCTTGAGCCCCATGGACTCGAAGGAAAAGGCCATCGCCAGATAGGCCCATTCGGAAAAGAACTCGTTCTTCACCTGCTCATTTAAGCGAGCTGCCATTTTCTCAGAAATCATCATCTTGATTATCTCCCTTTCTTCACATAGAGAACATTCTTGCCATCTAAAACGATTTCAGTACGAGTCAGTTCCCAAGAAGCTCCCTTGCGAGGGGAAAATCAAGGAGATAGTACACTTATTCCTCAATTGCGGCGGAAACCGATCTGCTGCATCATCGCCCATAATTCGCGCTCTGCCTACATGGAATGCAGACAGGAATTGTACTTGATGGGCAATAAAAACGGCCGCCCTCGTAAACGAAGGCGGCCGCTGGTCTGAAAGGAAAGGTACTACGGACAATTCGGAAGGAGCACAGCTCCGGTTAGGTGATCAATCAACGCGAACAGATCGGAAATGTCGATCGAGCCGTTCGTGTCGGCGTCATCCTCCTCAAAACAAGGATTCGGAGAAATGCTTGCGCCCAGGTAATCGACCATGGCGAAGACGTCGGAGATGTCCACCGCGTCAGCCGCATCGGCGTCGACATTACCGGTCAGGCCAATACAGCAGGCCGAGCCACTCAGAGCTATGGTGCAGGCGGTCCCATCCCCTTGGTACGCACCGCTGGCCCCGTAGCAGACGGCTTGAGTCGTCTGGATACAGTTCCCATCAGGCAGGTAGCACGCGCCGGTGGGAGAAACCTGCGGGCAGAGCGCTGCCGTGCAGGCAGTACCAAGTCCCTTGAAGGCGCCACCGACAGCCGCGCACACAGCCGGCGTTGTCACGATGCAGCCTCCAGTTGGCAGGCAGCAAGCGCCAACTTCCGTTTGAGGTTTGCAGGTGTTAGGCAGACACGGAGTGCCATCACCCTTGTAAACACCATGAAGCTGTTGGCAATTGGCAGCGGTGGTGATAACACATCCACCAGTCGGCAGACAACAGGCCCCTTTAGGTTTGCCGCATGGGTTTGGTGAACAGGACGTCCCGTTCCCCTGGTACGCGCCGTGGGCGAGCTTACAATCTGCGGCCAGCATGATGGCGCACGTTCCATCCGGCAGACAGCAGGCGCCCTTTTGTGGCGGCTGCGGACAATGAATGGTCGCACAGCTGCTACCCCATCCGTTCCACACACCGTGCTGGGTCTTGCACTTATTCACTGTGGTCTGGATGCAGGTTCCGTCGGGCAGGCAGCACGCGCCATTCTCAGCCGGCGGGCACAGGCCGGTCACACATGGCGAGCCGTCGCCATAATATGTGCCGTGACGAACAACACAGCTGTCCTTCGTGACAGAAATGCAATTCCCATTCGGCAGGCAGCACGCGCCGCTCGCAGGAGGATTGCAGACTATACCCGGCGTACAGATACTGCCGACACCGAGGAAGATTCCGTGTTTGAGTTTGCACTCTTCGGCTGTAACCGGCGAAACACAGGTTCCGTCAGGCAGGCAGCAGGCGCCCATCTGGTGACCACCGCCGCACAAGGTCGGTGAGCAAGGCGTACCTGTACCGAAGAAGATGCCGTTGACCGATAGACACTTGTCTTTAGTCGTCTGCACACAAGCGCCGTTCGGCAGACAGCAGGCGCCGACCGGTTGCTGGCAGATGTTTGGCGTACAGAGAGTTCCGTCTCCCTTATAGACACCTCCCTGTTGAGCGCATAGCGCGGGAGTAGCCAAAACACAGGCGCCACTCGGCAGACAGCAGGCCCCTTCCTTGGCAGGCGGACAGACTATCGTCGCGCAATCGGTGTTCGCGCCCTGCCATGAGCCGTTGTGGCTTACGCATGCGAGCTGGGTGCTATTCACGCAGGCGCCACTCGGCAGGCAGCAGGCTCCGAGCACATCATGACACGGATCGGGCGAGCAGGTCGAACCGTCGCCAAAATATGTCCCTCCGGCGTTGGCGCAATCAGCCTTGGTCATAATCTGGCAGACCGCACCGGGAATACAGCAGGCCCCGGTCGGCGTGGGAGGACAATTGACTCCAGTGCACGATGTGCCATCTCCCTGATACATTCCGCCGATTGAGTGGCAATCAAACGCTGTTGTCAGGGCACAGGTCCCGTCCGGCTTGCAACAGGCGCCGATCGGGTTCGAGCACGGATTAGGCGTGCAGGAGATTCCGTCCCCGAGATACGCCCCGCCGGCTGACTGGCAGGCTGCAGCCGTCAGTTGCTGGCAGGTCATGCCGGCTGCACCCTGTATGCAACAGGCGCCGAGGGTTACGTTACCACCGGTGATGACAAATGACAGATCAAGCGATGGTGGAGTAGGGTTCTGCGGCAGACACTCGTGAGTGATTCTTCCAGTCACAATGAAGTTTGGACCGCGAACGTCGATCGAAACCCACTCCGGATTATAGTTCGGAATGATGTAATCAAATGCCTGATGTCCGGTCGGTATCGATCCCACGTAGAGGACTTCTCTCCCGATATAGAGGGCCTCGTCAGTCCCAGGAAGCGGAGGCACTCTCGGTTCGGTCGGCGGATTCCCCTGCAGAGACCATAGATCCGTAGACCAGTTCACCGCGAACTCCAAGACAGAGGGGAATCCGGGCTGTAGTTGCTGCCAGTCGAACTCGATATGGATCTTCTTGTACCGTGTGATGTCATAGGGATGATCGTAGAACCAGATATTTATCCACCGGCTCGGATATGTGTACCACCCCTGACCGTACGCACCGGTCCCACTTCCACCAGCGAAATTGGCATTCTGATCGACGGCGATATTGAAGTCATTGTTAATCGGGGGCAAAGTGACCTGAGGTTCGTGAAGCTCTGTCCACGCGGTCGTCGGGGTTGTCCCCTGCGTCACGCGGATAGTGGCCGTTGTAGAGCCCGACATTCCGGAAAAGTGGCCGCCCGGGCGCCCTACAAAGTCTATCTCGTAGGTGATGTCGAAGAAGCTCTCGACTGGCCAGGTTCCGCCTTCCCGAGTGAGAGTGGTATGACCGGGGCTCGGCATTCCGTGGCCGGTGCCGGCGGTTATCCGCAGCAGATCAAAATCAGGGTCGCCGGGAGGAAGCTGCCCGTGCAGCCGAAACATGTCGGTATCAAATGACTGTATCGGATCCCCGGGCGTTCTTGGACCCTGATTGGTCTCCACACCGGGCAGGGGAATCATGACATCACGTGTATACCCACTCAGGGCGCCTGTTCCGGACATATGCCATTTAAGGCGCATTTCAGAAGTGGATGTAGTGCCGCCAAGACTTCCACCCGGAACTTCACCGGTAAGCGAGAGCATAAGCAATTCTGTCTCGCACAGGATCTCTGATCCTGCGGGAAGTCCATTTACGATCTTCATCACGTCGGAAGCGGGCCTGAAGGGGCAACTTGCCGGCTGCCAAGCAGTGCCTGAGCCATTGTCTTGTGCCACACAGGTGAGACCGGAGGGCATTGTCCCCCACACGGCGTCATCATTGAAGTGGTTCTTCGTAGATTTCCATCCCCACTCAGTCACCAGCGGCAAAGGTCCTTGCACATCGGCAGAAATGCCAAGCCAGTAAATCTTTCCGGCATCCTGGTGAAACCACTGAGTCTGGGGCAGGAAGATATTGTATTGAAAGTATGTCTGATGGTCGTTGGGAAGAATGAGTCCCGTGCTTGGATCATACCACCCTTCCATAGTTGCACCGGTAATCGGCTTGGCGATAAAATTTGTGATAACGTTACGCCATATGACCTTCCCGGGGCGGCTATACGGAACGTTCGGAGGAGCAGCCGGTATATCCTCGAAGATTACAACGTTGAATTTGCTGATGGTGCCGGGGACACCACCTTTCCATGATCCCCAAAAGTGGAAATCCTTTACCCACCCCGTCTCCGAGCATTGCCAATCGTCGGCCAGCATGACCGGATTCATGGCTTTGACGTTCCATCCCGATTCGTCGGGCATCTGCGGAAAATGCATTTTGTGGCCGTCAGCTGGCGTCCAGTCCGCCAGAGCAAGAGCCGGCAGCACGAGCATAAGACATGCGCTCAACAGCCATGCCCTCGGACATCGTCGCGTCCTACTCATCATGATTCCTCCTGAAGCATTATGCCTCTGAATACGACAATTAGTATGTATTGTGTGTGATCGGTGAGCGACCCAACACGTTTGGATTCGATATCAACTAAGGACGATTCAGCGCAGGTGGCCCGATAGTACCCACAAGAGTAGAACGCAACGAGCAAAAAAGCCACTGTGCGAGGTACCCACGATCGATTACCTGTACCAAAGATATACTCCGCGAGTCCATTCTGTCAAGCATTTCTTTGACGTCGCGGTGCAAAATTCTGTGCGAAGCGCGCGGTTTGATCGCGCCCTTTCAATGGGCGAGCCTGAGCAGATCCGGGATAGCGCGTCGGGGAAAGAAGAACGGCCGCCTTCGTAACACGAAGGCGGCCGTTGGTTTGAAGGGGAGGGAATTATGGACAATTCGGAAGGAGCAGGGCTCCGCTCAAGTGATCGATAAGCGCAAACAGATCGGAAATATCGATCGTTTCGTTCGAGTCGGCGTCGGCCTCCTCGTAACAGGCCGTCACCGGGAGTCCGGTACCAAGATAGTCAACCAGCGCGAAGACATCAGAGATATCCACGACATCCCCGTCGTCTCCGTCAACGTTGCCGGTCTGGCCGATACAACAGGCCGACCCCTGGAGAGCTATCGTGCACGAGGTTCCGTCGCCCTGATAAGCGCCGTTGGAACCGTAGCAGACAGCCTGAGTCGACTGGATGCAGGTACCGTCAGGTAGATAGCAGGCGCCGGTGGGATTGACCTGCGGACAGGTTGTCAGCCCGCAAATCGAACCGGCACCCTGGAAAGCGCCGCCGACTGCAGCGCAGACGGCTGGTGTGGTTACCACACACCCGCCACCATTCGGCAGGCAGCAGGCGCCGACCTTGTCAATAGGCAGACAGGTGTTCGGTAGGCATGGGGTCCCGTCGCCCTTATAGATGCCATGTAACTTCACACAGTCCTTTTGTGTTGTGGTTACACAGCCGCCATTCGGCAGACAGCACGCTCCCTTGGGTTTGCCGCACGGGTTCGGCGTACAGGAGGTGCCGTTCCCCTGGAACGCGCCGTGGGCAAGTTTGCACTCTGCCGCCGTTGTGACTACGCACGTACCATTCGGCAGGCAGCAGGCTCCCTTCTGAGGCGGCGGCGGACAGTGGATAAGCGCACAGCTGCTCCCCCATCCGTTCCAGACACCGTGCTGAATCTTGCACTTGTTTGCAGTCGTCTGGATACAGCTACCGTCGGGCAGGCAGCAGGCGCCGTTTTGAGCTGGCGGGCAGAGACCAGCCACGCAGGCAGAACCGGCGCCATAGTATGTCCCGTGACGAATGACGCAACTGTCTTTCGTGACCGTTATGCAATTCCCATTGGGCAGACAGCAGGCGCCATCCGCGGGTGGATTGCACACAACTCCCGTGCAGATACTGCCCACACCAAGGAAGATGCCGTGCTTGAGTTTGCACTCGGTCGGCGTGACTCCCGGGATGCAGGTTCCGTCAGGCAGACAGCATGCGCCAAACTCATTGCCACCGCCACAGAGCGCGGCTGTGCAAGGCGTCCCGACACCGAAGAAGATGCCATTGAGCGATATGCACTTATCTTTGGTTGTCTGCACACACGCGCCGTTCGGCAGGCAGCACGCCCCGAGCGGCTCTAAGCAGATGATAGGCGTGCAGAGTGTACCGTCTCCTTTATAGACGCCTCCCTGCTGAGCGCATTGAGCGGCGGTCAAGATGGTGCAGCCGGTCGACAGGCAGCAAGCCCCTTTCTTGGGAGCCGGACATACAACGGTCGCACAGTTGGTATTGCCACCTTGCCAGGCACCATTGTGCTTAATGCAGGCAAGTTGAGTGGCGTTTACGCAGGTTCCATCCGGCAAGCAGCAGGCCCCGATGGAGTCCTGACACGGATCCGGCGTGCAGGTCGAGCCGTCGCCGTAATATGTCCCGCCGGCGTTGACGCAATCCGCTTTCGGCAGGATCTGACACAGCGCGCCAGGAATGCAGCAGGCGCCTCGAGGGGTCGGAGGGCAGTTATTCGGCGGGGGCGAACAGATCGTCCCGTCCCCTTGATAGATTCCGCCGACCATGTGACAGTCGACCTGAGTTGTGATTGAACAGGTGCCATCGGGTTTACAGCAGGCACCGGTCGGAGTCGGAACACACGGATCAGGCGAGCAGGTGCTGCCGTCGCCAAAGTACGTGCCGCCAGCGGCGATACAATTCGCTTTGGGCATGATAGAACAGACAACACCCGGAATGCAGCAGGCGCCGGATGGCGTCAGGCACGGATTGTTCGGTGAACAGGTTGAGCCGTTACCAAAGTAGGTGCCGCCAGCAGCCGCGCAAGCGGCGCTTGTGGTGATGGAGCAAATCGGCCCGGCCGCGCCTTGAGTGCAGCACGCGCCGGTCGGTGCCTGACACGGATTTGGTGTGCATGACGTGTTGGGGCCACTCCAGGTGCCGTTGAGTAGACATTCAGCCTGAGTCAACTGAATACACGAACCGTCAGAACGGCAGCAGGCGCCAAGTGTCTGACAATTCACCTGAGTGCAGGGGACGCCAGCGCCTGCCCAGATACCCGGGACCGCACGACATTCAAGCTCGGTTAGCTGAGCGCAACTTCCGTCGGGCTTACAGCAGGCGCCGATCGGTCCCTGCCCGGGCTTGACAATGATAACGCCAGTCATTCCTGACAAGACATGGAACTCGCATTCATACGGGAAGGGACCCATGCCATCGGGAGATCCAATAAAGACGTCGAAAAATGATCCGGGCGTGCTCATCGCGTGGGAATCCCAGAACTTGGGGGATCCGGCGGATGATCTGGTTGAGTGAAGGCCGAGTTGGAGCGTGAAGCGGACGGTATCACCCCAATCGACCTGGGTCGACGACGGGCTGAAGGTGAAACCGGACATGCTGACGTTGTGTATAGTCGCGTGGCTCGCGACCGGACACAAGAACAACAGAGCGACGAGCAGGAGCCCGGTACACTTGAGGTACTTTTTGAACATGAATCCTCCTTGAACTCACTTCATACGTGGTTGATTCTGTTATGTCAGTTTAGTTATTGCTTGTTCTGTTCTCTTCCTCTGGATCGGTAAGTAAGAGAGGCTTACTTTTCTTACGCACCAGCACGAGAGCAAGTGGCTGGTCACGCATAAGATAGTATACTTATTGGGTCTATTATGTCAAGGACAAAATGCCGTGCGAACCTCTTTTTTCACCAATAGTGACTCTTTTGGCAATCATTGTGAAACGGGTCACAAGGCGAGCGTGAGCATCGCTCGACATGAGAACGTGGCCTATCAACACCCTTATAACATCTCCGGCGAAGGTCGCTTTGTCTTTGCTTCGGGAGCTTTCCTTAACTATGCTGGTGCTGTCCGTGGCCGAGCATGGGGGCTCAAGCCCGAATGTGCCCGTACAACGTCAGTGAAGAGAAAGGAACAGAAATGTTCATATATGACACTTCGATACGACTCCATCAGACCGACGCCGCCGGTCTGATGTTTTTCGCGCAGCTGTTTACGCTGGCGCACGACGCCTATGAGACCTTTGTCGAGTCGATCGGTTTCAGCTTCGATCGGACCATTCGATCTACAGAGAATCTGCTGCCGATTGTCCACGCCGAGGCCGACTACCTCGTCCCGCTCAGAGTTGGTGACAAAATCTCTGTGCGCATGAGACTCGATCAGGTCGGCACCACCTCGTTCATCCTGGCGTACGAAATGACCAATAGTGCAGGAGCGCTCACGGGTACCGTCAAGACCGTGCATGTCTGGACCGACCGAACGACCATGCAGAAAGTGCCGCTCCCTGATTGGCTGAAAGGGTCTCTTGCGAAGCTATCCTGAGTGCGAAACGCTCACGCGTTTTCGCGCAGGAGCTTCATGGCGAGATTGGCAAGAGCTCCTCTACGTGGCTT
>CXWL01005614.1_pt1 | contig 26125 bp, 16 predicted proteins | sample 590931 | NCBI WGS metagenome assembly CXWL01 (sample SAMEA3498368, study PRJEB10139) | groundwater metagenome | biome: water well; material: biofilm material | place: Germany | collected 2015-04-27
GTTGACTGCCGCGGAGAGCGACCTCGCGGCGGCCAAGGCGGGCGTCTGGCCGGTCCTGGGGGTGGCTGCGGACATCGGCTTGAACGGCCCGCCGGGCGGGCTCGAGACCACGTATTCGACGACCGTCGGCGTGCGCATCCCCCTCTGGGAAGGCGGCAGGACGGCGGCCAAGGTGGCCGCTGCCGCCGCCGCGGTCGACGCCCGGCGCGCCGAGCTCGCCGACCTCGAGCGCGCCGCCGAGCAGGACCTGCGCGGGGCACTGCTCGACTTGGGCGCCGCCGGCAGCCGCGTCGAGGTGGTGGGCGAGGGCCGCGTGCTTGCCGCGCGGGAGCTCGAGGTCGCCCGCGACCGCTTCACCGTCGGTCTGGCCTCCACCCTCGACGTCGTCGCCGCGCAGGAGAGCGTCGCCGCCGCCGAGGAGAGCTGGCTCGACGCCATCTACCAGCACAGCGTCGGCAAGGCCAAGCTGGCCCGCGCGCTGGGTATCGCCGAAGAAGCCTTCACCGCCATCCTGAATGGAACGCTCGAGGTTGCTGCCGATGGAAACGCTCGCTGAGTCGCGTCGTCCCCTGAACCTGCGCCTGCTGATCGCGGTCGCCGTTGCCGTCATCGCCGTTCTCGCCTGGTGGTTGTGGACGCGTGGCACCGTGTCGACCGACGACGCGCGGGTCGAGGGTCGCCTGCACAACCTGGGGGCGCGGGTAGGTGGCCGCGTCGTCGCCGTCCACGCCGACGAGAACGACCTCGTCAGGGCCGACCAGGTGCTGGTCGAGATCGACCCCAGCGACTACGAGCTGGCGCTGCGCCTGGCGAACGCCGAGATGCTGGCGGCGGAAGCGGCGGCGCGCGGCACCACCGAGGGCCTGGCGGTGTCGGCGTCGGCGGTCGACGCCCGGCTGTCGGCGGCGAAGAGCAGCGAGGCGGGGGCGCGCGCGCGCCTGGAGTCCGCCGAGGCGCGGCGCCGGCAGGCGAGCGCGGAGGCCGAGCGGGCGGCCAAGGAACGTGACCGGCTGGCCCCGCTGCTCGCCAAGAGCGAGGTGTCGCAGAGCGAGTTCGACCGCGTCGACACCGCCTATCAGGCGACCAAGGCGGCGCTCGACGCCGCCACCGCGGCCGTCGACGAGGCCCGGCGCGGCATCGAAGCGGCCGGCGCGGACGTCGCCGGTGCCAATACCGCGCCGCAGGCGAAATCGGCCGACCGCGCGCACGCCGACGCGGTGACGGCGCGCGTCGAGCAGGCGCGGGCAGCGGTCGACAGGGCGCGCCTCGACCTCGAGCGCACCAAGGTGCTGGCGCCGGTCGACGGCATCGTCGGCCGCCGCGGCGTCGAGGTCGGTGACCAGGTGGCGGCCGGCCAGCCGCTGCTCGGCCTGATCGGCGGCGGCGGCGTGTGGGTGACCGCCAACTTCAAGGAAGGCGAGATGGCGCGGATCCTCCCCGGCCAGGACGTCGACGTCCACGTCGACGCCTATCCGGGAGTGACCTTCCGCGGCAAGGTGACGTCGATCGGCGCCGCCACCCATGGGACCTTCAGCCTGCTGCCGGCGCAGAACGCCAGCGGCAACTTCGTCAAGGTGGTGCAACGCGTGCCGGTGCGCATCGACCTCGTCGACCCGCCTGACGCCGCCCACCCCCTGCGGCCTGGGTTGTCGGTGGTGCCGAAGGTGCACGTGCAGTGAGCTCCGAGGCGGTGAGCTTCGCGGCTGGCGGGGGAGCGAGCCCGCCGGAGCAGCCTCATGTCTACCCTGAAAGGCCTTGGCTGGTCGCCGGCGCCGTGTTGTCGGCCACCTTCATGGAGGTGCTCGACACCACCGTCGTCAACGTCTCGCTGCCGCACATCGCCGGCAGCCTGTCGTCGACCCCCGAGGAGGCCACCTGGTCGCTGACCTCCTATCTGGTCGCCAACGCCATCATCCTGCCGCTCGCCGGCTGGCTGGCGCAGCGTATCGGTCGGCGACGTCTGCTGCTGATCTCGGTCGCCGGCTTCACCATCACCTCGGTGCTCTGCGGCCTGGCGACGTCGCTCGGGGCGCTGATCCTGTTCCGAGTGCTCCAGGGGTTGTCGGGGGGCGCGCTGCAGCCGATCTCGCAGGCGGTGATGCTCGAGTCGTTCCCGCCGGAGAAACGCGGGCGGGCGATGGGGATGTGGGCGCTGGGTGTCGTCGTGGCGCCGATGCTGGGGCCGATTTTCGGCGGCTGGCTCACCGAGACGGCGAGCTGGCACTGGATCTTCTTCCTGAACCTGCCGGTGGGGATCGCCTCGTTCGTCGCCATTCGCGCCCTGCTCCACGACCCGCCCGATTTCCAGCGCGAGCGCGGTCGCGTCGACGGCTGGGGCCTCGGCCTGCTGGTGATCGGGCTGGGCTCGCTCCAGATCCTCCTCGACAAGGGCCAGCAGGAGGACTGGTTCGGGTCGAACCTGATCCGCTGGCTGACGCTCTTCGCGGTGGTCGGCCTCGTCGCCTTCATCATCCGCGAGTGGCGGGCGGAGCAGCCGGTGCTCGACCTGCGGCTGCTGCACCTGCGCTCCTACGGCGTCGGCGTCGGGCTCATCTTCTGCGTCGGCCTGGTGCTCTACGGCAGCATCCTGCTGCTGCCGCTGATGCTCCAGACGCTGCTCGGCTATTCGGCCTACGACGCCGGGCTCACCACGGCGCCGCGCGGCCTGGGCTCTTTCCTGGCGATGCCGGTGATCGGCCTGATGGTGGGCCGCGTCGGCGGGCGACGGCTGCTGTTCTCGGGGCTACTCCTCTGCGCCTTCACCCTCTTCTGGCTGTCGCGACTCGACCTCGCCGCCGGGCCGCACGACTTCTTCTGGCCGCAGATCCTCCAAGGCATCTCGCTCGGCCTGCTCTTCGTGCCGCTCAACACCATCGCCATGGCCGCGGTGCCGCGGCATCGCATGGGCCACGCCACCAGCCTGTTCAACGTCATGCGCAACATCGGCGGCAGCGTCGGCATCGCGATGTCGACGACGTTGGTGTCGCGCGGCAGCCAGGTGCACACCGAGGTCCTGGCCCGCGGCATCGACCCCTACTCGTCGACCGCCCGCGCCTGGCTGGCGCAGGTCAGCCACCTACTGCAGTCGGCCGGCAGCGACGCCACCTCGGCCCTGATGACGGCGCGCGCCGCCGCCTGGGGCGAGGTGGTGCGGCAGGCGTCGGCCCTGGCCTTCCTCGACACCTATCGGCTGCTGGCCATGGGTGTCCTCGTGCTGCTGCCGCTGGTGCCGTTCCTCGGCAGGGCGCCGCGCGCCGGCGGTGGACTTGGGGCCATGCACTGAGGGCGTCGCTGGAGAGCAGGCGCCCGGAACCAGCGGCTGCAATAGACTGTGATGCCTCCGCGTATCGCAGCTTCCCGAAACTCGGCCAGGCCCCACCCGTCAAGCACCAACCATCCGCATGATCGTGCAAAGCACCGTTCGGGACTGTCTGTACCTGAACTGGGCGTTGCCCCTGCGTCTGCTGCCGGCGCTGCCCTCGCCGCTGCGCTACGACACCCTGGCCGGGCCCGATGGCGACGTCGTGCTCGCCTCGGCCGTCCTCTTCCGTCACGAGCATCTGCACCTCACCGGCTCGCTGCTGCCGAGCGTCTCGCATCCGCAGTGCAATCTCCGCCTCTGTGTGCGCGACCGCGACGGCTCGCCTGCCGTCTACTTCGTGGCGATGCTCGCGCCATGGTGGATCGCGCCACCGGCGCGGGTGCTGGCCGGCCATCCGTTCGCGCCGGCGACGCTCGACTTCGACCGTCCGTCGGTGACCGCCGACCGCGACGTCTGGCGCTTTGCGGTCCGCCGTCCTGGACGGCTCGAGGTCGAGATCCGGCGCGCGGCGCCGCCGCTGCCGCCCCCTGACCTCGGCGGCCTGCCGGGGCTTGTCGACTACTGCCGTCGGCGCCCGCGTGGCTACCTGCGGACGCGCCTCGGGCTGCAGGCCATCGAGACCGGCCAGCAAAGGGCGGCGGTGTGGCCGGTCGGCGCCTCGGTCGCCCGCCAGGATCTGCTCGACCGCCTGCTGCCGCTGGCCGACGGCGCCGTCTGGCCTGCCCTGCACTCCGCCTTCCTGCTGCCCGACCTCGCGCTCGTCAGTGAGCTGCTGCCGTTGGCCGCCGTCGCCCTGGCGCGGCAGGCGCCAGTGGCGGGCTGAGCTGGCGAGGACCGCCGAACCAGCGCCAACCTGATCCGAGGTGACGTCATGACGCTCCCCCTTGCGGCCCGTTCCAGCCACGTCATCGCCGCCGCGCTGCTGCTGATTGCCGGCTTCCCGGCGCGGGCTCAGGTCCTCGAAGTCACCCAGGTCGAGAAGGTGGCGCCGCCGTCGGCGAGCCCGGAGGAGGTCGCCGGCCTGTTGGGCCACGGCGATGCCGCCTGGGACCACCGCGCCGACGGTGCCCGCGGCGGCCAGGCCGCACCGGAGGCAATCGGCGAGGCGGTCAGGGCGTACCAGAAGGTGATCCACGAGCAGCCCACGCACCTCGAGGCGCACTGGAAGCTGATGCGGGCGCTGTGGTTCGAGGGCGAGTACGCGACGACCGGTGAAGAGGCCCGGAAGGCCGTCTTCGGACGCGGGCGCGAGGTGGGGGACGCCGCGTTCGCGTTGTTGCGCAAGGCGACCGGCCGCGACCTCACCAAGGCCGAGCCGAGCGAGGTCGCCGCCAGCCTGCGCGGGGTGCCGACCCTGCTGGCCGACGCGGTGCCTACTTACTTCTGGGCGGCGGTGAACTGGGGGCTGTGGGGCGAGGCGTTCGGCAAGCTCGCCGCCGCCCGGCAGGGCGTCGCCGGCCGCATCCGCGACTACACCCAGGTGGTGATCGCCCTCGACGAGACGTACGAGCTGGCCGGCGGGCACCGCGTCCTCGGTCGCCTCCACGACCGCGCGCCGCACATTCCCTTCATCACCGGCTGGGTCAGTCAGGACACCGCCCTCGTCGAGCTGAGGCGGGCGGTCGCCCTCGCGCCCGACTCGAGCTTCAACCGGCTCTACCTCGCCGAAGCGCTGGCCAGCGCCGGCGGCGCCGCCAACAAGGCCGAGGCCAAACGCCTGCTCGGCGAGGTGACGACGATGCCTGCGGCCGGCGACGGCGCGGTCGAGCGCGCGCACAACGTCGAGGTCGCGCGGCGTCTGCTGGCGACGCCCTGAGAGCTTGTTCTCTTGGGTGGGGGGCCGCGACCGGCAGGTCGAGGCCCCCCACCCAAGTGACCGCTGCGGGTCCGAGCTCAGCGAGGACACCGCTAGAACATAGGTTCAAAAGAGGTACGATTCCGCCATGTCTACGACTCCTCTGCTCACCTCGATTCCGAGCCATCCGCGTGACCGTCGGCCGCAGCGCATCGCCATCCTGCCGGGCGACGGCATCGGCAAGGACGTCACCGTCGAGGCCCTGAAGGTGCTGCGCGCCGCTGTCGAGCGCTGGTCGCTGCCGCTCGAGCTCACCCAGCTCGACTGGGACGCCGACCGCTACCTCGCCACCGGCGAGACGATGCCCGCCGGCGCTCTCGACGACTTCCGCCAGAACTGGTCGGCGATCTTCATTGGCGCCTACGGCGATCCCCGCGTGCCCGACATGAAGCACGCCGCCGACATCCTCCTCGGCATCCGCTTCGGCCTCGACCTCTACATCAACTTCCGGCCGGTGAAGCTGTACGACGAGCGGCTGTGCCCGCTCAAGGGCAAGGGCCCGAAGGAGATCGACTTCGTCGTCTTCCGCGAGAACACCGAGGGTGCCTACGTGAACCTCGGCGGCAACTTCAAGCGAGGCACCGCCGACGAGGTCGCGATCCAGGACGAGATCCACACCCGCAAGGGCGTCGAACGCATCATCCGCGCCGCCTTCGACTACGCCCGCGACCACGGCCGCAAGGACGTGCTGATGGCCGACAAGTCGAACGTCATGCGCTACGGCCACGACCTCTGGCAGCGGGTGTTCTGGGAGGTGGCGAAGGAGTACCCGACGCTGTCGGCGCGCCACATGTTCGTCGACGCCCTGACACTCCAGATGGTCAAGCACCCCGAGACGCTCGACGTCATCGTCACCAACAACATGTTCGGCGACATCATCACCGACCTCGGCGCGGCCCTCCAGGGCGGCCTCGGTGTCGCCGGCTCGGCCAATCTCAACCCCGGCGGCACCTCGATGTTCGAGCCGGTGCACGGCTCGGCGCCGAAGTACGCCGGCACCGGACGCGCCAACCCGGTCGGCGCCGTGCTGTCGGTGGCGCTGATGCTCGACTACCTCGGCCACACCGAGGCGGCGCACGAGATCGAGGCGGTGGTGGCGCAGTCGATGCGCGACGGCCACTGCACCGTCGACCTCGGCGGCACGATGACCACGAGCCAGGTCGGCGACTTGCTGACCCGCGGCGTGTCGGCGACGGTCGCGGTGTAGTCGGGATGATGCAGGCGCAGAAGGGCGGGTCTGAGACCCGCCCCTACAACCGGTCATGGGATCGGGTTGCGGCAGGCGCCGAGACCGACTGCGCCCTACACCGGTCCTGGGGGCAGGCCACGACGGGGGCGGAAACCGCCTGCGCCCGTAGGGGCGGGTCTCAGACCCGCCCGAGGAAAGGGAAGGGATGACCGCCAATCGCTCAGAGCGTGAGCTGATCCACGACTGGAACACCAGCTCGGGGCCGGACATGACGCCGGCGCGGCCCCGCGTCGAGCTCAATGACGAGACCCTCCGCGACGGGCTGCAGTCGCCGTCGGTCAAGAGCCCGTCGCTCGACGACAAGGTGCGCATCCTGCACCTGATCGACGCCCTCGGCATCGACGCCGCCGACATCGGCCTGCCGGGTGCCGGCCCCCACGTCGTCCGCGACGTCGAGCGCCTGGCCCGCGAGATCGTCGACGCCAAGCTCAAGGTGGCGCCCAACTGCGCCGCCCGCACGGTGATCGCCGACGTCGAGCCGATCGCCGCCATCAGCCAGCGGGTGGGTATCCCGATCGAGGCCTGCTGCTTCATCGGCTCATCGCCGATCCGGCAGTACGCCGAAGGCTGGGAGCTCGACCGCATGCTCAGGCTGACCCGCGAGTCGATCGAATTCGCGCGTCGCGAGGGGTTGCCGGTGATGTTCGTCACCGAGGACACCACCCGCGCGCGGCCGGAAGACCTGCGCCGGCTCTACCGCGAAGCGGTCGACGCCGGGGCCGAGCGCGTCTGCGTCGCCGACACCGTCGGTCATGCGACGCCGAACGGCGCGCGAGCCGTCGTGCGCTTCATCCGCGACGTGGTGGGCGACGGCGTGAAGATCGACTGGCACGGCCACAAGGACCGCGGGCTCGGGGTGATCAACGCCCTTGCCGCCGCCGAGGCCGGTGCCGATCGTCTGCACGGCACGGCGGTCGGCATTGGCGAGCGCTGCGGCAACGCCGAGATGGATCTCCTGCTGGTGAACTTCGTTTTGCTCGGTTGGCGTCACTACGACCTGACGCGGCTCCCGGAGTACTGCGAGCTGGTGGCCTCGACGACCGGGGTGCCAGTGCCCGACAACTACCCGGTGGTCGGCCGCGATGCCTTCCGCACCGGCACCGGCGTCCACGCCGCGGCGATCATCAAGGCGCGGGCGAAGGGTGACGACTGGCTCGCCGACCGCATCTACTCGGGCGTGCCGGCGGCGATGGTCGGCCGACGGCAGGCGATCGAGGTCGGGCCGATGAGCGGCGAGTCGAACGTCATCTTCTGGCTCCGCGACCGCGGCATCGAGCCCGAGACCGGCCTGGTGAAGGCGATCTTCCAGCGCGGTAAACAGTCGTCGACGACGCTCACCGAAGCCGAGATCCGCGAGGTCATCGCTGGCCAAGGCTGACCGTCGCCTCGCCGCGCCGCCGCCCGCGCCCGTTCCCGTCCCCCTCTGGCGGCGGGCCCTGGGTGCCTACCTCGACACTCTGGCCAGCGAGCGCGGCTTGGCGGCCAACAGCGTGGCCGCCTACCGGCGCGATCTCGAGCGGCTGGGCGTCGGCCTGGCGAAGGTCGGCGGCGACTTGTTGACGGCGAGCTACGAGCTTCTGGCGGGACACCTGCGTGACCTCCGTCGCCAGGGGCTGGCGCCGCGGTCACAGGTGCGGGCGCTGGCGGCGATCCGCGGCTTCTACGGCTATCAGGTGCTGACCGGCGCCCGGCGCGACGACCCGGCGGCGAACCTGCAGGGCGCCAAGCTGATGAAGTCGCTGCCCAAGGTGCTGTCCGAGCCGGAGGTCGAGGCGCTGCTCGCCGGCCCGTTGCTCGACGACCTGCGCGGGCGCCGGGACAAGGCGATGCTCGAGCTGCTGTACGCCACCGGCTTGCGGGTGAGCGAGCTGGTAGGCCTCGAGCTGCCGCAGTTGCGGCTGGATTCCGGCTTTCTCGTCGCTTTCGGCAAGGGCAGCAAGGAGCGCATCGTGCCGGTGGGGGAGTCCGCCGAACGTTGGCTGCGCGACTACCTGGCGGAGGTGCGGCCGGCGCTCACCAAGGGGCGCCACGAGGTGGTGTTCGTCAACCGCCGCGGCGAGCCGATGACGCGCCAGGGATTCTGGAAGATCCTGGTCGGCTACGGCGTGAAGGCTGGCGTCCACGACGTGTCGCCGCACGTGCTGCGGCACAGCTTCGCCACCCACCTGCTCGAGCACGGCGCCGACCTGCGTTCGGTGCAGATGATGCTCGGCCACGCCGACGTCTCGACGACCCAGATCTACACCCACATCCACCAGGCGCGGTTGCGTTCGCTCTACGACCGCTTTCACCCGCGGGCTTAGCCAGGGCCGGCGGGACTACCGGACGCGACGCCGATCCGTGGCGTCGTTTGGACGGCGGTGACGATGTAGCGCTGCGGCGCCGGGCCGACGTAGTCGAACGGGTAGCAGGTCACCAGGGTGAGCGTCGACGTCGGTGTCGGGTTCAAGACGTCTACCCGATCTGGAGCGACGACCTCGAGAGTTGCTACCCGGTAGTCGAAGATTCCGTCCGCGGTGGTGAGGCGGATCGACGCGCCGATCGCCAGCTTCTCGAGGCCGCGGAAGAAGGTGTCGCGATGGCCGGCGAGACCGACGTTGCCGCCTTCGCCCGGAAATGCCGTACCGGTAACGTGACCGACCGCGTGGCGGAGGGTGGCGATGTCGTCGCCTTCTGCCATGAAGGCGGCGACTCCGACGCTCGAGATCTCGATCCGTCCGAGAGCGGCACCGGCGGCGGCGAGCGCCCTGGCGCGGTTGGGCGCGCCAGGGGCAGGCGGTGGACGGTCAATGGTGGTCTGCGCGGTGAGCTCGGTCTCTGCCTGGCGCGCGAAGCGCGCGGTGTCAGCGCGCGTCCACGTAACGTAGGTCAGGCACGCGATGCTGACTGCCAGTAGGGAGATCTCCACCCAACCGGCCACCGTCCGCCAACGCAGGCCGGACGGCAGCTGCCAACGCAGTGTTTCGGAGCTGTCCACTACTGGTTGGCCGGGTCGGCAGGCGTCAGTTGTTGCTCGTCCGGCGGCCGCGCAGGGCGAAGCCGAGGACGAATCCAGCCGCCAGCGCACCGAGCATGACCTTGCCCGGATTCGCGGCGACATAGGCACCCGACTCTTGGGCGATGCCCGACAGGCCACGCTGGGCGCGGTCGACACGGGCGCGCGCCTCGTCGGTCAGGCGGACGGCACCCTGACGGAGTTGCTCGGTGCGGTGCAGAACCTGGTCTGCCGAGCGGTCGAAGGTCGACTCCGCCGTGTCGAGGCCGTGGTTGACGGCGCTGCGGGTGTGCTCGACGAGATTGCCGAAGCCTTCCTTGGCGCGGCTGATGGTCTGCTCTGGTTGGCTCATGGGTTCACTCCTGAGATTAGTGAGAAGAAGGGTCCGGAGCGTCGCCGGTTGCCGACGGCGCCCCGGTGGATCCGGGTGTCAGGCGCGGCCGGCGGCTAGGCGCGGCGACGGGCGACGGCGAGGAAGCCGGCGCCGAGCAGCGCGGCGAGCCCGGTGAGGGCGACGGCCGGCGTCGAGCTGGCAGTGCTCGGCAGGGACTTCGGGGCGGACTCGGCAGCCACCTTGGTGGTGGTTGTCGCGGTGGTGTCGTTGATGGTGGTGGTCGTGGTGGTGGCCGCGGCCGGGGCCAGCGAGGCGATGCTGGCGGCATGGAAGAGCCCGCCGGCGAGGCTGTGGTAGGTCACGTTCACCCGGTCGCCGACCAGCGGCGCTGGACGGCCAGCGGTCGCCGTGTCGACGGCGAAGGTCATCCGGCTGTCGGCGGCGGTGCTGATCACGAGCTCACTCGCGCTCGACGACACGACGGTGCCTTCGATCGTGTTGGTGGTCGCGGGCATCGTCACCGTCGCAGTGGTGGTGGTCGTGGTGGCGGTCGGATAGGCCTGAGCGACGACGGCGCCGGTCGTGAACAGTGCGACCATGGCGGCGAGAGCGATTCCTTGGGTCTTCATGTAGCTGCTCCTTGTCCTGCGGTCCTGCGGTTTGGCGAGTGGCTCACGCCGACGGCGGGCCACGATCGCGACGGCAGAGGTCGCCGTCGCGAGGTAGCAAGCTTGCAAACTATTTTTAAACCTGGGCGCGGACCCCAGGTCAGAGATTGAAGCGAATGCCGACGTTGGCCGCGAAGCCGTCGAGGTTGAGCGTCGCGCGGTCGCTGACGTTCAGGTCGATGACGTCACCCAAGTCCTCGGGATCGATCTGTACCGTGCCCTCGACTCGCCGGTAAGTGGCTTCGGCAAAGAAGTTGACGCCCTTCGGGGCGCCGAAGGCGGCGCCGACTCGTGCGTAATAGCCGACCTCGTCGGCGACGTTGCCGAAGTCGCTGTCGAGGAGGAAGTAGCCGCCACCGATACCCAAGTAGGGCCGAAACGTGCCCTCGGGAGCGAAGCTGAAACGCGCGCCCACCTCGAGCGGCGTTACGTTGATCCCCTTCTTGCGAAACAGGGGATCGTTGGTGTGGAAGATGTGCGACAGAGGGTCTTCACGCAGACGCTCGTAGTACGTGCCTCGCAGCTCGACGGCGACCGCGTCGTTGATCGGCAGGCCCAGCGACAGGCCGCCACCACCGGTGTGACCGACGTCGTTGGTTTCCCAATACGAGCCGAAGATGTTGAAGTCGACCGCGGCTGCCGGCGCCGGCGCGCTGGCGATGGCGGCGGCAGCGGCGAGCAGGATCGTGGAGAGACAGGTGCGCATACGCGAGGTTCCTCTTCTGTGCGGAGATGGTTGCCGGCTCCCGGCCCGGCGACGGGCTCTCGATGCCCGGCAGCTCGGGTCGACTGCAAGTCCCGTTCCACTCAGTATTCGAAGGACTTCGTATGCGAACGCACCCCGCCGTTGCTTGTGTTCCGCGGCGGGGAGACTGGCGACACCGGGCGCGGCGTCGGCTTGTAAAGCTTGCCGTTCGGGGCGGGCGCTCGGGCAGAACTTGCGCCCGAGAAACGTCGGTTCAGGCGCCGGCGAGCTGGCCGGGCTTGGCGTTCCGGCGGTCGAGCTCGGCGAGCAGGGCGAACAGTTTTTCTGGCTGCGTGGGCTTGAGCAGGTGCAGGTCGAAGCCGGCGGCGTGCAGGCGGCCGGGGTCCGCCTGGTAGCCGGTCAGGGCGACGAGCAGCACCCGTGGGCCAAGGGTGGCACGGAGCCGTCGGGCGACTTCGTAGCCGTTCATGCGCGGCAATCCCAGGTCCAGAAAGACGACCTCCGGGTCGAGCTCGCCGAGGAGGGCGATGGCCGCGTCGCCGTCGGGGACGGCGCGTGCCTGGTGGCCGTGGATGGTGAGGATCTTCACCAGTGCGTGGGCCGCGTCCGCCTCGTCCTCGACCACCAGGATGCGGCGCGGGGTGACCGGCGGTGGCGCGGCCGGCTCGCGGTCGGCGGTCTGCAGGCGCCCGCGGCGCAGTCGCGGCACGGTGACCACCACCTCGGTGCCCTGGCCTGGCCCGGCGCTCAGGGCCTGGACCTGCCCGCCATGCATCTGCACCAGGCTGCGGACGAGCGGTAGGCCGAGGCCGAGCCCACCCTTGGCACGGTGGAGGCTGGGCGTGGCCTGGGTGAAGAGGTCGAAGATGTGCTCGAGGACGCCGGCCTCCATGCCGATGCCGGTGTCGCGCACCGACAGCCGGACCGTCGTCTCCGTGGCAGCGATCGAAAGCCAGATCCGACCGCCGTCCTCGGTGTACTTGGCGGCGTTGCCCAACAGGTTCTCGATCACTTGGGCGAGCCGCACGGAGTCGCCGAGGACGAGAACCGTGCCGGCTGACGGCAGGGACACCGTGAGCTCGTGGCCGGCGGCGTCGATCAGGGGTTTGACGCTCTCGATGGCGGCGTTCGCCGCTTCGGCGACGTCGGCGGCATCGCGCTTCAGCTCGAATTTCCCCGAGACCACCCTGGCGACGTCGAGCAACTGGTCGAGCATCGCGGTCATCCGCCTGGTCTGCCGCTCCATCATGGCGCGGATCTCTTCGACCGAGCTGCCGCCGGTCAGTCGCAGGAGCTCGAGGCCGTTGGTGAGCGCGGCCAGCGGATTGCGCAGCTCGTGCCCGAGCATGGCCAGGAACTCGTCCTTGCGACGGTCGTCCTGGGCCAGGTCGTCAGCTCGGCTCTTGGCCATCATCTCGGCGTGGCGCAGGTCGGTGACGTCTTCGATCGACACCAGGATGAGGTCGGGCCGCCCGTTGCGCTGCATGACGTCGGCGTTCAGCCGCATACTGCGCCAGCCGATGCGCTCGAACAGATGTTCGACCTCGTAGTCGCGGATCACCGGCTCCTGACGCAGAGCCTGCTCGAGCAGGACGCGGACCCGCGGGATGTCCCACTGGCCGTTGCCGAGCTCGTAGATCCGTCGCCCCTCGGTCTTCGCTTCGTTGATCTGGAAGGTAGTGTAGAAGGCGGCGTTTGCCGACACCACACGATGCTCCATGTCGAGGACGAGCAGCGGCGTGCGCGACGTGCGGATGATGGCCTCCGCGTAGAGCCTGGCGTACTCGTTCGCCGCCGCCGCCTGCTTCATGGCGGTGATTTCGTGGAAGGTCAGGCAGACGCCGTCGACCGTGCCGTCCTGGGTGCGGTACGGCAGGATGTTGCGGAGGTACCAGTGGCCGTCGTCGGTCGCCACCTCCGCTGCGAGCGGCACTGGCGCGGCCAGAACCTGCCGCGCGTCGGCGAGCAGCCGAGCGTCGCGGACCCGCAGCTCGAGGTCGGGCAGGGCGCGGCCGACGTCGGTCGGCAGGAGGTGCGCGATGGCCGCGCTCGCCGGCGTGAACCGCCGGATGCGCAGCTCGCGATCGAGGAAGATGGTGGGGAGGTTGGCGCTGACCAGCAGGTTGTTGAGATCGGCGGTCAGGGAGCGCAGCTCGACGTTGCGCTCTTCGAGCTGGCGGTTGATCGTCGTCAGCTCCTCGTTCAGCGATTGCAGCTCTTCCTTCGAGGCTTCGAGCTCCTCGTTGCTCGACTGCAGCTCCTCGTTCAAGGAGAGGAGCTCCTCGTAGCTGGCGCTGTGCTCCTCGCTGGCGGTGCGCAGCTGGTCAACGGCAGCCTGGAGCTCTTCGCGGGTGTCTTGGAGCTCCTGGCGCAGCGGGCCAGCCAGGGGAGCGTCGATGGCACTCGCGCCATCGGTGGCGACTGCGTCGAGCGCCGGGAGCTGGCGGAAGGCCACCAGCAGCAGGCCCGTGGCACCGGGGACCGAGGTGACAGGCGCGATGACGATCTCGACCCGCGCGGTCGCGTTGCCTGGCTCCAGGCGGACCGCGCTCATGGTCACCTCACGGCGCTGCTCGACGGCCTCGGCGAGACCGCTGCGCAGCTTGGCGTAGAGCTCCGGACGGACCCACGACAGCAGGTCCAGCTTGGCCTCGCCCTGCGGCTGCGTCAGAAACTCGTCGGTCGGGCCGTAGAAGTAGAGGATCTCGAGGCGCTGATCGATCACCACGCACGGTGAGGTGTACCGCTGCAGGACGAGCCTCTCGAGCAGGCGAGCGGACTTGGGCGACTCCGCGGTCGTCCCGGCCTCGCGCCGATCTGGTTGCGGTTCGTTGGTCGGCGCCCGGCGTGTGAGGTGGTAGCGACCGGGGCGCGGCACGCCGAGAGCGCGGTAGAAGCGGTGCTGACCGGCGACTTCCGCGAACAGGTCGGTACGCCGACCGATGGTCTCGGCGGCGCCGAGCCACAGGATGCCCTGTGGCCGCAGCGCGAAGTGGAAGAGCTCGATCAGTCGCTCCTGGGCGGGCGGCTCGAGGTAAATGAGCACGTTGCGGCAGCTGACGAGGTCCAGGCGGGCAAACGGTGGATCCGAGAGCAGGTCATGGCCGGCGAACGTCACCGCGTTGCGCAACGACCGCTCGACCTCGAAGCCGTCGACAGCCGGGTGAAAGAAGCGATCCAGTCGCGGCGCCGAGACCTGGGCCGCGATGCCGGCGGGGTAGAGGCCACGGCGCGCGATGGCCAGTGCACTGTCGCTGGCGTCCGAGGCAAAGAGCTTGAGCTCGGGCCGGTCGTTACCTTCACTGAGGTGCTCGAGGAAGAGCAGGGCCAGACCATAGGCCTCCTCGCCAGTGGCGCAGCCGGCCGACCAGACGCGCACCGCCGCGGCCTCGCCCCGCTCCGCGACCAAAGAGGGCAGGATGTCCCGCGCCAGCAGCTGCCACTCCTCGGGGTCCCGGAAGAAGCTGGTCACCCCGATCAGGAGGTCGCTGTACAGCTGGTCGACCTCGTCGGGGTTTGCCTCGAGGTACGCCCGGTAGGCCTGCCAGCCAGACAGGCGCAGGAGCTCGATACGCCGCGTCGTGCGTCGCTCGAGGGTGCCCTTCCTGTAGTCCCGGAAATCGACGCGATAGCGCCTCGCCAGCTGGGCCAGAATCGCCGCCAGGCCTTCAGCCGGCTCCTCGCCCGTGCCCGTCGCGGCTTCCCTGGGCACGGGGCGGAGTCGGGGTGCTGCCGCGTACTGCTCCAGGATGCGCCCCATCTCCTCGGGCGGCGCGACCGTGTCGGCGGCACCGGTGTCGATGGCGCTGCGCGGCATCCCGGCGTACTCGGCCGTCTCGGGGCTCTGGATCAGGCACAGGCCTCCGGCCGAGCTGATGGCTCGCAGACCGGCCGCGCCGTCGTTGCCGGTTCCGGAGAGCACGATGCCGACCGCGCGCTCCTTCTGGTCCGTGGCGAGCGCGGCGAAAAAGGCGTCGATCGGCCGCGCGAGATAGTGCGGCTCCTCGGGAGCGCCGGCGGCCAGGCTGCCGTCGACGATTCGGAGCGAGGTCCCTGGCGCGATGACGTAGACATGGTTCGGTTCGACCCGCTCGCTGCCGAGGACCTGGGTGACCGCCATGCGGGTCGCCTTCTGCAGGATGCGAGCGACCTGGCTCTCCTGGGCTGGGGCGAGGTGCAGGACGATGATGATGGCCATGCCCTGGTCCACGGGGACGCCCTCGAGGAACCGCTGGCAGGCGTCGAGCCCGCCGGCGGAGGCGCCAATGCCGATGACCAGGCTGGGTGTCGACCGGTCGGTCGCGAGAGGCCCTTCTGCATGGTCGCTCAATGCCGTGGGTTCCTCGTCGCCGGGTCAGTCGGCGCCCTGGGCGCCGTACTCGCGAAGGCGGTTGTAGATCGTCTTGAGGCTGACACCCAGCGCGTCGGAGGTCTGCCGCTTGTCGCCGCCGAAGTGGGCGAGCGAGGCCAGGATGAGTCGCCGCTCGACGTCGGCGAGGGCGGTTCCCGGACTGAAGGTCAGACCGCCCCGGTCGTCACTGGCCTTGCCGGCGTGGGCGACGTCGCTCGGGTCATCGCTGGCAGGCGCTGCTGTCGACATTTCGGGTGGCAGACAGTCGACCCCGACCTCGTCGCCGGCCATGATGAAGGCGCGGTGGATGACGTTCTTGAGCTGGCGTACGTTCCCGGGCCAGGGCTGGCTGCTCAAGGCGGCCACGGTGGCGGCGGTGAGTCGCTTGTGGGCGCCCTCCTGCCGGTTGAGCTCGCTCAGGAAGTGCTCGGCCAGCGTGGCGACGTCGTCCGACCGCTCGCGCAGGGGAGGAACCGGAATCGGAAACACCTGCAACCGATAGAGCAGGTCGCTGCGCACCTGCCCGGCCGCCACGGCGGCCTCGAGATCGCGGTTGGTGGCGGCGAGCACCCGCACGTCGACCGCGAATGGTTTGTCGCCGCCCACCCGTGTCACCTGGCCCGTCTCTAGGACGCGCAGCAGCTTGACCTGGAGCTCGAGCGGCATCTCGCTCACCTCGTCGAGGAACAGGGTGCCGCCGCTGGCGCGCTCGAACAGGCCGCGGTGCACGCGGTCGGCGCCGGTGAAGCTGCCGCGCTCGTGGCCGAAGAGCTCGCTCTCGATGAGGGTGGGGGAGATGGCGCCGCAATTGACGGCGACGAAGGGCTTCGCGCGCCGGCGACTGAGCTCGTGGACGGTCTGCGCCACCAGCTCCTTGCCGGTGCCGCTCTCCCCGGTGATGAGGACCGTGGCGTTGGTCGGCGCCACGCGCGAGACCAGGTCGTAGACTCGCTGAAGCCCGGGCGAGGTGCCGACCAAGGGGCCGAAGCGACCAAGCTGGCGCAACTGTCCGCGCAGCGCGTCGATATCCTGGCGGAAGGCCCGCGTGCGCATCACGTTGGCGAGCACCGTCTTGAACCGCGGGATGTCCAGCGGCTTCACGAGGTAGTCCAGCGCGCCGAGGCGGAGGGCCTCGATGGCCGTCTCGACACTGGCGTGCCCGGTGATCAGCACCACGTCGACGCCTGCGGTCCCGGCCAGCTCCTGCAGGAGGTCGAGGCCGTTGCCGTCGGGCAGGACGAGGTCGAGCAAGACGACGTCGGGCATACCCTGCTCTTGAAGGCTGGCCCGCGCTTCGCGCAGTGAGCTCGCGCCGGTGACGCTGAAACCCTCCTTCTGCACCAAGAGCAAGCAGGCGGAGAGCGAATTGCGGTCGTCATCGACGATCAGGGCATGGGGCATGGCGGCACTCGGGCTGACGGTCTCCTCACCGGAGTGTACCTGTTCGCCGACAGTGCCGCGGACGGGCGTCAGCTCACCGCGAGATGAGGCGGCTCGGCGAGCGGAGCCTGCCGTCGCGGCACCGGCCTGACCCTCGGGCTTGCCGGGCGACGACGAAGAGGTGCCGACGCGACGGCTCGGCGTCGTGCGCCGGGGGGCCGGCCAGCACGAGCGTCGCGGGCACCGCCCGCCCAGGGAGTCAGGCGGCTGTGTACGTCGGCCTTCTGCACTCCGTCGTGCAATCGTCATTCCAGCGACAGCCCCACGGCGCAACAACATCTTTTGCCCACCAGAGTCACGGCAGTGAATCGTTTGCATGCAAATTTTTCCAGAGCGAGGCGAAGCGACCGTCGTGGCTGGCCGGTGAGACATACAGAGCCCCACTGCTTGGAAATGGCTGCAATGGATTCTGCAAGAGGGGCCGCTCTTGGCGCAGGGTGGCACGGAAGCTGCTCCAGCGGCCCGCGGCTATCGGGTCGATCCGCCCAACGCCTATTCGGAGGAACTGCAATGCTCTGGACGATCTTCGTGATTCTGCTCATCCTGTGGCTGCTCGGCGTCGTCAGCTCGTACACGCTGGGTGGGTACATCCACCTCCTGCTGGTGATCGCGCTGGTGGTTGTCGTCATTCGCCTGATACAGGGCCGGCGGGTCTTGTGATCAGTCCGCTCATGGGTGTGGACGCAGGATGGGCACGGCGGCACGGGGTGCGCTCAGCGTGCCGTGGCGGGCCGCCGTGTCTGCGCAGATGTNNGTCTGCGCAGATGATGGACTCGGCGGCGGAGGCCGACGACGGCCCGCTGCGCGACGCGGGCTCATCCGCGGCGTCGATGGCGCTTGATTCTCTCGACGGAGAGGTCGCCTTCGAGAAAGGTGAGCGGCCCCGCCTGGACTGTCCCCGGGGCCGCTTATGGCCGACACGGCCGCCACTGCGACCGGAGTTGTGTGCCTTTCGTTCGAAGCTTGCTGGGCGCCGTACAATCGCGCTGACAGCAACCTCGCGAGACCGTTTAGCAAGACCGATGCCACCAGGCCTCAAAGGGCGCGGTGCAGGCTCGCCGGCCTGTGTTGGAAGGGCTCTCGGCGAAACCACGGCGCCGCCAGCAGGTCCTTGTTCGACGGAGCTTCGCCCGCCACGGACGGTAGCGTGCAAGGACTACCGCTTCGACTGCGCGGCGGTTGCAACGCTTGCCGCGCCACCTGCCCGTCGGGGGTCAGGCGCTCGGCTGGGTCGCCACTTCCGCGCAGAGGGTGGCCACGACGTCCAGCTCGGCCGGTTTGATCAGGTGGTGATCAAAGCCAGCCTCGCGAGACTTTCGCCGATCCTCGGCCTGGCCCCAGCCGGTGACTGCCACCAGGGTGACCTCTGCGCCCCAGACCTCGCCACGGATCTGCCGCGCCAACTGGTGGCCGTCGCAGCCAGGCATGCCAAGGTCGAGGAATGCCAAGCGCGGCCGGAAAGTCCTGGCCGCCTCGAGAGCCTCCGCCGCGGCGTAGACGGTACGGACTTCGTGGCCCAGAACGACCAGGCTTGCCGCGAGCATGTCGGCAGCGTCCCGGTTGTCGTCGACCACCAGTACGCGGAGCGGCGCCCCGGCTGAAACGAGCGGCGGTCCCGCCATGGCTCCTTCGTGAGGCACCGGACCCGGTGCGGACTCGTGCTTGATCGGGAGCCTGACGATGAACTCACTGCCCTTGCCGGGTCCCGCGCTGCGCGCCTCGACGGTGCCGCCATGCAGCTCGACCAGCCGGCGCACGAGGGTCAGACCGATGCCGAGGCCCTCGTGCGAGCGCTCCCGCGAGTGCTCGACCTGGGTGAACAGGTCGAAGACCTTCCCCAGCATCTCGGGGACGATGCCGATGCCGTTGTCGCGCACTGACAACACCAGTGCGTCCCCCGAGCGCTCGCTGTGCAACACGATCTCGCCGCCGCGCTCGGTGTACTTGCAGGCGTTGTTGAGCAGGTTGCCGAAGACCTGCGCCAGACGGTCGCGGTCGGCTTGGAGCTCGAGCCCCGCAGTGCGAATTTCGAGCGTCAGGCGATGTTCGGAGGCGGCGATCAAGGGGCGCGCCGACTCCACCGCGGAGGCGATGACGTCGTCGAGCGCAACCCGGCCGAGGCGCAGGTCGAGCTTCCCGCGAGTGATCCGTGAGACGTCGAGAAGGTCGTTGACCAGGCGCACCATCTGCTGCAGCTGGCGCTCCATGATGCCTTGCACCTGGCGCACACTGGCGGCGTCGTTGCCGGTGAGGCGCAGCATGTGGACGGCGTTGTGGAGGGGTGCGAGGGGATTGCGCAGCTCGTGCGCCAGGGTGGCCAGGAACTCGTCCTTGCGGCGATCGGCGAGCCGCAGCTGTTCTTGCAGCTCCTTCTGGTCATGGATGTCCGTCGTCACCCCGAACCAGGTGGTCAGCCGACCATCGGTGTCGAACCAGGGGACCGCGCGGGTGATGAACCAGCGATAGGCGCCGTCGCGGCGACGCAGGCGCACCTCGAGCTCGATCTCGCGCCCGGCTTGCGCCAGCGAGCTCCACTGCGCCTGGTAGGCGGCTTCGTCGTCGGGATGCAGAGCCAGGCCCGGCCGCTCGTCCACGTCGCTGCCTTCGGGTTGGCGGCTGTAGTCGAGCCAGCGGCGATTGGCGTAGGTAGTGGCGCCGTCCGGGGCCGCCGTCCAGACGATGGACGGGATGGTCTCGGCGAGGAAACGCAGCCGCTCTTCAGCGCGGCGGCGCTCGGCGACCTCCGAATGCAGGGACGCGTTGATCCGGGCGAGCTCGAGGTTCGCCAGCTCGAGAGTCTCGTTCAGGCGCCGGAGCTTGACCGTCTGTTCGGCCTGCAGCAGCTCGTTGGCCGCCGCCAGCTCGGCATTGGCTTGGGCCAGAGTCTCGTTGAGATTCTGTAGCTCGCAGCGCTTGCGATACAGCTCGACGAGGACAGTGACCTTGCTGCGCAGGATTTCCGGCACCACGGGCACGTAGACGTAGTCGACGGCGCCCAGCTTGTAGGCTTTGAGCCGATCGAGGTCGCTCACCTGGGCCCCGGTGACGAAGATGATCGGCGTCTGCTCGTAGCGCGGGTGCTGGTGGATGAGGTTGGCGGTTTCGAAGCCGTCGAGCCCGGGCATGTAGACGTCGAGCAGGATGACCGCAAATTCCATCTCGAGCACCCGATGGAGGGCCTCGGTGCCGGAGGCGGCGCAGACCAGGTTCTCACCCAGCTCGTCGAGGATCGCCTCGTAGCTCAAGAGGCGCGAGGGCTGGTCGTCCACCAGCAGGATGTTGGCCTTCTCCTTGGCCATCTGAGGCTCCAGCGGGCGTGCTCGATTCGGGTGGCTGCTGGCTCAGCGATGGAGCCAGATCCGCAGCAGCGACAGTAGCTGGTCGGTATTGACGGGTTTGGCGATGTAGTCGGAGGCTCCGGCCTCGAGGCACTTCTCGCGGTCGCCCTTCATCGCCTTGGCGGTCAGGGCGATGATCGGCAGGAGCCGGAAGCGGGGATCCTGGCGGATCAGACGCATCGTCTGGTAGCCGTCCATCTGCGGCATCATGATGTCCATGAGCACCAGCGAGAGGTTGTCGTTGGACTCCACCATGTTGATGGCGTCCTGCCCAGTGGTGGCGGTGACGACCGTCATCCCATGCCGTTCGAGCAGGCTGCTCAGTGCAAAGATGTTGCGCACGTCGTCATCGACCACCAAGGCTCGTTTGCCGGCCAGGGCCTCGTCGCTCTGGTGCAGGCTTTCCAGCATGCGCCGTTGCTGCGGCGGCAGGTTCGCCACCACCCGATGCAGGAACAGTGCCGTCTCGTCGAGGAGCCGTTCGGGCGACTGCACGCCCTTGAGGACGATGCTCTTGGCCATCCGGCGCAGCTGCAGGTCCTCCTCGTTCGACAGCTCCTTGCCGGTGAAGACGACGATCGGCACGTCCCGCAGCTCGGGGTCGGACTGCACCTCAGCGAGCAGGTCGAAGCCCGAGATGTCGGGCAGGCGCAGGTCGAACACCGCGCAGTCGAAGGCCTGAGAGCGCATGGCTGCGAGGGCCTCGGCGCCGGTGGCGGCGGCGGTGATCTCGACGTCCTCGTGGGCGATCAGGGTGCAGATGCTGAGCCGGTCCGCGTCGTTGTCCTCGACCACCAGCAGCCTCCTGACGCGGGGCATGGCGAAGGTCTTGATGCGTTGCAGCGCCGACTCGAGATCCTCGGCGGCGAGCGGCTTGGTGAGATAGGCGAAGGCCCCGCGTTCGAGGCCGTGCTGACGCTCCTCCTCGACAGTCAGGATCTGCACCGGGATATGGCGGGTGAGGGCATCCTGCTTCAGGCGCGAGAGAACGGTCCAGCCGAGCATGTCGGGGAGGAAGATGTCGAGCGAGATGGCTGTCGGCAGGAACTGTCGAGCCATGACCAGGGCGTCGCTGCCGCGGCTGGCAACCAGCGCCTTGAATGACTGGGCGCGGGCGAGGTCGCGCATGACCCGCGCATAGCGCGCGTCATCTTCGACGATCAGCAGCACGTTCTCGCCGGGAGTCAGGCGATCACGGTCGTCTTCGACCGCCTCGACCACCGGCGTTTGCACGGTCATCTGGGGCACCGGCTGACTGGCCCGCGCTGCCGGCAGCTGCAGCAGGCTGCGTCCGGAGGCGGGGCCGACGTAGGTCAGGGGCAGGTAGAGCGTGAAGGTGCTGCCCGTTCCCGGCACACTCTGCAGTCGGATCTCGCCGCCCAAGAGGTTGGCGAGCTCGCGGCTGATGGCGAGACCGAGCCCGGTGCCTCCGTACTTGCGGGCGGTGCCCGCGTCGGCCTGTTGGAACGCCTCGAAGATGATTTTCTGCTTCTCGGCCGGGATGCCGATACCGGTGTCGGTGACGGCAAACGTCACCACCGTCGGCGCCTGACTGAGGATCGGGTGATCGCTGCTCCAGCCGCCACTGCCGATGCCGACGTGCAGGCGAACGCCACCTTGTCCGGTGAACTTGAAGGCGTTCGACAGGAGGTTCTTGAGCACCTGGAGCAAGCGCTTCGGGTCCGTGGTGATGGCGCGGCCGAGCTTGGGGTCGAAGTCGGTGGAGAAGGAGAGCTTGCGACTCTCGGCCTCGTGGCGGAAGTTACGCTCGACGGTGTCGCGGAGCTGCGCGAAGAGGAGCTCCTCGCTCTCGACGGTGACCGTCCCCGACTCGATCTTCGAGAGGTCCAGGATGTCACTGATCAGATTGAGCAGGTCAGTGCCGGCGCCGTGGATGGTGCGCGCGAACTCCACCTGCTTGTCGCTCAGGTTGCGGTCGGCGTTGTCGGCCAGCTGCTGGCCGAGGATGAGAATGCTGTTGAGCGGCGTCCGCAGCTCGTGCGACATGTTGGCCAGGAATTCCGACTTGTAGCGTGAGGTGAGGGCGAGCTCGGCAGCCTTCTCTTCGACCGCGCCGCGCGCCTGCTCGATCTCCTGATTCTTGCGTTCGACCTCGGCGTTCTGTTCTGCCAGTAGCTTGGCCTTCAAGGCGAGCTCTTCGTTGGTCTGCTGGAGCTCACGCTGCTGGGTCTGCAGCTCGCCGGCCAGCTGCTGCGACTGCACCAGCAAGCTCTCGGTGCGCATCGTCGCCTCGATGGTGTTGAGCACGATGCCGATCGAGCCGGTGAGCTGCTCGAGGAAGGCAAGGTGCGAGGCGGTGAAGTCACCGAGCGAGGCGAGCTCGATGACTGCCTTCACCTGGTCCTCGAAGAGCACGGGGAGGACGATGGCACTGCGCGGCTGGGCCGAGATGAGCCCGGAGCCGATACGCAGGGTCGAGTCGGGTATCTCGTCGAGGAGGATGCGCCGGCGTTCGACGGCGCACTGGCCGACCAGGCCCTCGCCCAGACGGTACTCGCGCGGCTGGCCGTCGGGAGCCTGGTCGGCATAGCCGGCCAGCTGCTTGAGGCGTGGCGCGCCGTGAACATGTTCCATGACGTACATCACGCCCTGTTGAGCGTCGACCAAGGGTGCGAGCTCGGAAAGCAGCATCTTGCCGACGGTGATGAGGTCGCGCTGACCCTGCATCATGCCGCTGAACTTCGCCAGGTTGGTCTTCAGCCAGTCCTGCTCGGTGTTGCGCTCGGTGGTCGCCCGAAGGTTGCCGATCATGGCGTTGATGTTGTCCTTGAGGTCGGCGACCTCGCCGCGGACGTCGACCTGGATCGACCGCGTGAGGTCGCCCTTGGTGACCGCGGTGGCCACCTCGGCGATGGCGCGCACCTGCGTCGTGAGATTGGCGGCCAGCAGGTTGACGTTGGCGGTGAGGTCCTTCCAGGTGCCGGCGGCGCCAGGCACGTTGGCCTGGCCGCCCAGCTGCCCCTCGACGCCCACCTCGCGGGCGACGCTGGTCACCTGGTCGGCGAAGATCGCCAGGGTGTCGGTCATGCTGTTGATGGTCTCGGCGAGCGCCGCGACCTCGCCCTTGGCTTCGACCGTCAGCTTCTGCTGGAGGTCGCCGTTGGCGACCGCCGTCACCACCTTGACGATGCCGCGCACCTGGTTGGTCAGGTTGGCCGCCATGACGTTGACGTTGTCGGTGAGGTCCTTCCAAGTGCCGGCGACGCCGGGGACGGTGGCCTGGCCGCCGAGCTTGCCCTCGGTGCCGACCTCGCGGGCGACGCGGGTGACCTCGGCGGCGAAGCCGTTGAGCTGATCGACCATGGTGTTGATGGTGTTCTTGAGCTCGAGGATCTCGCCCTGGACGTCGACGGCGATCTTGCGCGACAGGTCGCCGCGGGCCACCGCTGTCGTGACCTCGGCGATGTTGCGCACCTGGGCGGTCAGGTTGCTGGCCATCGAGTTGACGTTGTCGGTGAGGTCCTTCCAGGTGCCGGCGACGCCGGGGACGGTGGCCTGGCCGCCGAGCTTGCCCTCGGTGCCGACCTCGCGGGCGACGCGCGTGACCTCAGCGGCGAAGCCGTTCAGCTGGTCGACCATGGTATTGATGGTGTTCTTGAGCTCGAGGATCTCGCCCTGGACGTCGACGGCGATCTTGCGCGACAGGTCGCCGCGGGCGACCGCCGTGGTGACCTCGGCGATGTTGCGGACCTGACCCGTCAGGTTCGAGGCCATCGAGTTGACGTTGTCGGTCAAGTCCTTCCAGGTGCCGCCGACGCCGGGCACGGTGGCCTGGCCGCCGAGCTTGCCCTCGGTGCCGACCTCGCGGGCGACGCGGGTGACCTCGGCGGCGAAGCCGTTGAGCTGGTCAACCATGGTGTTGATGGTGTTCTTGAGCTCGAGGATTTCGCCCTTGACGTCGACGGCGATCTTCCTCGACAGGTCGCCGCGGGCCACCGCCGTCGACACCTCGGCGATGTTGCGCACCTGGGCGGTAAGGTTCGAGGCCATCGAGTTGACGTTGTCGGTGAGGTCCTTCCAGGTGCCGGCGACGCCGGGCACGGTGGCCTGACCGCCGAGCTTGCCCTCGGTGCCGACCTCGCGGGCGACGCGGGTGACCTCGGCGGCGAATCCGTTGAGCTGGTCGACCATGGTGTTGATGGTGTTCTTGAGCTCGAGGATCTCGCCCTTGACGTCGACGGCGATCTTGCGCGACAGGTCGCCCCGGGCGACGGCCGTGGTGACCTCGGCGATGTTGCGCACCTGGCTCGTCAGGTTCGAGGCCATCGAGTTGACGTTGTCGGTGAGGTCCTTCCAGGTGCCGGCGACTCCGGGCACGTGCGCCTGGCCGCCGAGCTTGCCCTCGGTGCCGACCTCGCGGGCGACGCGGGTGACCTCGGAGGCGAAGGAGCGGAGCTGCTCGACCATCGTGTTGAGCGTCTCCTTGAGCTCCAGGATCTCGCCCCGGACGTCGACGGTGATCTTGCGCGACAGGTCGCCGTTGGCAATGGCGGTCGCCACCTCGGCGATGTTGCGCACCTGACCGGTCAGGTTCGAGGCCATCGAGTTGACGTTGTCGGTCAAGTCCTTCCAGGTGCCGCCGACGCCCGGCACGGTGGCCTGACCGCCGAGCTTGCCCTGGGTGCCGACCTCGCGGGCGACACGGGTGACCTCGGCGGCAAAGCCGTTGAGCTGGTCGACCATGGTGTTGATGGTGATCTTGAGCTCGAGGATCTCGCCCTTGACGTCGACGGCGATCTTGCGCGACAGGTCGCCGCGGGCGACCGCCGTCGACACCTCGGCGATGTTGCGCACCTGGGCGGTCAGGTTCGAGGCCATCGAGTTGACGTTGTCGGTCAAGTCCTTCCAGGTGCCGGCGACGCCGGGCACGATGGCCTGGCCACCGAGCTTGCCCTCGGTGCCGACCTCGCGGGCGACGCGGGTGACCTCGGAGGCGAAGGACCGCAGCTGGTCGACCATCGTGTTGATGGCCTCCTTGAGCTGCAGGATCTCGCCGCGGACGTCGACGGTGATCTTGCGCGAGAGGTCGCCGTTGGCGACGGCGATCGTTACCTCGGAGATGTTGCGGACCTGGGCGGTCAGGTTGCTCGCCATCTGGTTGACGCTCTCGGTGAGGTCCTTCCAGACACCGGAAACACCCTTCACCTGCGCCTGACCGCCCAGCTTGCCGGCGGTGCCGACCTCGAGCGCGACGCGGGTCACCTCCGAGCTGAACACGCTCATCTGCTCGATCATCTTGTTGACGATCGTCGCGGAGCGCAGGAACTCGCCTTCGAGCGGGCGGCCGTCGACCTCGAGAGCGATGGTCTGCGAGAGGTCGCCCTTGGCGACGGCGGCGATCGCTCGAGTCACGTCCTGGGTCGGCCACACGAGGTCGTCGATCAGGTTGTTGACCGAGCTCTCCATGGCGCCCCAGGCGCCGCTGCGGTTCTTGAGAGAGAGCCGTTGTCGGGTCTTGCCTTCCTTGCCCACCACCTTACCGACACGCTCGAGCTCGGCGGCCATCCGGCGATTGGCGACGACGATCTCGTTGAAGGTGTCGGCGATCTTGCCGGTGACTCCCGTCCAGTCTCCGGGCAGGCGAGCGGAGAAGTCACCGTCGCGTACGGCCTGCAAGCCGTAGAGAAGCTCGCGCAAGATCGTCGGTGACTCCCCCGGCAGCGCGTCCTCGGTGGACTCAGTTCGGACCGGGTCGGTGGCCGTGGCGCGCATCGTCTCCATGGTCGCTAGTCCTCTGGCGATTCGCCGGGTCCTGCTGGGTAACGCCATCGGCCCGAATCAGGGCCCGGCGCCGAGCCGGCACCGCGACTGAGCTCGAGGTCCGTGGGGCTCCCTAGCCTAGATTC
>CXWL01117295.1_pt1 | contig 26117 bp, 26 predicted proteins | sample 590931 | NCBI WGS metagenome assembly CXWL01 (sample SAMEA3498368, study PRJEB10139) | groundwater metagenome | biome: water well; material: biofilm material | place: Germany | collected 2015-04-27
TGCACCCTCCGGGTGTCCGGGCGATTTGCGGCTTACCAGCCAAGCTCGCTATGCGAGCCTAGCCGCGCCAGCACAATGCGCTTGTCGTCCGGCTTTTGATAGATCAACACAAGGTCGGGTTTGATATGGCAATCCCGGAACTCTCTCCAATTGCCCGCCAGCGCATGGTCGTGGTAGCGATCCGGCAGCGGCTGATCCGCCACCAACAGCTTCAGGACTTCCCGAAAATCTTCTTCCAGCGTTGCGCGGTGCCGCCCTTTCAACTCGCGCTTGTAATCCCGCTTGAGTTGGTTTGTCCGTTCAATCGCCCGCATTCAGGTCAGCCATCAGGTCGTCAACCGTCTTGAACTTGGCCAGCCCCTTGCCGCTGCGCGCCTGCTTCATCGCCTTGACCGTTCCCTCATTGGGGATCAGCGGCTCGAACGGCAGGGCCTTTTCGCGGGCAACACGGGTCAACATGATGCGGAACGCATCGGAAACAGTCAGCCCCATCGCCGCCAGCACTGCGGTGGCCTCCTCCTTGGTATGCTCGTCAATACGCGCACGGACAACTGCATTTGTCGCCATTTGAATCCCCTCCTTAAGTTCGGGCCACATTGTAGCCCAGCCGGGATGCAACCTCTCAATATTCGCCATGGGCCATCATCCCGGAATGGATAATAAATCTGTGCGCCGGCCTGAAATAATGATTGTGCTCTACGCGGGCTTGTGCGAATGAATTCGCACCTGAAAACCACAAAACACACGCCCCCGTAGGAGCCCCCGGTTTAGCGTAGCGTAATCCGCCGAATGAGTTCCGCCATACGGCGCAATGCGCTTCGCTTATTGCGCCCTACAGGGGGTGGGTTTTGGCAATCAACCGGATAGGCAGGGTTCTTTCTACAACAAGTTGGCCACGCATCCGGGTTGTCGTAGCACTTGTCGCTTCCGCCGTAAATTCAGCATCCGTCGGCAGTTATGTCGAAGTTTCCGTCCCGTAAAACGGCCCTTAAGTTTTGCAGGCTGGGTTAGCGTAACCCGGCAAACGGCTTTGTTGCATCGGTGCTGGGTTACGCATCAAGCCGCTAACCCAGCCTACAAAACTGGGTTAGCGTAACCCGGCAAACGGCTTTGTTGCATCGGTGCTGGGTTACGCATCAAGCCGCTAACCCAGCCTACAAAACTACGAACCCTTCGCCCCAGTATTTTCCAATTCAGAAATGAGTCTGACCGAAGGGTTTTGAATTTGAGCAAATTAACTTTGTTCGGGTTCGGCCTAACTCACAGCTGCTTCTTCGCTTTGCCTTGCTGACTTCATTATTCAAGCCCGTTTTTTCTTCGCGGCAGCGATGTTCAAATTGTGAAGGCCGCCCCAAGGGGGGTACAATGCCGCCCATGTCGCAGCTCGATCTCAGCCACCATTTTCTGATTGCCATGCCTTCCATGGCGGATTCTGTTTTCGCCAAATCGCTTACTTATATTTGCGAGCACAACGAGCAGGGCGCGCTGGGTATTATTGTGAATCGCCCGACCAGCCTGACGCTGGGCGAGTTGTTCGAGCAGATCAAGATTCCCTTGAGCCAGCCGGAAATAAAGAGTCAGCCGGTGCATTTCGGCGGGCCGGTGCAGACTGACCGGGGGTTTGTGCTGCATGACCCGATCGGCCACTGGCAGTCCACTTTATCCATCAACGACAAGATCGGGCTGACTACTTCCAGGGATATTCTGCAAGCGGTGGGAGAAGGACAGGAGCCGCGCAGCCTGCTGGTGTCGCTGGGTTACGCGGGGTGGGCGCAAGGCCAGTTGGAGCACGAGCTGTCGCAAAACGCCTGGCTCAGTGTGATGGCCTCCGAACACATCCTCTTCGATCTGCCCGCAGAGGAGCGGCTGTCGGCCGCGATGGCGCTGCTGGGCGTGGATTACGCCTCGCTGTCCGAGGACGCGGGGCATGCCTGACGGGGTGGCCGCAGCGACGGTATGCGGCACGTTCCTGGCGTTCGATTTTGGCACCAAGCGTATCGGCGTGGCGGTGGGCAATTCGATCTCTGACACGGCGCAGCCGCTGGTTACGCTGCACGGTGAACAAAACGATCAGCGCTTCGCGTCCGTCGCCGCGCTGATCCGCGAATGGCAGCCGGCGGCGCTGGTGGTGGGGTTGCCCAGCAACGACGACGGCACGCCGCACGAGATGACCCGGCTGTGCCGCCGCTTTGCCCAGCGCCTCAAGGGGCGCTTTGATTTGCCTGTCATTCTGGTGGATGAGCGCTACACTTCCACCGCCGCCAGTTCGCAATTGAGCGAAGCGGGAATACACGGCATCAAGCAGAAGGCGCTGCTGGATCAGGTTGCCGCGCAGCAGATTTTGCAGGCGTATTTCGACGAACCTTCATCGGGGCTGGCGGCATGAAACCGGGAACGTTTTAGCCACGGAGGCGATGCAAGATGAATAACCCGCAGTTGAACAAGAACGGTGAGCTGCAACACCTGCTTTCGACAGAGGGCTTGCCCGCACCCATCATCCGCAGCATTCTCGATTACGCGGCTTCATTCGTGAACACGGCAGAGGGCGGCGAGATCAAGAAGGTGCCGCTGCTGCACGGTAAATCGGTATTCAATATTTTCTTCGAGAGCAGCACGCGCACGCGCACCACTTTCGAGATCGCCGCCAAGCGCCTGTCCGCCGATGTGGTCAATTTGAACATCGGCTCCTCCTCCACCAGCAAGGGCGAAACCCTGCTCGATACGGTGGGCAATCTGTGCGCGATGCACGCCAATATGTTTGTGGTGCGCCACGCGCAAAGCGGCGCGGCGCATTTTATCGCCAGGCATGTCGCGCCGGAAATCCATGTCATCAATGCCGGGGACGGACGCCACGCGCACCCCACCCAGGCGCTGCTGGATATGTTCACCATCCGCCATTACAAAAAGGATTTCCACAATCTGCGCGTAGCCATCGTCGGCGACATCCTGCATTCGCGCGTGGCGCGCTCGCAGATTCACGCGCTGACCACGCTGGGCGTGCCGGAAGTGCGCGTGATCGCGCCCAAGACCCTGCTGCCGATCCTGGTCGAGAAACTCGGGGTGCAGGTTTATCACGATATGCACCAGGGGCTGCGCGACGTGGACGTGGTGATGATGCTGCGCTTGCAGAACGAGCGGATGACGGGCGCGCTGCTGCCTTCCGCGCAGGAGTATTTTAAATACTACGGCCTCACCCAGGAGAAGCTGGCGCTGGCGAAGGGCGATGCCATCGTGATGCATCCGGGGCCGATGAACCGGGGCGTGGAGATTGATTCCAGCGTGGCCGATGGCGCGAACTCGGTGATCCTGCCGCAGGTGACATTCGGTATCGCGGTGCGGATGGCGGTGATGAGCATGTTGGCGGGGACGAAATGAATATCCAGATCAAAAACGGTCGCCTGATAGACCCGAAAAACGGGATAGACGCGCAACGCGATGTGTTTGTCGCGGAAAAGCGCATCGCCGCCATCGGCGCGGCGCCGGACGGTTTTGTCGCCGACCGGGTGATTGACGCCGCCGGGCTGATCGTCATTCCCGGGCTAGTGGATACTGCCGCGCGGTTGCGCGAACCGGGCTACGAATACAAGGCCACCCTGGAATCCGAAATGGAAGCGGCGGTGGCGGGCGGCGTCACCTCGCTGGCCTGCCCGCCGGATACCGACCCGCCGCTGGATGAGCCGGGGCTGGTGGAGATGCTCAAGCACCGCGCGCGCGCGCTCAGCCTGTGCCGGGTGTTTCCGGTCGGCGCGCTGACTTACGGGCTGAAAGGCGCGGAACTGACCGAGATGGCGGAGTTGAGCGACGCGGGCTGCAAGGCGTTCAGCCAGGCAGATGCGCCGCTCACCGATACGCGCGTGCTGCTGCGCGCCATGCAATATGCGGCGACCTTCGGCTACAGCGTGTGGTTGCGCCCGCAGGACAGTTTTATCGCCAAGGACGGGGTGGCGCATGATGGTGAGGTGGCGACGCGCCTGGGCTTGCCGTCCATCCCGGCAGTGGCGGAAACCATCGCGCTTTCAACCATGCTGCACCTGGCGCGCGAGACCGGAGCCAGGTTGCATGTCTGCCTCTTGTCCAGCGCCGCCGGGGTGGAGCTGGTGCGCGCCGCCAAGCGCGAGGGGCTGGCGGTGACGTGCGACGTGTCCATGAACCACGTTCACCTATCGGAAATGGACATCGGCTATTTCGATGCCAACTGCCACCTGATCCCCCCGCTGCGCAGCCTGCGCGACCGGGCCGCCTTGCGCGCCGGCCTGCTGGACGGCACGATAGACGCGATCTGCTCCAACCACTCCCCGATGGACGAGGACGCCAAGCAACTGCCTTTCGCCGAGGCGGAAGCGGGCGCGACGGGCGTGGAACTGCTGCTGCCGCTGGCGTTGAAGTGGGCCGAACAGGACGGCGTGCCGCTGCTGGAAGCATTGCAGTGCGTCACCGCGAACCCGGCGCAACTGCTCGGGCAGAAAGTGGGCTACCTGTCGGTCGGCGCGCACGCCGATGTGTGCATTTTCGACCCCGAGGCCACCTGGATCATTGAGGCTGCCGCATTAAAAAGCCAGGGCAAGAATTCGCCGTTCCTGGGCTACGAAGTCCGGGGCCGCGTGCGCTATACGCTGGTGGAGGGGCAGGTTGCTTACCAGAGCATTGGCTGACCGTTGCGCCCTCGTTCATGAAATTCAGTCTCTGTAGGCTGGGTTAGCGGCTTTATCGCGTAACCCGGCACCGATACAACAAAGCGGGTTGCTGGGTAGCTTTGCATAGCCATCTGACTAGTGTCATGTAACACATGTTTTTTCGTAGGTTGGGTTAGCGGCTTCATTGCGTAACCCAACAGCCACGAAGGCAATCAGCCAGATAATGTTGGGTTACGGCATACACCCGCCTNNCACCCGCCTAACCCAACCTACAAAACCGGCAACACGAAATAAATAATGTTCCAATGTACTAGGCTGTCAAAAAACGACAGCCAAGTCATTGGTTAGCGCTGCGCTAACCCAGCCTACAAAACTGAATGGAGGGAATTAATGGGGGTAATAGGGAAGATAAAGTATCTGTAGGCTGGGTTAGCGGCTTTATCGCGTAACCCGGCACCGATACAATAAAGCGGGTTGCTGGGTTACGCTGCGCTAACCCAGCCTACAAAACTACAAAACTAACCCAGCCTACAAAACTGTCAAAAAACGACAGCCAAGTCATTGGTTAACGCTGCACTAACCCAGCCTACAAAACTCGAAAACTGTCTTTGCGGAAATTGGCCATCGCCAAGTGCTCAAAAAAACAGGTTGCCAAAGCTGGTCTGATTTTTATACAATGCGCCCCTTTTATCGCAAGCCAACTTTAAGGAACTGCCATGGCCAACAGCGCACAAGCCAGAAAACGTGCAAGACAATCGGACAAACAGCGCGGGCACAACGCCAGCCTGCGTTCGGAGCTTCGCACCGCGATCAAGCAGGTAGCGAAAGCCATCGAAGCGGGCGACAAGGCGGCGGCACAAGCCGTCTTCAGCAAATCAACCAGTGTTGTTGATTGCATCGCCGACAAGAAAATCATTCACAAGAACAAAGCCTCCCGCCATAAGAGCCGCCTGTCTGCCGCTATCAAGGCAATGGCTTGAGCTGAAGGGAAGGCTCGTTTCTGCAATAGAAGCCGGGTGGTTCTGCCGGCTTTTATTTTTGCCTGGCGGCTTCCCGGCATCACTTCCCCCTTGCGCAACAAAGGGTCTTTAGCTCAATATACGCCCTTTAGTGAACTCGATACGGCGGCTTGGCCGCCGTCTTTCATTTTATGTCGCACTTGATGAACACCTATGCCCGGCTTCCCGTCGCGTTTTCGCACGGTGAAAGTGTGTGGCTGTGGGATACCGAAGGCAAGCGTTACCTCGACGCGCTGTCGGGCATCGCCGTCAACACTCTGGGGCACGCCCATCCGCGCTTGACTGCGGCGTTGAACGCCCAGATCGCCAGGCTGATTCACGTTTCCAATATTTATCAGGTGCGCGAACAGGAGCAACTCGCCGACAAGCTGTGCGCGATTTCCGGCATGGACGAAGTGTTCCTGTGCAACTCCGGCTGCGAGGCGAACGAGGCCGCCATCAAGCTGGCGCGTCTGGCCGGACACAACAGGGGTATCGAGACTCCCGCCATCATCGTGATGGAAAAGGCGTTCCACGGTCGCACGCTGGCCACCCTTTCCGCTACCGGCAGCCGCAAGGTGCAGGCCGGTTTCGAGCCGCTGGTGAAAGGTTTTGTGCGCGTCCCTTACGACGATCTGGACGCGATCCGTCAGGTCGCAGAACACAACCACGATATCGCAGCGGTGCTGGTGGAGCCGATCCAGGGCGAGGGCGGCATCCGCACGCTGGATATTCATTACCTGCAACAATTGCGGCAGATTTGCGACCGGCAAGGCTGGCTGCTGATGCTGGATGAGGTGCAATGCGGCACGGGCCGCACCGGAAAATGGTTCGCTCACCAGCACACCGGCATCCTGCCCGATGTGATGACCCTCGCCAAAGGGCTGGGCTCGGGCGTCCCGATCGGCGCCTGTCTGGCTGCCGGCAGGGCGGCGAACCTCTTCAAGCCGGGCAACCACGGTTCGACTTTTGGCGGCAACCCGCTGGCCTGCGTGGCGGCGCTCACTACCCTGGATATTCTGGAGCAGGATGATCTGCTCTACCGCGCGACCACCACCGGAAACTACCTGCTGCAAGGTTTGCACGAGCGCATCGGGCAACTTCCCGGCGTGTCCGCCATCCGCGGGCAGGGGCTGATGATCGGCATCGAACTGGGTCGGCCGTGCGGCGATCTGGTGCAGCGAGCCATGAAGCAGGGGTTGCTCATCAATGTCACGGCGGACAATGTGATCCGGTTGCTGCCTTCGCTGGTGTTTACCAACAAGGAAGCCGAGCAACTGCTGGATATGCTGTGCCCGCTGGTGAGCGATTTTCTGGCTTAATGTTTGCGCGCAGCCATGACCATCAAGCATTTTAGTTCCGACATCACGCCCGCAAGCGTGCATGAGAACCCGGATAGCAGGTCGGGTTCTAATGAATTATCCGGGCTGAAAGACCTTCGGCATTTTCTGCAATTCCGGGATTTCACCCGTACCGAGTTTGAGCATCTGTTCGGGCGCACCCGCATCATCAAACAGCGTTTCAAGGCCTACCAGAAATATCACCCGCTGGCCGACCGCACGCTGGTGATGATTTTTGAGAAAAGCTCCACACGCACACGTTTATCGTTCGAAGCCGGAATGCAGCAGCTCGGCGGCAACGCCATCTACCTCAACACGCGCGATTCGCAGCTCGGTCGCGGCGAGCCGGTTGAGGATGCGGCGCAAGTCATCTCGCGCATGAGCGATCTGGTGATGGTGCGCACCTTCGAGCAGGACATTATCGAGCGATTTGCCGCCAATTCGCGCGTGCCGGTGATCAACGGCCTGACCAACGAGTATCACCCCTGCCAGATTCTGGCCGACATCTATACCTACATCGAGCATCGCGGCGCCATTCATGGCAAGACCGTGGCATGGATCGGCGACTCGAACAACGTCTGCAATACCTGGCTGCAAGCCGCCGAAGTATTCGGCTTCAATGTTCATGTCTCCACTCCGCCCGGTTACGAAGTCGAGCCGGAGCGCGCCGGCCTGATAGGTGAAACCCACTACGAGGAATTCGCCGACCCGATGGATGCCGTGCGCGACGCCGACCTCGTGACCACCGACGTGTGGACCAGCATGGGCTTCGAGGCGGAGAATGAGGAGCGCACGAAGGATTTTGCCGACTGGCAGGTGGATGCGGACATGATGCGCGCTGCCGCGAAGGACGCGCTGTTCATGCACTGCCTGCCCGCGCATCGCGGCGAGGAGGTGGAGGCCGCCGTGATAGACGGCCCGCAAAGCGTGGTGTGGGATGAGGCGGAAAACAGGCTGCATGTGCAAAAGGCTCTCATGGAATACCTGCTGCTGGGCAAGGTGAGCACTTGATTTAACCGGGATTGTCCATTAGCCAATATATCCCCTCCCCCTTGCGGGGGGAGGGCTGGGGAGGGGGTAGAAATGCTATCGCCACACTGTTCTACCCCCATCCTAACCTTCCCCCTGCAAGGGGGAAGGAACTGGTTTGGTTCTAATGGATTATCTGGGTTTGCCGGAGGCATCATGAAACTGAAAGTAATCGTGCATGAGGCTGAAGAAGGCGGCTACTGGGCCGAGGTTCCTTCCATTCCGGGCTGTTCCACGCAAGAAGAAAGTTTCGGGGAACTACTGCACAACCTTTATGAGGCTGTGGAAGGTTGCCTGTCGGCTGTCTGTCCCGGTCCACGGCAACCATCCGTTGAAAACCGGATTACTCAAACATCTTCTTAAACTCGCTGAAATATCAGAAAACGAACTATGAGCGACATCAAAAAAGCCGTCCTCGCCTACTCCGGCGGGCTGGATACCTCGGTGATCCTGAAATGGTTGCAGGACACCTATCGGTGCGAAGTGGTGACCTTCACCGCCGATCTCGGCCAGGGCGAGGAATTGGAGCCGGCGCGCCAGAAAGCGCTGAAGTTTGGCATCAAGCCCGACCAGATATTCATTGATGACCTGCGCGAAGAATTCGTCCGCGATTTCGTGTTTCCGATGTTCCGCGCCAACACTGTCTATGAAGGCGAATACCTGCTCGGCACTTCGATTGCGCGCCCGCTGATCGCCAAGCGCCTGATCGAAATTGCCGCGCTGACCAACGCCGACGCCGTTTCCCACGGCGCGACCGGCAAGGGAAACGACCAGGTGCGCTTCGAGCTCGGCGCTTACGCGCTCAACCCCAACATCAAAATCATCGCGCCATGGCGCGAATGGAACTTGCTGTCGCGCGAAAAACTGATGGCCTACGCCGAACAGCACGGCATCCCGGTGGAGATGAAGCACAAGCAGGGCGGATCGCCCTACTCGATGGACGCGAACCTGCTGCACATCTCCTACGAAGGGCGCCATCTGGAAGACCCGTCCGCCGAAGCGGAGGAAAGCATGTGGCGCTGGACGGTATCGCCGGAAGCCGCTCCCGATGCCGCCGAATATCTCGACATCGAATTCGCCAAAGGCGACATCGCGGCATTGAACGGCGAGAAGATGACGCCCGCGCAGGTGTTGGCCAAGCTCAACCAGCTTGGCGGCCAGCACGGCATCGGTCGCCTGGATCTGGTGGAAAACCGCTACGTCGGCATGAAGTCGCGCGGCTGCTATGAAACCCCCGGCGGCACCATCATGCTGAAAGCGCACCGCGCCATCGAATCCATCACGCTGGACCGCGAAGTGGCGCACCTGAAAGATGACCTGATGCCGCGCTACGCCAGCATGATTTACAACGGCTACTGGTGGAGCCCGGAGCGCCGCGCATTGCAAACGCTGATTGACTGCACCCAGCAGAATGTCAACGGCTGGGTGCGCGTCAAGCTGTACAAAGGCAATGTTATCGTGGTCGGGCGCGACTCGAAAACCGATTCGCTGTTCGACTCGTCCATTGCCACGTTTGAGGATGACAAGGGCGCTTACGACCAGAAGGACGCGGCGGGCTTCATCAAGCTCAACGCGCTGCGCATGCGCATTGCGGCGAACTTGCAGAAAAAAAGATAAGCCGGATCGCAGACGACACGGAGGAAAACCATGATCCACGAATTGAGCGGCGACATTCTGTTGAGCGGCGCGAAAGCCATCGTGCAGGGCGTCGCCCCGAACGATGATTTCCACCAGGGACTCGCCTTGCAGTTGCGCGAGCGCATGCCGGCCCTGTACAAGGATTTCCGCCATTACTGTCAGACCCAGCACCCCAAGTCCGGCGGGTTGTGGGCCTGGATGAGCAGCGACGGTCGCCTGATTGTCAATCTGTTTACCCAGGATGCCGCCTACGCGCACGGCAGCAAACCGGGGCATGCTACTGTCAGCCACGCGAACCACGCGCTGCACGCATTGCGCACGCTCGTGCAAAAGGAGAAATTTTCCAGCATCGCCCTGCCACGCCTCGCCTGTGGGGTAGGCGGCCTGGACTGGAGCGACATCCGCCCGCTGATCGGAAAACAGCTTGGCGATCTCGGAATCCCGATTTATGTTTACGCCACGTATCAAAAAGGCGTAAAAGCCGAAGAACCCAAATAAGGGAAACCAGCATGTCAGACAGGATTGATAACGTCAGTGTGGGCAAAAAAGCCAACGTATTTTTCGATGGCAAGTGCGTGTCGCACTCGGTATTTTTTTCCGATGGCTCACGCAAAACCGTCGGCGTGGTGCTGCCGGACAGCCAGCTCACTTTCAACGTCGGCACGCCGGAGCTGATGGAAATCACCGGCGGCGAATGCGCGGTAAAAATTGCCGGGGAGCCCGCATTCAAAACCTATACGGCTGGCACCTCGTTCCGCGTGGCGGCGAACAGCAGCTTCGATATTCATACCGGGGCAAGCGAAGTCAATTACGTTTGCAGTTTTGGTTAAAAGGGCGCCCTTCACCCCTGCCCCTCTCCCGCCGGGAGAGGGTGCCGAAGGCGGGTGAGGGAGCGCTCTAACACTCAAGGGAGAGCAAACCCATGCCATCATTCGACATCGTTTCCGAAGTAGAAAAAACAGAAGTTAAAAACGCGGTCGAGCAGACCAACAAGGAAGTCGGCACGCGCTTCGATTTCAAGGGCTCGGATGCGCGGATCGAGCAGGCGGAACTGGCGCTCACCGTATTCGCGGACAACGAGTTCCAGCTCGGGCAGGTGCAGGACATCCTCAACGGCAAGCTGGCCAAACGCGGTGTGGACATTCGTGCGCTGGAAATCGGGGAAAAGATCGAGAAGGTCAGCGGCAACAAAGTGAAGCGCACCTGTACTGTGAAAGTGGGCGTGGAAATCGAGCTGGCCAAAAAGATCGTCAAGCAGATCAAAGACAGCAAGATGAAGGTGCAGGCCAGCATTCAGGGCGACACCGTGCGCGTTTCCGGCAAGAATCGGGACGACCTGCAAGCCGCCATCGCTTTCATCAAACAATCTGTCACCGATTTCCCGCTGCAATACCAGAACTTCCGCGACTGACCGTTTTGCACTGAAAATTCTGCCAGAAGCCACCGCCATGCCAAAAGTTCTCGTCCCGCTCGCTCAAGGCTGCGAAGAAATCGAAGCGGCTACAATCATTGACATCCTGCGCCGCGCCGGAATTGACGTCGTGAGCGCCGGGCTGGATGCGCACCCGGTGCGCGCCAGCCGGGGCCTGATGCTGCTGCCGGACACGACGCTGGATGCTGCGCTCGGACACGATTACGATATGGTTGTGCTGCCCGGCGGCCAGCCCGGCACCGACAACCTCAAGGCCGACGCACGTATCCGCGATTTGCTGAAACAGATGGCGCAACAGGGCAAGATGGTCGCCGCCATCTGCGCCGCCCCCTCGGTGCTGGCCGCAGCCGGGTTACTGGACGGGCGCAAGGCTACCTGCTATCCGACTTGTCTGGACGACTTCCCCAAGGTCAATCTGCAATCTTCCGCCGTCGTGGAAGACGGCAAGCTGATTACTTCGCGCAGCCCTGGCACCGCAATGGATTTTGCTCTGGCGTTGGTGGAACGGCTTGCCGGTCGCGCCAGACGCCTGGAAGTGGAAGCAGGGCTGGCGCGCTAATCTTACTGTGTCACAAAGCGCTGAAGGGCGCATTGCGGCGTTAAAATCTGGCTCAAAATGCTCATTTACTACATGTAAACTCCGCTTTCTCGCCCGATTTTGCCTTGCACTGCATCCCTCGATCGCTTTGTGACACAGTAAGACTAACCCCGGCGGGGTCATCTGCAAGATCGCCCCGGATAGTCAACAGATAACGCCGGGCCGCGCAACAACTCCAGCCGGGTCCCCGGAAACCGTGCTGCACCTTTTTTCGATGGATGGCCAGTGCTGCTCCGCCAGAATCTGGTTCGCCACGGCATGGCCGCGCGCGAGGCGATCACGCACCGACACCCCGCCCCGGTAGTTTGCTTCGAGGTGCAGCCCGTCAATCCGTTTCAAGCGGGCGACGATGGCCTGCATGCGCGCCTGATAGGCGCCGTGGTACACCGGCAACGCTGCGCAGTGGCGGTCTATGCGCAGCATTTCCGGGTCGCCTTTCAGTCCGAGCAGCGGGCGCAAGGTTGCGATGGCCTCTTCCGCGAGCCGCCCGTCGGCCCAGTCAGCCACCTGGGGCGCTCGCACCCCGCCCAGATAGGAAGTGAGCAGAACCTTCCCGGGCGGCGCGCGATCCGGAAACAGGCTGCTCATCCACAGATTGCCGGTCAATATCGCACTTTCTCCCCTGGGCGCCAGAAACCCGGTGCCATCCAGCGGGTGCCCCACCGCACTGCGGGCGAGGCCGGCATGGACAACGGCCACGGCGGCATAGTGAATTCCGCGCAACAATTCCGCCAGTTCGTTATCCACTTGAGCCAGCAGAGTGGCGGCCACAGGCGCAGGCGTCGCCACGATGACATGGCGTGCAGAAAAGGTTTGCCGCCCTTGCGGCGTCGCCGCCGCAGCCCGCCATCCGCCCTGCTCACACTCCAGCTCGTCGGCGGTATAGCCGGTGCGCACGGTCACTCCGGGGGTTCTGGCCAAACACTCGGCCAGCGTAGACATGCCGTTGCGGAACGAAAAGGTATCGGTGGTGCAGGCCGTGCGGCGGCGCAGGATACGATTGGCCACGACTCCGGCAGCCAGGCTGCCGTAGCGCTGCTCCAGCGCGGTCAGGCGCGGCAGTGCTGCAGCGGCGGAGGTCATGTCCGGATCGGCCGCCAGCGTGCCGGCAATGAACGGCTCGATGGCCTTTTCCAGCACTTCGCGCCCGAGGCGGCGGGTGATGAATTCGCTGACCGTTTCGTCCGCCCGCCCGCCGGAAAAGATGAAGGGTTCCGCCAGCAGGCGCAGCTTGCCGCGCAGGCTCCACAGCGGCGACGCCATCATCGCGCCCATGCGCATGGGCAGCGCCTTCAGGCAGTTTTTGTGCAGCAGGTAGCGCTGCGCTTCAGCGGCGGGCAGGCGGGCGGTCTTGGCCGACTCCAGCCCGGCCTCGCGCACCAGCTCTACCACCTCGGGGCGGAAATTCAGCACCATGGACGCCGCGCGTTCGGTGAGATAGCCATCCTGGCGAGTGCTCATGATTTTCCCGCCCGGTCGCTCGCCCGCTTCCCACACCTCGACCGACAGGCCGCTGCGAGCCAGCCACCAGGCCGAAGCAAGCCCGGTGATGCCGCCGCCGATAACCAGCACGTCTTTTGTTTCCATCACGCGATACCGTCGGTCTTGACTTTGGTTGGCTTGGGTTCTGCGCCCGGTTTGTTGGCTTCGAGCTGCGCCTTCATTTGGTTGAGCAAATCGCGGCCCAGCAGGTCGCCGGGGTTTTCCCTTGCCGCAACAAAGCTGCGGATGGTTTCAAAACGCTTGTCGGCTTCTGGGTTGTCCTGCAGACGCGGCACGCGCTCACGCGCGATTTCGTAGGCGTCAAAGCTCAGCTCTGTCATGCCGAAGCCTTTCATGCGCTGCACCGCGCGCATCATGGCCTTGTTGCGAAAGCGCGTCAGATCGGCGGAGGTGATGCGCTTCAGCCCTTCCCTGCGCGCGTTGAATTCGGCGGCCTTCTTGATGCCTGCCCGGTTGAACTCGGGCGCGGACAGCACCCGCGCCAGGGCATCGTCATCCCATTCCACACCGCCGGTCAACTGGGCGATAGCCGCTTCGGCATCGGCCCGTTCCACGGTTGCAGCGCGCCGCTTTCCGGCAAACTGTTCCGCAGCGCTTTCCAGCGCCGGCGCCACGAACATGAGTGCTTGAGGTGACTTGTCGGCGAGAAATTCCGCCAGAATGCGATCCGCCTCTCCGCTCCACGGCAGATTGCGACCGGGCTGGTGTTCCGCTTCCAGCCTGTCCAGCAGCTTGATGTTGACTTCCAGCCTGCCCTCCGAACGCGCGACATCTTCCGCGACAGCGCGCACGCCCTCCTGCAAAAAGGGTGGCATGGCTGCCAGGCGTTCCCGCGCTTCTTCGCTCCACGGCAGCATGGCGGCGGATGCCACGCCAGCGTGTTGGGCAAGGTTCTCTGGCCGCGCTTCCGGTCGTGGCGGGCCGTTGCTGCCAAACCGTTTTGCCGCCAGAACCGCCAGATGCTCTTCGGTTACCACGTGCAGGCCCAGTTCCTGCACGTAGCTTTCTGCGCGGTTCCTGACCATTTTTCGCAGGAAAGATGGCGCCCGCGACAGGCGTTTTTCCGCTTCCCTGGTCCAGATGAGTTTTTTGGGCTGCTCGACCAGCGGTTGGATGACGGCAGACCCATCGGGCATGTGGATGCACCAGGGATCGGTATCCATCAGGCTGCCGCCCATGGCGAGCGGACGCGCCCGGCAACCGCCGCATAATTTCTGAAACTCGCAATTGCCGCACTTTCCCTGCAAGCTGGGGTCGCGCAACGCCTGGAAGGCGGGGGATTGATCCCAGATGTCCCAGAATTTTGCGGTGCGGATGCTGCCACCCTCATCGGGGATGTAGGGGCAGGCCGTGACGCCGCCTTGCGGGGTGATGCGGCAATAGTGTATTCCCGCCAGGCAACCGCCGCCTTCATAACCGGCAGCGCGAGTCAGCGTCGAGGCGGGGTTTCGCTGGTAGGCGATGCGCTTGTAATGCGGCGCGCAGCGCGCGCGGATGAGCATATCCTGGCTGTGTTCCTGCGCCTCCACCAACTGGTTCAGCACCCGCTCATAAGTGACCGGGCTGATGTCGGACATGGATTCGCCGCGCCCGGTGCAGATCAGGAAAAACACGTTCAGCACCCGCGCCCCGGCAGCACGGGCAAAATCTATCATGGCGGGGATTTCGTCGGCATTGGATTCGGTGACAGAGAAATGGATCTGGAACGCGAGGCCGTGGCGCTTGCAGGCCTCGATGCCGTCCAGGGTTTTTTCCCAGGCGCCGGGAAGCCCGCGAAAGGCGTCATGCTTTTGCGAATCCAGCGAATCCACGCTGATGCCCATTCCCATGGTTCCCGCAGCCTTGAGCGATTGGACTCGTCTGTCGGTAAGCGCGATGCCGTTGGTGCCCACCACCATGGAAAGCCCGAGTTTTGTGCCGTGCGCCAGCAGTTCTTCCAGATCGGGGCGCATCAGCGGCTCGCCGCCGGTGAGCACCACCATGGTCTCCGTGCTGCGGCCCGCGATCTCATCGAGCAAACTGCGCACTTCCTCGCTACCCAGCTCGCCTTCCCCGCCGTGCTTCAAGGTTTCCGCATCCATATAGCAATGGGCGCAGGCGAGATTGCAGCGCTTGGTCAGGTTGACGGCGAGCAGGAATAAGTCGTTGGCGCCGGATTGTTCAGTGCGGGATGCATCCATTGTCGTTTTGTGGTTGGCCCTGGTTCCGGCAGCTCAATGTTTCTTTCCGAAACCGAACGGGCAACTACCTTGAGCGGGCTTGGGCGTCGCCGCGCTATCCTTCATTTTATTTTCCATTTCGGCGCGCGCCAGCTTGAGGCCTGCTTCCGCCACCTCCAGCGTAACCTCGGGGCAACCGCTCTGCCGCGCATGATCCTCGATGAGGTTTTTGCAGTTGTCGCGCATGAACCCCTCCGGAACCCGCATCAGGCGGGCCAGCGCTGCGGCCTGCCAGTGCAGTTCCGCCGCTTTGCCGGATGGTTGTTGAGCAACTGCTGCGTCCGCCTCTCCACTATCGAGAAACGCTTTGACGTGCCCGATCTCCACCTGGGCGCTTTTTTCCTGGCGGGCTTTCTTCTCGGCGCGCATGCTGAGGTTGCCGCGCACCGAAAGATCGCTGACGGTACGCAGCAGCGCGCTTGCCTCGTTTGTCCAGCGCATGGCGTCTTCCGCTGACGGCTTGTGCTTCAATTCGCCCGCATCGTAGGCGGCAACAATTTCTCCCATGGCCTGTTCCGCGTGGCGCGGCATGAGCTGGGCGGTGGCTTCTTCCACGATGCGCTGGGTGATAACGGTGTGGCCGTGCTCCTGCGCGTAGCGCAATATGGCCATGCGCGCCATGCTGCGGACAAAGGAAGGCACCTTTTCCATTTTTGCTTCGGCCTCGTGAGTCCAGGACGTCGTGACTTCGGAAACAACATCAATTTCAGGCTGATGTTCGCGCGCGCTGAGCAGAATGGCGCAGTCCACGTTATGCAGCAGGTGCTCGCTGTTGCCGCCGATGTCGAGTTCGTCATCGGCGTGTATGCCCAGTTTGCCGACGATCAGGAGCGTCGGTTGCACCTTTCTGACGTACTTTTCGATTGCGTCGTGCGGTTTGCCATCCAGCAGTTCGGTTTCTATCTCGATTCCAAAATCCTGTGCGACGGAACGGGCAACCGCCAGGTGGCCGTCGTAGATTCTGGCAAGGCCGGAATCAATAATTTCTTCGTGCAGCTTTTCCTGTTCCTTGAACTTGAACACCTTGCCTGCTTCTTCCGACAATACGCCAGCGATGCGATTGAAAGCCACATAGTGATAATAGGGGTCAAAGGCGGCGACAACCTTGACCGGAACCTGCCAGCGTCCGGCCAGCGCCAACGCGGTGAGCAGCCCCCCGTAGGACTTGGCCGAGCCATCTACCGCCACCACTATCGGCCCATCCTTCAGTGAGCGGCCTGGCTCTTTGATGACCAGCGTATCAATCGCGGAACGCCGCGCTACGCGCTTGCAGACCGTTCCCAACCTGCTCCCTTGTATGGCCCCTAAACCCAAGGCGCCCATGATGAGCAGATCGTGGCTACCCGAATTTGCTTCCCGCACCAGTTCCCGGTAATTCTTTCCTTCCAGCGAGGAGCGGATGAAAGTGATGCCGAGCCGGTCGCATTCGGCCTCTGCCTGGTCAAGATAGGAATCCGTAATAATGGATAAGCCACGGGTAATCAGGTCGTCATGCACATCCCGCTGGCGCTCCAGCTCCTGTTCCTGCCGGAATTGCTCTGGCAACCCCCCTTCCATCTGGCGAAAACGCATGTCGTGCAGCCTTGCGGCATAGACGTGGGAGCCGGTTATTGCCGCACCCTCTATCAGTTCGGCCAGGCCCGCCGCAACTTTCATGGCGGTATTGGCATGATCCGAGGAATCCAGCGCAAGCAAAATTCGGCGATGCAAGCGGGTATCAAGGCTGGTCGCGGGCGTTTCTCTGGCTATCGCCCGTATAGCATGGGGTGTCATGGTGCGATCTCTTCAAATCTTAGGGTTGTGGGTGCTGGAAGCCGGGCTGAAAAACATCCAGTGTGAGCGGCGAACGGTAGATTAGCACAAGTACGAAATTTTCAATGACCGCAAAACGAGAGAGGTATATCCATGGACTCGCGTCCGCTGGACATACCTCACTCAAGCTACCTGTTACTGCCGACCCGTACTTCAGGCCGGCTTGCTGCGATATGCTTTATTAATGACCAACTTTCAGGGTAACGTCACTGGCTTGCTTTCTGCTGCCACCTTCAACAAATCCCCCACCCACGAGGGTCGGGCCACCGCGCCCAGCCATATCCGACTCCATCAGTTCGTTTGCCTCCTGAAAGTCTTTGTTCTTGGCCGCATTGAGCGCATCCACATCCCCCTTGATGGGCTTGAAGGTTGACTTGGGAGCAAGATATTCCGCTACGCTCTTCGGCGGCGGAACATCCTGCATCGCCCGGATGAAGGCGACCACGTTCCAGATATCCTGATCCTGCAAGAGGTTTCCCCAGCCCGGCATGGAGGATGAAAGCGATACCGCCTCGCCGCCGCCCTTAATTATCGTAAACAGTTCAAGGTTGGTCTTCTTCTGCATGTAGTCGCCCCTGGTCAAGGTTCTTGGCCTCGGGTTCAACTCGGCAGCGCTGGGGCCATCACCGTGCAACAACCAGCCGTGACACGCGATGCAATAGGAGTAGTACCACTGCTTTCCCTGCGTGGGGTCGGCGCCTGCAACCAGCGTTGAATCGAATTTTGGTGACCAGTTGTTCGTCCACTGGTTGTATGTTTCCTCGTTGGTGGCGCCCGGTTTCTTCACACGATCCCACAACTCGGTCTTGTAGGAACCTTTCGCTTCACCGTAACCGCTGTCAGTTTTGTAGGTCTTGGCGTCAGAGTTGGCGCGCTTACCCACACCGGTCAGGTAGTCAAACGGGGCGATACCGTAGGTGCTACCCCCTTTGCCTTCCGAGAAATCCTCGGCTTCTTTACCGTAAGCTTCTGCTGCCTTTTTCACTTCTGCATCGCTTTGGGTGGGACATTCCACTTTCACACCACCGGCTTTGCAGCGCTTTTCCACTGCGGCCACCGCCGACGAACTCGCCCACATGACGCCCAGGCCCGTAATTGCAATCAGGCATGCCTTCAATTTGCCATTCTTCATTTTGAATCTCCCTGTTTGTCTCCCCCAGCGGGGGGAGAGCTGGTTATTTTCGCACTGTGCGAGAGGGTAAATTACAGACCCTTCACCTGTTCCGCGATCGTGACCTGGCCTTCTTCTACCAAGCCAGGAAGCTTTTGCGCTTCAGCGTATTCACCGGTAAGAAGGTTGGAATTGCCCTTCTTGGGATCGTCAACAAAGAACGTCGCTCTCATTTCCAAGTGCAGCGGACCACAGAAGTGTGTGCAGAATATTTCATATTCGCCCGCAATATCGGCCACAAACTCATGCACTGCCGTCACGCCGCGCGGGAGATCCATATTGGTTCTCAAACCGTAGGGCCCGTAGATGGTCAAGCCCATGGTAACGTCCGGGTTCTTGGTAATACCTGCCGCCTTGTCAATATTGGTGGCAAATATTCTTACCTTGTCGCCCTTGTTCACCCTCATCTGACGGGGAATATAGCCGTAGCTGAAAGCTTTGACGTGGATTTCCTTCACGCCGTCAACCACCTTGATGCCAGGTGCGGTATCTTCCTTGGGAATGAAGAATCTCTTCGATTTTGCACGGTGCGCCGGATCCAGCAAGGGAGTCATGCCCGCCTTCAGCAATCCACCTCTTTCCGCTTCACCCTTGGTCCAATCCTTGATCAGGTAGGACATGAGGCTCTTGGCGTTATGCGGTTCGCCGTCTACCGGCATGATCTTCAGAGTTTTGCCGTAGGTCGGGCTTTTCTCCCGCGCATCCCACATTTCAAAGTTAACCGGATAGATGATACCGGTCGGGCTGAACAGGCCAGTCGAGAACTTGTTCAGCGCCATCACATAGGAGTTATCCGCGCTGATGGAGATATGGCCGGTGCGGTAGTGAGTAGGAATCTCGTCCACCACCTCGAGCTTTTTGAGGTCAATCTTCACGTTGGCGTCTGCCACGAAGCAGCTCTCGTAGGCATACTTGGAAGTCAGCCCTTCCGGCTTGTCTATCCCCGCCCGGTAAGAGCCGCCATCCTTGTTGTACACGTCCATCACCGAGTGGAGCGGGCCGGCGCAGGTCGGGATGACTTTCTTCACCGCCAGTTTTTCCGCATCAATAACGGTCATGGTTGCCGACAGCTTGTCGCTCACGATCACCATGGTGCCTTCAGGAATCACGTCTGTGCCGTGCGGGTTCTTGCCTACCGGAATTTCCTTGACCAGCTTGAATGGGCTGGTGGAAAACACGCCCACAGTCGAGTGGTAGTAGTTGTTGGAGAACACATACTTCCCGTCCTTGCCGGCATCAATATAATCCGGTGCGCTGGGAGAAGGACCCCAGTCAATCACCTCTGTTTTGCCGGTAGCAATGTCGGTCTTGGACATCTTGCCGGTGTATTCGCCCGTTCCAAACAGGGTTTTGCCATCTTTGCTCAATGCAATATGGTGAACCCCGAACGGGAACGGCAACGCGATAATTCTTTCCAGATAGCCGGTCTGCAAATTGATTTCGCAGATGGTGTTGGCACCCTTGTCATTCATGTAGACATATTTGCCATCTGGCGTTCCGTTCTTGTTGCCGGCCGGCAAGCCGCTGAACACCACTTCGTGCGTATCCACACCGCAATCAATGTGGCGATAGGTTTTAAAGCTGGGAATACCGATGACCGCCAGTTTGCCGTCCACCCCACCGGAAGAGTAAAGAATCATCGGGTCATGAAGCGGAGTATCCTTGGGCGAATGATCCGCATTCTGCCACCCCGGAATCACCTCTTTATCTGCCGCATTAGCAGCGCCCATCGCCAAACAGCCCGCCGAAAGAGCGCCTATCATAAGAAACTTATATTTGCCTTGCATTATTACCTCCCCTGTACGCTGCTACTAGAAATTAAGGGTAGCGCAATGCCTTCGCCACCCTTCAACCCAGATCAAATCAGACCACTACTGCTTTTCAACGCTCATTACATATTCACTGGGCGAGTATGCACGCGGCCCCTTGCAAACTGTTTTGCCCTTGTCCTGCCGCCACCCAACGTGCCTTATCCAAAGCTCGCCAAAATTAAAAACCATTTTGGCTGGCGACCCGTCTAACCAGTCGCCCAGCTACCATGCGACAGTTTGACGCACCTTGGATTGGATAATTACACTACTCATAAGCTACGCGATTGACCTACATCAAGAAGTGGAAATAAATTTGCTTCGGATAGTGTTTGCGGACAGCAGCTTAAGCCCGTGCTTTAAAGTGGCGAAGCGAATATATCATTGCGAAGCCGCACCAAAGCTTGCCATTGCTGCCCGGATGGCTCGTCCAGACCCCGGCGGCGCCCCTGATCCTGAATTGATAGTTTATCGTGCTTCAAGCAGAATCCGTCTCCCACTGGGCTGGACAATGCATGGGGTTGCGACCCGGCACAAACCTCATGAACTCTACTTCACCAAGCGCACTCAAAGTTACCGGCAATGCAAATTCGTCGGTCTGCGCTCATGCCCGGCTTTATTTGAACACCAGACAATCCAGTTCGGTAAAATGAAACGACTGCCCTACCTCATTTTTGCGCTGCTCTTGAGCGGATGCTCGGATGCGCCGATCATAAAGTCATCCGACCGGGCGCGCACGTCGAATGAAGCGCCAATGTCCGTGACAGCAACTCCATTACCGCCCCGTGCGACACAGTCGGCTACATCGCCCGCGACAGACCGGGCGGCTGCATCCGCAATATTGTCGGGCGCCAATCATGGATATACCGTCAGATGCGGCGGGGGCGGACTCACTTTGCGATCCTGCTATGATCAGGCCGATGAAATCTGCGAGACGCAAAAACATTTTGTCTCCAATATATTAAAAATCGAAGAATCCGGATCCGGCAACCAGATTGCGCGCGCACTCAGCTTTAAGTGCAACACCGAGATTAATTATGGCAGTGTCGGATTCCCGGATAACGCGCAAGTACCGGCGCTACAAAAAAAGCCGTCATTGGAGCAGCGATTGCTCCTCGGAAATTAATTAAGATTGCCCCCACTCAAACCAAATCCGGCCAAGTTCCACGCCCTTTCGGTATAATGCCCGAAATTATGGCAGACCCAGCAGCATCCAATATTTCGTTTTCTTCCCTTAACCTTGACCCGCAAATTCTGCGGGCTGTCGGGGAAGAAGGTTACAGCGAACCCACGCCGGTACAGGTACTGGCTATCCCGCACGTTCTGGCGGGCCGCGATCTGATGGCGATGGCGCAGACCGGCACCGGAAAAACGGCGGCATTTACCTTGCCGCTGCTGCAGCGACTGTTGCCGCACGCCAGCACCAGCGCCTCTCCGGCGCGCCACCCGATCAGGGCGCTGATACTGGTACCGACCCGCGAACTGGCGATCCAGGTCGAAAAAAGCGTAGAAACCTATTCCAAGCACGTACTGCTGCGCTCCACCGTCGTTTTTGGCGGTGTTGACATCAAGCTGCAAAAGCCCGCGCTGATGAAGGGTGTGGAAATTCTGGTAGCCACCCCCGGTCGTTTGCTGGACCACGTCGAGAGCCGCAACCTGATGCTCAACAGCGTACAGGTGCTTATCCTCGACGAAGCGGACCGCATGCTGGACATGGGGTTCATGCCCGACCTCAAGCGCATCCTCGCGCTGCTGCCGAAACAGCGACAAACGCTGTTATTTTCGGCCACCTTCTCCGACGATATCAAGAAGCTCGCGCACGATTTCCTCGTCAATCCCGTCACGGTAGAGGCGGCGCGCCGCAACACGGCGGCTGAAAGCGTCAAACAATCGGTTATTCTGGCCGACCACGACGACAAACAGGATGTTCTGGCCGACCTGATCCGGGCGCGCGGCGTCAACCAGGTACTGGTGTTTACCCGGACCAAACTGGCGGCGGCGCGGCTGGCGCGCGCGCTGGATCGCTGCGGCATCCCTTCCGATGCCATTCACGGCGACAAGACCCAGCCAGAGCGGATAAAAGCACTGGACGCCTTCAAGGAAGGCAAGATCACCGTGCTGGTAGCAACCGATGTTGCGGCGCGTGGGCTGGACATTGACCAGTTGCCGCTGGTGGTCAACTACGAACTGCCGCACACCGCCGAAGATTACGTCCACCGCATCGGTCGCACCGGACGAGCGGGCGCCAGCGGTGAGGCCGTTTCACTGGTTGACAGCAAAGAAGACCGTTACCTGAAGGACATCGAGAAACTGCTCAATCGAGAATTGCCCCGCGAACCGGTCGCGCGCCCAACTGCACCGCGCGCTGCTCCGCGCCACCGGCCCGCCGCCGCAGTCAGCGGAAAGAAAACCGCACCTGCGGATGACTGGTTCCTGAAGCCTTACGAGCCATCGCCGGTCAGCGCAAAAACCGAAGAGCTTCCGTCCTTGCCCAAGGATAAACCCGGGAAGCAGGTTGCCGCACTGCTATCCGGGAAGCGCTGAATTGCGGGGAGTGGAGCGGGTGAACGGGATCGAACCGTCGTATGCAGCTTGGGAAGCTGCCGTTCTACCATTGAACTACACCCGCACGTAGAAATGCAGCGCGGATTCTAACACGGGCAGCAAAGCAAAGTGAGCACCCTTATTATCAACGGCGCACCACGCCAGTTCTCACGCAATATGCGCGTCTCCGAGCTAATCGAAGAAATGGGTTTGACCGGCAAGCGCATCGCTCTGGAGCGCAACGGCGAAATCGTGCCGCGCAGCCAATTTACCACGCAGCAACTGGAAGAGGGCGACAGGATGGAAGTCGTCGTCGCTGTCGGCGGCGGATAAACGGCACCCCGTAAACTCCGCCATTCCCGCCGAAGGAATTCGGCCCGACAAATTCGCTATTGTTTAATCCCGTAAGACTTCCGCCTGCGGAAATGGTGGTTCATGTATCGCAAGTTTTGCAACAACCTTAATCGAGCAGGAAACCCGGAAATGAACGACAAACTCATCATCGCAAACAAAAGCTATTCTTCCCGGCTGTTGGTCGGCACAGGCAAATACAAGGACTTCGCCGAGACGCGCGCGGCGCTGGACGCCAGCGGCGCGGAGATCGTCACAGTGGCGATCCGCCGCACCAACCTCGGCCAGAACGCCAACGAGCCCAGCCTTCTCGATGCGGTGCCGCCAACTCGGTTCACCTACCTCCCCAACACCGCCGGTTGCTACACCGCCGAAGACGCGGTGCGCACCCTGCGCCTGGCGCGCGAATTATTGGATGGCCATACTTTGGTCAAGCTTGAAGTGCTGGGCGACCCGCAATCGCTCTACCCCAATGTGGTGGAAACGCTCGCAGCCGCAAAAACGCTGGTGGCGGAAGGCTTTCAGGTGATGGTCTATACCTCGGACGACCCCATCATCGCCAAACAACTGGAAGATATAGGCTGCGTGGCGATCATGCCGCTGGCTTCGCTGATCGGCTCCGGCATGGGCATCCTCAACCCGTGGAACCTGCAACTCATCATGGCGCGCGTGCAGGTGCCGGTGCTGGTGGATGCTGGCGTGGGCACCGCCTCGGATGCGGCTATCGCCATGGAGCTGGGCTGCGATGGCGTGCTGATGAACACGGCCATCGCCGCCGCGCAAAACCCCGTGCTGATGGCCGGGGCGATGAAAAAAGCGGTGGAAGCCGGGCGCGAAGCCTTTCTCGCCGGACGCATGCCGAGGAAGTTTTACAGCGCCAGCCCGAGTTCGCCAACAGCAGGACTAATCGGCAAATCTTAAACCTGAAACCCTTTGTTGGCCGGTGTGTAGGTGCGAATTTATTCGCACGAACAACCGGTTATGTGCGAATAAATTCGCACCTACAAAGGCTGTGTAAGCTATTGAAACGCCAGAGTTCTCTTCGCTAATTGAGGAATTTAGGTTAAATGCAGCATCGCAGCACGCACATCCGCAGCTACGTACTGCGCCAAGGGCGCGTGTCGAATGCGCAGCAGCGCGCGCTCGACACCCTGCTGCCGCGCTTCGGCCTCCCCTACGCCGCGCAACCGCTGAACCTGGATGCCGCCTTCGGCAGAACCGCTCCCAAATTACTCGAGATCGGCTTCGGTATGGGCGAAACCACCGCCCAAATTGCCGAAGCCCATCCCGGCAACGACTATCTGGCGCTGGAAGTGCATACGCCCGGAGTCGGTAGCCTGCTGAAGCTGATCGAAGAAAAGCATCTCGGCAACGTGCGCATCATCCGTCACGATGCCGTGGAAGTGCTGCGCGACATGCTGGGCGACAATTCGCTGGACGGCGCACATATTTTTTTCCCCGACCCCTGGCACAAGGCCCGCCACAACAAGCGGCGCCTGATCCAGCCGCCCCTCGTATCGCTGCTGGCAAAGAAACTCAAGCCCGCCTGCCTTGAGCTCGGCCGAAGGGGCGGCTACCTCCACGCGGCCACCGACTGGCAGGATTATGCCGAGCAAATGCTTGCCGTGTTAAACGCTGAACCGCTGCTGGAAAATACCGCTGCTGGTTACGCGCCCCGCCCCGCCTATCGCCCGCTCACCAAGTTCGAGCAGCGCGGTTTGCGGCTGGGGCACGGGGTATGGGATCTAGTTTTTCGGCGGAAGGAAGATCTGTAGCAGATCATTCAGAAACCGCTGCCCTAAGCGGGTCGGGGCGATCCGGTTCCCTGCGCGCAGCAACAGCCCGCGCCGCTCTGCCTCTTCCAGCTCGCGTCGCAGCACCAGCAGCGGCAGGCTGGAGCGCTCCGCAAACAGCATTTCATCAAACCCCTCATTCAAGCGCAGCGCATTCATCATGAACTCGAACACCAGATCGCGGCACTCGACCGCGAGCTCTTCCTGCACCGGCGCTCCGCGCCCCACCGCATCGAGATAGGCCTGCGGCTGCTTGTGGCGCGCCTGGCGCACCACCCTGTCCGGGAAACTCAATTTGCTGTGCGCCCCGGCGCCGATGCCCAGATAATCGCCGAACTGCCAGTAGTTCAGGTTGTGCCGCGATTGCTTGCCGGGCTGCGCGAAAGCCGATGTTTCATAATGCCGGTAGCCGTGGGTGGCCAGCAACGCTTCGATGCACCGCCCCATTTCTCCGCTCTCATCCTCGCCCGGCAGGGTTGGTGGATGGCGGTGAAACAGCGTGTTCGGTTCCAGCGTCAGTTGGTAGCAGGATACGTGCTGCGGCACAAATTCCAGCGCAGCGCGCATATCCTGCTCGGCTTCTTCCAGCGTTTGCTGCGGCAGCCCGTACATCAAATCCAGGTTGATGTTGTCGAAGTGCCGCTGCGCGATTTCGGCGGCGCGGCGCGCCTCCGCCGCATCGTGGATGCGCCCCAGCGCCTTGAGGTGTGCGTCGTTGAAACTCTGGATGCCCAGCGACAGGCGGTTCACTCCGGCGCTGCGATACCCGGCGAAGCGCTCCGCCTCAACCGTGCCGGGGTTGGCCTCCAAGGTGATTTCCGCGTTCACGTCCAGCGGCAGCAGCATGCGCACCGTTGCCAGCAATTCCTCGACGGCCTGCGCCGAAAGCAGGCTGGGCGTGCCGCCGCCGATGAACACGGTGTAAACCTTGCGCCCCCAGATTTGCGGCAGCGCCAGCTCCAGGTCGCGGATCAGCGCCGCCACATATTCCCGCTCCAGCAGACCGTTTCTCGCCTCGTGCGAATTGAAATCGCAATACGGGCATTTGCGCACGCACCACGGTATGTGGATATACAGCGACAGCGGCGGCAGCGCCCGAAAGTTGACCGCCTGCGCCTTGAGGCCGACGGGTTGCAAAGGATAGGTGGTCATGCCTTGAACCCTCGATAAACCCAGATAATCCGTTAGTCTCTCTTAAGAAACACCCCCCAACTCTCTGATTGCAAAAGGCGGATTAAATGGGTTGC
>CXWL01007837.1_pt1 | contig 26103 bp, 18 predicted proteins | sample 590931 | NCBI WGS metagenome assembly CXWL01 (sample SAMEA3498368, study PRJEB10139) | groundwater metagenome | biome: water well; material: biofilm material | place: Germany | collected 2015-04-27
TAGCTGGCTATGTAACTGTTTCCGCAACGCAGCTATCGGATAAAAGGGCTGAACAGAAATCCGCAACCGTAACCGCGCGGAGTATAATAGCAACAAACAGATAGTACGCTTACTCAAACACCAGAGACACGCACTCCATTAGCATTAACCGGAAGCTGTGATAAATCCCAATTATTTCTGGCAATCTCATCCTTAAAACACTGGGTACGGTAAACGGTCGGATGTAACTCTGGATTACTGGCAGTTGCCAGCCAATCATGCCTGACGTCAACATACTGTGAAATCCAGGTTTTTTCATCACCGCCTTTTTTGGGTGGCACAGCTGAAAAACGTTTTCGGAGAAAATCTTTAATAGAACCGCTATGGATAAACGAATCATAAATAACCAACGCAGAGAGCGCCAAAGTGAAACCGTTATCATCCGCCCATTTCATTGCAGGTTGAAAGTAGCGCTTGTCAAAAAAGGCGTCTTGCACAGTACACATCACGGGGTCTTTTTTACCTGCATCTTTCAATAACTGCTTGAATGTTTCATCCTCCACGAGCGGTGTAACACCGATCTTCGGGATATATGGCCGGAGTTGCTGGCTGTAGATTCCATTGCTATCGACATACATTTGAATCAATTCTTCCAGATTGCCATATTCAGTCGTCTGCGAGCGCCCATAGGTCACTTGTCTTATTTGATTGGGCCCGTCGTGAAAGATGGAAATGGCGGCATAATTTCCTTTCGTACTGCCTGTTTCAAATACGTTAATAATTTGCTCGCAAATGAGTTTTTGTTTATCGGTCAAGTTCATGGTCGCTCCCTTTGGTTATTTGATGGGCAATTTAAGGAGACTCCTAATAACTGTCATTTCGAGCATAGCGAGAAATCTATGCTCTTGATTCTCAAAGATTCATCACTACGTCCGGAATGACAAATGTGGGTTATTCAGGGACTCCGTAAGTTTACACTACTGCTGCAAACGCTTTTTCAGTTCCGTAAGTCTTTCTTTCGTGATTTTTTTGAATGCACTATTATATTCCAGCGGTGCAAGCGACCCTCCCCTGGAAATTACAGCAGCTTCTGCATACTCGGCACGCTTGACTAACCAGCGTTTCTGTTCTTCAAATAATTTGAACTGATCCTGAGTATCGATAGTTTGCATCAATTGGATATAGACGATAAACAACTGGGCATCGCGAATATCAGACAGATTCTGGCTATTCTGATTGAGGGTTTGTTGCGAAGCTTGGAGCTCGGCCTTGGAATATTCTTCCAAATAATCTTTGACTTGCTCCAGTGATGGTGTCCAAGAGTCTGGAACGAGTTCGCAATGCCCGTGCAGATGGTCGTGCGCAGATGTTTGTGGCGACATAAGCATCATGAAAAAACAGCCGAAGACTATTTTAATAACAAACCTTGGAAATTTGTTTTCGTTCACTATAGTATTTTCTGTTTTAATTGGATAAGGTATGCACAACATAACGTGGCTATAGTGTGCGAGTGATCTTAAAAAAGTATTGCCTTGCTTTCTGTTTTAATTCTGATATTTTGACAGTCTTGCCGCTTTTTGGGTATTCTACGGACGCACCCGCAAGAGTAGGACCAGCTGAACTGTTTATACTGGAATCCAATGGCCATAGATTAGCAAGGTCATCAATTCCCCCAAGCTGAATCTCTCGCACATGGTCACCATCCATACCCTCATTTTTGGGAGAAAATCCATATTTTTTCAATACTCTGTTTATTGTGTCTCCTTTTGGCGTAGTAGCATTTGACAAAGGTCCCACGATTTTCCCAATCGATACACGATATTCACCTGTAATTCCGATCTTTTCTCCGCCAGGCAGAGTTCCTCCCCCGTGTGGAGAATAAGACCTTACCTTAGTTCCTGTTTCGTCCTTCTGACCTTTTGCATGTATGCCTTTCAGGGTAGATTGCGATTTCAAATCATTTATCTTTCCGCCAAGGTAGAGATCCGGATAACTGGAAGAAGCTGGTTTTGGCCATTCTAGTTTGAACGGATTTTTCTTCGTACCTGGAGCCTCGACCACTCCTACCTTCCTTTTCGGACTCATGGATCCGTCAATCTCCCATGTATCCCCTTTTTGTTCTACACTAAGAGTCTTGAATCCATATTTACCGATCCAACCAGGAATGGCATCGTTTAGTTCTTTGTCACTGACACCCTTTTCCTCCATAGTAGCGAGGTCTAACTTAACAGCAGCGACAGCGTTATTCCATTTCTCTTCCTCGGGTGTCATCGACTTCTTATCTCCCTTCCCGAACAACTTCCCAAACAACGCCTTAGCCTTCGTCACAATCCAAGCAATCACTGCATCAATAGCCTTATCTACAGTAGCGCGGACTTTTTCTATGACTTCTTTAATCTTGTCAGTGATCTTGCCTAACCCTAAGAAACCAGCGAGAAAACTAATCGCCAGCGACAACAATCCACCTAAGATGTTTTCCACACGCTTGGCTGCACCTCCGATGTTACCTGCTGCAATGGTGACAATAGAATCGATAAAGGCGGTAACGACCTGGATAATTTTAGAGATTCTTTCTACAAACACCATCACAGTTTCGTAGATCGAGATGATCGCTGATATAAAGCCAGCGCCGGGGATAAACATGCTGATGAGTTTGGGAATAGCTTTCTTAACTACCGTGTCAGTGACGAAACCGGTAATGCCGCTGACAACCGTATCCTTGAGGTTGGTTAGTTTCTCTTTGATCAGATCCCATGCTGCAGCCGGTCCACCTTTCACGAGGGCAACAACGATATCGAAGCCGGTTTCGAGGCCCTGCATGATACTCTCCCCTTTCGGGCCGAGTACCTTGACAATTTTTCCGCGAATTTGTGTCCAAGTGATCCCCAATATACTGAGGGCAAATTTACCCAGTTCTGGCAGAGACAGTGCCTTTGGAATATAAACGCCAGAAAGTGATCCAGTGAGCCAATCGATGAGACCGGCCTTAAGATGCCCGCCAATGTTATCGGCAAAATTTTGGAATCCTAATTTAGCAGCTCTCACCAAATTGCCAACAAATGGTAGCGGGTTCTTCAGGATGCTCTTGAGTGCTGAGCCTGTCTTCTTGACGTAGCCTATTGCCCCAGGTTTGACTGCATCGAAGATGATTTCCAGCAGATTCCAGACTGCGTTGCCAGCCCAACGTATGAAATTGCCGACAAAGCCACCGAATACTCCAACGAGCTTGGAGAAAGCACGCGATATGACTACGATATCCATGACTTCCAATACCCTGAAGGCATTCATGAATAGTGCTGGAATTTGTTGTACAAAACCTTTTACCGCACCCAAAGCCCCCTGGAACCACGCCCATGCCCGCCCAATGGCATTGGACTTCTTCATGTTTTCCCAAACGTCTTCCTGCCCAATCAGCTTCATAAAGGGACCGATCAGAGTTTCTGCCGTCTGCGGCACTGGTTCACCGCTAATGGGGTCCTCGCCCAACACAGCGCTCAACAGGTCATAGCCATTGGGTGCATTAGCTTTGGCAAAAACGGCGATAGGTTTAAGGATGGCATCCTTAATGAAAGCAACAATGCCGTCTTTGAGACTGATGGAAAAGTTCTTGATGCGGGCAACGGGCTCGGTAATGAGGAGTTTTCCCTGTTCCAGCATTTTTCCGGGAGAGGTGATATCGAAGTTGCTAATGAAGTCCGCGATGTTCTGCCGGATTGAGCCTCCGATGTTGCTCAGGGTATTGAACTGTTGCGAGGCCCAGACGCTGACTTTCCCGAAAACACCGTGGTTATTGAGTGCTTCGGTAATGTGAACGCCTATCACGGGGATCATCTCAATCACGCCCCTCAAGATATTGCCTGCACTTCGATCGACTGACGCGCCGGTGATCGGATTGCTCCCAATCACCACCGTAAGCATCGTGAAACCCGGAATGGCGGCGGCCTTGCTGGCAAAGAAACTACGCGGGTCAAGATCGATGCCAAATAACCGTTGCACTAGAGGCGGTGTGGTTGTGGTGCTGATTTGAGGACTGCGTTGCACGGAATGTCCCTGTTGTATCGTATGGGTCAGTTCGTGAGCCAGGAGCTGTTTGCCTTCGCTGGTGCCTGGCTGGTATTGATCACGGGAGAAAAATACATGATTCTGATAGGTAAACGCCCGGGCGCTCAGTTGATTGCTTAAGCTGGCAGATTCTGGGTCACTGTGAACTCGCACATTGCTGAAGTCCGCATTAAAGCGGGGTTCCATGTAACTGCGGACATCAGAAGAAAGCGACTGTCCACCGGTCGTTTTGCTTTGAATGGCAGATTGCGTGCTTGCGCCCACTGATGGCGCGCCATCGCCACCTTTGCGCTGCAATTTGTCTTCAGCCGGGGCTTTTTGTATCTTGTCTTCTTCTTTTTTCTGTAATTTTTCTTCCGGTGCGCGTTGTAGCTTCTCCTCTTTTATCGGCGATACGGGCGCAGGCATCCGCATCACCTTATCCGCCATTTTGTCGGCCTCCTGTTCGAATTTGTCGCCAGGTTTGCTGACGGCCATTTTCATCTGAACGGCTGAAGTGGTGACTGATGTTACCGGTGAAAAGAAATTACCTCCCCCCGCTTTCGCAAAAAAAGGCTGGTTAGCTGCCTGCGTTGCAGTTGTTGATGTCGCAGTGGAAGATTTTTTCGAGCTCGCTTTCATAGCGTGCCTCTAGTTAAATAATCAAGTCAATGGTTCCATTCCACTCGCAGCATTCTATCCATCCAGAGGAGTTTAATCACGCCGATCCCCCAAGGTAATTGATCTAATAGAATGTCATAGGCTTTTGTTTCAACTTGCAGTAGCCACTCGTTGTCACGTAAAGAGATTTTTCCGGGACGCACAAGAAAGGTCCCTCGTAAGCCATCAACACTGGTGTCGCGTAAGGCTTCCCAATGGTGAATGGCAGCTTTGAGCAAAGCCAGTGCCTCCTCCTGCTCTTCAGCGGTTAGCAGCACCTCTGACTCTACAGCCGTCTCTAATGGAATGTTACAGAGTATTTTAGGTAAAACCATGTCGTATTCGGGAGCAACAATCTGGCCGGTAGCTAAAAAATGCAGCAAACAAAGTGCGCGATTCGGTTGAAGTAATTGATCCTCTTTAGCAATACCCAGTGCACCGAAGAACTGGGGAAGAAAGGGGTGTAATAAAACCAAACCCGCACAATCGACATAAACACCTTCGAGCCAATCAGGACTATCAATGTCAGTTGCTTCCGGGATAACTTTCCGAGCCATTCCTTGTTGTTGCGCAATTGCTAACTTTGCGTGGCCGAGATCGGCAATGCCAAGCTGATTGGTTTCGATCCAAGCGATCCAGGCTGGCTTTTTTGACATTGCATCAGGAAGTGTTCGGACAGTTTCACGCGCAATAAACTTTGCAGACAGCGTCTGTTCATTCGCAATCATCTCAAACACGGTCTCCCACATGCGGCGGATAAAATACTGCTTATCAGCGGAAAGCCCATCAAAATTTTTTAAAAATATTAAAACCTCATCCGTCGTTTTTTGTTCACTGGGCGATAATTTGAAGGCTAACACGCGCCAAAATTCCGGTGAAAATTGGTAAATAAGCCGTTTCCTGGCAGTGTACGTTTTTAAGAGTGACCGTAATGTGTTATTGATTTCATAATGAAAGTTTGGTTTTGTTGCTTCCCGCCAATGCTCCAGTAAAACCTGTTCGAAATTCTGTCCGGTTGGCAGATAAAATGACCAGGGCAGCCGGCCGGTTTTTAGAAAAAAAACAAAAGCTTCATCAACTGATTGTTGCCTTGTTTTGAGTTGAACTGTTTTGGAAATCGATGCAGGCAGTATTTGATCAGGCGAAGCACTAAATTTTGGTAATGATAGCTCTAGCGCCCGGCCGATTAATGCAGCGAGATCCGACTCTATTCGATCGAAAGATACCATGTCGATATCAAGTTCCAGCCGCTCAAAGTAAAGATGGGCATCCGACGACACACAACGATCCAGAATCCGCTCCATAGCAGGCATTATTGAGTTTTCACACAAATCAGGCAGCATGCGTTGTATCGCCAAGCCGGCAGATTCCTCGCCATTGACCTCGATATCAAGACATAGTTGACGGATGATATTGTTCATTAATCTTCAATATTTCTTCATATAATAATGAAACACTCGTCTTGCGAAATAGTGGCAAACTTGATTCTGTAGCAGATCAATTGATGGCTATAAGAGCCTTAGGTTTCCACTTTGCTACATAAAACAGTTCTATCGTTTGTTACCAAAAGCTAGGAGAAAATTAACGAATCAGACCCTTTCAAATCTTCCAGTATTCACTTAGTTATCACACCGATTGAATGGTTTGCAATTTTTGGCATCATCTCGTATTTCCTTTTCTTTTCTAAGAATAATCCTGCCATTAAATTCTTCCGTATCATTGTTATTAGATAATTTTTTGTTGTTGTTGGTGTAACGAACGGTTTCTTCAATAATTTGATCATCTCCTGCTTCGGGACGACCGGCTATGGAGGGAAGATCAGCAACTTCTACTGATGGATCAATAATTTGGTATTTATGTTTGAATTCAATGCCAAAAATATCGCATACAAAATATTCCATCAAAATAGCTTGAGGATTCTCTGGGTCATCAAGAGTAATTTCTAAACGTTTATTGGCTGGAAGCTCGGAACCCTCTATTCCAAAACCGGCGAGACTGTTGTTTAGTGCTTCAATAGCCCTATTTATAGTATCTTTAAAATTCTTATTGAGATTTTGGTGGGTTAGTATTTTCTGCAACTTATTGATGTCTAATGTGAAATCATTATTAGAAGATTCAGTGACAAATTCTAGTCTTACTGTCGATAGCTCGTATCGTTCATAATTTCTGTTCTTATCAGGCGGCTGCAACCATAACGGGTATTCACAGCGCATTGACTTACCGTCGCAGGGAAGATCACAAATCACATGTCTAAATATTTGTCTTAGCTGACAGCCATTTGCATCGGTTATCGTTATACCAAGCGTTTCACCGCTCTTTACGGAATTACTAGTGTACGAATCACCTTCTGCTAGTTCGACGATGTTCTCTACGGTATAGGGAGGGATCCCGCCAGAAATATTGAAACTGACTTGATAGGTATTATTATCTTTATCATCGATGTACTTTAGTTCTGTGATGGCCAGCTCATCCGGCACGATCAAAGTTTGCAATGTGGATTCAGTTCCTTCACTGTCGCGTATCACGAGCTGGTAGGAACCAGCTGGCAAAATGGGTAAATTGTTTTGGTCGCTGAGTTGCTTGAAGTCGTCATCATTGAGTTTATAGAAGTATGGTGCCACCCCCCCTTGGGGCATTACTGTGACTTGTAGTTGTTTGTCAGGTCCTGTGCAAGAAATTTTCACAGTAAAGGTCAGTGGCGCTTCGGGTAATACAAACTGAACCGGCGAGCAATCAGAACAACAGAGGTAAGGTAGGAAGAAATCAGCAATCACCGTTCCATCGGCGAATTCAGTAACGGTATCCGCTATTATCTTGTCAATATTTTGATTTATTTCGCCACTTCCTGGTGGGGTATCCAACGTGGGGATCTTAGCATTCAGACCTGCAACAATAGTCTTTAAATCGTCGTCGGACATACAATCCTTTTTGGCTTGTAATCGGGCTAATGCGTCCGCAATCTCCTGTACAGGCACAGAAGAAGCTATGCTAGAACTGGAGTGATTTAATAAACTGATACCAGCTGCAAAACCTGGGGCCGGTTCTTTCAGGTCTGGGTTATCGTGGTAGACGATAATGAACGTCCCTCCCAAAGGAACTCCAGCTTTGTGTTGAATACCAGGATTCTTTTTCAAAAAGTTGCTGAGGAATTGCTTTTTTTTGACTTCACGAATGCGACGCATATACTCTTCGTGGATCTCTCTGACAGGTTCTAATTTACATGAAAATAGTACTTGATCGAAATGATCTATTAAATCTTCCTGGGGAATAAACAATCTAAACTCATCAGAGATTTGACTTTCTGCATTACTTCTAAAATAGCGAATTAAACCCATTAAATCCTGATACTTATTCTCAAAGTCAACAAAACTTAATTGATTCAAACTCGACGGCAATATTTCTGCCAGTTTGGCAAGATAATAAACTGATACAACATGTGCATAATTAGCTTCTGAAAGATCGGTAGTACCAGTAAACAGAATGCAATATACTTTAAGAACTTCATCTCCTACCTTGTTCTGATCAACATCAATATAAGGCTTGGATTGTATTAAATTATAATATTTTTCATACCAGGCCCCCACTGTATCACTTGGATACCGATAATTAGGCGCGTATTTTTTTAATAAAGGTATTTGAGGCGTTCCGGCAGCAAGCCCAATTTCTCCAATTGGAATACCATACAAGTACATTATTCCTTCGCACAAGGTGCATAACAGCTCCTCACGAATAGTGTCGTACAGTGCTTCCAGATCTTGGAATCGGCATTCTTCTTTACTCAAATCCACGCTTATCGTTTCATCGAACAAGCCAGTGCGCAGCGCTATCACTTCAATCGGCAAGCGATATTTGGATTTCAGCGTTAATAAACTTTCCAATACCTGCTGATAGTTTTTCCCTAAATGTCCCTCAATGCGCAGGAAATTATACGGCTCCAAGTCATAACGTAGGGCATCCGTAACAAATAGGGGTGCGGGCGGCGTATATTTGTCGGAACGGTAACTCAAATTTTGATTAGCTCGATTCCGGCGAGTTTTTTCCGCATTCCAGAGCTGGAACAACGGCGGATTACCATTTTGCAAGTAATAATAAGGAATGGCTTTGTCGGATAGCGGCACATCCGCTAATTTGCTGGGCGTGATGCGGATTTGTAGATCTGGCAGAGATTTTGTTGTCAGTTCAGGTAGCGGGGTATTGGTAAAGCGGGCAGTTAACTCCACCATGCGTTGAAATAATTGTTCCAACTCTCTTGTACGTTCAGCGCAACCGCTGAGGGTTGATGAGGGCAAGAAGTGATGCCTATAGATGCTTTGGTTAGGCACAGTGGCTGGGAATAACACGCCTAGCATGAGATGACGTGGAAACAGCCTCTCTGACGGACAGCAGACACATAGCAACGCTACACCTTTCCAACGAAATTCGTCGTAGGCACGCAGTAGATCGTCAAAGAAATCGACATAATATGGTAGGAAACGCGCCTGTGCCGGTGCATTGAGTGTGTTATCCAAGAAACCAAAATTCGTTTTAAAATCAGCGAATGGATTGGTCGGGTAGGTGGCCTGGAGCACTGGCTTAAACGCATTGTAACTGGCAATAAGCGCATCACCGGTATTCAGTGTCAGCTTATCGGCACGAAAAACTGCCTGAAAAGCTGACAGTACCTGATTGGATGTAACGGGGTTGGTGTTCGGTACGTCATAACGCGGCAGACGCAGATCAGGCAAATTCAGACGAGCCAGTAGTAATGCTTCAAGATCAGCAGCCGTAAGATCTGTTTCCAGTTGGTTCGCTGCTGCGATAATTTTGGATAGATCATCAACCTTGATTAACAGGCGTCTAACTGTGGCAGTGACTTCGGCTCCCTTATCGTCACAGTTATTAGGGCTGCAATTGCGTAAACTCGCCTTTTTCAATTCCAGAAAAAGCAATACAGCCTTATCCTCCAAAAAATCCGGAAAAGCATCCAACGAAGTTGTGTCCGGCTCTCCTGCTGGGAACAATTCCCATAAAGGGTATTGTTTAGAGGCGGAGTCTTTAAAAGAAGGGTAATTTAACTCATCCGGGATTTTATACTCGTTACGGTACGATACCAATGCCATGTCATCTGGTTCCACGATGAGGTAGCCCTCCGACGTAACACCGCAACCCTTAGAGATATGAATGGTGGTGACTGGTGCTACGTCGAGTTTTATCTCTAAACCACAGACAATGCCGATGCCGATTAAATTGGCGCGTGTCAGACGCTCCTGTTCATCCAAATAACTAATAGCCTGGTTCAGATGCTCAGAGGTGAGCACTTGATTGGCTTCAAAAACTGGATATTCGTTTTGTGTAGGTTTCATAGCGTATTCACCATTATCAGGAAATTTCAGGTGGAGGATGTACGGAGCGGGTAGTTTCCTAAAGCCGTGCTGCCCAGGCGTACTGGATTTTGATCACTACCGTCGTCGCAATCGTGCAAGGTAGCGCCAGGGTAGGTGTTGTGTAACTTGCTCAGCAGATTCACCACAACGTTGAGACGGTACGAGACTTCTTTATAAGCTTCATAGCGATCTTTCAGCAGCGCTTCGATTGTTGCATCCGTGCCAGGTTTGAATGTACAGCCAGCACACAGCGTTATCTTGCCTGGTTTAAAAGAAGTAAATTTTTCTAATGCATTGCCTGCTTTAATATTGGCGTTCATCCAATGGTAAAAATCCATGCCAAATTTGGTCAGAATGGCAGTGGCACATTGGCATAACTTTTCATCTGGGCCTGATAGTAAGCTTTGTTTAAGAATGGCTTCCACACGTTCCTGTAGCCGTTCTTCCATCCAGTCGATATCAGCATTGGCTTCCAGCCATTGGCACCAAGCCGCTTCAAAACGCTCAAATTGCCAGCCGGTGAGTGCAATCTCATGGAAGTGTTTTACCATGATTGCCTGAATTTTAGCCCACAAAGCAACCTCTAGAATCGTTGTGCAGTTGATTTTTTCAGGATCTGTTTTTGTGCTGAATTCCGTTTCTAATGCCGTGTTCAGGGCGTCAGCATGAATATAGTCCAATATTTTATCTTCGTACCAATCCTTAAACACTTCGGCGAAAGCACTATAGATAGCCGTAGCGCAGGCACACGCATCGAGTTTGTTGGGTTTCGCATTGTCAGAAGTCAGTCCCTTTGTTTCTAGCAACACAACCAAAGTACTAACAATCAGGTCACAGGAATTTTCTATAAAACCGTCATTACCAACCCAGCAGATTTTAGCGAGCAGATGGGATGGTGTTTCTTTACGTATGGTTCGTCCAGCAAAACCGCGCATTTCCAGGTTGTCATTATATGGCGTTACCCAGCCAGGCATTACAATCGTCAGGCGGAACGAATAGGGATCTTCACTGCCGCAGAGTGTACAAGCGCCATCCGAACAAACTGGATAGAGAGCGTCACCAGGGAATTTGGGTCGTAGCAACAGATGTTCTACGACAACAGCGCGCTCGTTGGCGCTCCAGCTTAATAACTCACGCCTGAATGCTTTTGCTTCTGCCTCTGTATCGAAAGGCTCTGGATGCTCACCTAGCAAAAGACTATCGTTATCTCTTAATTCAAGTCGAAACTTACCGCTTTTTTTTGTAATTTTGTAAGCCACGAGCTGAGTCATCTGCACGACGATTTTCTGAAAGGCTTGCTGGGTTACAGTCGCTGGATTAGAAGAAGTAATAATGAGGTTGCCGCCAAACCATAGCTTTTCATTCTGATACCGGTCTTTTAACTGAAATGTCACTTTATAATCTTTCTCGGTGACTGGGCTGACAACCAGCCAAGAAAAAATAAGATCTGGGTAACCTAATAGCAGACTGACACGCTTTTTAAATCCAGAAATATTGTCAGGAAAACAAGGGGATTTGATGTAGTTAAAAGCTTTTCCCCGGTTTTTGCTAATGAGCGGATATGCTTTCAGGAACGAAATTTTGTCGTCAATTAAACGATCAAGCGCTACTTGCCGGCCTTGAAAATTAGTAAGCAATAATGCATATTCGCTAAACTGTTCTCCGAAACGAGCCAGAATATGATCCAAAAAACGATTGCGACGCTCGTAAAATTCGACTGGTGTTTCAGTTATCTTCTCAAGCGCAGCTTTATCAAGGTCTTTCTTGATCTGATCGTATCCTCGAATAAGGCTCTCACTGAATTCCTTGAAGAAATAAGTGTTTTTTACGGCAGGATCCAGTGAAAACAGATCTGCCACATGCGCCACTTGCGCCAATGCATTTCCAAGCAGCTGCTCAAACACCATGAGATAGGCCTTCAGTTGCTTAGCCTGCGCTCGACGCTCATTCGAAACGTGGGAAGGCAAGCCTTCTGGGCCAATGCCGTAAGTCAACGGGAAACTGTATTGCACCGGATAGTAGTCTTCCGGGTTGCGGAATGCTCCGCTCGGAACAGGTAAATCATTGTCATTGAGTGCATTCTTAATCTTTGGACGCTCTGCCTCGCCATGCAATTGGGTCAAGGTATCGTAGGCCTCATCCATCCTCGGTTTGAAGGGCAAGCCATTTTTGTAAAATAGGAAGCGTGACAGATTATGATAGAGTCTGGGTTGGTGCAATTCGCTGACATAAAGCAGCCAGGCTGCACTCATCTTGTCCGCATCAAATAGCGGTTTCCCATCGATCAAAGTCGGATCGACCATACCTTTCACAACGATGCCCTCTTCATCATATTTGGTCAGCAACAGATTGTTCACAGCAACCACACCTTCTATGTCCATCAGCCGGTTAATGATGTCCGAAGTGCGCAGTATGGTTTTTAACCCTGCAGCTGCCAACTCATTGCTCTTGATGAAACCGTTCTTGAGCGCAGAGCCATTAAAAATATCCTCCACCGGGATATCTGCGTCTATCAGTTCCTGCAGCGTATAAAACGGGACGGGCGGATTAAAATACTGTTCTATCTCGAACCAAATCCGTGCCTGAATCCATTCAATATCAGCATCAGGCTCGACTTCCACATCGGCACAGACGGCCACGTCTTCGATATCCACGACTTTTACGCGACAATAGTCTTCGTCCAGGTTGCGATTAGCATGTAATAATTCTTTAACCCCTTCAAAAGAATCGCTTCTATTGATGATCTGCGCCACCTTACGCAGTTTGTTGCGGTAACGCTGAATAAAGCCTGTGGGTGTGATATCTTCAAAAAGGGTCTTGATACCAATGGCAGTTGCATCTGCTTTGGTGAGTACATCGCCGAAAATACGTAGCGTGGCATGTTCAATGACAATTTTTTCCCCGCCCGGCTGCAGTTCTATCTCGAAGCTCGCGTATAAAACATCACGCCAATGACTGCGCAAATAGTTATCGCGATCAGTATTATTCTTTAATGTCGCATCGGTAAACATGTCATAGTTTCTAGTCGCACCGAATTGAAGCACTTTCACACTGAAAGAAGCTCCATTCAGGCCTAAGAAAGCATCGTTACTTTCGAGGAAAAGCTTCCATTGTTCGCGATTCAGAAGCTCCCACGCCGGGAATCGCATTTCCATGGTAACCCAGTGCGGTATACCTGCACTATCGAAAACACTATAACTATGCTCGACCTTACGGTTGTTCAAGTCGCCTAATTCCGAATCGGTTTCTAGTTCGAGTAATATTTCATATAAACCCAATGGTTCGACTTTCTTAGGGTTTAAGTCTGGACTGGGTTTCTGATACGAAAGCAGCAATTGGTCTTTATCATTCTCGCACCAGGCATAATAATGCAGATCACAGGCGCATTCCTTGCAAAAAACCCAGGCATTGCGCACACCATCGAGATCAATCAGCAGCCGTCTAAAATCATCCGGCGTACAGGGATTAACCGTCAAAATCTTCCTTGCCGTAAAAAATGACTGATCAGGAAATGGCTGCTTCAGGTCAGGTGAAGGGGTAGCAGGAGCAAGAAGATCTTTAATATCCCACCCAATTCGGAAGGCAAGGTCGGTAATTGCGTAGCTCAATGCTTCGAGGATAGTAATGCCAGGATCATGGGTATTGTAATCCGTCCATAAACGGCTGCTCATCTGTTCGATAAAACCGATGCCTTCACGTCGAAGACGATAGTAATCCTCGGCAGGTTTCAACACAGGTTGTTTCGGAATGCTATCGGATTTTTTGTTCATATGGATTCACACGGACAGTTAGTAGCGGAAACTGTCGCTTCGGTGGATTTGATCTCCTTAATATCATGCTTTTCAGCAGGTGCGGAAACCAGAATAGAGATGGCTCTAGAGCCTTCTACCTCAATTTTATCCACCGTTGTTCTGGGTAGATCGATATCATGAAACAGCTGAAAATCGGTCACATAATCGACGTAAGGAAGTTCTTCGACAAAATTAATCAGCACTGATTTGTAGATTTTCCCGCCAAATGAAGGGCGGATACTACAGTCGTATGCCCATGGGGACAGAAAACGGGTAATAGCTTGTTGCAAAGCACGCGTATAAAATTTCTCATCAAAGCCAGTATGATATTTCACTCTACAAGCTACACGAATTTCCTCAAATTGAGGATTTCTGACGTGTAGTTTAACAAAACACGATAACCGGGCACTTAAAAAAGTCGCTATTTCCTGCAGCAATCCCAGGCTAGTATAGGGTTTTAATGGGTCGCGCAATTTATGAAACTGCTGATTCGGAATGGTCACTATGGTCAAGTGTCCCGGTGCCAATTCCCGGTAAATTCCGATACCGCCTTCATCATTCTTTTCGTATTGCGTATGGTTCAGACACTTTGCCTGGTAGATTTTTGGAAATGCTTCGAGAATCAAATGCTCATAATCCCAAAGCGCGATAGCGCGATCCTTGTGACGCAAACGTTCACTGACACGGGTATAAAAAGCCTTGGCTTGTTCAGCGCCCCTGCCACCAAAACTCTGAAAAGGTTGGTTGATGTTTTTAACCGCCGCATCGGGTTGGTCAAGATTGTTGATCGTGCCGGCAAGTAGTGTGGTTGCTGGAAAGGCTGGATCATTACCATGATTTTCAAAAGTAGCGGTCAAACCCTGCCCGGCAACCATCTGCAGTCGGCAAACAGCATCACTTTGTGCAGCAACGGCGGCTCTAAGCCAAAATTGTCCTGACGGTAGCAACGAATTATTGAATAACGTTTCATCCGGTATCGAGAAAGTAATAATGCCGGAATTAAGCAGTCCGTCAGTGTCGTCCTGAATGTCATGCTCGGAAAAACTGATCCATTCGTTACTTCGCAAATAGCCCCAGTGAATATGAGGATTTGGTTTTTTGGATAATGGATTCTCGGTACCATCTACAACCTGAATAAATAGGGCAAGATTTTGTGGCGGCTTAAGACTGGTAATGCCAATATAGAATTCGGCGTTGCTGTCATTTTTAGTGTTATCGCGTTGAAAGCTGAATTGAGGAACCAGAAAAACTTGATGTGACGAATTCAATACTGGATGCTGTTCGCTCTGACCAAAAGGAGTTACGTAAAAGAAATGGGACTGACGCTTTTCGAAAGATAATTTATCTTTGCTATTGAGTGCAATAATTTGGGGATTCGTCGTGTAATTCAGTGTGAGTTCTGATACAGATGGACCTATTGGTGCAGTAGGTCGAACAGGCGAGATAGGCTTTTTACCGTCATTTTTAGGGTCTGCATCAGATGCTCTGATTGTGAAAGCAATCAACACCTGTTGATCCGTTAAATAGTTGATCAATGCCTGTTCATAATCACTTTGACCAAAATCCGTACTGGTTTCCAAACGCACAAAACCGTGTCTGGCGCTGGTGTTGTAGAATTCCTGAGCTGAAAAATCTGCGTCGTCAATCACAGGGTTATCCAGTCCCGCGTTTAGAGGAAACGTCTCGCTCTTGATATTGCGTGCTGCGATATTAGACGGTTGCCACTTACCCTGCTGCAGATACTTGATATTGATATTAACAGTTTCATTGTTATACGGATTTGGAGAGTTTTGCCAGTCGATATTAATTGTAGCGGTTTTGAGAGTTTTTTGAAAAACCTCCTTTGATCCAATGACTAAAGCGCTCTTTTCAATAGGTGATGCTCCAAACGGCTGAAAAGGTTTGGAGGTGTCGACCGGACCTAAATCATTGGAAACCGCAAGCGATTTAAGGCCTTTCACATCAACTGTCAAGCCGATGGTATCGATAATTATATTTTGAACTGCCGGGTAAAGATATTCTTGGTCATTTTGATGCCGCAGTTTGACTAACAGTATTGGCAAAGTGGTTACAAAGTTGTACCCATGGGTTTTAGATGAATAAGGTATTACCGCAGGGTCGGCTCCTGAAAGTGATATGGCTAGCTTTATAATGCCCGATGTTGTCGTAAAACTCGTATCGGCTTGTTTACATTCAAACCAGCCTTTTTCAGTAGTAACGCAGCAAATTATCTCCTGATTGCGATTCGATGCTAAATCTATGGGAATTCCAGACTGGGTTATTTCAACAGTAATGGTACGCGTGCCTTCTGCCAGCCATAAATAATGCGAGGCAATCGCAAATCCTACTTCCGCTTGCGGCATATTGATCTGGGTTAGTTTGCCGTCTTCATAGGTTTTATTGAAGAAAGGTTGCCAGGATTGGTCGAGCGAGGTAAGTTTTGCATCCATACCATCATCAGAATTAGCAATCTGCGACGCAAATAGGCGATTATGCTGAAACGGTAATGTATCGTGCGGAAGATTCTTATGCCGGTACAGCGTTTTTAATGCGGTAACTTTGGCCTGATTAGCAACAAAATCACGATCATTACTAAAAACAACATCGACACCTGACGGGTCCTTACCAGCTTTAAACAGTTCGCCCTTTTTGAGTTCGTGCGTCCCTACATGTTTGGCTAACTCCACCAAGAGATGCGCGTGACTGGGTTCAGCTAACTTTTCTTTTAGACGCAATACTTCCCGATAATAAAAATCCAGATGTCTCTGTGTCAGAGTATTGGTTTCAGCACGCGCATATTCAAGCAGCTTAAGAAAGGCGAGGAACAATGCATAGTGCGGTTCGTGCCTGTCCCAGTTGTTAAAAGATGCTTCCAAAGCCTGTTTTGCCTCATTGACAATACGGGCATAAACTTTCAGAAACTGATCGAATATCGAAGTAAAAAGATTGTGGGTGGCGATATGATTAATACGCTCAAAAATAGTCACCCCCGAACCGTAAATCGAGGAATCTGCTTTCGCAGCGCTTGTGTATTTGCTCCAATCGATTGAATTTATTATCCAATCATTCGACAAGCCTTTGCTATAAACATCGCCAAAAACAATTGTCTTGCTACTCAAAATGACTCTATCCGGCTGTTCATTTGCTATAAGGGGATGTGGCGCGGTCATTGCTAAATCCGTCTTATAATAATCAATAAGTCGTTTAAACGCCGGTGCTAATTGATTTTTAATCAGATTTTGCAGCGTGGCTTTCAGTGGAATCTCTGCCGGCAATCCCTCTTTCAAGCTATCCAGTTGTTTGGCAAGCGTGGCAACGCTACTGAACAAATAGCCTAAATTATTTTTTAGATCTGTTTCTTTGGATTTGTTTTGCAGGTTATTTAAAAAATCAAAATATTCTTTTATATTGGTTTTGTAATCGTCCACGTCCTGCACGGCAGCTGTCGCCAATTGCGCAGAGACATCCTGACTAAAAAAAGCTTCCCAGTTACCTACGACCTTGTCGTCAGTACCATAAAACTGCAAGTACTTGGCATAAGCTCTTGCGAAAACCATGGCGTGCTCAGGCTTGCGTTCATCGACTGGCGCATAAGCAGGATCAAGTGCGCGAGGTGAACGTTGATCCTGGTTCGTACCTTCACGAATAAGTTTTAGCGGATCGTTGTTTTGAGAGCAGTCGTTTGTTGTCATAATCAAACACTATCAGGTAAGAGGTTAACGGTAGTGGCAAGATTAATATCAGTGCCTTCAAGTTTGTAATAAGGGTAAACAAAATTGAACCGTGAATTGGTGGCTTTAACCCGATACACAATCTCTATCAGCACAACGCCTTCCAACTCCCGGCTGTCATCCAGTTGCACATTTTCCAGCTCAATACGCGGCTCATGATACAAAATGGCTGATTCGACCTTATCAACCATCAGTGTTTTCATGCGGGTATCCAGACTTTCAAACAGCAATTCATCCAGATTACAGCCATATTGCGGCAGCATCACGCGTTCATCCTGGCGGGTGCTGAGTAGTATTTCCAGACTGGAGGCAATATCGGCTTCCTGTTCCAACATGCCGACCCCGGCAGTATTAAGATGGAATGAAGGTGGAAATGTCCAACCGCGGCCAAGGAATGAACGATCCATCTTATCCCCCGATCAACACTGTTAGTGCTCCAGGTGGCATGATAACGCCACCCCCAGCGGTCGGATCGGCAATCCTTGCAGCTGGCATTCCATTAATCAGCACGGTTGCAGAGCCTTTGATAATTGCATCAACCCCGCAACTATCACCCATACGCGCAGCGGGCAATCCGCCAATCAGCACGGTCAGCGCGCCGGGTGGCAGGATAGGTGTAGGGACGCCCAGCGTAGCGGTGCTAACTATCATGTCTGTGATGCGTGCGGCAGGAAGCATTTGTAACCCTTTGTGTCAGTTAATCTGGACCAGGCCACCCTTTATCACGGTGGTGGCGCTACCGTCTATTTTGATGCTGGCCCCGGAAACTTCGGCGCTGGCGCTGCCGGATGCTTTGAATGACGCTTGTGCTTTCAATTCGGTATTCATACCTTCAATTTTTATGTCTTTGGTGGCTTTCAAAGCCAGTCCTTTGCTGCTTTCTATTTTTATGCCGCTGTCATTCAAAGTAATTTTGTTGCCATTCTGGTCTTCAAGAACAATGCCTTTGTCCTCATCTGAAAGTTTTATTTTGTTGCCTCCAGGCGTTTCCACAGTGATACTTTTTCTCTCATCATCAAAAATGAGCTTCAATTTTTCGCGACTGACATAGCCTTTGCGCTGATTATCATCCTTAGCCGGTTCTGGTGCCGGTTTTGCGCTGCTGTGGCACATGCCCAGAATAAGGGGGTAACGAGGGTCATCACCCAAAAAACCTACTACTACTTCATCTCCGATTTCGGGCCTGAAAAAAGTGCCGCGACTCTTGCCGGCATCCAGCGTCGCCAATCGTGCCCAAATGCCTTCATCGTCTCTGCTGATCAGGGGTAATTTAACTTTGATACGATCTTCACCATCCGGATCATTCTCCAAAACAGTGACAATTCCAATTTGCAAGCCACTGACAGCCGGCAACAATCCGGCTGCAGGGAGTGGGCGTAAGTTGTAAGTTTCGGCAAATAAGTCAGGCTTCAGGCCGAACTGCACATCAGTTTCCCAATTTCCATTAGCAAGCATATGCCGCACTCCTGAGACATACATTTTGCCTTCGAAGCGCTCACCGATTCCGGTGACTTCGATAATTTTGCCAGGTAAAACCCCAGCAAAACCTTGAAACTTTGCTCTGCCGCGCACTTTGGCAAAACGTTCTTTTTGTAATCTAGCATCAGCCCAGGCCTGTAATTCTACTTGACCGAGTTTGCCGCCATGCCGGAGTTGCTGTATGTCGTCGCCAATCACTGCTGCCAGGTCAGCAGCCTTAAGATTGCCGCTGCGCATAGTAGACGGCTCCTTGGCTTCGGCATTAATCATTCTCTGGTCGCTTGCATCCCAACTGCTGGCTTTGATGCTTTTACTTTGCAGGCGGGCATCGATTTCCGCATCCAGCTCCAGGATGGTGGCACCGTAACGTACTGTGACAACAGGTTCTTGTCCGGTAGCCGGTTGGGTAATGGTTATTTTACCGTCTTCAACGATAACCACCTGGCCGTTTGCTTCTGCGCGGCATAATAAGAAATCCCAGTCAGTGGCCTCATATTGCACGACCTCTTTCAACTTGGGTAAGGTTGCCTCCACTGATTTTTGTAACTTATGTAAACCAATAACTTCTTCCATGATGTCGCTGTCTTTTTTGTTAATGTAATAACGACTGTTGCAGGTACCGGTCATTTTTACCGCTTGATCGCGACATTCCAGAATCAACACGCTTTCATTTTTGCGTATTTTGATGCTATGTTTAATAATTATCCCTTTAAAAACACTATCATTCTGGGAACGATAACCCAATTGGATTTCAATTTTCTTACCCGGAATAAAATGGTCTGTATTACTGGCTGGAAATGTTGCTTTAGCAGCTTCGCCATCTTTCATTTGAATGGTCGCAGTTGGAATCCGATTTAATTCCCGTGTAACTGCAATCGATAACACATGGAATTCACCCGATATTTCCTTGCCTTCAACGAGTAAGGCAAAAGTGCAGATATCCGGTGTTGCCGGTGTTGGGATTTGGGATTCGTTTACCATTTTATTGAGGTATTTTTTCTATCGGCGGAAACACGATTTCCGTTCCAGGGACAAGACTTCTAAAATTGCCCAATCCGTTTACTTTGGCTACTTGCAGATAATATTTAGGATCTCCATAAATATGGGCACACATCACCGGCAAGGTATCCCCTGCCTTTACCTTGCGGACATGTGTCAAATCCGGTGATTTTTTGTTTTCTTTGGCGGCACGTTTCTGCTCTTCAATACTGCTTTTAAATTTGACTTTAGCAACTGCCCTGATCGGTGTGCCGTCATGTTTGAACATCTTGTAAGTAATGCTAACTTCAGTGACTCTGCCTTTAAAGATAGAGTTTTTTCCCCATACCAATTTGAAATGACGAGGCTCGTGAGTATCCCCTTTATATTCGATCAAAACTTGCTTGAATTTTTTAATATCGCCGGCAATAGAGTCGCGTGGCTTACCGTCGATAATGCCGGTATCATCGAAGAGAAATTCGAAAGTCATTTCTTCCGGCGCTGTATATTCATACTTTAACTGTTTGCCACTGGTTCCTTGTCCCTGGCCTGATTCTGAAAACTTGAGCTTATAATCCAGCGTGTAAGTTTCAGGATTAATCAATGCCTCAAAGTAGTCATCCGCCTCCTGTTTGCCGCCATCTTCCACTTTTTTGGAATCGGCAAAGGCCAAAATGAGCATTTTTTCCAATTTGCCGTTTTCAGCCATTACCGCTCCTGTTTATGTTGCAGAATTTGCAAGGTCTGCTCAACACACTCGGCGACGATGGCATCTTTATCGTTCTCATCGCCGCTGCCGGCAGAGCGGGTTTGTTTGGTTTGTTGCTGCCCATCTTGCGGCGTGTTAACCGTCACGCGGATATGCAACTCTTTTATTTCAATAGGCATAACAATCTACCTTTTTCTTAATCTTCCAAACCTTCACGCTTTCCCCTCTTGAAGGGTGAAATAACGATAGGTCAGTTCCATGGTTTCGATGACTATGGCGCTTTCGTTGGCGTTCAAATCACTCACCAGCCATTTCTTAGGAATGGCATGGGCGATTTTCCAGGTACGTAAAGGCTCGCTTTTTTCATTCATCAGGATCAATGTAATATCTGCCGGTTTAAAAATACGATCCCGAAACGCATCAAAAAGCCATTGGATCACCGATGAATTCGTTAACATGCCGCGCTTTAATACCAGATCCGTATATTTGGTACGCACCGGTAACTTGTGTTCGAAACGATTTTCTCCACCTTCCTTGAAGCTTTCATAATCGTATTCCACAGACAGTCCCGACACAGACTGAAAACGTACGTCGTTTTTGTCCTTACTGATGTCGAATGTCACGCTGTAGTAGAATCCCAGCGGCGGATAGTAATCAACCGTTTGCTCAGCCATAAGTAGAACCGTTTATATTTTCATCAATTTCAAGCCTTCATGAGCGATTTCAATGCTTTCCACGGCAATCTCATTAGCATCCGATTTAAGATCAGGTGCCGTAACTTTGACCGGAAAACAGCGCGTCGCTGACCAAGCTGCGACCGGTGCATGTTTTTCATTGAGTAGCCGAATGACAATATCCCGTCGGCCATTGACGCGCTCGTTAGCGATAGCATCCATCCAAGTGTTATAGTCAAAATCGCCTTCAAACTTGCCGCGTTTTAATGTGATATTGCTATTCTTTACCATGCCGGGCATGCTGATTTTGTTGAAATCTTTACTGTCGCTATGCCGGTACTCGATTTTTTCCCGTTCCATCACCAGACCGGTGACTTCCGTGAAACTGATTTTTGCGCCGCCCCAGTCGACCTGAAAATGAAATCGGGGAATGGGATATTCTTGTGCCATGATATTAGTCCTTTTGTTTAATTAGAAAGAGAGATGTTCTTAGTCATTGCTATCAGGATTCCGCCATTTTGTGCGAAAATCTGAGAATGATGAATTCGGCCGGACGAACAGCCGCCATACCGATTTCGATAATCATTCGGCCTTCAAGGATATCCAGTGGCGTCATGGTCTTACCCAAGCCTACCGCGACATAAAATGCATGCTCAGGTTTAACCCCCTGCAACGCGCCTTGCCGCCACAACACCGTGAGAAAATTCTCGATCATAGCCTGCACTTTTACCCAGGTATTGGCATCGTTCGGTTCAAACACGAACTGCTCGGTAGCTTTTTTAACGGATTCTTCAACAAAATTAAAAAAGCGCCGCACACTGACGTAACGCCATTCGTTATCGTTACCGGCAAGGGTGCGAGCACCCCAGACGAGAGAGCCTTTACCTATAAAAGGACGGATGGCGTTGATAGATTTTCCGGCTAACGTATCTACGTTCAAATCACTTTGAAACTCACTAGATATCAGAATCGTAGGTTTTATTACGCTGGCAATGCTAACATTTGCCGGTGCTTTCCATACCCCACGACTATTGTCAACACTAGCGTAAATACCTGCAATGAGACTGCTTGGTGGTATCACTACCCCGGAGTTTCTAGTTTTATCCAGAATCAAATTATAAAGCGCGTTATTCTTATCTTTTACCTTGCTCAGCTGAGTAAATGAATAATCGCCTTTGGCAAGCAGCGCATCGGATGCCGTAACCATAGCTGTTTTTGCAGTATCGAGTGTGGTTCTTGCGGTATTACGAGCAGTTGTAGCAGTCGCAAGTTCAGTCGTTTTTAGTGTAAGCCACGTATTTACCGCCCCTACTAATGCCCCTGGAGTTGCATTTTGGATCGTAGCGTCCACATCGTTTTTCCCGACAGCTTGATAAATTGCCTCTTTGATTGCTTCTTCATCTGAAACAATTGGAGCTAATGCGTCCGCTATGGTATTGATTTGATCGGCATTTGCTTTTGCTTTGTTTGCCACGTTGAAATCGGCCAATTCACCATTATAAGCATCTTCGGCTGTTTTAAGGGCATTGTATGCAGCCAAGCCTGCTGTAACTTCAGCTACTGCTGTAGTCAATGCTGCCCCGTTTTCTGTGTAAAGCCGAACAAAACTGATATTGTTTCCGTCAGCATCTATAAGATTGTGCGAGAAGGCGGTCTCTATGAAGGGATAATAAGCAGCGCCATACTTTGCATTATTCACTTCAGACGGAATCTGATTCCTGAAATAGGTTGTAATATCCGAGTTAGTTTTATACTTGTCAGATACATCCAAAATCGTGAAACGGTCTTGTAATTCCGTACACTGTTTTAAGGCTGAAGTTATCCATTGACCGTATTGTGTTTCACCCATAAGTACAGACTCAGGACTTATCAGAAGAGTAACTTCATCAACCTTCCTAGCTTCATCTAAGCCTTTAAGAATACTGTTGATGTCGGCTTTCCCGTCCAAAAAAGAACCAACTGAGATGATGTAACACGGACCACCGCCGTTGGCATAAAATGATTGAACTGAATGATATAGAATAAACGCTGGATTTGGTTTTTCAACAATGTCAACCTGAAACACTTTGTTATTTGTGTTGAAATCAACATCAGCCATAAATCTCTCGGCATTTGTAGTGCCAAAGAAATTTTCGTATTCCAACACTGAAGTAATGCGAACCGGTTTTAGGGTCAAATCCGTTTTACCTTCCATCGCTTTTTCTGTATATCCTATGAAAGCCGGAATGGCAGTTTCTACAGGCGCTATCGAAGGAGGAAATTTGGGGATTTCTTCGATGTAAACGCCGGGGGTTTTATACACTTTTGCCATGTTTTTCACCTTTTAGTATTTTGACAAGGAGAGTGTTATACAAAAATATCCGAGATAAGCCGGGTAATTTTTGTGCCGTTTTTTTCCGCTTTTACCCAACCTTCCGATGGTTTTTGTTTTGAACCTGAGAAACCAAAATAGGTTAATGGAAGCGGATTGAGTTCTGGAATAGTACTCGTATTCTTGTTGACGTAACGCCAGACAGTTGATCGATTCTTAAATCGAACATGAAAAATCGGGTGATGTTCTTTAGCAATACCGTTATTATCAATAAAACTGAAGTCGTTATCATCAGCCCTGATTGGCGATAAGCGGATCAAGGCAAACACATCGTCAGGTATATCGCTCGACAACAGGATGCCACGTTCAGGCACGTCAACAAGATCGAGAGGCGGCATGATAGTGGGCACGTCATCCTGATGAACAAATGCCGGCAATTTGGCCGCATCTGCATCCAGTTGCTGCGAAGCCGGATCAGGCGCATCACTGTCGCTGGTTAATTGCATTAATGCGCTGCCTGATAAGACCAATGCTTCAACCTTGTCACCACTGGCACTGCTTGCAGAATATTGGGTGGATAAAAATAATGTCTTATTGACACCTGCGCCGCGTGAAGCACCGGTCAGGTTAGAAAGAACGAAGACATTTGTCTTGTACCGATAGGTTTTATCTTCAGGTTGATGATAAAACTCGTGAATTTTCCGCGCTGGTAATGTCAATGCGGTATAGTTGAAAAAAGCAGCATTGGTAACCGTTACGATAAATTCAAATGAGATATCTGCAGGAATAATCCGTTGATTTGGTGCGGCTACCATAAAACCTGATGCGGTGTCTTTATAAACACAACTCAGGCCTTTCAAACTTTTAGCAGTAGCCGCAGTTGGCGTTACAGCGAGAAAGGGGCGTCTGTCATAGGTTAGAAACCGTTTGTTCTTTTTGACTGGATCAGCTATCAGATCAAATACGGTAGCGCCTTCATCCAGCCAGTAATGATGTAACAGACGCACCTCAAACAGGGATTGATAGCGGTTGCTGATATGTTCAGTCATGGCTTTTTACCGGGCTTTATGATAAAAATCACTGATTACTTCTGTAATTAATCCGTTTTCGCTTTGCACCGCTTTAAATTTAAGATCAAGCATACGCATCATGTACAGAACAAAAGGATACTGCTTGCCGCCTAACGTGCCCCATAAATGATTGACTTCCTCCATTGCGGGAGAATAGAGATCGAAGATCAGTTTGAATGATTCTAACTGATCAAGCTGTTGTATCACTGGAGGCGCCTTCATGGAATCCGGGGCTACATTATCTTGAGTAAACACATTCATATATTGAAAAAAACGAATTGCTCTCGATAATGCTGTCAATGCACTCGTGTAATCAGGGTGGGTAGCCGCGACTAGAATCTGGAAGTTGAGAAATACCGGTGGATTTTCATAACTGGCTCTGAGCGTTACATCATTACGCACAAAATTAGAAACATTTTTTAAGGCTTTTTCCTCCTTAATATTTACTAAAGACAGGTAAAGCCTATCTCTTATCAGCACACCACCACCACCATTACCTACCCCCTCCGAAAAATTGCCTAATTCAACCCTGGGGGCAGTACTTTTTCCATAAGCATCATTGAGATGCTTATTGAGTTCATTTGCCACAATGGTTAGCGCATGTGAGATCATCTTAGATTCACCTTACAACACTTTGTTTTCAAACTTGCCGGTGAGTTAGGTTGATTTTCCTGCTGATTCACTTACTCACCTCCAAGAAAGTATTCAGATTAGGTCACGCTGTTACAATTCCAATTCGATACAGGTAAGAAAGTAGCGAAGAATTAACTTTCTGAAAAAAGAAAGATAACAGCACATAACATTTTCCTCTGTGCTAAAAATCACACAATATGCAACTTTTCTTATCCAGAAAACTGTCCAAGAATAAAGTACCTTCTCAAATCCTGATACTAAAAAAAATAATTGTCAACTAAAAAACATTAAGATGTTAGCCCCAAATGAAAATGTCCGCTTTCTCCCGAGTAGAAATGTCCTCTTTGAGCATTCGCATAATGTCTTTATGGCTGTAAGCGCTAAGTTGCTGCGCCTACAACCATTCAGGAGTATATTGCCTTTGCACCGCATCAAGGGTTTGCTTCGCCAGGCTAAAGCCCGCCCCTGACCCACAAGTATCTACACAAGTTCGCCCGAAAAATGGCATGATGACGGATGATTTTAAAAACATTAGCGGATGTAGACCTGCGCCTCATCAAACGCCATCAGCAGTTGGTGCTTGAACACATGAATTCAAGCGAACCCCTGAGTGCGGGGTTAAAGGCATTGCCGAACAAAATCAGCAGTTTTGCCAGCAGCCTGGCGGTTCTATGGAAACGAATC